>Ga0074046_10003722_pt1 | contig 12663 bp, 7 predicted proteins | sample BogForMeECP23OM3_FD_94441 | JGI IMG/M metagenome (GOLD analysis project Ga0074046, IMG submission 94441) | Bog forest soil microbial communities from Calvert Island, British Columbia, Canada - Bog Forest MetaG ECP23OM3 | ecosystem: Environmental > Terrestrial > Soil > Wetlands ...
TCGGGTTGTCATCTTGGAAAAAGTGAGAGAACCGTACATCGCGAATTCAAATACATAGGTCCTTCGCTTCGCTCAGGATGACAGGGTTAATTTATGCTGCGAATTTTTGGGACGCGACACTAGCAAGTGGGCGGGACACTCCTGGAGTGTTCCGCCGTATGAACGTAAACGAGTGGAAACGCCGCATAGAATTGCGTGGCCATCACCAGATGTTCGATTGCGACGCGTTCGTCCACCGTGTGTGCATACGCCTCGTCGCCCGGGCCGAATCCGATGGTCGGCACGCCACAGATGCCCATCGAGCCCACGCCGTTGGTGCTGAACAACCACTTGCCGACTACCGGGGAAACCCCGGTAAGCTGTTTGCAGGTTTCCACGGCAGCCTGCACCGCCGGGTGCGATTCTTCCAGCACCCATGTCGGGTAATGCCTTCTCATGGGATAAACAAGTCCGGTATAGCTCGGTTCTTCGAAACTGAACACTTGGAACTCTGCGCCCCTGGCTCCAGGCAGCGCGCGTATCTCCGCCAGCACGGATTCTTCGGTTTCTCCCCTGATGAGCCTGCGGTCAACATGCATGGAACAGGTTGACGGCACCGCGCACGAAGAAGCGGAGACGGAACTGATTTCGGTGACGGTAATGGTGGCCTTACCCAGGAATGGATCGGCAGGCAAACGGGCATTCAATTCCTCCACGTCCCGCAGCAGCGCACCCATGCGATAGATGGGGTTATCCCCGCGTTCGGGGGCGCTGGCGTGGCAGGAACGGCCAGGCACGCGAACTTCGATCTCCATGCGTCCGCGCTGCCCGCGACATACCTGCAGGTTGCTGGGTTCGGTGATCATCACCAGTTCCGGCTTCATTCCATCTTCGCGCAGGATATAGAGCCAGGAGAGGCCCTCGGAAAGTTCTTCCAGGACGCTGCCTACGATCCACAGAGTGTAGTCGCCGAGCAAATTCAGTTCCTTGATCAACTTGGCCGCATATACCATGCAAGCCATGCCGGCCCGCTGGTCGCAGGCGCCACGGCCATAGATGTAACCGTCCTCAACCTTGCCTTTGTAAGGATCCCATTTCCATTCGGTGAGAGCGCCAATGCCAACTGTGTCGGTGTGCGAGTCCATCATGATGACTCGCTTGCCGGAGCCGATGCGGCCCAGGATATTTCCCATAGGATCGATCCGGATCTCGTCGAATCCGACCGATTCCATCTCTCGCCGGATGCGCTCGATCACCGGGCCTTCATGGCCGGTTTCCGCGGGAATGGCGATCAGATCGCGCAGGAATCGCACGATTGCGCCTTCGCAGGACTTCGCGCCTGCCGCGAGGCGGCTACGCGCCTCTTGGATGGTCTGCAATGGGGTCATAGTGGCGGAAGGGCCGATCCGTGACCCTCCGCTTCCTTATTTACCGAGTCTTATTGCTGTGCCTGCTTCAGCTTGCCGGCGACAAATGAGTTGGTGGGATCGAGCTCCAGCGCTTTCTTATAGGTTGCGATTGCCTGTTCCTTCTGGCCACCTGACATATAAGCGTCTGCCAAGCCGAGGTATGCCATTAGCGACTTGGGATACGCTTCAACCCACAACTGTGCGATTGCCAAGGCGTCCGGCAGGCGCTTCTCCTGGACCAAGAGCTGGCCCAGTGAGTACAACTGAAGCTCGCCGAAATCATAGTCGTCCGGGCTGGCTGCTTTTAGTTGCCGAAACTGCGAGACCCCGGCGGACACGCCCTTCTCTTCAATGGTACGTTCCAGTGTTTCTGCGATGGGAGGCTTGGGCATGCTGTAAGGCTTGTCGTAAAGGATCGCCTCAATCGCTTGCTGTATCTCCTTCAGCGGAAACAGACCAGTGTTGTTCAGCATAACGACCAGATTGCGGTCCTGCACATACCTTTCGATCAGTGTCATGAAGCCGTCGATCCCGCCCCCGTGCGAGATGAGCGTATTGCCGGCGCCGGGTTGGCCCTCTGGAACTTTGGCCACGAACCAGCCCAAGGCATAGTTCTGCAGGTGGGGCTGGAACATGATTGCTTTATATTTTTCCGGAAGGACTGCATCGGTGTAGAGGGCCTGGTCCCATTTGTAAAGATCGTCCACGGTGGAATAAAGCGATCCCGCGGCGTAAGGGGTGGAAGAATCGAAGTACTTTGCGTTTTCGAACTTGTCGACAAAGCGCGTGTAGCCCTTAGCGCGGTGGGGAAGCACAACGGAGAACTCGTCATAACCGGTGTCGTTCATGCCCAGTGGCTGCAGAATTTCTTCCCGGAGCACCTGCTTGTAAGGCTTCCCCGTCAATTGCTCGATCACGGCGCCGAGGATGAAGTAGTTGGAATTGCTGTATTGAAACTTGCTGCCGGGCTCAAATTGCAGGTCGCCGCTGCAGTACTGTTTAACGAATTCCTCCGGGGTATAGGGATGTAAATCGAGGGTGGCATAGTCTGGGCGATCGGTGTAGTTCGGCAGCCCGCTGGTATGAGTCAGCAGGTTTTCGATGGTGACCCGGGCCCCGACGTCTTTGCGATAGTAAGGAAGATAATCCGCGAGCTTGCCGTCGAGCGCCAGCTTCCCGCGCTCGACTAGCTTCACGATCAGGGTGGCCGTGAACTGCTTGGTCACGGAGCCAAGACGGAACTTGGTCTCCGGGGAATTGGGAATCGACCACTCCATGTCAGCCATCCCGTAGCCCTTGCGCAGGATGATCTTCCCATGCTCCGCCACGAGCACTGAGCCGTTGAATTCGTGGTAGCGGCTATAGGCCTCGAGCAACGCATCCATCTTTTGGGCTTTCGTCGTTCCGCTCGCGCCGGATGGTTGGCATCCGGCCGGAACCACGAAGGCAAGAAGAGCTATGGCAACGCAGGCGGCAAGCCGCAGTCGAATTCCGAAAGACTTCATTCGGTTCCTCCGTCCTCTATTTTCTACGCCTTCTACGCCATCGCAGCCGCTGCCCCTGCAGCAACCTCAGAAGTTCAGCTTCAGGGCGAACTGGATGATTCGCGGGTTAGAGATCGTAGTCGTGATATGGCCAAAACTAGGACCGTCCGAAACGGTGCTGTCCGGGTTGGCAAAGTTCGTTTGGTTAAAAGCGTTGAAGAATTCTGCGCGGAATTCAACATTGGTCCCTTCGTGCGGCCACTTCAAGGGGAACAGCTTAATCACGGAAAGATCGGTGTTGGCCTGGCCTGGGCCATGCAAGATTCCCATCCGGCTGTTTCCGAAGGCGGTAGCAATGGCAGGACAAGTGGGCAGGCCGCAGCTAAATGGGGGCTCGGGATCTCCGATGATCGGATAGGGGGCTATACAGCTCTGGTTGATCCAATTGTCGAGTCTCTTGGTCACCGATCCATTGGTACTCAGTTTGCAACCGGGGACGATTTCCGCAAAATCGCTGGTGATGCCGTAGGCATTCGTAGTGCTGTTATTTAGCAAGGGACCCAGTTGTCCGGACTGGATGGTGGTGACACCCGCCAGTTTCCAGCTTCCAAGCAGTTGTCCGGTCAGGGAATGGCGGTCCTTCGGACCGGGTAACGCATAAACGGCGCTGAACACAAAACGGTGCGGACGAATGAACGAGTCGGGGCCATAATCCGCCCGCGGGTTGTTGTTATTCCCGACCAACGAACCTCCGTTTGCGCCAACGGTGCTTCCATAAACGTTGGCCAGATCGCGGGTGAAGGTGTAGGCACCAAGGAACTGCAATCCGTGGCTGAACCGCTTGCTCAGACTGGCTTGCAGCGAGTTGTACCAGGCAAAGCCGGTCGATTGGATGTCATTCATAGCGCTGGCCGAAAAGCCCTGGTACGGCACTCGCAATGGAATATTTGCCCGGGTGGTGGTGGTCTCCCCGCGAATGGGATTAGCCGCGCTAGCCAGGGAGGCCTGATTAATGTCACGAACCACCAACATATGGGTGCCCCGCATCCCCGCGTAGCCAACCTCCAGCACGAAATCCCTGGCTATCTGGGTTTGGAGGCTCAGACTGTATCTTTGAAAAATCGGTGGCCGGAGATTGAGGTCGAGAATCCAGGGTGAAAGGGCCGTGCTCGGGCTGTAAGGAAAGAATTGAGGAAATGCACCCGGGTCCGGCGGAAATGGATGGCTGAAATCGTTGAAGAAGTTCGGCGCAACCGTCTGCTGGAATCCAAAGGGCTGATTCGAGATCTGTTGGAGGTATGGCTGACCCGAGGTGCGCTGGTGGTACACGCCGTAGCCGCCGCGCAGCACAAGACGCTGGGTTCCGGGCAGGTTCCAGGCAAAACCGACACGCGGGTTCAGCGTATTCTGCCCCGCCCCCTTAATCCCCAAATTATTGCCGCTGCTGGTCACTCCCGTGGGCCGCGTGCCCGGGAAGTTGTCGGAGACCACGATTCCCGCCAGGCTGCCGGTGATGGGAGGAGGATTGGGATCAATGGCCGAGGGGTCCATGGTCGCATTTCTTCCACCGATCTCTCCGGGGTCACCCAGACGCTCGTAACGGAAACCCAGGTTCAGCGTGAGACGGGACGTAACCTTGATGTCATCCTGCGCGTAAAGGCTACTGTCCCAAGTCCGCCAGTGGTACCCAAACAAGCCAGCAAGATCCAAGGTTTCAAATGGGTTGAGAGGCGCCTGCCCCAGAAGCAGGCCTGGGTAGTTCAGAAAGATCGAATAGGCGCCGCCAATGTATTTCGATTGGTTATTCTGGGCGCGAGACAGGCCGCCGCCGAAACGGAAAGAATGCCGCCCATGGATCCAAGAGAGCGTGTCCTGGAACACATATGTGTTCTGCGCCACAATTACGGTCTGGGCGTTATTGCCGACGTTGAATCCTCCTAATACGACGATCGACGTACCCGCGTCTTCAAAGGGGGCAACGGCACTACCAAGCTGTGAATAAGTGACCGGAAGGTGGGGTTCGGTACCCGCCAAAGTGCGGTGGAACCCAATTTCGGCTTGGTTCACCAACTGAGTACTGAACAGGTAAGTGTGGGTGAGGGAAAAGTTCCGGAAATTCTGTGGGTTTGTCACAGGAGAACCGGGAAGGGTGGCTCCTACAAACGCTGGCATCATGAACGTGCCTTTGCTGTTGGAAAAGAAGAAGCGGGCCTGGAAACTGCTCTTCGTATTCTGCAGCCAGTCCACGTTGGTCATGAACTGGTTCTCGTGATACGGACAGGCAGAACTGAAAGCAGAGAAGCCCTCGGGCAGGCCCGTGTTCGGGTCCGTGATGATGGTCTGAGGCTTCGGGATCACATACTGGCCGTTGTGCAACTTTGCGTTGAACAATGCCAGTCCTTGCGCGCTTACGTTGTTAGGAGTCAAAGGCCGGTGCAGCGGATCGAGGCCCAGGAAGGCAGTAGTCGGGCCCACGGCCGCCGCTAGCCCCGCGGCCGAACGGTCGTCGGTCAGCACCGGCAGAATCACACTGCTGGAACAATTCGCGTCAATGCCGTTCTGTTGCCGGGTACCCTGATAGGAGGTGAAGAACAACAGCTTGTTCTTCAAGATCGGACCGCCCAAGGTGAACCCGAACTGGTTCTGACGGAGAACGCCACGCGGTTGCCCCGTTTTGTTCCGGAAATAAGTGTTGGCGTTCAAGACTTCATTGCGGAAAAACTCCCAGGCGTTACCATGCCAGTCGTTGGAACCGGCCTTCGTCAGAACGTTGACGTTGGCGCCGGCATTGCGCCCGAAGGAGGCGTCATACTGGCTGGTTTGTACCTTGAATTCCTGAATGGTGTCGGGATTGGGAACTGCCACGCCGCCGGTGAAGTGCCCAGAGCCTGCCGCGTCGTTAACTTCCACCCCGTTCATTTGAAAATTGTTATCGCTATAGCTGCTCCCACCCGTCACCAGCACATCGTCCACCCCGCCGCGACCAATCTCGGCGGCGTTGAACGTCTCCGCGGAAACCCCGGGCGATAGTCCAAGAATCTGGGTGTAGTTCCTGGTTACCAGCGGGAGACTGCCGACCTCTTCTTGATCGACCACGTTGCCCAGAGTGCTCTCTTCAGTTTTTAGCAGTACCGCATTGGCACTCACCGTGACCGTCTCAGCTGCCGCACCGACCACGAGTTGAGGGTTGACCGTAGCTGTCTCCGTGATATGCACGGGAATGTCCGCGCTCACCGACAGCTTGAAACCGCTTTTGCTCGCCTCGACACGATAGGTCCCGGGCCGCAGCAGCGGAACCAGGTAGGTGCCGTTGCTTTCCGAAACAGCGGTCCGGGTTTCCCCGGTCCTCACATCGATCGCCTTGATCGTGGCTCCCACAACCACTGCGCCGCCGGGGTCGGTAACCGTACCGGAAATCGCGCCCGTACCCGCGGATTGAGCGAGGCTCACCGCCGCGAGCGCGCTGAGAGTCACCAGGAAGACAAAGGTACGAAGAAGGAGTTGCTTCCCCAGAAATATTCCGCATGATTCATAATTCCGTACAACCGCGCAAACCGTTCTACGATCGCACATAGGCCCTCCCGGCCAGCCTTTACGCTTCAAATATTGCAGCGCTTGCTGCATTGCGTGTATTATCGCGCACAGTCTATGAGGGTGGTATTGCTTCTGTCAAGCGAATACTCGGCACGACGCGGATCGAAATGCAGCGTATGCTGCGTTATTATAATTGGTCCGCGTCCATGGAACCTGAGGTCGCCGAAACCGGCGTCCCCGGGATTCGGCGGCAGGAGGCTCTTTTGACAATTGCGGCCCCATCCCCACAGACTTCACCAACTATGAATAGTTCCAATGGAAAAAGTGTGCACAGCCATTGGCCTGCCAATCCGGCAGCATGTATCAACAGACTCAGCCGGAAACGCCAGGAAATCATGCGTCCAGTATTCGAAAATCCCAGGGAATATGTACTGTTGAGCACTCGGCGGCTTGCCCAGAAGCTGAAGGTGGACTCCGGGACGGTGGTGAGAATCGCAGTAGGCATGGGGTTCTCCGGATACCATGACTTGCAGCACTACCTGCACGAACTGGCACTCTCGCAGGCGACCGCCCTCGAACCCATGGAAGCCAGCGGGAAAATCGAATCCGGCATGGAGTCGCACGCGCGTCACGCCCTCGATCAGAACATTCGCAACATTCAACGTCTGCGCAAGAGCCTTGAGTACGACCGCATTGTGTCGTTGGCGAAGAAAATCTACCGCGCCCGGCGAATCCTCTTGTTGGGTGGAGACCTCGCGGCGAACCTGGTCGAGTTTCTTCATTATCACCTGCTCATCCTCTGTCTTCCTTCGGTAAGTGCCACGACATCGGGCGAGACCATGAACCTGACCCGCTCTGCGGGCAAGCAGGACTTGGTTCTGGCTGTGAGTTTTCGGCAATGCCTGGCCCAGACAGTCGAGGGGTTGCAACAGGCCCGAGGCAATGGCGCATACACTGTCGGAATCACCGACACGTTCATCTCCCCGATCGCGCGCTATGCGGACGAGTATTTTTTGGCACCGGTCGAGGCGTCCTACGGCATTTCCTACGCCGCACCAATCTCCTTGTTGGATGGAATCATCGCCACCTGCGGCTTCTATGACTACAACCGTAATCAGGCGATCCTCAAGAAGGTGGCAGAGGAGCAGCGCAAGGGATCGCGCTGGTATCGGGAGAAGTAGTCGTTACACACTGCCTTTCCGGGAGTGAAAACTGCTCCATGCCCAATTTTCCGGACTCCGCAGCAGACCGCGCTGCACCGGCTCGCGTTGAACTGCAAAGGTGACAACAGAAGAAGCCAGGAGGAGTCAAAAATCAGGAGAACTGCAGCGTCAGCGACAGCGGATAGTGATCGGACGCCCGAATCGAATTGTGTACCTGGAAGGATCGTGGCACTGCGCCTCGGATCAAGATCCAATCGATAGCCCGCCCATGGCGAGATGCGCCGGAGAGAATTGTGGGCATAGCCAGACTTGCAAAGGGATTCTCAAAGCCAGCGTCCTGAAGAAAAGTTTTTCCCCTGGCGGCAGCGATGTCAAAATTGAAGTCACCCGCCAGAACGACTACGACATCGAAACCATATCGACGAGTATCGTTCAGCAGTTCGGCAAACTGGCCGAAGCGGAGTTCATCGCTGTTGCGGCTCTCGAGATGAAGGTTATACACGATCAGACTGCGGCCGCCGATCGCCAGATTGGTTATCAGCGCCATGCGCCCACCGATCCTTCTCTGAAAAGCGGCCAGCGGAGGAATCCACCAATGCGGATGCCAGAATTTTGACTGGCGGCGGAACCGGATGACCCGTGGCTGGGACAGTGGCCAACGGGAAAGCGTGGCTTGTCCGTGGTATGCCGGAGACGAAGGCGAACCTTGCCCTAACTCCTGGAACTCGGCACCAAAAGCATAATTCATGCCCAGCTTCTGAGCGAGCTCCTTTGCGATATTGCGGTACGCTGTGCGGCGACTGTTACAGTCCGATTCCTGGAGAAGAATCAGATCGGCGTTGGCACGAATCAGGAATTCAGTTATCTCCTCGATCCGGGACCCGCGCGCAATATTCCAACTCACCACATGAAGCTTTTCCGCTTGCGCCGAGGCTGCCGTGAGCGGTGCGAACGTCCCTGTCTCAATGCAATCGATGGACATGAGTCTTAACGATCAACAACTCCAGCGGTGTGTTACGTCAGTCCCCTATCGCGCTGAGTGCGGCAGTACTGGCAGCCGGTGCAGGATACCTTTTCTTTCGGGAGAATGTGACAACAGAATAAAGCGCAATAAGCCAAACCAGGTTCGCAATGACGGCGGTGGCGAAGAAAACGCCGTTAATCGCATTCAGGATCGCAAAGAAAAGGAGAGCATAGGGAAAGAAGCAGCGGCGGATGATGAACTCAGTGTGGCGGCCCAGATAAAGCAAGGGATTCGACGGCCTGCGGTCCGCTTTCTTCTGCCATATGGCGAGGAACTTCTCGGGTTGCGCTCCAGACAGGCGCTGCCGGGTATAGCCGACTACAAGAAAACTCATGATGGCTCCGAAGAAGAGGAGCCCACCCCAGGCAAGATAATGCGTCCTGCCCGAGCTTCTCGTCAGGCCTACTGCAATTCCGCCGAATACAAACAGATAATAAAGGTAGTCGCAGACCGTCTCCAGCCAGCACCCGAATTTCGTCGATTGCAGCTTCAGACGCGCGACCTCCCCATCGCAACCGTCGAGAATACTTGCCGCTACCGAAAGGGCAGCTCCGACCAGCATGTTCCAATATCCACCGCGAGCGAAGAACACGCCGCAGGCGAAACTCACCCCAAGCACAAACAATGTGACCATATTCGGCGTGAGGGGAAGTTTGATCAGCTGGCGGCTGATGGGAATCGATATCCTCCGATTCGTGCGGGCAAAGAGTCCATCCGTTGGCTTAACCAGCCAGGTGTCCAGTTTTCGCTCAGCCGCAGGCAGATCTTCTGGCGTGACTACGTCGTGCCACGAACTTGGGGGCACTTCCTGAACTTCTACCGAACTGTAGCATTGCATCCACACATGCAAGTCGGACAATCTCTGGATAGGCACTCTGGATTGGTTGCCAAAGTCAACGGCCGCCGGTTGCGAAAGGACGTAGACACCGGCGAGTTCACCGCCCGTCTCCAAGGCAAGCGCGCCAGGCCCTCTCCATTCGATTGCGTTCTGAAGGAGCCGAGGCTGATAGCTCCGGTTTCCCAACAGCAGCATGACAGTCTGTGACGTGGCGGCCACCTCGCCGACGAGAGAGCAGAGGTTTATCTCCGGACCGATTTCTCGCCATTCGACCGAGGAGGGCAGGCGTCCACTTCGACGTAAGGCGGATTCGATGGGCTGCGCTTTGTCTGAGGGGAGGCAGACGATGATGCGGCCGGCTCGACTGGCGTGAACGGTCAAGATCGCGCGCAGTAGGATGGGAAGTGTTCCGACACGAGCAAGCGCAGGGGAGAATCCGGCAGGATTTCGCTCGCACTGGGCGAGAATAATTACAGGGTGAGAGTTATTTTCTTGACGTACCGGATTCATCGCTTCCTCCCTGGGATCCTTTCCACTTGAGTCGCGCAACGTCGTGCCCGGCTCCAGATCAGTTTTGTTCGGGTGAGTCAGCCTTTTCATCAGGATCAGGCACACCGCACCAATGACTCCCCAGAAGATGGCACGCGCACGGCGGCAGAGCGCCAGCGTTAAGCCCGATGTGGCCGTTATGCCGAATAGCTTCGTAATGAGAATGTTCCCGCCTTCGTACGTTCCTACATTGCCGGGATTGAGAGCACCTACGAGATTGATGAGCTTGGTCAAGCCTTCCAGCACAAACGCGCCGAGCAGGCCGATTCTGACGCCCATGAATCGCAGGACGATGTACACCTCCATGATGGCCAGCGCGTGGCATAGGAAGTTAAGGCCCAGACTTGCCCAAAAAGCGGCAGGCGCTTCACGGTGGAAGGTAAGGAGGTTATTTTCTGTTGAGTCAATGACTGCCTGCTTGCCGCTGATCCACTTCTGAAAATGCGGCATTCGCCCAACCGCTCTCGCAGTATTGCTCATAAACTTCCACTGCTGCCGAACCGCAAGAGCTACCAGGCCGACGAGCACGAGGAGAACGCCGGCAAACAGCAAAGCATAAAACCGCCATTTGCCGGAAGCAGGCGCCAGGAGCAGCGCGGCCATGATTCCCGATACCGTGACCATTGCCGAGGTCAAGATGTAGAGCCCGGCATCAAGGGCGCCCGATGAAATTCCATTGGACATCGGTACTGCGGAACCCAGAAGGGATACTCGCATTCCTTCCCCGAGCACCTTCCCGGCAATTCCGATTTGAGCGAGCGCTTCGGAGACCAGTCGCATCGCAAAACTCCGGGACCAGGAAAGCCCACTGATATCGCATGTAAATGTCAGTCGCCAGGCCCAGGTTTTGAACAAATGGGAGACCCCTGCCAGGGCGATGATCAAGGCGACACCCCAGCCGACCGCCTGCACATGTCTCCAGATGGTTTGGGGCCCGGTCCGAAGCACGAGATAGGCCAGTAAGCCCGCACCTAATAGAGCGGCAAAGAGTCGAAATGAAAACTTGCTCTTAGAGAGCCTGGGCATGGATGCCCTCTCCTTGGAACACGCTGGTCAAAGGCGGCTCGGCAAAAATATCGCTTCCGTAAGCCAGTGCCTCAGGCGTATCAACGTCCTGCCAGACAGCATCGCCGATATCAAAGGCACGCAGTTTGCGGTTTGCCGCCAGGATACGCATGCCATCGGAGAGCGAGCAGTTCCCGTCGACCGTCGCCTTGTCCAGAGCGGAGAAGAGGGCGGAGGTACAAATGAACATTCCGGTATCCACGGCATCGTAACGGGTGATTTGTTTTCCGATGTCGATGATGTAATCCGCAATGCAACGGACCTTCGTCGCATCGTCCATATCGAAGATGCAGTCCAGCTTGCGATCGACGGCAAGGATTGTTCCATCATTCTCTACACGCTGCCGGAGGAGGGCGGCTGCTGTTTCCGATTCAAAAATGTGGTCAGCCATCATTAAGAGAAAAGGTCCGGTCAGCAAATGGCGCGCTTTAAGAACTGAGACTCCATTGGCCTTGTTGTAGTCAGGATTTTCGACAAAGTCTATGCGCATCCCGCGGAAGCGCCGGTCCGCCACCCATGATCGTATCGCGTCACCGCGATAACCAAGCACAATGACGAATTTTTCGATACCGGCATCACGCGCTCCGAGCAGCACGTGCTCAAGCAGCGGTTTTCCCTTGAATGTCGTGAGTGGTTTTGGAAGGGAACCGGACACAGTTCTCAGACGGGAACCATTGCCCGCAGCGAGGATCAAAGCAGTGTTAGTGGTTGGCATATGCTATCTCTCTAATCGAGGCTTGTTCAGAAGCAGAATCGGTGGTGTCAGGAGCGACGAGTGCAGCTGCGAATAAAAAGAGTAACGCGCAAAGAATCAGGGTTTTCATGATCAGAACTCAAAAACGAATTTGCCTCGGTATTCCCGCCACGCATCATTGAAGAACTGGCCAAAACGAGAGCTTTCCTGAATGGTCTGCACGTCGCGGGGATTGAAATGATTGAAAAGGTTAAAGACGCTAAGACCGACCCGCGCCCTGATGTGCCTGCCGCCCACCGGGATCGACAGAGGCCGCAGAACCTGAAGGTCCGTCGACGAGAACCTTGGGTAACGTTCCGTATTCCGTGGTCCAACGTAGTCCCGGTAGGTGTTCTGAACCGAGTACGGGAATCCAGTGTGCACGTCGAACACGGGAAGCACGGTCACTTTCCAGGGGGCTTTAAATTCCCCCCAGGCCAGGAACCGGTTGGGTGCGTCGTATGACAACCGCCCTTGACCGTCAGCCTGAATGACGGGCTTTGACATATTGCCGAAGAACTGGAAGAAGTCGTTGAGGTCTCCATACGCCCTGGAGCGCACGTAAGAAGCATTGATCACGTGACGGCCAAGCTGATATCGGCCACTAAACTGAAGCTCCCGATAGGATTGCGTTCCTTGATTGGCCAGGTACAGCACGCCCGATGTGGCCCCAGCAACGGGCGATACCACGAAGTCGCGAGTCGTGTGGCGGTGCTCGTAGGCAACCTGCAGTACCAGGCCCTGCAGGACCTGCCGGCTGAGCGCAACGTTCCATGCCTTGCTTCGCGGATTCTGAAGATTCCCCGCAATCTGGTTCACATACGGTGTCGAGCTTGTGATCTGGCCCTGCTGATCGAGAATGGAAACGGTGCGGTTCGGTAGAGA
>Ga0074046_10003723_pt1 | contig 12662 bp, 9 predicted proteins | sample BogForMeECP23OM3_FD_94441 | JGI IMG/M metagenome (GOLD analysis project Ga0074046, IMG submission 94441) | Bog forest soil microbial communities from Calvert Island, British Columbia, Canada - Bog Forest MetaG ECP23OM3 | ecosystem: Environmental > Terrestrial > Soil > Wetlands ...
GTGAGCGTCGGCCCGAGTTGGAATCCCGGGATCAGACCGTAAAGATAGGGCGTGGTGCCTGTCAAGGGTGGCAAGGGTTGCAAGGGATACGTCCCCGGGCTGGTGTTGGCGCTGCCGAGGTAGCACTTCGTCTGATCGCAGCCATACTCCGGAGTGACCGCGGAGGGCAGGGGGATCGGCACGCCGAGTGGCAGTCCCTCCCCGGCCAGGCTCAAGTCCTTGGTCAGCATGTTGGAGGTCGCCCGAAAATCCTGCTGCAACTCCGCCCGCTGCGAAACCGTCCAGGTGGCGCCCACGCCTTGGCTGTAAAGTTGCACCGCCGCCCCCAGCATCAGCGTGCCCAGCGCCATGGCGATCGTCATTTCCAGCAGGCTGAATCCACTCTCGCGCTTTGTCGATCGATCACTCATAACTCCCCTTCACTGGTACTGCGAAATGAACGAATTCAGAACGTAGGTCTTCGGCAGTTTCGTCTGGGCCGTCGCGTACTGCATGGTGATCGTCACGCTGCGCAGCGTAGGCACTATGTTGCCGTCCACGTCGTACACCGGCGAAATCTGAATTGCGCGCTGATACCCAGTCAGAGGGATCTTCACATCGTCCGCGTCCCCATATTTTCCATCGGGTCCCGGCTCTTCAAGCGTTTCCTCGCCCGCGTTCGAGTCATCCGCCGTCCCAAAGATTCCGTCCGCTCCCGAGTTGTAGATCGGTTGAAATTGCGCACTGGTCGCGATGCCCACGAAGATGCCGCAGGGTGAGGGGCTGCTGTCGCAGTACTGGGTACCCGAACTATTCTGGATTGCGTCCCAGCTAATCTGCGACGTGTTGCGCGCGGTCACGATACTCTCGTACGCCTCGTTCGCCAGTTGCTTGGCGATCATGTCCTGCTGCGAGCTCTGCGTCGAAGCCATGGCCAGCCCGAAAACACCCAGCAGGCTCACCAGCCCCACTGTCAGAATGACCATCGAGATCATGACTTCCAGCAGCGAAAATCCGCCCTCCGCTTGCTTTCGCCCGCGAGCTTTCACGCTGCGCTCCATCATTGCCGTAGCCATTGATAGCCTCCTCCCGTCTTGGCGTAGAGCCGCCATCCGCGAATGCGGCCTGTCCCGCCCCACAGCGTGATGGCCCGCGTACTCAGCAGATCTCCCGTGCGCGCCAGGTACACCACCCCTCCATCCCAAGTGCCCGGACAACTGCCGTCGTTGTTCGTGCCCGGCGCCCTCTGCGACGAACCGTCCGGGCAGAAGTAAACCGTGCTGGCTCCTCCGGTGCCGACGCCGTTTATCGTCCAGCCAAAATCGATCGCCGCCGTCCCCGATCCATAGCCGTCCGGAACCGCCGTGGCGGCCGTGGGAAGCCCGGTTTGCGCCAGAAACGACACGTCCGTCGGCAATTGATAGACCACCGTATTCTGATCGCCCTGAAATCCGGCCACCGTTGGCGCCACCGTGATCGTAGCGTAAGGACTCGGCGAAACAGCGTTAGCAAAAGTCACCGAGTACGATGTCCGCTGGGATATCGAGTTGTCGCGCGCCAGACGCATCGCCCCCAGCGTGGTGTTATACGCATTGGTCACACGCTGCTGCGCCAGCACCGGCGTCATGCTGATGAACGTGATCGCCACCATGACGATGCTGAGCGCCACCACCGTCAGCATTTCCAGCAGGCTGAAGCCGCTCTCCCCCTGCCTGCGACGCCCCGCTTTTGTTTCCAGCCTTCTCATAAGCATTTGCCGTACCTGCGGTTCCCCGCTCCGTGAAACAAGATCGTAAGAACAAATTCGTGTAACTGGGATTGGTCAGCCCGGTATCTCCCGCGACCGTTTGTGGATCGCCGTCCCGACACCGGTCTGACTAACGTGATGTTAGGAACTGTCCCCCGGTACGTCAAAGTACCGGGGTACACCGGCCCTCCGTACACTGTCTTTTCGTAAGGTAATTCCAGGAGAGTTACGATCGTGCCACTTGCGTTCAGATTGAACCCAACGACCGTCCGGTCAGCTTAACCTCCGCCAACAGAAATCGAAAGATGACTGAAGTTGTGACCTGCCGCGCGTCGTAAAAGCGTGAGGAAAAACATCAGGGAACATAAGAAGGCAATGCTAAGTTGCACCGCCCACCGTGACGCAGGTAACTTGTCGTTGGCACCGACCCTCTCTTACCATGCTGTTACTATGGATCTACGCGCCCTCGTGGTGTGTCCGGATCAGGATTCCGCCGGCCTGCTTACGCTCATCTTGTCCGAGATGGGGATGGCGGCCGAGCATACGCCTTCGATCTCGCGCGGGTTAGAACTGCTCGAAAGCCAGCGCTTCGACGCCATCGTCCTCGACTATCGCGCTGACCAGAGTTCCGAAGAATTCCTGACGCGCCTGCGTCAGTCCGCCAAGAACCGCGCCAGCATGCTGATTGCCGTCGTTGACAGCGGCTTCAATGTCCGCCCCGTGTTCGGGCTGGGCGCCAACTTTGTGCTCTACCGCCCGCTCTCTTCCGAGCGCACCCGCATCAGTTTGCGCGCCGCACGCGGCCTCATGCGCCGCGAACGCCGCCGCGCTCCCCGCACGCCCGTAAGTTCGACCGTCAACGTCGCCTATCCCGGAGCGCCCGAACTCAACACGGTTTTGACTGACCTCAGCGAAGGGGGAACTTCGATCCACGCCGCCAACCGCCGCCTTCCGCCCGCGTGCAAGGTTTATTTCGAGTTCGCACTTCCCGAGCAGCAGCAACTGGTCCGCTTGTCAGGGGAGGTTGCGTGGCAGGACGCCAGCGGCCGCACCGGAATTCGTTTCCTCGACGTGCCCCAGTCTTCGCGCCGCCTCATGCAGACCTGGTTGCAGCAGAACACCCATGCCCACCCGGCAACCGGCGTGCCGGCCCATGTGCCGGTAAACCAGTCCTCCGCCAACCAGTCGCTCGCGACCCCGCCTCGCACCAGTCGCGAGCCCAAGCGCGAGCCAAAAGATTCCAGCCTCATCTCCAATGCCGGCAACCGCCGCGGAGAGCTGCGTTTCACCTGCAAACTCGGAGCGGAAATCTACCGTCTCGGCAGCAAGGTTCCCCATCGCTGCATCCTGTCCGACATCAGCGAGGGAGGTTGCTACGTCGAAATGCCAACTCCACTCTCCGGGCAATCGGGCGTGGAGATTCTGGTTCGCACCGCCGACACGAAGTTGAGAATCACGGGTCAGGTGCTGGCAACCCACCCCGGTTTCGGCATGGGCGTGCGCTTCATGTTCCGCGATTCCGTCGAGCGCGAAGAAATTATGCGCCTGCTCGCCGTTCTTTCCGCCGGTCCGTCGCTGGACGAACAACCGCGCTGAAAAACTCCAGCTCGCACTTGATGTGGGGTGGCGCAGCGCTTCAGTGCTGCGGTAACTGCACGGTCTTGAGTTCGGCTTTGGCCGCTGAGGCCACGCCCGCTAAACCCGCTGCTCTTTCTCCGCCACCGCCCGGCGAAAATATTCCAGCGAAAGCTTCAGCCCGCTTTCCAGCTCCACTTTCGGTTCCCAGCCCAGCAGCCGCTTCGCTTTCGAAATATCCGGACACCGCTGCTTCGGATCGTCCTGCGGCAGCGCTTCGAACTTGATCTGGCTCTCCGACCCCGTCGTCGCAATCACTTTCCGCGCGCACTCCAGAATCGTGAACTCCGTCGGATTCCCAACATTTACCGGCTCATGCTCCGGCGACCGCGCCAGCCGCAGGATCCCATCCACCTCATCGCTTACGTAGCAGAAGCTGCGCGTCTGGCTGCCGTCGCCATACACCGTAAGATCTTCTCCCCGCAGCGCCTGCCACATAAAATTCGGAATCACCCGTCCGTCGTTGATCTGCATTCGCGGCCCATACGTGTTGAAGATCCGCAGAATCCGCGTGTCCACCCGGTGATAGCGGTGATACGCCATGGTCACCGCTTCCGAAAACCGTTTTGCCTCGTCGTATACCGACCGCGGCCCCACCGGATTCACATTCCCCCAATACGTCTCGGTCTGCGGATGCACCATCGGGTCCCCGTAACACTCCGAGGTCGATGCCATCATGAATTTCGCGCCGCAGCGCAGCGCCGTTTCCAGCGCTTCAAACGTCCCATACGATCCCACCCGCAGCGTTTCGATCCCGTGTTTGGCATAGTCCACCGGGCTCGCCGGACTCGCGAAGTGAAATACATAATCCAATGCGCCCCACTCCCCGGGCTGGCAAACATCCTTCTCCACAAACTCAAATCGCGAATCGTTCCGCAGATGCTCAATGTTCCCGAGCCGTCCCGTCAGCAGATTGTCCGCCGCCACCACCCTATAGCCCTCGCCCAGCAGCCCATCGCACAAATGCGATCCCAGAAAGCCTGCCCCTCCAGTCACCAGCGCACGTTGCGTGTTCATGGACTCAGGCGCGCTCCCTTATCTTCGAACCCGTCGCCCCTGGCAACTCTTCTGTCAACGCCGCCGGACGCCCCACGCTGTAATACGAGAATCCGTGCTCCACCATCACCGCCGGATCGTACAGATTCCGCCCATCGAGCACGATCGGATACTTCACCAGCGTGTGCAGACGCTCCAGATCAAGCGCCGCGAACTCTTCCCACTCCGTCAGGATCAGCAGTGCATCCGCGCCCGTCGCCGCCTCATACGCATCCGCCGCGAACTCGACGCCCGATTTCAGCACCTCTTTCGCCCGCTCCATCGCCGCTGGATCGTAGGCGCAAATGTGGCAGCCCTCGCGCACCAGTTCCTGCACCAGCAGCAGCGCCGGAGACTCCCGAATATCGTCAGTTCCGCCCTTGAACGCCAGCCCCAGCACGCCCAGTCGCTTGCCGCGGAAAGTCCAGAGCACGCTCCGCACCTTGCGCAAAAAGCGGTGCCGCTGATCCTCGTTAATACGAGTCACTTCTTCCAGCAGCCGGAAGTCGTATCCACTTTCCTTCGCGACCGCCCGGAACGCCATCAGATCTTTCGGAAAGCACGATCCCCCATACCCGATCCCCGGATTCATAAATCGCGGCCCGATCCGCGAATCCGTCCCAATCCCGTCGCTCACCTGCTCCACATTCGCCCCCACCGCTTCGCAGATCGACGCCACCGCATTGATGAAAGAAATCTTCATCGCCAGAAACGCATTGGAAGCGTGCTTGATCAGTTCCGCACTCTTCGCGCTCGTGACGATCAACCGCGGCGGCACCCGAGCCGCTTCCGGACGCGGAATCGCATCCCCCCGCCCGTAGTACCATCCACTGGTCAGCGGCCCGTAGAGCTGGCGCATTACCTCCGCCGCCCGCTCGCTCTCCACTCCCACCACGATGCGGTCGGGATAGAGAAAATCTGTAACCGCCGTCCCTTCGCGCAGAAATTCCGGATTCGAAGCCACATCGAACAGCGACGGATCCGCCCCGTTCCTCATGATGATGGTGCGGATCCACTGGCTCGTGTACACCGGAACCGTGCTCTTCTCCACCACCACCTTGTACTCGTCCACACCCCCGGCGATTTCCCGCGCCACCGACTCCACATACGACAGATCCGCGTCCCCGCTTTCGGTCGGCGGCGTCCCGACCGCGATGAACACTGCCTCGCTTTCCCGTGTGGCCGCCTGCAAGTCGCCGGAAAACTTGATGCGCCCGCCCCTATGCCGCGCCAGCAACTCGGGCAGAAATTGTTCGTGAATCGGCACCTCGCCCTTCCGCAGTGCCGCGATTTTCTTCTCGTCGTTATCGACCAGGACAACCTCGTGCCCCAGATCCGCGAAACACACTCCCGTTACCAACCCTACATATCCGGAACCGACCACCGCGACGCGCATGGCGAGTCTTCTCCTTGAATTTTCATCTGCACCTCCGGCTCGTCGGTGTGCACTTTCTTACTGTAGCAGTCTTTCCAGCGCTGATCGCTTTTCTATCGTCATCAACCCATCCACCCAGCCCAGGAATGGGAATTCGAATCTCACAATATTCAGTGACCTCCATCACCGCCCCAAGGTTCGCCAGATTAAGCTTCGCCAAGTTTCAGAACGGCGGCCTAGCTCGTGTGGGGACAGGCGCCCTCGCCCGTCCAAGCCGAGCGCAACTCGGCCTCGTCTCCAGCGCCATCACCATATTGTATTGTTGTCGTCCGAACGGTTAGCATTCTAGCAGTCTGCTCGTCCAGCACAGCCAGCCCCCGCCCGAAAGTCGTAGCGCTCCCGTCCACCAGCCTCCGCTCGGGATCGCTGTAAAATATCCCCAAGGCATCCCCCGCCCACCTGGGAGAAATCCATCTGCGCCGTGCCCTGATCAACGCCGCACTCCTGCTCCTGTTGTGCGCGCCGCTAGCCCGCGCCCAGGATCGCTCCGGCGAACTCCGCCTCACCGTCACCGATTCCGACGGCGCCGTCTTGCCCGCCCACGGCCTTCTCATCAGCCAGGCAAGCCATTTCGAACTCGCCTTCGACACCGCTCCCACTGGCGAATACACCGCCAAGAAGTTGCCTCTGGGCACCTACCATCTGACGCTGGAGCACGCCGGATTCGCCCCCTACAATTCGCTGCTCGAGATTCGCTCCGAGCTGCCCCAGAAAATTTCCGTCGTCCTCTCCGTTGCCACCGTCGCCCAGACCGTCGACGTAAAAGATTCCGACACGCTTCTCGATACCACGAATGCCGGCAACACTTACCAACTCGGCGCGCCCACATTGCGCGATTGGGCCGCCACCATTCCCGGACGGCAGGCCATCGACGTCGTGCAATCGCAACCTGGCTGGGTGCTCGAGGCCAACGGAGTCCTCCATCCCCGCGCCTCTGAATACGACACGCAGTACGTTGTCGATGGACTCCCCATCCTCAACAACCGCTCACCCGCCTTCTCTCCCTCCGACGATCTCGACGATGCGCAGGCGGTCAAGACGTACACCTCCGGAATTCCTCCCGAATTCGGCCGCAAGGTTGGCGGCGTGGTTGAAACCGTGACCGACCGCAATCCCGCGCGCGGAGCGCACGGCACCGTCATCCTCGGCGGAGGAAGTTTCGACACCGCGAACGCCTACCTCGGCGCCAGTTATTTCGACGGCCGCAACATCTTCGGCCTCTCCATGGACGCGGCTCGCACCGGCCGCTTTCTCGATCCCCCGGTGCTCCAAAACTTCACCAATAGCGCCACCCTCGCCGGAATCAAAGCCAGCTTCGAGCGCGATCTCACTACAAAAGATCGTCTCCGCCTTTCGCTCAGTTTCGATCGCGCCGGTTTTCTCGTTCCGAACGAACTCGTCCAGCAGCAGAACTTGCAGCGCCAGGATCGCGGCAATCGGGAAGTCTCAGGCCAGGTTTCGTATCAGCACACCTTCTCTTCCAACGTACTCGCCACCGTGCAGGGGCGCGCGCGCGACGACGAAGCCGGCCTCACCTCCAATGCATCTTCCTGGCCCATAGAACCATTTCAGGACCGCGGTTTCCGCGAAGGCTATGTCAGCGCCACCGTCGCCGCCAATTTCCCCCACCACGAAATCAAAGCCGGAGCCGATTCCATCTACAGCTTCGTTCACGAACTATTCTCCTACCACATCACCGCCACCGAGCTTAACGGCCAGCCCCTCTTCGATCCCTCCACCCCGCTCAATTTTTTCTTCCACCAATCCGGTGACGATCGCGAGCTGGCGTTTTTCGTACAGGACAGCGCGCATTTCGGCAACCTCAACCTAAGCGGCGGAATTCGCTTCGACCACTACAGCGTTCGCGTCACCGAGTCGGCCTGGAGCCCGCGCTTCGGTTTCGCCTGGTACGTCCCCAAACTCGGCATCGTATTCCGCGGATCCTACGACCGCGCCTTCGGCACTCCCGCCATCGAGAACCTGCTGTTGAGCGCGTCGCCCGAAGCCCGCACTCTCAACAACGAAGTCGCCCAGCTCCCGGTCCGTCCTTCGCGCGCCAACTATTACGAACTCGGAGCCACCAAAGAACTCTTCCACAAAGCTCACATCTCGGCCAACGTCTTCCAGCGCGACACCCGCAATTTCGCCGACGACGATCCTCTCCTCGATACCGGCGTCAGTTTCCCCATCGCGGTGAGTTCCGCCCACATCTACGGCGCCGAAAGCCAGCTCGCCCTCCCGCAGTGGGGCCCGTGGTCCGCCTGGTTGAACTACTCCTACATGGTTGCCTCCGCGCGTCTTCCCGTGGTCGGCGGATTATTTCTCGGCCCTGACGCTTCACAGCTTCTCAACTCCAACGCCCGCATCTGGATTTCTCAGGACCAGCGCCACACTGCGCACGGACAGATCCGGTACCAGCCCTGGTCGCGCTTTTGGACCTCCGTCGGCGTCTCCTACGGCACCGGCCTTCCCGTCGACCTGAACGGCGAGTCAACCCAAACCCTCGTCGCCGAATTTGGCCAGGCCGTAGTTGACCGCGTCAACCTCAACGCCGGACGCGTGCGCCCATCCTTCTCTGCCGATCTCTCCGCTGCCCTCGATCTCTACAAAAAAGAATCGCGCGCCCTGCGCCTGCAAGGCGATATTCGCAATCTCAACGACCGCCTCAACCTGATCGACTTCGCCAGCGTCTTCTCCGGCACCGCCATCGGCTCTCCCCGTACTTTCTCTCTTCGCCTCCGCTTCGATTACTAAAGCGCGCGGTGAGTGTGGCGCGGGCGCCCCCGCGCGCGTAAAACTGTGTGCGCCCAATCCCCCATCCGTCAAAGACGCTGATCTAACTCCCCTGTGTTCCCCTGTGGTCAGTCGTTCCGCCCTCCGCCGCCAAACAAGAAGGCGCGGATAGCCCCCGCAACAAATTACAAAATTACCCGATTACCCAATCTCCCCGCCGATTGACTTCCCCCGCATTTCGCGCGAAACTCCCCTCTGGGCCTGCTTTCCCCCGCATCACCGCGGGCCGCCGGAACAAAATATGTTCCCGCAACCTATGTCGAGGTCCGAGTTCCACCCTGACGATTCGTCTCCTGACCCGACCCGCATTCTCGAGCAGCACCTCCTCGCCGGCTTCTCGCCCGACCTCGCTCTCGATTTAGTCCTCAACGAACTCGTAGTCCGCGCCGCCCAAGCCACCCGCGCCAGCGCCGCCGCCCTCGCCCTCGTTCGCGGCGACGAAATGGTCTGCCGCGCCGCCACCGGGCACCTCGCCCCCGATCTCGGCGTCGCTCTCAACACCCGCGACGGTCTCTCCGGCGCCTGCCTTCAGACTCGTCAGCCGCAGCTTTCCGTCGACACCGAGTTCGATCCCCGCGTTGACCCCGCCATCTCCCGCCACCGGGGCATCCGCTCCATCCTCATCGTTCCCGTCTTCGAAAGTAACGACAAGAACGCTCGTTTCACCGGAGTTCTCGAAGTTTTTTCTACTTCTCCGGCCGCCTTCTCCCACAACCATCAAAAAGTGCTCGAAGCTTTCGCCGAGGAGTGCGCCCGCATCCGCCAAGCTGCCATCGAACTCAGTCAGCGCAAGCCCGTCGCCGCAGTCGCATCGCCCGAACTCGTCCCGCCCGCGCTCATTCCGTCCGATTTCGTCCCGCCCGAGTTCACGCCCCCCGACTTCATCGCACCCAGCCCTCTGCCCGCTCGCCGCTCTCCCTACGAAGCCTGGACCCTCCTCCTCGGATCTCTAGCCATTCTCGCCACCATCGCCGTCAGCTTCCTCATCGGCTCCCGCATCGGATGGTTGCGCCCATCTCGAACTGCATCCAGTAGCCACATCTCGCAGCCCATCCCCGCAGGAACAAACGCGCCAGCAAAATCTTGCGTAGGGACAGCCGCCCCCGGCTGTCCAGCCGAGCAAAGCTCGGCAGGCACGACCGCAGCCCATCAAGCAAATCCGCCATCGTCAGAAAGAGCGTCAGAAAAAACGTCAGGGAAATTGTCCAGGCCGACGTCTAACGCCCCCGCCACAGACGAATTAGTCGTCTACGAAAAAGGCAAAGTCATCTTTCGCATGAAGCCCGTTCCCTCCAAGCCCGACCGAGCGAACCATCAACCAGCCAACCCCGATTCCACCAGGCAAGACAGCGATGCCATCGTAGAAGCATCGTCGACGACTAGGATCGCCCCAACGAAGATCGCCCCAACGAAGATCGCCCCAACAACGAAGATCGCCCCAGCCCAAACCGTCTGGCTCGCTCCCGCGCAATCCGAAGCCCGCCTCCTCAGCCGCACCGAGCCCCTGTATCCCCCCGAAGCTCTGGCCGCCCACCGCGCCGGCACGGTCGTCCTCGAAGTCCAAGTCGCCGAAGACGGCTCCGTCTCCAACCTCCGCCCCCTCAGCGGAGACCCTGTCCTGGCCGCCGCCGCCGCCGAAGCCGTCCGCAATTGGCGCTATCAACCCTACCGCCAAAACGACCACCCCGCCCAATTCCAGACCGATGTAACTTTGACCTTCACCCTCCCCAACTAAGCGCTCGCCCAGCCGACGTGTCAGCATCATTATTCCGCCGGGGCGCGATTCGCCAGAATCACGCCGATTCACGTCTGGGTAATCGCTGCAGGCGCGTTTGACATCGGTAACGCCTCAGAGTAGGGTTAGGTGCCTTTTCACCAAATCCCACAAGCACAAGGAGAACAAAATGCGAGTGTCACTGCCGCTGTATGGTGTCGTGGTGTGCCTTTGTCTCGTTCCGATCCTCCAGGCGCAGGACGCGGCCAAAGTGGATCCCAAGCATTACACCGTACTGAGCGAAAACGACCAGGTAAGAATTCTGAAAGTGCACTACGGCCCGCACGAGAAGTCGGTCATGCACAGCCATCCCGCTTCGGTTGCGGTGTTCCTCACCGACAGCAACGGGCAGTTCAGCTATCCGGACGGGACAAAGAAAAGCTTTACCGTCAAGGCAGGCGATGCGCAATATGGCCCGGCCGAGACCCACCTGCCGGACAATACTAGCGACAAAGCGCTGGAGGTGATCGTAGTCGAGCTGAAAGCCAAGGCCGCCCATCAGGGGAAGACGGAGATGAAGTAATTTCCGGCAGGGTGCCCCAGGTCTCGCGGTTTTCGAGAACTGGGAGATTCGCTACTGCCTACGAAAACGCCAACTCCTTAGCCCGCTGCACCGCCTTCACCACCGCCTTGATCAGCGTTACGCGCAGCTTGCCCTCTTCCAGTTCCATGATGCCGTCGATCGTGCATCCCGCCGGTGTCGTCACCGCATCCTTCAGCAGCGCCGGATGATCCCCGGTCTCCAGCACCACCCGCGCCGCGCCCATCGTTGTTTGCGCCGCCAGCAGCGTCGCTATATCGCGCGGCAGTCCCACCTTCACCCCCGCCTCCGCCAGCGATTCCAGAATGATGTAGATATACGCTGGCCCGCTCGCCGACAATCCCGTGACCGCGTCCATGTGTTTTTCGTCCACGGCCACCGTCCGCCCCACCGCGTCGAAAAACTTCGTCGCTGTTTCCAGATGCTGCTTGGTTGCGAATTTCCCCTTGCACAGCGCCGTCATGCCCGCGCCCAGCACGCAAGGAGTGTTCGGCATCGCCCGCACCACCGGAACTTCTTTCTCCATCGCCCGCTCAATCATCTCCGTCGGAACCGACGCCGCCACCGAAATCACCAGTTGCTTCTCATTCAAGTGCGCGCGAATCTCCCGCACCACGTCGGCCACCACCTGCGGCTTCACGCAGAGAAAAATAATGTCCGCGTCCTTCACCGCCTCCGAGTTGTCGGTCCCCGCGTGCACCTTCAACTTTTCCTTCAGCATCCGCGCCCGCTCCGGATGCGCCACTGTTGCCCAGGTCTGCCCCGGCGACAGCAATCCATCCCGCAAGAAAGATTGCAGCAGAATCGATCCCATCTTCCCCGCACCCAAAACCGCCACTTTCTTCTTACCAACACTCTGCCCCATAGGATTCTCCAACCTTGCCTAAATAGTAGTGCACCAGACTAACACCACGAAGCCTGCCCAGCCTTCCCCTGTTTTCATCTGTGCCCCCTGTGGTGAAGCTTTTCTCCGCGTACTCGACCGTGTCCGAGGCGAAAGCTCGATCTCCTATCCCACCACGCCCGCGGCCCGCACCATCTTCAATATCTCCCGCCCAATCGGCAACGAAGCCGTCGCTGCCGGAGACGGCACATTCAGCACGTGCAAAAATCGCTCCCGCCCCACAAACCGGAAATCATCCACCAGCGCGCCATCCGCACCCACCGCCTGCGCCCGCACTCCCGACCCGCCCGGCGTCATATCTTCCATCCGCACCTCCGGCACCAGGCGCTGGCAAGACCGCACAAACTCCCGCTTCCGCAGCGACCGCCGAAACTCCCCCAGCCCGTTTTTCCAGTGCTGCCGCGCCATTGCCCGAAATCCCGCGTCCATGAACACTTCCATCGTCTCGCCCAAATCGAAATCCCTCCACCGATATCCCTCGCGCCGGAACGCCAGCACCGCATTCGGCCCCGCATCCACATTCCCATAAATCCGCCGCGTGAAGTGCACCCCCAAAAACGGATACTGCGGATCGGGCACCGGATAAATCAGCCCCCGCACCAACTCCTGCCGCGCCGCCGCCAGATCGTAATATTCCCCGCGAAACGGAACGAGAATCATCCCCGGATCGTCTCCCGCCATCCGCGCCACCCGATCGCTATACAGCCCCGCGCAATTCACCACATACCGCGCCGAAAAATCTCCCGCTCGCGTCCGCACCACCACCGCCTCTCCCGTCGCGTCCGACTTTGCGCCCGACGACCGGCCGAATCCCACCAC
>Ga0074046_10003724_pt1 | contig 12653 bp, 9 predicted proteins | sample BogForMeECP23OM3_FD_94441 | JGI IMG/M metagenome (GOLD analysis project Ga0074046, IMG submission 94441) | Bog forest soil microbial communities from Calvert Island, British Columbia, Canada - Bog Forest MetaG ECP23OM3 | ecosystem: Environmental > Terrestrial > Soil > Wetlands ...
TCATGGTAGGCATTCCGAGCTGGTAGAGCAGGGTGCCGACGATGATCCCCATGACGATTTCCCCCAGCACCGGAGACTGCTTCAATTTGGCTGCGGCATAATGGCCCACGCAGGCGATGGTGAGGACGATGGCCAGCACCTCGAACAGAAAGGCATAGGGGTCGCCCGACCGGGAAGGAGCCAGGACGCCGGCAGCGGGATCGGCTCCGCCTCCCCTGGCTATACCCAAGAAATACCAGGCTGCCAGGCAGATGAGGAAAGAGCTGAGGACTAGTTTGATCGTTTTCTTCACGGATGACGCCACCAGAATGATAGTTTGCCACAGCTCCGGGAAAACCTTGCTTGCGGGACCGGCCAGGAGTAACAGGCCTCAGCCCCTTCCGGCACTGAACTCGTTTCCAGCCTGAGCAATTGTCGGTAGATTACTAGACCCGAATCCCCTTTGCAACTCCGGCTCGCTGAATTGAGGAGGTCTTCCTGCCAGCAGCCGACGCCAACTTGACCTTTCCCCTTAATCGCCTGGAATACTTGTGGAACAGGGGAAATTTGTTAAAATGCATTTAAGATCGATATGCTGGCAAGAGATTTGCTTGAGGATTCTTTGATGAAGAAGGATGCCACGAAAAAAACCAGGGGCCTGGGCTATTTTGATCGCGGCCTTCCCGTAGATCATCAGGCGCGCCAAAATGGTCCGCACGGTCTGGAAGATATGTGGCAATCCATCAATTTTCTGAGATTTGTCCTGGATAATGTCTATTCCGGAATCATCGTCTGCAATGAACACAGCCAAATTATCTTCATGAACAAGGTGTATGCCGAATTACTCAGGATAGACCCCCAGGAAGCCGCGGGTAAGAATATCAAAGAGTATTTTCCCGATTCCAGGCTTTCTCATGTCTTGGCGACCGGCATCCCGGAACTGGGCCAGCGGTGCTCTCTGAAAACCGAGGCCTTGTTGCTGGTAAATCGCATTCCTCTTAAGCATAATGGCAAGATCGTGGGGGTCATCCTGCAGACGGTGCTGCGGGACTATAAAGATTTTACCGATCTGGTGAGAAAACTTAATATCTTGGAGCGGAAAGTCAAACGCCAGGAGATGGCCCTGGAAAGGATATTTTCCCCCAAATATACCTTTGATTCCATCATTGGTGAAGGCAAGACGATTAAGGAAGTAAAACTTCTGGCCCAGAAGTATGCCCGGGCAGATTCGCCCATCTTGATTCTGGGCCCCACCGGTACCGGCAAAGAGTTATTCGCGCACGCCATGCATGCCGCGAGTAACCGCAACCTGGGGCCGTTTGTCTGCCTTAACTGCGCCGCGGTCCCCAAGGACTTGTTGGAATCGGAACTGTTCGGGTATGAAGAAGGAGCCTTCACCGGCGCCAAAAAAGGCGGCAAGCCGGGTCTCATCGAACTGGCCAATGGCGGCACCCTGTATCTGGATGAAATAAGCGAACTGTCCCTGGCGGCCCAAGCCAAACTGCTGCGCATCCTTGAAGATAAGGTGCTCATCAAGGTCGGCGGCATAAAATCCTCGGAGATCGACTTCCGCTTGATTGCCTCGACGAATCGTGATCTGCAGGTAATGATACAGCGGGGCGAGTTCCGGCAAGATTTATTTTACCGGCTCAACACCATGATCTTGCATATTCCGCCCCTGGCCCAGAGACCCGAAGATATTCCACTTTTGATTAAACACTTTTTAAGAGCCGCCGGGAGACCGGGATGCCGCCTGGACGAGGAGACCCTGGAGGGCCTGGCTCATTACCAGTGGCCGGGGAATATCCGTGAACTGAAAAACATTATCGAGAGAGCCCTGAGCCTGTGCGAAAAAAATGAATTAAAATTGGAACATCTGCCGGCGGAAGTGCTCGAGGCCGGTATGCGCAGCAATCTGTATGACATTCCGGACAACGCCCTGGCCCAAAAGGTGGCTAACTTTGAGAAAATCATCTTGCTAAATGCAGTTAAAACTTCCAAGGGCAATATGTCTAAGGCTGCTAAATTTTTGGGGATTTCAAGGTCGGCCTTGTATGAGAAATTCCAAAAATATCATTTAATCCATCCTAAAATTTAATTTATGTCGCCATTCCCTGACATGTATTAATAATCGGACAGTTTTTTCCCAAAATGATTTCTTCCCAACCTGCCATCTCCTGCGCGGCTTGCCATAATTTGATTAATTTCCAACAAGTTATCTTCTTCGGTCCCAACCTGCTTGTCCTCCTCAACTTTGGCACCCTTCTTGAAGCGCAATAACTGTGCTTGGGGCTCACAGGGCCGAATGCACGCCGGCGCGAATAGCCTATGCATAAACCGTGTACCCCTACTCCTGAGGAGGAAATCATTCATGGGCTTAAGGGTTAGCAGAAAGGGTTTCATCACCCCGCGCTGCACCGCTGCCTGTCCGGCTGGGGTGGACGTGCCGCGCTATGTCCGGGCGGTGCGTGATGGTCGCTTTGATGAAGCGGTAGCCGTTTTGCGGGAACGTTTGCCTCTGCCCACCGTCTGTGCCGACGCCTGCTTCGCTCCCTGTGAAGAGGTCTGCGCCTATAAGCAGTTTGGCGATCCCATCGCCATCCGGGCTTTGAAGCGGGCGGCGATGGACAAAGGAGGCGACGCCTGGCTCACCAACCAGAAAAAAACCCCGCCTTCGGGAAAAAAGGTGGCAATTATCGGCGCCGGTCCGGCTGGACTGACCGCGGCCTACTATTTGGCCATCCTGGGTCATCGGGTAAACCTTATCGACACCTTCCCCAAGCCCGGGGGTATGCTGCGTTACGGCATACCCAAATATCGTTTGCCCGAGGCCAGGCTGGACAAAGATATCCAGGTCATTCTGGAAATGGGGGTAACGTTTCAGGGGAACACCCGGGTGGGCCAGGATGTAACCTTGGAGGAGATCAAACAGGATTACGACGCGGTGTTCATTGCGGTGGGAGCCAGTGCTGCAGCCAAAATTCCCGTGGAGGGCGCTGATAAAAGCGGGGTCTATTGGGGCCTGGACTTTCTGCAGGGTGTGGTCCTGGGGAGGAACGCTGCCATCGGCAGCGAGGTGGCCGTCATCGGCGGGGGCAACGTGGCCATCGACGTAGCGCTCACCGCCCGGAGGCTGGGGGCCAAGAAAGTCAACCTCTTCTGCCTGGAAAAGCGTGAAGAGATGCCGGCCCATCCTTTTGAAATCGCCCTGGCCGAAGAGGAAGGCATTATCATCAACAACCAGTGGGCTCCCGTGAAAATCCTGGGCGCCGATAAGGTGGCCGGCGTCAAATTGAAGCGTTGTCTGGCGGCATTTGACCAGAGCGGAAAATTCAACCCCGTCTATGATGAAGAGACTACCGAGAAAGTTAGCGCCGACACAGTCATCCTGGCCATTGGCCAAACGCCGGTACTGGACTTTGTCGAAACCACGCCGTTGAACCTGACGGGGAATCGGGTGGCGGTTTGTGAAAACCGACTGGCCACCTCGGTTCAGGGGATTTTTGCCGGCGGCGACGTGGTCACCGGACCTGCCTCCATCGTCAGCGCTATTGCCCAGGGGCGTAAGGCCGCGGGCGCCATCGATGTATTTCTCGGCGGCCGGGGCGACATTTCAGAGACTCTCGCGGCGCCCGAAGACTTTGTGGAACTGGAGGAATATATCCCCCTGGTGGAGCCTCGCCATGATCTCCCGCATCTCAAGGATTGGGAAAGTGTCCTGGATTTCCAGCACGTGGAACTTCCCATGACCGATCCGGACATCCAGGCGGAAGCCTCCCGCTGTCTGAATTGCGACGCCCGCAAATTCGAAGTGGTAATCGAAAGGGAGAATTGTAAAGAGTGCGGCTACTGTGCGGAAGTTTGCGGGGTCGGCACCTTTGTCCCGGCCGCGGGTTTCACGCAGAAGGGCTACCGGCCGATGGAGGTCAAATCCTCGGACCATTGCGTCAGCTGCTTCAAGTGCTTCTTTGTCTGCCCTGATTTTGCCATCGACGTCAAAGAAGTGATTAAGGACATTGCCTCCTAAAGACCAAGGAGAAATCATATGAAACGCTTTTTGGAAACCGGAAATTTCGCCATTGCCGAGGGAGCCATCATCGCCGGCTGCCGATTCTTTGCCGGATACCCGATTACCCCGGCCACTGAATTGGCTGAATCCATGAGCCTGCGCCTCCCGCAGGTGGGCGGGGTTTACCTGCAGGCCGAAGACGAGTGCGCCGCGATGCACCTTTGTATCGGGGCGTCGTTGGGAGGCCTGAAGGCCATGACCGCCACCTCCGGCCCAGGCTTCATTCTTTATGCGGACCCTTATGGCTGGGCCCTGGGATGTGAGATGCCCCTGGTGGTCCTGAACTCCGGCCGGGTAGGTCCGGTATCCGGGATTACCGGGGCCCCGGGTCAAGGCGAGTTTTACAATACCCGTTATCCCACCCAGGGTGGCAACTTCGAGAGCGTGGTCCTGGCGCCGAACTCGGCTCAAGAAGCCATGGCCATGGTCATCGAGGCTTTCTACCTCTCCGAACGGTTGCGCATGCCGGTGACGATTCTGGCTGACCAGCTGATCACCGATGGCTGGGAGGACATTTCGATCCCGGAAACCGAGGCGGAAATGAAAGAAATGGGATACCGCTTCCAACCCCGCAAGTTTCACCCTGGCCCTGACTTTTATCCGGCCACGGATGCGCTGGATATTCCGCCGGTGCAGATGGGCAAAAACACCGGCGGCCTCTGTTCCGACTGGACGCCCACTGAACAGGGTTATGATATCGAAGAGGTGGAAGATCACCACAAGCATGCTTACCGGCTGATTTACAAGGTGCGCAATAACCGGCAACTCTTTAACCACCATTACGAGAAAAAGTTCATGGACGACGATCCGGATCTGGTCGTCGTCTCCTACGGCACTCCTTCCCGGGTGGTGAACACCGCGGTAGGCCGGGCCCGCAGCCAGGGCATGAAAGTGGGCTCTTTGCGGCTGATTAATTTGTGGCCCTTCCCTGACGAGCACTTCACCAGAAAAGCCAAGTACCTGGCCGTGGAACTCAATTGGGATGGGCAACTGGTGCGGGAGATGCAGCGGGCGGTGTCGCATGACTCCGAAGTGCACTTTTTCGGAATCTGCGGAGATCTGCCCACGAATCAAAACCTTCTGGAAACCTTTGACAAGCTCTTAAAAGACCAGCCGCTGCAGCGGCAGGGCTGGGAATGGGAGGCCTGGTGATGGAATTATCTGCCAGCAAGTTGATCGAAGAATATTTGCGCCCCCGGAAAATACCCAGTACCGCGTGCTCCGGCTGCGGGCTGGGAATGAACCATAAGGTGGTGATCCAGGCCTTTCAGGAGTTGGGATTACCTACGGCAGAGGTTATCTGGGGCACCTCCATCGGCTGCGCCGGCCGGCAGACCTTCGCCACCTTTAAAGGCGATGGTTTCGCCGGAACCCACGGCCGGGCTTACGCTATTGCCCGGGGCCTGCGCATTGCCCTGCCCCCGGAAAAGAAGATCGTCCTGAGCGTCGGTGACGGGGACGCCTTCGGCATCGGCCTGCTGCACCTGATCCACGCCGCCCGGGTCAACGCCGATATCACGGTCATCGTGCATGATAACCTGGGATACCAGTCCACCGGCGGTCAATTCGGCTTCACGACCCCCATGGGAGTCAAAACCGATTCCAGCCCTTACGGGATGTTCGAGCCCAACCTGATGAGCGCGGGCATGGATGTAATGCACATCTTAAAAGGAGCCGGCGCCACCTTCCTGGCCCGCCACGTGGTTTTAGCCGACGGCTTCGAGGCGGTGGCCAGCGTTAAGAAAGCCATCCTGAACCGCGGCTTCTCCCTGGTGCACATGCCGCATCCCTGTGTCACCAACTTTGCCATGAAGCATCTGGGGTCCCGGGTTCCGGTGGAAATTTTCCGGTGGTTCAAAAAACACACTGCGCCTCTAGGCCAGGAGACCCCGGAGACCATTTGGGCTACCGGAATCTGGCACGACGCCAGCAATTCCAGACCCGAATTTTCCGAACTGGTATGGGGGGCAACCGAAAGGATCAGGAGGACCGGCACACTATGAAAGACAGAATCGAGTTGGTGGCGAGCGGCTTCGGAGGCCAGGGCGTGGTGCGGCTGGGCCAGATCCTGGGGGAAGCCGGGGTGAAGCAAGGTCTCCGGGTGACCATGCTGAAAAGCCATGGCACTGAAATGCGGGGCGGATATGTCAGGAGTCAGGTGGTGTTGGCCAAAGAGGTGGTCGATAGTCCCATGTGCGAATGTCCCGACTATCTCATCGCCCTTTCTTCCGCTGCCTATAACCGCTTTAAACACACCGTGGCCAGTAATGGGCTGATTATCTATGACCCGGACTTCGTGGAGGAGGTCGACGACCAGCTAACCTGTTTACAAAGGGCCTTACCGGCTAAAAAGCTGGCGATGGACAATTTCGGCAAACCCTTGTTCAGCAACTCCGTAGTGCTGGGAGCCATTGCCAAAATCCTTGAAGATGAGGGGGCCATAAAGAAGGAGGTTCTCCTGGAAAGCCTGCTGACCATCATTCCCAAATTCAAAGAGGAGAATAAGCAGGCCTTTGAACTGGGCTATAAAGCCATCGGCCCCTCAGAGATCACCCACTGATCGCCAATCAGGGGACCGGCCATAGACCAGTTCTGAAACCAACCGAAAAAGGGAGGTCAAGATGGGCCAAGGATTGTCCAGGAGGGGTTTCATCAAGATTGCCGGCATCACTGCCGCATCGGGGGCTGTATTAGGAACCTTGGGCGTGCCGGCGATGGCGGCGAGAGAAAAGCAAGCAGGCGCCGGGTCCAAGGCCGGAACGGCAGGGAAGCTGGCCGGTTACATACCCAAGGCCGGCAAGATGCTGCGAAAGGGCGACCTCACCTCGGAGGCTTTAACCCGGAACTGCCTGGAAAACATCAAAAAGCTTCAACCTGAGCTGAATGCTTTCATCACCCTTATGGAGGAGCAGGCCCTCGCGTCTGCTATCGCCCTGGATGCCGAGCTTAAAGCGGGCAAGGACCGGGGCCCTCTCCACGGCATACCCATCGTGGTAAAGGACATCTACGACACGGCTGGGGTTCCCAGCACAGTGGGGTCCCAATTCTTCAAGGAGAGAATCCCCAAGGAAGATGCCACTGCCGTGAGCAAGCTTAAAGCCGCCGGCGTGGTCATCCTCGGCAAAACGAACATGAACGAGTTTGCCGCCGGCATATCGGGGCAAAATCAGTTTTATGGCGATATCCATAACCCTTGGAACTTGAGCCGCTCTCCCGGCGGCTCCTCCAGTGGCACCGGGGCGGCCACCGCGGCCGGCCTCTGCCTGGGGGGTACCGGGACCGACACCGGCGGCTCCATTCGGGTGCCGGCCGGATGGTGCAGCATCGTGGGTCTGCGCCCGACTTACGGACTCGTGAGCCTGGCCGGGATATATCCGAGGGCCTACAGCCTTGATACCGCCGGACCCCTGGCCAGAACCGTGACTGATACCGCCCTGCTGATGGATGCCATGGCGGGGTTTGACCCCCATGATCAGCACTCATCCCTCTATCAACTGAGGGGCAGCTATACCGCCCAGCTCCAGAAAGGCGTCAAAGGCCTGCGCATTGGCATTGTCCAGGATTACACCTTCAAGAACGTCGACCCTCAGGTCGCCGCCGCAGTTCAGGCGGCCACGGAAACCTTCAAAAAACTCGGCGCCCAGGTAACGACAATCGAAATTCCGGTTCTGGTCTCTCTGGATTATCAGGCGTTGTTCAACAATATGCTGCTTTACGAATTCAACCAGATCCTGGGCGAACAGTTCCGCGCCGCCGGGGAACGACAAAAAGAGTTCGGGGCTTTTGTCCAGAAAAACCTCGAAACCGGGGCTAAAATCCCCCGCGCCACCTACGAGAAAATCCAGCAGGAGCGCCCCTACCAAATAGCGCAGATCAAGGAGGTATTTACCAAGGTGGACGCACTCCTCACCCCCACTCTGGCGATGATGCCTCCGGCGTTGGCGGCCGCACCCACCGCTTATGCCCAGGGATGGCAGTTCACGCTGCCCTTCAGTTTCCTGGCCACCCCCTGTGTATCCGTGCCGTGCGGGTTCAGCGCGGAAGGGCTGCCCATCGGGCTGTTGATTGTCGGAGATCATTTCCAGGAGCCGCTGATCTTAAGGATAGCGGCCGCGTTCGAAGCCGCCACGGAATTTCATAAACGCCGCCCCCCGGTTTACAACGAGAAACCGCTGGTTTGAGCGGAAAAAAAGGGCGGACATGAAAGCCATGGGAAAATGATTGTTGCAAAGCACTTCCATAAAGCCGCATTATGGGCGCCCCTGGAGCCAAAGATCGGCGCCCTGGATAGACCTTTTATGATAGCAGACCTTTCCCGTTCGCCCGGGGACCATCATGAAGGGGAAGGGCGTGTCTTAATGAAAACTTGATATCTTAAACCGGGACATTTCATTTTCATAAAGGAGGGCATAGAGGCCATGCGTTCGGTAAGGTTTCACGTGGATAAGCAGGCGGAGTTACAGCCGGACAAGGTTTTTATGATCGCTCCGGAACCGAAGCTGGAACTCACCTATGCCCAACTCAAAGAGTCTTCCATCAAGCTGGGGAAACAACTCTTAAAGATGGGTATTAAGAAAGGGGACCGGGTCTCCTTTTTCATGGGCAACGGCTACCAGACGGTGAAAATCTTCCTGGGCGCCATGTATTCCGGCCTGGTCATTGCTCCCCTCAATCTTTTGGCTCAACCCAGCCAACTAAGTTATGTTTTGGGCCACGCGGAACCCGAGCTGGTATTCGTGACGGAACTGAATCGAGAACGCCTGGAGGAAGCACTCAAGCAGGTATCAAAAGATATCCAGGTGATGGTCATCGATAAACATGCGAGGGAGATCTTTCCCGAGGAAGACCTTGCCGGGCCTGACTTGCCCAAGGTAACCGCGGACGATCCGGCCCTCCTGCTTTATACCTCGGGCACCACCGGCGTCCCCAAGGGAGTCATTCTGACCCACAAAAATATGATCGCCGGCGGGGAGAACGTCACCCTGGCTCACCGTCTGCAGCCGGCAGACCGGGGCTTGGTATCGCTGGCCCTCTATCATATTAATGCCGAGATCGTCTCGATGATGGGTCCATTGGTGAGCGGGTCTTCCATCGTGGTCCCGGAGCGGTTTTCCGTCAACGCCTTTTGGCCGCTCATCTCGGAATATCGATGCACCTGGTTCTCCGTGGTCCCCACCATCATCTCTTATTTGGTGAGCGGCAGCGAAATCGAGGGAAAAGATTATGATTTGAGCCAGCTCCGCTTCGGACGTTCCGCCTCCGCGCCCATGCCACCCTCCTTGCAAGAGGAATTCGAGAAAAAGTTCCGCTGTTATGTTGTGGAAACCATGGGGATTACAGAGACCGCCGCCCCGGTTTTCTCCAACCCCCTGGACCCAGCCCAACGGAAAATCGGCTCTCCCGGTCAGCCCGTAGGCTGCCAGGCTAAAATCATCGACCGCCAGGGCCATGAGGCTCCCCGGGGTACCGTGGGGGAAATCATGATTAGAGGCGACTGCGTGATGAAGGAGTATTACCAGGATCCGGGCAAAACCGCCGAGGCTTTGGATCCCGACGGTTGGTTCCATACGGGGGACCTGGGCTATATGGACGAGGATGACTTCGTCTTTGTTACCGGACGCTTGAAGGAACTGATCATCAAGGGCGGGGAAAACATCGCCCCCCGCGAAATCGATGAATGTTTCTACCTGCACCCCGCCATCCAGGACGCGGCGGCCGTAGGCATCCCGGATAAACACTACGGGGAAGAGATTATGGTGTGCTACACCCTGAGACCCGATTGCTCCGTTTCCGAACCGGAACTCAGAGAACATTGCCTGCGTCATTTGGGGAAATACAAGACTCCCAAGCTAATTATCCAGATCGAAGAGTTGCCCAAGGGCCCCTCCGGAAAGATTCAACGGCTTAAGTTAAAAGAAATCGTGGGGATAGGTTCCTGAAATGAACACCTGGCTGACGAGAGGCCCTCTTAATTTTTCTGCTGCCAGGTTGAAAGGCGGTTCGATCAGGCTGCCTGGCACTCATCCAACCAAGAATCTCACGTAAGGTTATCGAGGATTTTAGGAGGTTCAAATGGGTAGTAATGATTCGCAAGGTCCCGCTGGCCCTGGTGCGGTGAAAGGCCGTTTGCTGAGCACCTCGAACATGATGACCATTGTTTTCTGTTCACTATACTTCCTCATGTATCTTGACCGCGTGAACATTGCCATGGCCGCCAAATCGATAATCAAGGATTTTAACCTGTCGCACGTCGAGCTTGGCCTGGCCTTTTCGGCCTTCTCCTGGCCGTACCTGATCGGCCAATGGGTCGGCGGCTGGTCCGCCAATAAAATCGGGGCCAAGCTCACCCTGGCCCTTTGCGTCCTGGTGGCCGGGGTGGCCACCCTCTGCAGCGGCATCGTCGTGGGCCTGATGACCTTATTCGCAGCCCGGCTGTTTGTCGGCATCGGTGAAGGTCCGGTCTTTTCCGCCGCCACCCAGGGGATGAAACACTGGTATTCCGGGAAGCGGTACGGCTACATTCAAGGGGTGACCCACGCCGCGGCCCGGCTCGGAGGCGCCCTGGCGCCGCTCATTGTGGCCTCGTGCATTGCCCTGTCCGGCTGGCGCCTGTCCTTTTGGGTGTGCGCCATTATCACCCTGGCCTGGCTAGCGTTCTGGTGGTTTAATTTTGTTGAAGACCCGCGGGACCATCCGCATATTACCGCGGCCGAAGTGGCTGAACTGATCCCTCCCACCAAGGGGCTTCGCCATGCCCGCACCCCCTGGTGGCCGCTGATAAAGCGGATTTTCCCGGTGACCATGGTGGATTTTGCCTACGGCTGGATGCTCTGGGTGTTTCTGTCCTGGATTCCCCTCTATTTCATGACTCGTTTTCACCTGGATTTAAAATCTTCCGCTTTGCATTCCGCTTTCGCTCTCATAGCCGGGGTCATTGGAGATAGCTTCGGGGGCATATTTTCTGATTGGATATTGGTGAAAACCGGCAACAAGCTGATCGCCCGCAATGCTTTTATCGCCATCTGTTTATTGCTTGCGGGTGGGTTCCTCACGGCCACCCTGCTGACTCGCGACCTCACCCTGGTTACCCTATTTCTTTTTGGCACTTTCTTCTGCTCGGAGGCCGCTTGTGGGCCAATTTGGGCCGTTCCCATGGATATCACCCATGAGTATGCCGGTATCGGCGGCGGCATCATGAATTCCGGCTTCGCCATAGCCGGAGTGATTTCGCCCATCGTCTTTGGCTGGGTGATCGATCACTTTAAGAATTGGGATGCAGCCTTCTATCTGAGTATTGCCATTTGTGTCGCGGGTGCGGTTCTTTGCCTCTTCATGCGGCCGGATATTCCTTTCGTTCCGCCCCCGGAGGTTTTAGGCAGCCAGGTGGATTAAAACACCACCAAAACCGAGCCAGGCAAGATATAATCCTGACCGGATGGTTGCCTTGGGGCCGGGCCCCCGGCGGTCATGACCGCCGCGCCCACCGGCCCCGGAGTCGCGGACGCGGCGGGGAGTTTACCTAAGAAAATCAAGGCGTGACCTGACGGACTCCCGTGTACGAATACTTCCTGCCTTGCCTGATCATCGCCTTCGCCGGATTCACCCAGGGCTTCTCCGGGTTTGCCTTTGTGCTGGTCGCCCTGCCCTGGCTGACCCTGTTGCTGCCCATCAAAACCGTAGTGCCGCTGCTAAACCTCATGTTGTGTTGTATAAGCCTGATACTCCTGGTACAGCTGCGCCGTTACCTACAGTGGTCGAAAATCACCCCTTTACTGCTTGCTTCACTCTGCGGCATTCCCCTGGGGGTCTATTTTCTAAAAACTGTAGCGCCCTGGAAGTTGGAACTTTTGCTGGGAGCGGTGCTCATCAGTTTTCCTTTTTACTACCGCTATACCAATCTAAGCGCCCTGCGCCTTCATCCAGGCTGGGCGTATCTGGCGGGTTTTTGTGCGGGGTGCCTGGGAGGCAGTCTGGGGACGTCTGGCCCTCCCATCGTCATCTATGCCGCTCTGCAACCCTGGGACAAGGATGAAATAAAGGCTACCCTGGTGGGCTTTTTTTTCATCACCAGTCTGGTTACTTGCGGATTTCAAGCCTACAGTGGCCTGGTCACGGCCAAAGTGGTCACCATGGTTTTCTGGTCTTTCCCCTTCCTGGCTTTGGGAGTATTCTGCGGTTCTTTCTGCTACGCGAAAACCGCGTCCGGAAATTATCGGAGGGCAATTATGGCAATGCTTTTGGCGCTGGGCCTCTTACTGGTGGGCAAGGCGGCCCTGGGATAGATCGAGTCTCTTAAAAGTGAGTGAATCATGGAATAAATTACTTTTCCCGCGAAATTTGTGCTATCATGCCTTCCACGAAACAATCTGGCTAAAAAAGAGGAAACTGTCGGGGTTTAAACTAGTTATGGTGCTCCACAATCCCATTTTGACTGCGGGGCCCAGGCAGCCGCTTAATCTCGCCTAGCAGGTGTTAAGCTCAATGATAAGTTTCAAAAATGGCGGTACCTGATGCTTTTAAGTCAAATGCATCCTATGCCGAATCTCTCCATATCGGGTAAGTAGGCCAAAGGCGACCGCGGCTCATCAACCGGTATTATCCCGGA
>Ga0074046_10003727_pt1 | contig 12649 bp, 11 predicted proteins | sample BogForMeECP23OM3_FD_94441 | JGI IMG/M metagenome (GOLD analysis project Ga0074046, IMG submission 94441) | Bog forest soil microbial communities from Calvert Island, British Columbia, Canada - Bog Forest MetaG ECP23OM3 | ecosystem: Environmental > Terrestrial > Soil > Wetlands ...
GAGGTCGCGTTGACGCCGCGCTTCATGCCGAACAGATGGGCGGTATGCAGCCCGAAGTTGCGGAAAAAGTGGTAGTTGGTGATCGCAAGACCTCTTAGGATTTCGGGGATGTAAATCCGCTCCCAGAAGGTCATTTGTTCGCTTCTCTGCATCTCTAAACCAGCGCCAAATCCATTGTCTGAACGGGGGTTCCTGCGTTTGCCGCAGGACTCGCCGCACGCCGAATATAAACTATAGGGAGTGCTGGGAATTACAGTCAAGTTAGATGGATCCGCAGCGTTCTCCTTTCGCCGTCGCGCCAGTTCGATTAATCATTGCACGCCATGCCTTCTCCAGGCACCTCCGCTCAGCCCGTGCGCCCGGTCACCGCAGCCGAGGCCGCGCACACCGTGCTCGCGAGCTTTCTTGGCTGGGCGCTCGACGCCTTCGATTTCTTCATCCTGATTTTCGTGATGCCCGCCGTCGCCAAAGAGTTCCATCGCCCCATCTCGCACATCGCGTTCACGATCACCGCGACCCTCGCCCTGCGTCCGCTCGGCGCGCTGGTGTTCGGCTGGATCGCCGACCGCTATGGGCGCCGCATCCCGTTGATGGTCGATGTCGTCTTCTATTCCGTCATCGAAGTGGCCAGCGGCCTTGCCCCGAGCTACGGATGGTTCCTGCTGATGCGCGCGCTGTACGGAATCGGGATGGGCGGTGAATGGGGCGTGGGCGCGTCGCTCGCGATGGAAGCGGTGTCGCCCCGCTTGCGCGGACTTTTTTCCGGCCTGCTGCAGGAGGGTTATGCGGTCGGCTACCTGCTCGCGGCGGCCGCGTTCTTCTTCGTCTTCCCGCACTATGGATGGCGCGTGATGTTCTTTCTTGGCGGCGCGCCCGCCCTGCTGACGATCTACATCCGCTCCCACGTGCCCGAGTCGGAGGCATGGCAGCGCACGCGCCCCGACATGTCGCAGATTCGCCATGCAATTCGCGCCAATTGGAAGATGTTCCTCTACCTGTGCGTGCTGATGACGATGATGAATCTCGCGTCGCACGGCACCCAGGACATGTATCCGACCTTCCTCGAAAAGCAGCGCGGCTTCGACACCCGCACGGTGGCGACGATCGCGCTCATCTATAATGTGGGCGCGCTGCTCGGCGGCCTGATCTTTGGCTATTTGTCCGACCACATCGGGCGGCGGCGCGCGATGGCGGCTGCGGTGATATGCGCCGGCCTGGTCATACCGCTGTGGATCTATCCGGGCACGCTCGCGGTCCTGACGCTTGGCGCGTTTCTCATGCAGTTCATGGTGCAGGGCGCATGGGGCGTCATCCCGGCGCATCTGACCGAGCTCTCGCCGCCGGAAGTTCGCGGTCTGTTCTCGGGCCTCGCGTACCAAATGGGAGTGTTGGTCGCGTCGGGCGTCGCCGTCAGTGAAGCCTTGCTCGCCGAGCGATTCGGCTACGCCGCGACGCTGGCGGGCGTCGCCGCAATCGTGATGGTCTGCGCGGCCATCGTCATTCTGCTCGGCCGCGAGCGCATGGGGCGTGACCTCCATTCCGGCGCCGCTTTTAGCGGATGAATCGCGCGCCGTTGGCAGGGGCCGCGCGCGACAACGGAGCGCGGCCTTAACGTTGGGTGCAGGGGTCACCCCTGCCGCCCACCGGCTGCGGAATCCGCCTCTTTTCGGCTATCGAACGGCTCCAAAAGCAACGAGCCGAGAGCCTGACCGAAGCGCGAGCGAGGCATTCAACGGAACGACCGGGCCGATAGCGATACCTCCAGAGAACATGGGCCCCTCTCCGAGAATGGAGTCGTCTCCCAGGATCGTCTCGATTGGCGCGATGTCACCGTTGGCGCCGGCTGGGTACACATTTACGCGGTTATAAGCCGCGCACCCATACATATGTTCGTTGAGTGTGTAGATATTGCTCGCAAGATCGAGCGCGATACCTTCTATCCCACAAAGTCCAGTGTTCGTGCCGTCAATTGTGGCGATTAGGCTGCCATCGCTGGAGTATGCGTAGACAATGCCCATACCGGAATTCCAGTCCGCTCCGTAGATGTTCCCGTTGGATTCGTCAATCGTGACGGCCCGACCGCCGGCGACGGTGAGGCTAGGTGCCACATTGCCGTCGCTACCCGCTGAATAGACAGTGATGCCGCTTCCATTGTTGGCGACGTATATGTTTCGATTCGAATCGACTGCGATGCCATATGTTTGGCCCAGCCCCGTGTTGTTGCCGCTGATGGTAGCGGTGGGCTTCACATTCCCGTGGCTGCCTGCCGGATAGACGGTCACGCTGGTACCAATGCCTCCGCCACTGACGCAAGACCCGCCGCAATTCGCAACGTAAATTTCTCCGATTGAATCCACCGCGACGCCGAAGGGACAGAGAAGCCCGGTCCGGTCGCCCTTAATGACCCTGACGGGGGCTTGATCGCCAATGCTGCCCGGTGCGTAGACGGTGATGCTGTCGGTCTTGCCGCCGAGGTTGCAGGCGGCGTTCGCAACATAGATATTTCCTTTGGAATCCACCGCGATGCTGGCAGGGAAAAACAGTTCGGTGTGCGGGCCAATGATCGTAGCGCAGTCGAGGTTACTCAGTGGACAGATTTCCACATAGCCGGCACCATTGACACTGGTTACCAAAAGACCAGCGGTCAACTCGGCTTGGCGAGCGGTTCCGCTCAACGTTACCACTTGCGGGCGATGCGTGGTGTCATCTTTGATAGTGAGTTTGCCGTGCTCAGTCGTTTGCTTGGCGGTGCCCGTATACGACGGGCTGAATGTCACGGAGATCAAGCAGGTCGCGGGCTTCGGGGCTATTTGCGAGCCACAATTGTTGGAGCTCACCGCGAACGGTCCACTCGGTGTCACAGACTCGATGCTGACCGCTGCATCGGCCCGATTCGAAAGGGTCACCGTCATTGCCGTTGATGCGTGACCGACCTGCACTTCACCAAAATTGAGGTGTGCCGGAGAAACCTTGAGCCCTTCGCTGTCGGAGTGTGCGGGTGTGGCTCCAACGAGGCCGAGGAGTATTGCGGACGTGATGAGTGCCGTTGCGATTTTCACTCGGTTCTCCCCCCACGCCGCCCAAAGTTTCATGAGCGCCGACGCGTGAGAATACTATATCAACGCTCTGTGGATTCCCCAACCGACAACTGGAACCTAGGGGGGCGCCGGATTTTTACTTGGAAAACCCTGAGTTCGGATCTCAGAGTGACGCTCGATCGAAAGAGATGACACGCTAGTGGCAACCCCGTCGGACTTTCGATATCCCCGGCTTTGCGATAAACGAACATTGTGCCGGAGGTGAAGCGATGAAATTTGGCCTCTTCTATGAAATCTCCGTACCGCGGCCATGGGGCCGCGAATCTGAAAAAACCGTCTACGACAACTGCCTCGAGCAGGTCGCGCTGGCCGATCAACTCGGCTTCGATTCCGTGTGGGCCGTCGAGCATCACTTCCTCGAAGAATATTCGCATTGCCCGGCCCCCGAGCTGTTCCTGACCGCGTGCGCGATGAAGACCAAAAAAATGCGCGTCGGTCATGGCATCATCGTGTGCGTGCCCGAGTTCAATCATCCGATCAAAATCGCCGAGCGCACCGCCGTCCTCGATATTCTTTCCGGCGGCCGTCTCGACGTCGGCACCGGCCGCTCCGCAACCTGGACGGAACTGGCCGGCTTTCGCGCCAATCCCGACGAGACCAAGAAAACCTGGGACGAGTTCGTCCATTGTCTGCCTAAAATGTGGACCCAGGAACGCTACTCGTACCAGGGACGATCGTGGTCGATGCCCCAGCGCACGATCGTTCCCAAGCCCTACCAGAAGCCGCATCCGCCGCTCTGGGTCGCAGTCACCAGTCCCGGCACCGAGATCGACGCGGCCGAGCGCGGGATGGGCAGCCTCGGGCTGACCTTCGGCGGATTCGCCGAGCAGGAGGAGAAGGTCAAGCGCTATCGCAAGATAATCCGCAACTGCACTCCGGTCGGCGAGTTTGTCAACGAAGCCGTCGCGACGGTGAACTTCCTCTACTGCCATGAAGATGAAGCCGAGGGCGTCAAGGTAGGCCGGCGCCTTAGCGGCACCTTCAATTATCTCGCCGCCCAGTTACTTGCCGCTCGCGAGGCGTATCCGAGCAAATCGTACCCGTCGCTGGGCCTCCTGCCTTCCCTTCGTCAGGAGGCGTCGGGTCCGGGCGATGCGTCCGGCGCGCCGGAGGGTATCGCGATCGGAAATCCCGCGCGCATTTTGCGCGAGCTGAAGAAGTGGGAAGCGGTCGGCTGCGATCGCGTCAACTTCCTGCTCAACGCGCTCGAGACCGTGCCGCAGGAGAAGGTGCTCGACAGCTTGCGCCTGTTCGCCAAAGAAGTGATGCCTCATTTTCAGGGTGCGAGCGACTCCGCCGCCGCCGCAGGAGGTCGTTGATGCCACCGCTTTATGGAAAGCTCGATCTGGCTGCATGGGCCAAGTCGGCGCCCGTGATCAACGGCTACAAAACCGAGCCGTGGATCCTCAAGGGCGCGCGAATCGTCACGCTCAATATGGAGATCGACGACGATCCCGCGGACAACCTGCTGCCGGCCACGATGCATCCGTCGATTCCGGCGTACGCAATTTTCTGCGTCACCAACTATCCCGACAGCCCCGTCGGCCCGTTCTCGATTGCCGAGGTTCGCGTCTCGGGCCGCACCGGCGTTCGTCCGCGCGGCTTCGTGTTGCGCAGTTTCTGCGACAACGAAAATGCGCGCCGCGAGTTGGCTGCACGATGGGGTTATCCTACGGTCGCGGGCGAGGTGAAGCTCTATGTCCGCCACGACCGGGTGGTTGCCCAAGCCAGCGCCGGCGGCAAGCAGGCCCTCGAATGCGAGCTGCTCGATCGCGACATGATCTCCGGCGGCGATATCCAGTACATCGCGAGCATGCATCTGGCCCGCAACCATGACGACGGCAAACTCGTTCTCGTGCAAGTCGATCCCGACTTCACCTTCTCGAAGGCGGAGCGCGGCAAACCGCGGGTTATCCTGCTCGACAACGACGCGTTCGGCGCCGGGGCCAATCTTCGACTCGCCAATCCGATTTCCGCCACCTTTACGACCGCCGACGTGACGCTCCCGAAGATTCGCTACATCTGCAATCCCGAGTTGCCCGCGATGCAGGGGACGACCAAAGTCGCCGCCTGAATCGATTCCGCTCCTCTCTGTCATCCCGAGCGGAGTCTGCGGAGCCGAGGGACCCCGGATCTTCTCCTTCCTTTACCCCGCGCGCGCCACTTCGCACTTGTGCTAATTAACAAACCCATGCCGGAACCCTGGCGCTTCGAAAAAATCACGCTCAAGAGTGGACTCACGATGCGAGTCGCACGCGCCGGCGCGGGCCCGCCCGTCGTCATGATGCACGGGTTTCCGGAATGCTGGTACTCGTGGCGCCATCAGATGCGCGCGCTGTCCGACCGCTTCGATTGCGTCGTTCCCGAGATGCGCGGTTACGGCGAATCCGGCGCACCCGTCGGAGTCGCCAACTACACGCTCGACAAGCTGGTCGGCGATGTGGCCGATCTGATCGAGGCCCTCGGCCATCGCCGCGCAACCGTAGTCGGCCACGATTGGGGCGGCGCCGTAGCCTGGGCGGCCGCGATGATGCGTCCCGACATTGTCGAGCGTCTCATCGTCATGAACTGTCCTCATCCCGAGCGGATGAGTCACGCGCTGCGGCGCAATCCGCGCCAGATGATCCGCAGTTGGTACATGCTTTTCTTTCAGATCCCCCGCCTTCCCGAGTGGATGCTGCGACGGCGCAACTATGCGGCGCTCGTCAATGCGCTGCGGGGCGGCACGCTTCAGAAAAACGTCTTCACCGAAAGCGATCTCGACTACTTCCGCGCCGCGTTTCGCAATCCCTATTCGCTGACCGCCGCGATCAACTACTATCGCGCGAACTTCCGCACCGGCTTCATGGCCCGGCCCGGTTCCAACTCCTGGATCGACCGGAAGATCTCGGCGCCGACGCTTTTGATCTGGGGCGAACAGGATTTTGCACTCGGGAAGGAACTGACCTACGGGATGGAGGGGCTGTTCACCGGTCCATTTGAGATCAAGTACATCGCGGACTCCGGCCATTGGGTGCAGAATGAAAAACCCGAGCTGGTGAATCAGTACGTCGGCGATTTCCTCGATGGCGGCCGTAGGTGAGGGTTGGGCCTCCGAGGTCGCCTTCCTCCTTCACCTGTTCTAACCGGCCCCTTCGAGTACTCAGGGTACTCCCCGCATTTTTGTTTTAACGATGGGTGCAGGGGCCGCATCCCCTGGCCGTGGCGACGGCAGCGCAGCATTAAGCCATTGGCAGGGGCCGCGCCCGCCAACGGCGGGCGGCCTTAACGATGGGTGCAGGGGTCACCCCTGCTTTACACCGCTTCGCGCCGCGCTTATCTTTATTTCAGGATCGAAACGCCTTGGACGCCGCCTTTCTCACGGATCCCGGTCAAAATTCCGGATGGTCGTCTGTATAGGAGCTTCCCGGCAAATTCACAAGGAGGGGCTTTTATGCCCACTAAATTGTATGTAGGCAACCTGGCCTACGCGGTTACGCAGGAAGACCTGGCGGAACTCTTTGCGCAGGCGGGAAAGGTCGAGAGCGCGGTCGTCGTGTCCGACAAATTCTCGGGGCAGTCGCGCGGCTTCGGTTTCGTCGAGATGGCCGAGGCGGCCGACGCGGCCACCGCGATCCAGACACTCAACGACACCGACCTGAAGGGCCGAAAGATTAAGATTGACGAGGCGCGCGCCAGCACCGGTGGCCCGCGCGGCGGTGGCGGCGGAGATCGCCGGCGTGGTGGCGGCGGCGGCAGAGAGGGTGGCGGCGGCGGTGGTGGCGGCCGAGAGGGCGGTGGCGGCGGCGGAAATCGCAATCGCTGGTAGAATTTCGCGTCGCGTATCGCGATTCGACGTGTAGCCAGTGAAATGTGAAAAAGTGAAAAAGTGAAATAGTTGAATCGGCGGCGTGGTCGGAGCAAATTGCTCCTGCCGCGCCGCTCTGTTTTTCTCCCACTCGCTCACGCGTCGAACTGGCCGCGAGCCCCTTCCACACGATTGCTCTTCTGCTATCGTTATGCGCCGACAACGGAGCCGGAGCCGAATCCGGAAGAAAAAACAAGAAACTCTGGATGAATCTGATCGAATGAGAAAAGCAATAATCTCGATTGCGGCGGCCGCCGTCGCGCTTGCGTCCATCCTCGCTATTCCGCCGGGCGCGTCATCCGCCGACACCGCCGACACCGTCCCTTCTGGAACGCTGCGCAACGTCGCCGGCCTCGTGACCCACCGCGACGGGCGCGTCGTGCAAGTCGGCACCGCATTTTTTGTCGCCGTGCCGAGCGCGGTATTCCCCGGCCGCTCGTTCGTTTACCTGGTGACCGCACACCACAATCTGCTCGACGACGCCGGCAATCCACGTGCCGGTCTCTTGCTCACGCTCGAGGACGCCAGGACCGGTGCGATGCGCGAGGAGCCGCTGCCGCTTGAAAACCGCTGGGTGCTCGATCCGAATGAAGAAAAGGCCGACGTCGCCGCGGTTCCGTTCACTCCCAAAGACGCGAGCATCGCGCCCATCCCGCTTGGCTCTCTGCTTGGCAGCGACGATCCGCTCGCCCGCCCCGAAACCGGCGCGCAGGTGTACTACCTGACCGCCGCGACCGTGGGCGTCAACCAGCATCGCTTCGAGGCGCTCGCTCGTTTCGGCCACGTCTCCGTACCGGCGCCTGCCGACACCGAAGTCATCGGCGCGGGCTTGCAGCAACTCAGCTATCTTGACGGTGGTGGGGCGCCCGGATTTTCCAGCGGCGCCCCGGTCTTCGTCAGCGCCGGGCTGCGCTTTGCGCTATGGGGGATTCTCGAGGCCAACACTTCGCTCAACACCGATCCGGTTTTTTCCGGTCTGGCCGGCGTTCTCCCCGCCAGGTACGTTGCCGACACGGTCAAGGCGATGGGTGTGGTGCAGGACAAGGCGCTGCGCGGCGCCAAGCTGCCCGAGTGATTTGGGTCGCGCGATGCGGATTTGATTTGATTCGTACGGCCGATCTCCAGCTATAATGTCGGGCGCTGTCAGTTGAATAGTTGAATGCTTGATTTCGCATCGATACGCGGATAGCAAGAATAGTTCGGGCGCCGCGCACAAGGACCGAACTCAGTAAAATACTCCCCGGTAGCTCAGTCGGTAGAGCGGACGGCTGTTAACCGTCATGTCGCTGGTTCGAATCCGGCCCGGGGAGCCACTTTCAACCGCAGGTTTTCCGCAGCTACGTTTGACTGCTCTACCAACTGTCGGTTAACTCGTTGCAAACTCGCCGTTTCGGTGATAGCGTCCGCCGCGCTGATCGCACCGGGGAGGGAGCACTATGTTATCGGTTCGAAGAAGGTGGCACTGGCGGACGCCGCTGTTTCTGGTGTTTTTTCTCGCGATTGGCGGCTGTACTTTCAACGGCGGGACCCTCACTGCGCTCGCTACCCACAACGTTAACATTCCTGCTCAGCCGCTCGAGCGGGGTGTTGAAGGACGCGACTGTATCTACTTCGTCCTAGGTCTTCCGGTCAGTGGCAGCCTGATTCCCAATCTTCAAGAAGCCGAAGACCGCGCAATTGCCCAATCACCCGAGGGTAATGCGATGCAGGATGTAGCGCTCTATATGGATCAGACGTGGTTCGTTGTCGGGAGCAGCGTCTGTTATCGGGTGCGAGGCGATATCGTCAGAATTGCTCAGCAGGCTCCAAGTGCTGTTCAGTCCGGGCCGGGGGTACGCCAGTGAAAAAGGCTGTCTTATTTCTTGCCATCGCGATGCTCTCCGGCTGCACGACGCGCATTGGAGCATTCACCTTTGCGTCTACGAAGAATCTGGGAGTTGCCTATGCGCCTCTGCAGACGAGGGTTGAAGGCGAAGACTGCGTCGATATGATCCTGTTCATCCCGATAGGCACTTTAAACCCTAATATACAGGATGCAGTGGATCGCGCCGTTGAGAAGGTTCCCAATGGCGATATGATGACGAATGTTACGTTGACGGAAGACATGCTCTTCACCCTGATCTACAATCGCGTATGCGTCAGGGTAACGGGCGATGTCGTAAATACGCGGGCCTCTGGGACTATTCAGCAAGCGCCTGCGGCGCAAGGACCATCATTCGTCCCAAGGAACCCAGCTGCGGCTCCAAATCCAAATGTGGGCGATCAATGGAGATCATCCGACCATCCGAATTGAGCTAGCTTCGTCAGCGATCGAGCAAGCGACAGCGGGACCACTCCCACCGATCGCCCGCTGCGCCGCTGCGGCCCTCCTCCTGCGATGCGCCGGATGACTTGCGCCTCGGTTTCAACTATTTTCCCGACTGCATGCTGAAACCTGGCGATCCTCGCGAAGTGTTTTCATTTCCCGAGGATCTTTCCTATGCACGTCAGCTCGCGCGCTTGATCCGCGCTCCGTTGCGCCGAATTTCGACCCATCAGTTCCCCGATGGAGAGACGCTCGCCAGCATCGGACAGCGTCGCACCCGCGCCGATGCGATTTTAATCCGCCGCTTGGACCATCCGAACCCGAAAATCGCGGATACTTTGTTTGTTGCCGACGCTCTGAGACGCGCCGGTGCGCTGGAAATAACCTTGGGCGTCCCATACTTCCCCTATTTGAGGCAGGATAAAGTCTTTCACGACGGCCAGCCGATTTCAGCGAAGGTTTTCGGTGACCTCATCGGGCATAGCTTCGACCGCGTGATCACCATCGATCCGCATCTTCATCGGATACACAGCTTGAGCGATGCGATCCCTTGCCGAACCCTGCACCTGTCCGCGGCGGCGCCAATTGCGCGATGGGTGCGCGTAAATTGCCCGGATGCGGTCGTGGTGGGTCCCGACGTCGAATCGACCGAACTGGTTCGACAGGTTGCCGAGGCCGCGGGCACCGAATGGATCGCCGGGCGAAAGCGCCGTCTCGCCGACCAAAGGGTGATAGTGAAATTCGATTGCTTGCAGACGGCCGGCAGCGCCGTCATCGTCGATGACATCGGCAGCACCGGGGTGACCTTGGCAGCCGTCGCTCAGACACTGCGGTCACGCGGCTTTGCTCCGATTGACTCAGTCGTCGTGCATGCGTTGTTTGCGCAGGGCGCGATTGGGCGAATTCGGCGCGCCGGAGTCCGCCGGATCGTTTCATCCGACACCATCGGCCATCCAACCAACGCGATTAAGACAGCTCCCCTGATGGCTCAAGCGCTGATGAGGACCTAGGCCACTGGTTCAGTGGGGATGAACTATTCAGCCTGACGCCGCCGGATTCGGCGTGCTACACATACGCTATGGTCAACCGCCAGGATGTCCCGTACTCGCCGCGCTCGCCCGAAACCGGGCGACGCCCGCTTGCGGCTGAAATAATTTTTGACGGAACGAAACTACCCCTAGAGCGGAGCCGTCCCAAAACCACAACGGATGGTATAAATTGCGATTTTCGGCTCTACTCGATCAGTCAGAATCGCGCCCGGATCTTCAGGTTGGTAAACTGAACCAGTGCCGAACCGCATCGTGAATGCACCAGCGCCGATTCTCCGATTCCTTGGCGCCGCCGGCACGGTCACGGGCAGCAAGTTTCTGCTGACGGCCGGCGATCGCCGTGTGCTGGTCGATTGCGGCCTGTTCCAGGGGCTCAAGCAGTTGCGCTTGATGAACTGGCAGCCGTTGCCCGTCGACGTGCGCGGCATCGACGCCGTGGTGCTGACGCATGCGCACCTGGATCACAGCGGCTATGTGCCCGCGCTCGTGCGCGACGGCTTCCGCGCGAAGGTCATTTCGACGCCCGGTACGCACTCCTTGTGCCGCATCCTTCTTCCCGACAGCGGTCATCTTCAGGAAGAAGAGGCTGACTACGCGAACGCCAAAGGATATTCCAAGCACTCGCCTGCGCTCCCGCTCTACACCGAAAGAGACGCATGGAATTCGCTTGATTGCTTTTCGCCGGCGGATTTCGACACCAAGGTCGATCTCGGTCCAATAACCGCGCAGTTTCTGCATGCCGGGCACATCGTCGGAGCGTCCCTGATAAGTATCGAGATAAACTCTCCCCGCCGAAAAAGAATCCTCTTCACCGGCGACCTGGGACGTCCGACGCACCCAATCCTGCGCCCGCCCGCGCCGCCTCCCGCCGCCGACGTGATCGTGATCGAGTCCACCTACGGCGATCGGATTCATGACGATGCGGCGTCGCTTCAGCGTTTCGAAGCTGCGATTGCAAGGACGCTCGAGCGCGGCGGTGTCGTCATTATTCCCTCGTTTGCCGTCGATCGAACCGAGGTCATCCTGTACCATCTGGCGCGCCTGCGCGACGCTGGCGCAATCCCGAGCGCCCCAACCTTCGTCGACAGCCCGATGGCGCTTGCCGCGCTGAAGGTTTACGAAGAGGCCATCGCGCGTGGCAGTTCTGAAATCCGCGCCGATATCGCGCATGAAAAAAGTTTCTTCAATGACCAGGACCTGACCGAGATCAAAACCGTGGCGGCATCGATCGAGCTGAACTCGAGGTCGGGGCCGATGATAATCATCTCCGCGTCGGGAATGGCGTCGGGCGGCCGCGTTCTCCATCATCTCAAACGACGGCTTCCCGACCGCCACAACACTGTTATTCTCGTGGGCTATCAGGCCGCGGGAACTCGCGGCAGGTCGCTGCTCGACGGCGCTACGATGGTGAAGATGCTGGGCGACTACGTCCCGGTCGCCGCGGAAATTGTCGATGTCCCCGGCTTCTCCTCGCACGCCGATCAGCGGGAAATTCTCAACTGGTTGAAGCTCGCCACGGTTCGGCCGCAGATCGTTTATATCGTTCACGGTGAGCCGCCCGCATCCGAGGCTCTGCGCGCGCGCATAACCCAGGAGCTGGGATGGAACGCCGTGGTGCCGCGCAATCTCGAGCAAGTGCGTATAGACTAACGTGGGGATTGCGATGGTCCGTCTCATTATTGGCGTGGTGTGTGCGCTGGCAATCGCCGGCTGTTCGGCCCAAGGTGCGGTTAATTCGACTTCGCCTGTATTCGAAGTGGCAGGTCTCATCTACCAGGATAAGGCCCGGCGTTGCGTCGCTAATGACCTCGTCGCTTGCGGGTGGCTGACCAAGGCTAGATGCGAAGCCACCTGTGACCTGTGCTCGGTTGAGTTTCCTCAGCTCAATTCGCAGGCGCGGGAGAAGCTCTCGGTCGCATGCCGCGCGGGAGACCAGGCGGGGTGCCGAGGAATCGACGCTATCGCGTGCGATAGCGGTGACCAGGCCGCATGCGGAAGACTCAAGGACCAATACTTGAAGCTTGCCGATTCATGCCACGCCGGGGATAAGCAGCAATGCGAAAAAATCGCCTCATCGCCGTGGCCGCTGCGGATGCTGCCCGACACGGATAAGCGGTGCAATGGCGGCGACGCGGCTGCTTGTGAGCAAATGAAGGGCTTGGTGACCCTCAATGTTATTCGCGTCGGTGAGCGGGTAGAGGCTTGCGGCCCGCTGGCTTGTGGCACGGGGTCCATGCCGCCGTAGCGCGTCCCGTCGTCAAGGTGGTCGCCCACGTCCTTATAATGAAACTAACGAAGCTGTGACGCACTTTCGCCTCAAACATCTGCCGCTCGACACGATGCGCGAGCA
>Ga0074046_10003728_pt1 | contig 12646 bp, 10 predicted proteins | sample BogForMeECP23OM3_FD_94441 | JGI IMG/M metagenome (GOLD analysis project Ga0074046, IMG submission 94441) | Bog forest soil microbial communities from Calvert Island, British Columbia, Canada - Bog Forest MetaG ECP23OM3 | ecosystem: Environmental > Terrestrial > Soil > Wetlands ...
CGGAGTCGCTCCGCTCCGCCGAGAAGATCATTTTCCCCGGTCAAGGTCACTTCGGCACGATGATGAGAGCCCTCGAAGAGCGCCGGCTTCTGAAGCCTCTTCGCGACTCGCTGGCCGGCGGCACGCCGTTCCTCGGGATCTGTTTGGGTCTCCAGGCGCTCTACGAAGCGAGTGACGAAGCGCCGGAGGCTCCCGGCCTCGCATTGCTCCCCGGCCGCGTGACCCGATTCGAAGGAGTCTTCAAAGTCCCACATGTTGGCTGGAGCCAACTGGAGATTCGAAGCGGCAGCGGGATCTTCAAAGGGGTTGCCGACGGCAGTTTCGTTTACTACTGCCACTCTTACTACGGGCCGGCTACCAAAGAAAGTTCGGCACTAACTCACTATGGGCAGACCTTCGCAGCGGGCGTCGAAATGAAGAACATCTGGGCGGTGCAGTTTCACCCGGAAAAGTCGGGAGAAGTAGGGCTGAAGGTGTTGGAGAATTTCCTAGCTTCTAAGCCGTCAGATGGGAAATTATAAATTATAAATTATGAATTATGAGTCGTATCGGTTGGTAAACAGCGGCATACGAGGGGCAAACTGCTTTAATAATTCATAATTTATAATTTACAATTCACTGAGAACTGACGACTGACCCGCCGCGGCGGGACGACTTCTTATGTTTGCAAAACGCATCATTCCGTGCCTGGATTGCAAGAACGGCCGAGTGGTCAAAGGCATCAAGTTTGTGAATCTGAGAGATGCCGGCGACCCGGGTGAACTGGCCGAGGCCTATAACCGCGAGGGCGCGGATGAACTGGTCATGCTGGACATCTCGGCTTCTCGCGAGGGACGCGCTACGCTGATGGATACCGTACACCGGGTGGCGCGCAGGCTCTTCATACCGCTGACGGTGGGTGGGGGCGTGAGGACCCTGGAGGATGCGCAACGATTGCTCTCCGCCGGCGCCGATAAGGTCGCAGTGAATACGGCTGCGGTTGAATTTCCCGAAGCGCTAAGCCAGATTGCGGAGCACTTCGGGCGGCAAGCACTCGTCGTGGCTATCGATGCGCGCCGGCGAGTGGCGAGGGGCGGCCAGGAAAGTGTGCCCCTGGAGGGCGGGGCCAAAGCCGCCCCGCTCGTAGGGGCACCCCTTGTGGGTGCCCTGGCGGGCCGGCAGGGCGGGGCCAGGGCCGCTCCACGCTGGAGAGTATTGACTTACGGCGGCACGAAGCAAACCGAACTGGACGCTCTGGAATGGGCTCGGGAAGTTGAGGCACGCGGCGCCGGTGAAATCCTTCTGACTTCCATGGATGCTGACGGCACCCAGGCCGGCTTCGATTGCGAACTGACGAAGACCATTGCTGAGGCCCTCCATATTCCTGTTATCGCTTCGGGTGGCGCCGGAGGGCCTGAACATTTTGCCGAAGTCTTCTTGAAAGGCCATGCGGATGCTGCCTTAGCTGCTTCTATTTTCCATTTCGAAACCTATACGATGCGCAGCCTCAAGGAGTACTTGCAGTCACAAGGCGTGCCGGTGCGGCTCTAAGAAAGTCAAATGGCAAAAGGCAAAGGTCAAAAGTCAAAAGTCGAAAGTCAAAAGTCCAAACCCGGGCAAGGTTCTTTGCCATTTGATTTTTGCCTTTTGCCATTTGCACTTTGCCTTTTGACTTTCGACTCTTGCATTTCGACTGTCAACTGGTTCCCTTGATGATCATTCCCTGCATCGACCTAATGGCGGGAAAGGTGGTTCAACTCATCCAGGGGCGGGAGAAGTTCCTGGAGTTGCCGGACCCACTTGCGGTGCTCGAGAAATTTGCTGCCTATCCCCAAATCCAGGTGATCGACCTTGATGGAGCGTTGGGCCGGGGAGACCACAGCGATATTATCCGTCAACTCTGCCAGCGAAAGCCCTGTCGCGTCGGGGGAGGAATCCGCACGGTGGAAAAAGCAGTCCAGACGGTGCAGGGCGGCGCGCACAAAGTGATCGTGGGTAGCAGCGCGTTTACGCCCTGCGGGATCAACTCCGAGTTCCTCCGACTTCTCCTTGCCGCCGTTCCTCGCGAGAAACTCATGGTGGCAGTTGATTGCCTGGGTGACCGCGTGGCCATCCGAGGCTGGCGGGAGACCTTGCCGCTCACTTCTGCCCAGGCGCTGGCGCAGCTCGAGCCTTACTGCTCGGAGTTCCTCTGCACTTACATTGACGCGGAAGGTAAACTCCAGGGGACCAATCTGGCGTGGTTTAGAAGCTTGCGATCCGTTACGCAGTTACCCATCACTGCCGCAGGGGGGATCACCACCGACGAAGAAATCAATGCCCTGGAAGAGATGGGCATGAATGCGGCACTGGGGATGGCCATTTATCAGAAGGTCTTCCCCGAATTGTTCAAGAAGCAGTGATGATTGTAAGACCTGGTATGCCGTGAAAGTCCCTGGCGTTGTGGGTTACAAGCGGGCAGCCGTACTCGACGGCAGTGGCTGCGATCCAGGCATCCTCTGCGGAGATCGGCTGTCGTCTGCGCATCCGCCGAACTTCTCCCCACCGGGCACACAGGTTTCTGTCGGGCGAAATCACCACGAACACGCCGTGAATCTCGTCGACATACCGACGCTTCTCTGCACCCCAGTTACCGCGAAGGGCGCCTTCGTAGAGTTCGGCCAGGGTCATGAAGGAGATGGCCAGCGAGTGATTCGCCAAATGCGGCCTATAAACGCGGGCGAGGGGATCGCTTCTCATCAGGTAGGAGACAATATTCGTGTCCAGCAGCAAGCTTTTCATCGTTTGCCGAGGCCCAAACCCTCTCTGCGCCGGTCGTATATCCCGCGGACAAACTCCTCGAAATCTTCGTCGCTCGCCCAGAGGTCAGCCCCGGCACCCAAGATCCTCTCGAGCTGACCCTCTAGCCTAACGCCTTGCTCCGCCGCAAGCTCTTCAATCGACCTTCGTTCCGAGAAACTCATAGTCGCCCTTTCCCCATTGTTCCCGATAGCGCCGCGCTCGCCAGTCGCCCTCGGTTCGCCACGCCGTCCAGCCTTCGGCCCTCGACTCTTCGCTAGAGTGGTTCTTGCCATGAGCCCTCCCTTCGCGCCGGCCATCCAGCCCGAGCGTAAGCCGCCCCGCGTGCCTTAGCGCCGCCAGTCATAGTGTAACATCGACTGCGGGAACCCGCACCACTTCACGGTTGCGGTTGGAGGACTGGCTGTTTCCACCGCCGCCCGGCGGAGCCGGTAGGCTCTTTATTGCACGTACACGTTGATCTGGAGCGAGTGTGTGACGCTGCCTGACGTGCCCGTCACAGTGATGGTGTAATTCCCTGTGGGTGTGCCGGGATCGGTGATGACACCTCCGCTGCTGCTTGCTCCTCCACCGCACGCCACGAAGGCTGCGGCCAGTAACGCGGCGGCGAGAAACCCAAGCGCGATCTTCCGCGCGCGTAATCTTGTCGCAGCAACCAATAGCAACGCACAGAATAGGACAACTCCTCCAGGCAGAAGCCCGATGGGTGTGGTGAACTGGCCGCCCGCGGTGTGTGGAGCGGTGGTGGCAATCAATAGCGCGACGCTGCCACTCGACGTGAGGGCGCTGGGGTTCAGCGAGCAACTGGCTTCGGTCATCGCGGTCGGGACTGAGCAAGTGAGAGTGACGGTGCCGGTGAAGCCGTTGTTTTGAGCTACGCTTATGGCTGAAGCAGCCGACTGGCCGGGGTTGGCAACGCTAAGGCTCGCGGGGTTGGCTGCCAGAACAAAATCGGGCGGGAGGACTTGCGTGATCGACGAGGTGGAGGCCTCGTAGTTGGCGTCGCCGCTATATTGGGCTGTAATGTTGGCCACACCGGTGAGTGGCGTCGTCAGAGTCGCCTGGAAATAGGTGGCTAAACCAGTCGTGCGCGAATACGCAGCCCCCGTGTACGTCACCGCCCCGCTGATAGGAGTGGTTCCGTTGAGGAACTGGACGGTCCCGGTCGGCTCGACGCCGGCGCTCACTGTCTCCACATATGCGATCAGGGTGACGCTGTTGCCGCCCGCGGGGTAGTTGATGAGATATGAAAAGGTCGGGCCCTTGGCGACGGTCAGAGTCACGATGGATGAACTCGGTTGGTAGCTGTTGTCTCCGGAGTAGTTTGCCACCACATTGTAGCTCCCGGGACTTAGAGGTGGGAACTGATCTTCTGAGTAACCGGAGCTGTTTAACATGTATGCGCTCGGAGCAGTCCCGCTCTGGTCGGGCAAGGATTGATTGTTGGCGGTCAGTGTCACCTGCCCGGTGGGGCACGGATAGACGATGGATTCGTAGACCTTCGAGCAGAGCTGATTGGAGGCGTTCGTGACATCCACCCGAACATAGTAATCACCGTAGAGGGTGTTGGTCGCGGTGAAGCTTAGGGGAAAGAAGCCGTTGATCACGTGGACGTGCGTCACGCTGGACTCCAGGCTGACGGTCACTGGAACGGGTGGTGTAGAGTCGCTCGCCCCAAAGGTTCCGTCGCCCGCATAGTGCGCCGTCACGTTATACGTTCCGCCAGGAAGAAAACTCGTCGCGCCCGATGCGGCGCCGTTGGTGAGGGCAAAGCTGGAGACGCCAATTGTACTGCTTGTCGTGCCGCCGCTTTCGGCCATAAGCGCGACAACGCCCGTCGGCGTCCCTCCCGATGCCGAGGCGACCTGAATGCTCACGTTAACGGGCTGGCCGTGCGTGAAGACGAGAGGGCTCGTAGGCGGCGACGTCGAAAGCGACAGCGTGGTGGTGGTCGGCGTGAAGCTGACAGAACTCCACTGATTGACCAAATTCGTCACGTTCACAGAGCCAAGTCCGGTGGCCAAATCATATCCCGTAGTCGTCATCCAAGCTGGTGAAGAGTGGTTCGCGGGATCGACCAAGATGCCGTACCCGTTGCTGGAGAGAGAGGTGTTGCTGCAATTCGGATATCCTGCGTAGCACGCCACCGAATTGTTGCCTGTCACCACGTCGTAGAAGATGCACGAAGAATTGCCGACCGCAGCCGCATTGGAAGCGCAGCTCGCGCCGTTCTGTGCCGCCAGCGGGTAGAGAACATAATTCGCGTTACCTTGCCGCTCGCCGGTCTTTTGCATGACCATTGCCATGATGCCGGCGAAGGCGGGCGCCGCAAAAGACGTTCCCCCGGCCCCTTGAAAATCCAGGTAGGGAGCGTTCAAGTCGCAAGAGGAGGTGCTGTTTCCCGAGCCGTTATTTGCGTCCATTTGGCAAAACAGGTAGAAGCTTGCACTGTCACTGGTGCCATTGCTGGAAAACAAAGACACGTCCGGTATGTCACGCACAGCGTCGCTGGGAACGCCGGTTCCCGTCTGCCAGGACGGCTTCGCGTATCCGGACATGCAAAAATCCCCGTTGGATATGGCGCAATTGCTCGGCCCGCCACCTCCGGCGATCACATCCAAACCCTCAGGGCTTAGAGTGGTGCAACCCGTAGTCTGCCCGGACTGAGCGCAAGAATCGTTCCAAGTGCGTTCGGGAATATACGACTTGGCGGACGACTGCCACGGTGAGGCGTTGGTTGTACTCCAGTACTGCGACAGATTCGTGGCGTCATCGAAGTCCGTCCCGCCAACCGCAACGTTGAAGGGTGTTGAGGCCATGCCGCTAACTGCCAGGCCGTAGGCCGCCGCGCCATCGAAAATAGAATCGCATCCGGCGGAACCCGTATCGCCCGCTGCGACGATGATGGTGATCCCCTCCGCCGCTCCTTGCTCCCACAGGCTGTTGTAAAACGTATTGCCTGTAGTTCCGAGGAACGCTTCACACGAACCGAAGCTGACGCTCATCACCGGCGCCAAGTTGTTGTCAATGATGTAGAGGGCGGAGAGATCGCCGCCAAAGGTCGACTCGGTGCTTTGTGATACCACAAGATCGAGGTTGGCGCCCTTAGCGACAGCGCCGGACCACTCGACATCGAGGTCGGCTTCGCCCTCGGCGGCCCCTCCCAGCACGCCGGGATCAGGCCCGTTCAGAATGATCTGTGGGTCATTCGCCGGCAAGCCAAACATGTTGCGGAAGTCTCGCACATCCTGGATGTTGATGTTCGAGTCCTCAGCGAGGGCGATGGTCTGCCCGGCGCCGTCGATACCTGCCGACCACTGCGGCAACACATTATAAATGGTGGCGAAATCAGTCGGCCCGACGGCATAGACGGTCCCGCCGATGGGAGGCAAGGGGAAGGTGAAGAGCGGCTGCACCCTGCCCGTCACCTTCGACTTCTCGAACGTGCCCAGCCGGCGGTGGTACCGCTGCCGAGGGAAGCTATTCATTGAAACCACGCCGGCCACAACCGGCGCCAAAGCAGCGGGAATCTGCGGATCGTTCGCGTTGGCCCAGTGCGCCTCGCCTTGAGCCACATACTTGTGGATCTCAGTTTGGAACGCCTCGCGAACCAATCCCGCTGCTCCTGAGAATTCGACCGTGGCGCCTCCCAGCGCCACTCGATTCACTTGGAATCCGCGAGAGGTCAACCACTGTGTCACTATATCGATGTCTGCGTTGGCAGGACCGAATTGCCGCCCAAACTGCTCCGGAGTTAGCCACTGGTGATAGCTGGGCGAAGCCTTGACCTGTTGCTGCTCCAGCAGTTTCCGCAGAGCCGCCTCCTGCTCCGGCGACCGCTGGAGCAGGAGTAGCATCCTTTCCATGGGTAGGTCATCAGGCGCGGCGCCCTGGTCATATTCCGGACGAGCTAGGGGATGGATGTTGCCGCGCAGGGTTACCAGATTCGCCTCGTCCACGGCTTGCGTGATCCGCGCGGGAGGGGAAGTTGTCTGCGCCACTACCGCCCCGCTCCACGAAATGAAAATCCCTGCGAGGGCTGAAGCTAATCTCACACCCCATGACTGTGACGATCTCATGGTCCCTCCCCAGTTCTGATCGTTGGCGCGCCGTGCCGCCTCGGGGAGCTGCCCGCCTCATCGACGCCTTGTCTGCGCCGCCGGACCATTCGAGAAACGCAGCAAGGATCGACCGAGACCGGCGCCTCGATTGCCGTGATTGGCTTCTCCTGCCTGCGAAGTTACTGGCAGATAATGAACATGCTAACACAGAAAGACAGTGGGAGCACGTAGGGCAGACCTGTTCTTTAGGTGTGCGCTATTTGCTTCTTGACTCATTGGGCCACAGGCTGTTCCCAAAAGTAAGGAGGATTGTGCTATAGTAAGGCAGAGGAGTGTTGACGTGCAGAAACAAGCTCGTATCACAAGCAAAGGCCAGATCACGGTGCCGCGGGACATTCGGCGTACACTGGGCGTGCGTCCCGGCGACCGGCTACTCTTCGAGAGCGACAGCAGAGGGGTTCGTGTCCGGCCCCTGAGGGCCAAGAGTCCCTTTGAGAAATACCGCGGCATCGGAAATCCGGGGATGCCCTCCGGCCGCAAGGCTGTGCGCCACTGGGTTCGTCAATTACGCGGACAATGACCACCGCCATCGATACTAACGTCATCGTGGCTCTCTGGGACCGGGACACCAGGCTCAATTCCGCAGCCCAATCAGCCTTGGATGCAGCACTGGGGCGCGGCGGCTTGATCATCGCCGCACCCGTCTTCGCAGAGCTGATAGCCTGTCCGGGTCGGGATCAAGCCTTCCTTGATATGTTCTTCCAAGACGCCAGCATTGCGATCGACTGGAATCTCGATGAGGCAACTTGGCGGACAGCCGGGCGGGCCTTCCAGGCTTATGCCGCCCGGCGCAGAGGGCACGGCGAACCAGGGCCACGCCGCATCCTGGCCGACTTCGTGATCGGCGCGCACGCCATGCAGAAGGGCTACTGCCTTCTCACTCTCGACGATCGCCTCTATCAAACTGCATTTCCCGGCCTCAAAATTGTGAGAATCTGACGCATAACCATCAGATTCTAGCGTCTTGATGTGATAAAGCCCGCAGGATTGAATCCAGAACTTGATCGAGATATTTACCCACGTCTTCGGCAAGGAACCGGAGGACCAGGTAGCCGTTCTCCTGGAGCAAAGCGTCTTTGCGGCGATCTCGCCGGTATGCGTCCGTGTCGCCAAGGTGCTGGCCGCCGTCCAATTCGATCGCGATTCGCGACTTGGCGCAAAGCAGGTCAACTTCCATGCGGCCCCAGCCATCGAAGGGAATCGGCAGCTCCTCGTTCAAACGAAACCTTCCGGCCGTTTCAGCCAGTGTTTCGAGTCGCCGGTATAGAAATGCCTCGGTTGCGCTTCGCGCTCTGTCGGCGCCTTCGGCATTCGGCGCTGGGACTACCACCCCCCTCCCCTCCTTAGAAAGGAGGGGAGGTTTCAGGTTCCCCTCCTTACTAAGGAGAGGGTTTACCGCAACGTGTACAAATAGATTTGCCAGGGGAGAATCTACGCCATCGTGTACCAAGCGGCGCACGCTGGCGGCGTATTGGCTTTTCCACTCGGGATCGATGGGAAGCGGCACGTCCGCGGGCCAGCCGGGAACCGCACTGCCGGGAAGCTGAATCGAGTAGCCAATAACTTCGTAGCCGTGACAGCGGCGATCAAACATCCGCGCCAGCATCGGCACGTTGAGATCGGCGTAGTCGTATACGCGCACTTCGCGCTTGCCGTCATAGAGGCGATGCAGCCTGCCGACGTATTGCGCGATCGTTCCATGCCACGAGACGGGCAGCGTCAGGAATAAGGTGTCGAGCCGGGGGTCATCAAAACCCTCGCCCACATAGCGGCCGGTTGCCAAAAGCACGCGAGCCTCCCCTGCAGGAATGGCGGCCAAGCGAGCCTGGATCGCGTCAAGTTGCTTCTTGCGCATCCCTCCTCGGAGCACGACCAGGTGCTGCACCTCGGGCGCCAATTGATTGGCCAAGGAGTCAAGATGTTCATTGCGTTCGGTCAACACCAGCGGCGAACGTCCATCCCGAAGGGCTTGCACCACCTCCTGGCAGATGAGCCGATTGCGCTCTTCATCCGAAATCAATTCCTCATAAAGTTCGTGGAATTGCACCCGCACGTTGGGATTGGCCGGTCGTAGCGGACGAAAGCCAGTCGGCCGAACAATCACCGTATGTTCAAAGGGATGAGCCGCCGTCTGCTGCTTGGCATTACCGCGATAGCGCACGGGACCGCACTGCATAAAGATGATCGGATGGTGGCCATCCTTCCGTGTGACTGTCGCAGACAAACCAGTGACGAACTTCGCCTTGGCCTGACGTGCCACCTGCTCAAAGCTTTGGGCAGAGAGATGGTGGCATTCGTCAACAATCAGGTGTCCATAATTGCTCGCGAGATCACTGACAACGCCGTTTCGGATCATGCTTTGAATCACCGCCACATCCAGGAGGCCGGTTGGCTTTGTGCGGCCACCGCCAATCCGACCGATAGCGCGTGCCGGCATTCCAAGGAAGGTGGAGAGTCGCTCGATCCATTGCAGCTGTAATTGCCGCCGATGTACCAATACGAGCGTGTTGACGCCGCGTTGGGCGATCAGCCACGCGGCAACCACGGTCTTTCCGAATGCGTTGGTTGCTGCCAACACTCCCGTGTCATGGGCAAGCATGGCCTGGGCGGCGACGCTTTGCTCGGGGCGCAGTTCACCCTGGAACGTCGCATTCAGCGGCTGGCCGGTGTTGCGCTGGTCCCGGAGCACCGCTTTGATGTTCAAATCCGAAAGGGTTTGAAGCAGGTCATCCAGGCAGCCGCGCGGGAGTCCGATGTGCTTGGGGTGATCCTCAGCGCAAGCAATAATTCGAGGCTTGTCGTAGGTCGGAAGCCGCATGGCCTGCGCCTTGTAGAATTCTGGATTTTGGAACGCCGCCAGCCGGATCAACCTATTGCGGAGGGCGGGAGGCAACGCCTCTTTCGGAACATATATCTGATTCCCTAGAGTGAGCTCTAAGGTTTTTGGCAGCGGACCACGGATCGAAGTGTCGATCCGGCGCCGCGATGGTGAAGTCATCCACGGCGCCGCTTCATCCTCATCGCCCTCGGGCGCTAAACGGACACCAACAACTCGTCCCTTTGCTTCAGCGGAACGGACCGTTTCTTCAACCTCACCGCGGCTGATCTTGCGGATCGAGGACAAAAACTCCCATTGATCGGTAGGAGGAACAAATCGCTCATCCAGGAAAACGCTATTGCCCAATTTCCGCGGACGTTTCTGGAGTGGCAAGGCGATCAAGTTGCCCAAGCCGCCTTGCGGTAGGGTGTCTTGGTTGGGAAAGAAACGGTCGTATGAATCCAGGCCGATGTCCGGACGGTGTTCCATGGTTTCCGTCAGAATGTGCGCCCCCAACTTACGCGCCAAGGTGGCAGGAACGGCTTCATTGAAGAAGAACCAAATGTGTCCACCGCTGCCCGAGCGGGACCGCTCCAAGGCAACCGGCAAGCCCATTTGGCGGCATGTTTCCAAAAACGCGGCTGCATCGTCCTGCCACGTTGCTTTGTCAAAATCGGCGGCTAGGAAGAAACATGTCTCATCCAAAAGCATCGGATAGATGCCCATGACGAAATCATGGCCATGGTCGTCCTGGCCGCAGAGATGCCAGCGAATCACCTCCTCGGTTACGGGAAGAAAACGCCGCTGCGCACATTCGGAACATTTGATTCTCGGTTTGTTGCAGATTCCCTGGGCCCACTCATAAGCACAAGCCGGTGAATAGCCGGCCCTGCCTGTCTTGCGGCTTTCGAAGCGGCGCGGATAGACATCTTCTCGTCCATGAAACAGAGAACGGAAGAGGTGGATTTTGGCCTGGGCGGGTGAACGCTGATTCACGCCAACTTGCTGCAAGGTGGGCAATCCGACAGGTGCTTCCACGAGCATATTCTACACTAGCGGCTTGCTAGAGGGTTCGTAAGACTGGAGCAGAGCTCCCAGCGAGTCGAGAAGGGGATCGAAAGAATCACATCGGCCCCCAGCCTTTCATGATCCTGGGCGGTTTTCCATCTTTCGTTTTCTTCCGACAGGGGACCGCAGGCCCTGATCGAGTCTACCGCGGTAGGTAATCTGCATTACTCGAATAACGAGGTGAGAGTTCGGAAGAACTCAGACGGAGTGGCAATTCTGAGACCCGTTTGCTGGGCGACTGCCCTGGTGAAGTGCTTCGTATTGTGAGTGAGCAGCCAGTCCGGCCTTGTGTCCATCGCCGAGAGAAGCACTGGAACATCGGCCAGGTGACGGATCAAATGACGATTCGACTGCACGCGCTCACCCTCTGGGTAGGGCGCTATCTCAGGTTCGATGAAAGCGATCAGGAGGTGATAACCCTCGATGATCCGCTCCGCGTCCGCGGGGTCCCATGCACGTGTCCGCACCAGGAGCGCTTCCTCAACTTCGTCGCGGACGGCCTCTGCCAGGACGAGCCTGCAAATTCGTGCGGCACATAGTGACAGGACAGCTTTGTCCAGGCCCCAGGGTGAGACAATTCCACCGATCAGGACATTAGAGTCCAGGAACAGGCGCAGCAGCCGGCGTGTCACTGGCCTGCGCGGCCCCTTCGCGCCTGGCGTCCGGCTGCCTTCGAGGCAAGCGCCCCATAGTGGCGAGCGAACACCCGCTTGCGCGCTTTGGGCAATGCGGCTGCCAATGTTTCAGGTTTCGCGCCTGCACGGGTAAGTGCGGCGGTGAGCCGTTCGCACAACTGCTCAAATCGGCGGTGCTCCGGCAATAGAATGAGACCGTCTCCTATGCGGAGGACGGCGAAGGGCACACCAGAGCTCAGCCCGAGATCCTCTCGGAATTGTTTGGGTACGGTCAGTTGCCCCTTTTCCCCAATCTTGGTCGTCGCCACGTATTCAACAGCCGTTGACTTCGATCCTGCCAGCATGTGTTCACCTCAGTAGGAATATCCTACCACAAGAGCTTTTCCCTTTCTAGCTCACCACACGAATGACCCCAGTTCGCCTTGACCAAGCCGAGTCACTCCACATACAGGCGGGGCACGCGTTTGCCAATCAAGCACAAAACTTCATAGGGGACTGTGTCGAGCATCTGCGCGATGTCGAGCGCGGTAATCGAGGCCTGTTCCGATCGGCCCATGAGCATGACTTCGTCTCCAACGTTGACACCGGGAATGTCCGTCACATCCAGTAGCGAGAGGTCCATACTGATGTTAGCGACGAGCCGCGCAAGTCTGCCGCGCACGATGGCATAACCCCGATTCGAGAGTGCCCGGTTGAGGCCGTCCGCGTAACCCACCGGAACTGTGGCGATGCGGGAGGGACGCCGGGTATGGAACGCCTCCCCATAACCAAGCGGCGTCTGGCTGGGAACATCCTTCAGGTACACGACGCGGGATTTGAAGGTAAGGACAGGTTCGAACTCCGGGAGGTCCGGAAGGTCTTTGCCCGGCGGGACAACGACCGGAATGCCGCACCCGTAGAGCAAGCCTCCGACGCGAACCATGTTTTCAGGAAACTCGCGGCGTGCGAGCAAGGCGCCACTGTTTGAAACATGCGTCCACTCGGGTTCAATTCCGGCAGAGCTCAGTTGGGCAAGCGCAGCCTTGAACCGCTTACACTGCTCTTCTGTTTGGGTAGCAAGCAGATCCTCGGGGGAAGCGAGGTGTGTGAACAGGCCGGTTAAACGCACGCCTTTGAGCGTCTGGTAATGTTCCAGGAACGCTGCCAGCCGGTCCGACGGCACTCCCAGACGCCCCAGTCCGGTGTCCACTTTGAGATGGAACTCGATGGGGCGACCGTAGCGCCGA
>Ga0074046_10003729_pt1 | contig 12643 bp, 9 predicted proteins | sample BogForMeECP23OM3_FD_94441 | JGI IMG/M metagenome (GOLD analysis project Ga0074046, IMG submission 94441) | Bog forest soil microbial communities from Calvert Island, British Columbia, Canada - Bog Forest MetaG ECP23OM3 | ecosystem: Environmental > Terrestrial > Soil > Wetlands ...
AGGCCTTCGGCACAACCGTCGCGCTCGACGGCGTCGATCTGCGCGTCGAAGAGGGCCGCATTCTCGGGCTCATCGGCCCCAACGGTGCGGGCAAGACCACCGCGCTCAACGCGATTCTCGGCCTCACCCCATATCAGGGAGAACTGAAGGTGCTCGGACGCGGTCCCTGGACCGAGCGCGATCAGCTCATGCGGGATGTCTGCTTCATTGCCGACGTCGCCGTGCTGCCGCGCTGGATACGGGTCTCGCAGGCGCTCGACTACGTCGCCGGCGTGCATCCGCGCTTCGACCGCGCCAAGGCGGAAGGTTTTCTGGCGAAGACCACCATCCAGCGCAACAGCAAGGTCCGCGAGCTGTCGAAGGGGATGGTGACCCAGCTGCACCTCGCGCTCGTCATGGCCATTAACGCCCGCTTGCTGGTGCTCGACGAGCCCACGCTCGGCCTCGACATCCTCTTCCGCAAGCAGTTCTACGACTCGCTGCTGAACGACTACTACGATCGCAGCCGCACCATCGTCGTGACGACGCATCAGGTGGAAGAGGTCCAGCACGTCTTGACCGACCTCATGTTCATCAATCGCGGCCGCATCGTATTCAGTTGCAGCATGGACGAATTCGAAGCGCGCTATCTGGAAGTGACTGTGAAACCCGAGCAAGTGGAAGCAGCGCGCGCGTTGAAGCCGATGCAAGAGCGACAGGTGTTGGGCCGCAGCACTTATTTGTTCGATGGTGTGGAACGCACGCGCTTAGCTGGCCTCGGCGAAGTTCGAACACCGAGCATCGCCGATCTGTTTGTTGCCGTAATCGGGAATCAAGCCGGCGGAACGCAGCCTAGCCGGACGGGAGTGGCTCAATGAATACTCAATCCAACGCTGTGCCCGGATCCTTCGGCGTACCCGGAGAGGCAGCAGTTCCCTTCCCAGCGACCCGGCTTTTTTCCTGGCTGGTGCGCCGCGAACTGTGGGAGCACCGCTCGATTTACATCGCACCGCTGGCGGTGGCAGGCGTGGCGCTGTTCGGCGCGCTGATCGAAGTGCTTACTCTTCCGCACCGAATGCGTGGCTTCCTGGTCACACTTGACCCAATGCATCAACGGGAGCTGCTCGAGCAACCCTACATGATGGTGGCCGGTTTCATGATGTTGACCGCCATGCTCGTCGGGGCCTTCTACTGCATCGAGGCGCTGCATGGCGAACGCCGCGACCGCAGCATCCTGTTCTGGAAGTCGCTCCCGGTTTCCGATCTCATGACCGTACTTTCAAAAATGAGCATTCCGGTCTTCGTTCTGCAGTTGATCGCGTTCGTGGCTACCTTGGCCGTGCAGTGGATCATGCTGCTGCTGAGTTCCGCCGTATTGCTGGGAAGCGGCATGAGCCCGGCGATGCTGTGGACCCGGCTGCCGATTGTTCAGATGTCGGTGATGCTGCTCTATCACCTTCTGATCTTGCACGGGCTTTGGCATGCGCCGTTCTACGCCTGGTTCCTCATGGTTTCGAGTTGGGCGAAGCGCGCGCCCTTTCTGTGGGCTGTCGTGCCGCCGTTGGCGATTGGCATCGCCGAGAAGATTGCGTTCAACACTTCATATTTCGCCAGCATGCTGTGGAACCACCTCGGCGGCAGCCCAGACGCCGGCTCCCAAGCGCAAAGCGGCTCCATGTCCAATATGCTGGGCCGCTTCGAGCCCGTAAGACTGCTGACCGCACCTGAGCTTTGGGCAGGACTTGCGGTTACCGCGATCTTTCTCGCCGCGGCGGTCCGGCTGCGCCGTTATCGGGAACCAATCTGATTCGCCGGCCGGATCGAACTCTGTTTTTCCGTAAAGGAGATACGAACATGGGCACAGGTGTAGTGACGGAACGGATCACGGAAACTTCGCCGCGTCTCCAGGCCAGGATTACCGGCGCCATTTATCTCCTCACCATACTGACAGGAATATTCGCCCAGGGTTTCGTGAGCGGCAGGCTGGTGGTAGACGGCGACGCCGCGGCTACTGCGACCAACATACTGGCGCACAGGGGCTTGTTTCAGTTGGGCTTCGCAGTCTACCTCGTCGAGATGGCGTGCCAGATCGCTATGACAGCTCTCTTTTATGACTTGCTTAAACCGGCGGGCAGGAGCGTCTCTTTGGTCGCCGCGTTCTTGGGCTTCGCAGGTTGCGTCATCAAGACTTTTAGCCGCGTCTTTTTTATCGCCCCCTTGTTCGTCTTGGGAGGCGCGCACTACTTGAGTGTATTCAGCGCGGAACAGTTGCAGGCGCTGGCGCTCCTCTTTCTTAAGGTGAATGATCATGGCGCCGCGATCGCCTTGGTATTTTTCGGATTCTATGCACTCCTGACGGGCTACCTCATTGTCAGGTCCACCTTCCTGCCTCGGATTCTGGGAGTGCTGTCTGTACTTGGAGGTCTAGGCTGGCTGAGTTTCCTGTATCTGCCGCTCGGATACCGTCTGTTCCCCTACATTGCAGCCTTCGGCCTTCTCGGGGCGGGATCGCTGATCGTGTGGCTCCTCGTGGTCGGGGTGGACGAACAACGAACGATGGAAGGAGCAGGCCAGCGCCGCATGAAAGCCACCGTCTATCGCGGCAGGGGTGCGGCTGCAGCGGGTATCGTGGACCGATCTGATTCGGCTGTACACTAGATTCAATAACTGGCATGAGGAGGCAGCACCCGGCCCTTGCAAAAAGCGCAAGGAGCGGGCCACCCATCGACCATACCTACACTAATCTCCCCTGCTACAATCGCTAGCTCCATGATTCAAGGGAACTTCCTGCCCGACAAAAACGTACTTCTCCTGTGCTGTTAAAGGCAGACCAGCGGCGGACGGTCGGTGCACGGCCCCTAAAGGGGCTTCTGATTTCAACGAACTAACGGTATCGCTAAAGCGATACCCTGATACGAGACGCGCTGCTGCTAACCGCGCGGCCGAGCGGCGCTCGGCTTGGACGGGCGAGGGCGCCCGTCCCTCCACTGGCTAGGCAGTCTAACGCGTTCACGGAGTCTGGTTTTGGAAGAAGCCCAGGTTGTCGGATTGTTGGTCCGTCGCTGCGTCGGGGGCGATGCCGCGGCCTGGGAAGAGATTGTGCAGCGCTATCACCGGCGGATATACAACGTCTGCTACCGGTTTGCCGGGGATTCGGACAACGCGCAGGACCTCACGCAGGAGGTCTTTATCAAGATGTACCGGACGTTAAACACATACGATTCGGGTAAAGGCGCGTTCATGACCTGGGTCACTACGATTACGCGCAATCTGCTGGTTGACCATTTCCGCAAGTCTAAAGGCGACCGGATCACGGATTCGCTGGATTCGGCGCCCTCCGAACATGAAGATGCGCAGCCGCTGAGCGAGCAGATTGCCGACCGGGGGCTGCCTCCGGATGCCGCGGTGCAGAGCCGGGAAACGCGGGAAATGGTGCATTTGGCGCTGCAAAAGCTGTCTCCGGAGCTGCGGGAGGCGGTGATTTTGAGGGATTTACAGGATATGGACTATCGGGAAATTGCTACGGCTTTGAGGGTTCCGGAGGGGACCGTCAAGTCAAGAATTAACCGGGGACGAGCGGAACTTGCACGGCTCCTACAACGTACATATAGGCAGGTGATGTGATGCCAGAGGAAACTAAACACGGGACCCCCACCCCGCCCGGCCAAAACCGGGCCGGTCGGGGACCCCAGTTGGAGTGCACCGAGTTCGAAACGCTGCTCAGCGAGGCCCTGGACCACGATTTGATGGACAAGGACGGGCAACTGAGTCCGGCTCGCAAGGAGAGCTTCGAAGCCTATCGGCGGGTGTGCGGGGTTTGCGGTCCGCTGTTTGCGGATGTGCAGGCTGGGCGGCAGTGGCTCCGGTCGCTGGAAGCGGTTGAGCCTCCGGTGCATCTGGTGCACAACATTCTGGCGGCGACCAGCGGAGTTGTGAGCACGCGAGCGGTGGCGGCGGCCGGGGGCAGGACGACTCCGTTCGGCGAGCAGTTGCGGGAATGGTGGGATTCTTACTTCACTCCGGTCTCGGCTTTTGTGCGGCAGCCGCGGTTTGTGATGTCGTTCGGGATGATCTTCTTCTCGTTCTCGCTGGCGCTGAACGCGGCGGGCGTGAAGCCGTCTGACGTGGCGAAGGTTAACCTGCGGCCGGCGGCGCTGCGTCATGCGTACAACGATGCGCAAATCAAGATCGTGAAGTACTACGACAATATCCGGTTCGTGTACGAGATCGAATCGAAGGTGCGCGAGTTGAAGCGGGCCAACACTCCCGCCGAGCCCGGGCCCGAGGAACCGAAAGAAAAACGTAAGGACAACACCAGTGGGCAACCAGACCAGAGACAGGATCGTAACTACTCCCGGGAATATAACCAGCCGGTTTTAGCAGCGCTGCGGGCCGGGGCCCCCATCACGCCGGTTTTGCGTGATGGGGTGGGGGATGCTTCACCTGCCGTGACGGTGGCGGTGACCGCGACTACGAATCGGAGGTTTGTATGAACTGCGCCAATCATGCTGATGCGTCGGCAGTGGCCTATTGCCGCACTTGTGGAAAGGCACTGTGCGCGAACTGTACACGTCCCGTGCGGGGCGTGATCTACTGCGAGGACTGCCTGGGAGCAAGGATGGAGACGGAAGGCGCTCCGGCCAGGGCGGCGGGATTCGTTTCCGGCGGCTTCTCACCCACGGCCTCGGGACAGGTTCCCCCTCCGCCTCCGCCTCCGGGAAGCGGCAGTGGTCCTAACCCGGCAGTGGCCGGAATTCTTGCCGGATTCTTTCCCTTCGGCGTGGGCGCCGTGTACACCGGGCAATATGCCAAGGGACTGGCGCATCTGGCCATCTTCGGATTGCTCATCGCCGGGATCAGCGCCAGCGACAGCGGGCACAGCGAAGCTCTGGGCGTTATCTGCGGCTTGGGCATCTCCTTCTTTTACGTGTACCAGATTATTGATTCGGTGCGCTCGGCAAGGGCAATCCAGATGGCGCAACCGGTACCGGATCCCTACGGCTTGGCGGCAACTTTTGGGGGCGGGGCAAAGATCGAGACCAGCAAAATCCCGATGGGTGCGATCGTGCTGATTTTGCTGGGCGTGCTTTTCCTTCTGCACACACTGGGTCTGACCGAGTTCGGTCTGGAGCGCTTCTGGCCGTTGATTTTGATCTTTATCGGCGGCTGGATGTTTGTGCGCAACTGGGGTTCGCTGGGTTCGCATGCTCCGGACTGTGATTGTTCGCGTTGCCGTACCCGGCGGATGGTGGGACCCGGGCTGGCGGCTTTTACGATGTGCCAATGTGCGCGCTGCCGAACGCGGCGGATTATGGGGCCGACAATAGTTGTCACCATCGGCGTGCTGTTCCTGCTGCAGAACCTGCACGCGGGGAACCTTGGCTTTCACCGCACCTGGCCGGTAATTCTGCTGGTGGTGGGCGCGATCAAATTGCTGCAGGGAAGCGCTTCGGTGGAAGGGCACATTCCGTTTAAGGGGTTCGGCACCAAATCGCCAGTTGCGGGAGGGCCGATTCCTCCGGAGCCACCGGTTCCGCCTGCGCCGCCGGTTCCTCCAACCAGCGAGGTGAACCGTGGCTAGCCCTATCGTTCCGCCGACGCCGCGTCCTCCGTACCGTTCGATCGCCGGACCCGTGGTGCTGATCCTGCTGGGAGTGCTGTTCCTGCTCGGCACGATGGGCATTCTCGAATGGCACGGGCTCTGGACGCTGTTCGCCCGCTACTGGCCTGCCCTGCTGATCCTGTGGGGTGTGATCAAGCTGATCGAACACGAACAGGCCAAGCGCTCAGGCCAGCTGGCGCGCGGCATTGGGGTCGGTGGCGTTTTCCTGATGCTGTTCCTGATCGGTGCCGGACTCACTGCAACCCAGTTGGCACGCGTGGACTGGAAGAGCATCAGCGAGCACACCAAGATTGGCGGGGTTGAAGATCTGGACGATATCTTTGGCGGGTCGCCCTTCGACTACAGCGAGGAACTGAGCCAGGAAATTCCGGCGGGCAGCACGCTGCACGTGAACGACGACCGGGGCACGATTACGGTCAATGTGGCGGATGGCAAGACGATGAAAGTCTCGGTGCGCAAGAAGATCCACGCAGAAAAGCAACAGGACGCCGAGAGCTACAACGGCAAGACCAAGCCGACGATCACGGTGGAAGGCAAGGTGGTCACGCTGAACGCCAATACCCAGGGCGCAGGCGATAAAAGCGTGGCCACGGACCTGGATATTTATGTGCCGCAGAATACGGCGCTGGTGATCACCTCGCGCCGAGGCAACGTGACCATCGCGGGCCTGACCGGCAATGTCGAGGTCAACCACCAGGGAGGCGGGCCGTTTGGCCAGCAGGCGGTCAATATTAGCGACCAGACCGGAAACGTGTTGCTGGATCTGCACGACAGTTCCGTCCGGCTGGGACATGTGAAGGGCGATGTGACCATCCAGGGCAAGGTGAACGAAGTAGTGGTGGAAGACGTGGATGGCGCGGTCCATATGAATGGAGAGTTCTGGGAGGCTACCCGGCTGGTCCGCGTCAGCAAGACGGTCAGCTTTCATTCTTCGCGCACCGACATGGAGTTTTCGCGCCTGGATGGCAGGCTGGATCTGGATTCCGGCGACCTGCGCGCCGATTCGCTGACCGGACCGATGCGCCTGACGACCCGGTCGAAGGACATCGCGCTCGAAGGCTTGTCGGGCGATCTGCGATTGGAAGACACCAACGGGACGGTCGAGGTCGGGCTGTACAAGCCGGGGAATATCCAGATCGATAACCGTAAGGGCGACGTGCAGGTTACGATTCCGCCGAATACGGCAATCAAGGTTGAAGCGCGCACTCGCCAAGGAGAGATCGAGAGCGACTTCGACGAGATCAAGGTGGACAAACACGACAACCAATCGAGCGCCAGCGGTTCGATCGGAACAAACGGACCGCGGCTGGCGATGAACTGCGACAAGGGAACGATTGAGATCCGCAAAGGGACGGTTGCAGTGGTTCCTCCGGCTCCGCCGATTCCGCCAGCCACACCGGCGAAACCGGGCAAGCCAGCGAAAGCGCTGCCGGCTCCGAAGGCGACGCCGGTGGAGAGTGAGAATTAGGAAGGCGGCTCTTAGCTCTTAGCTCTTGGCTCTTGGCCTTTAGCTCTTAGCTCTTGGCCAAAAGCTAAGAGCTAAAGGCCAAGAGCCTTCCTCCCTGGGTTATAATCTCGCCCACTGATGAACCTGACCCCCGGCACCAAACTTGGGCCTTATGAACTTGTCTCCCTCCTAGGCGCAGGCGGCATGGGCGAGGTTTACCGCGCCCGCGATTCTCGTCTCAAACGTGAAGTGGCGATCAAGGTCTTGCCGCAGGCACTTTCTCTTGACGCCGACCGGTTGCGCCGTTTTGAGCAGGAGGCGCTTGCCACCGCTGCCCTGAACCATCCCAACATCCTGGCCGTATTCGACATTGGCACGAGCGAGGGCTCGCCTTACGTGGTGTCGGAACTGCTGGAGGGAGAAACGTTGCGGGAGCGGCTGCGCAGCGGAGCGATCGCGGTGCGTAAGGCCCTGGAGTACGCCTTGCAAATTGCGCATGGGCTGGCCGCAGCCCACGAAAAAGGGATCATTCATCGCGACCTCAAGCCGGAGAATCTATTCGTCACGAAGGATGGGCGGGTAAAAATCCTGGACTTCGGGCTGGCGAAACTGACTCAGGCCGATCCGGGCTCCCACACATCAATACCAACCGTGACCCACGGCGGCACCGAGGCGGGCGTGGTGATGGGCACGGCGGGATACATGTCGCCCGAGCAAGTGCGTGGCATGGCGCTCGATCCACGCTCCGACATTTTCAGCTTTGGGGCAATTCTCTACGAGATGCTTTCGGGCAAGCGGGCATTCCATGGAGACACTCCCGCGGATACGATGAGTTCGATTCTGAAGGAAGACCCTCCGGAGTTGAGCGAGACCAATCGTAATGTTTCTCCGGCGCTGGAGAGGATTGTGCAACATTGCCTGGAGAAGAATCCCGAGTCGCGCTTCCATTCCGCCAGCGATATTGCGTTTGATCTGGAACATCTTTCCGGGCTTTCCGGGTCCACGGCAAGGGTAGCGGCGGCCAGCAGTGGCGGTGGTATTGGTATTGGAAAGGTCAAGCCGAGCCGCAGACTTTTGATAGCAGTCGCGGCCGGTCTCGCGGTGGCGGGCCTGGTGTATGGCCTGGGCTGGTGGTACGGCAAAGGGAGCAGTAGTGCGCCGCTGGTCGAGTATCAGCAGATCACGTTTCGCACCGGATCCATCGGCAATGCCCGGTTTACGCCGGATGGCAGCATTGTTTACAGCGCAGCGTGGGACGGCGGCGAGAATCAGCTTTATATGTCGCGCACGGATGATCCGGGCGCACGCGAACTGGGTCTGAAGGAGGCGGAGCTGCTTTCGATCTCGAAGAGCGGAGAAATGGCGATTCGGCTCAATACCGTCTCTTACGCCGGATATGCGCGAACCGGAACGCTGGCGCGGGTTCCGCTCAGTGGGGGAACGCCGCGCGAAGTGCTGGACAATGTGCAGGACGCAGACTGGTCGGCGAACGGCGACAGTCTGGCGGTGGTGCGTTACGTTCCGGAAAACAATCATTGGCGTTTGGAATATCCCATCGGCAAGGTGCTGTTCGACAGCATCAACTGGATCAGCCACCCGAAGATTTCGCCGGACGGCAAGTGGGTGGCATTTGCCGACCACGAAAACCCCGGCGGCGACGACGAAGGTTCGGTCGCGGTAATTCGCGCCGATGGAACGGACAATAACCAAGACAAGAAACTTTCTTCGGGGTGGGAGTCGCTGGAAGGGATTCTCTGGTCTCCGGCAGGCAACGAGGTCTGGTTTACGTCAAGCCCCAGCGGCAGTGCCGAGAACCCGCGCGCCGTAACCCTTTCGGGCAAACTGCGAACGATCACGAACGTGCCCGGAGGCATGTGGCTGGAAGACCTGCGGAATGGAACGGTGCTGATGACGACGCATCAGGAACGAATTGGGATCCGGGGTATGGCGCCCGGCGCAAAAGAGGAACGCGACTTGGGATGGTTCGGATGGTCGATCGTGCGCGATATCAGCCCCGATGGCAGGAAGATTATCTTTGAAGAAGAAGGCAATGGCGGTGGACCGAATTACACCGTATTTCTGCGCGATACGGACGGGTCGCCTCCGGCCCGCATTGGCGAAGGACTCGCTCTGGCCATTTCTCCCGATGCCAGGTGGGCGATCACGAAGCCTCCCAAGGGCGGACCTCTGAACCTGGTGCCGACTGGAGCGGGCGAATCCAGGCAGCTTACGCACGATTCCGTAAGCTACGGTGCGGTTCATTGGCTACCAGACGGCAAGCGGCTGCTGGCCGCGGGCATTGAAGCGGGGCACGGCGCACGGGACTACCTGATTGATGTGAGCAGTGGAGATTCCAAGCCCATCACTCCGGAGGGCCTCGCCGGGGTGCTCCTCTCGCAAGACGGCAGGAGTACGGCTGTGCTCGGGGCCGATGGAAAATGGGGGATTTGGCCCCTGGACGGGAGCGGCATTCGTCTGATCCCGGGGGTTGATTCCAACTACTATTTCACGGGTTGGTCGTCGGATGGGGGATCGCTGTACGCGATCTCCAGACGGATGAGCGAGAAGACCGCGAAGGTTTATAAGGTGAATATCGCTACCGGGAAAATGGCACCGTGGCGGACCTTTGGAGCAGAAGCGGGTGCGGGAGTCTCGCAAGTTGGGGGGCCTCATTTTTCAAGCGACGGGACGGCGTACGCATACGTCTATGTGCGGGTGCTGTCGGAGGCTTATGTGGTGAAGGGGTTGAGGTAGTGCGGCTCTTGGCTCTTGGCTCTTGGCTCTTAGCTGTTAGCTATTGGCTCTTAGTTCACCGCTCCCACAATCAGGTTCGTGAGCGCGAATGCCTGTTTGCAGCAGTTACCCTTTCGACACCTTCGAAATACCGTCCAGAATCGAATAGAACGAGGGCGCTGTAAGAGAACTGCCGATGTACTCCACAGAGAGACTTGTTCCCAAATAGCAGGAGATGTTGCGAACAGGAATTCCTATCATCGCGGTTTCCCCGTCGAGACACAATCCGCTGACGCCGCCGATGAGCAGTTGCCGGGTATCCCTGACATGTATCCCAAGACTTTCCATCCTGCGACGGCGTGAACTAGCGAAATCCTCCGAGACTATGTTTCGTCGCCAAACAGGCTCTTCGGTGATGGTGACGGTTGCCCAGAAAGGCTTGCCGCCCTTGGTATTAACAAGCTGAACCTCTTGAGTCCCTCCACCAATCTCGGAACGCTCCACGCCCCACGCGTTTGGAACCGGAACTGTGAATTCGCCAACTTGTATGCTGTTTCCGTGTCTCCAATGCCACGCCCATGCCTCAATCCGGTAAATCGGCAGGTACGATGCAAGTACCAATAAGGCGGCACACACCACGACGAGAATACCCGCGATTTTGAAGCCGGACTTCACTTGCTCTGATACCGGTCGTGGGTCACGAATCATCGTCCGATGTTACGCCGCGAAGCGGGTTGCAGCATAGCGGATTCTCGGTTTGGACGGGATAGCTGTTGTAACATCGCCATGTCACCAACTACGCTCTGTGGCTTGCTCATCAGTTGAGCTGGCGCAAACCCCATCGAGATTTCGTAGCCCGCACTCCTTTCCGTGAACAGCAGGTCCTTTGCTTCGCTCAGGATGACAAATTCTTGAAGTTCTTCAGTAAGCTGTCGGCGTCGAAAGCTGAGAGCCAGCAGCCAGAAGCTATCTCATAGTGAACAGAACGAGTAAGCCGACGGGGCCCTCAGGGGCTAAAGCCCGCGTCTTTATTGGCTCTGAGCGGCACGGCTGAAGCCGTGCCCTTCCCAGAACGATTCATGAGAAGACTTCTAGCGGCTAGCAGCTAATAGCCAAAAGCCCTTCATGTTAGATTCAAACGATGCGCTCCATTCTGCAAAAGCGCTCGCTGCGATTTGTTTTTGCGGCGAATGTGATCTCCATGCTGGGGAGCGGGATGAACTCCGCGGCGGTGGCTTGGACGATCTTGCAGCGCACTCACTCCGAAATGGCTTTGGGCACGTTTGCCGCGCTGCAAACGATTCCGGCCATGCTGATGCTTCCGTTCACCGGCGTCATTATCGACCGCGAAGATCGGCGGCGGCTGGTGATGATGCTGGATGCGGCGCGCGCCGCCGTCATTCTCGCGGTCACGGTGCTGGCGTTCCTTCACCGCGTGCAGGTGTGGCAACTCTACCTGATGAACACGCTGGTGGCGGCGGGCTTCTGGATGTTCTGGCCGACGATCACGGCGCTGATTCAGGAACTGACGCCCGAGGGCGCTTTCGTACACTCGAATACATTTCTTCTGGCGGGGATCCAGGGGGGCTGGCTGATTGCTGGCGCGCTTGTGGGCTTCGTCTATGAACACATTGGGCTGGGCGGGGTGCTGCTCATCGACGTGAGCACGTACGTCGTTTCGTTTTTGTGCTACTTCGCGGTGCGCCAGGGACGGCATGTGGTGCCGCGGGCCGTCGAACTTCGTCACGATCTGGAAGCGGCGGAAACCGCGGTCGGACGCTTCCTGCGCGAGATGCGCGAAGGGCTGGTCTTTCTGCGCGAGCACCCGAGCATCGTTTTCCTCGGTACTAGTTGGGCTTTGTTTCTGGGCGCGATGATGACGGGAGTGGTGGTCACGGCGCCACTCAGCGATCGCGTCTTCCACGCCGGCGCGACGGGCTACGGATGGCTGAACGGGGGATGGGGTGTGGGCGCATTCCTGAGCGCTCTTTATGTCCCGGCGCTGATTGCGCGGGTGGGTGCGCGCAGTTTGATTGCGCTTTCCATGCTGCTGCTGACATTCACGATGGCGCTCGCGCCGTTTTCGCCGTGGCTGGCGATGGCCGTACTGCTCTATGGGATGATGGGATCGGCGCGCGGCGTCAGCGGCGTGGCCATGAATACGAGTCTGATGGAGCAAGTGCCGAAGCATTTTATGGGACGCGTGCAGAACACTTTCTATTTCTTTGGCACGTTTCTGCAGGTGGGGCTGGCGGTGACGGTGGGCGCGATCGCATCGCGGATCAGCCTGGCAGCGGGGTTTGCGGTGATCGCTGCGGTGTATGCGGTTGCATTTGGCAGCGCCTGCTGGCCGGTGAAGGCGCGGAAAACTGTAGCTGCGGTCGCGGATTAGCTGCGAGCACCCACCCTAACGTCGCAAAAAGCGCGACGTTAGGATGGGGCACCCACAGAGTAATTTGTGTGGAGCGGACAGAATCAACCCCAAGGTCAAGAGCGGCGGACAAGAGTGTCCGCCCCACACAAATAAGCTGTTATTCTTTCTCTTTTCCAAGGGAGATCTATTCATGTTTGAGGACTTGAAGGGCCGGACGGCGGTCGTCTTCGGAGTGGCGAACAAGCGCTCGATCGCGTGGGCCATCGCGCAAGGGTTGCACGCGGCGGGTGCGAACCTCGCCATCACGTATCAGAACGAACGGATGGAGATGGAAGCGAAAGACCTGATTCTGTCGCTGCCGGGCGCGGAAGCTTTCATGTGCGATGTGTCGAAGGACGAAGAAATCAAGCAGCTTTTCGAAAAACTGAAAGCGCGCTACGGGAAGCTGCACACACTGGTGCACAGCGTGGCGTTCGCGCCGGCCGAG
>Ga0074046_10003730_pt1 | contig 12643 bp, 9 predicted proteins | sample BogForMeECP23OM3_FD_94441 | JGI IMG/M metagenome (GOLD analysis project Ga0074046, IMG submission 94441) | Bog forest soil microbial communities from Calvert Island, British Columbia, Canada - Bog Forest MetaG ECP23OM3 | ecosystem: Environmental > Terrestrial > Soil > Wetlands ...
ATTCTCAAGTAATCGAGAAAGCTGGAGACCACGCGTGAGTTGGCTTCCGACGACATGCTGATGCGATTGATCGAGTATGCGCGTTATCGGACCTTACCGGAAGTGATGAAAAAGATGCTCAACTACAAAAGTTATGTCGGGCTGGCCTCGCGCAGCAGATCCACTGCGTAAAGCGCCCCTTCCGGCGTCTCCTCGTGCTTGAAGTAAGCGAACACGTCGCGACCGGCGGCCATGTGTTCTCCAATGCGAGTGACCATTTCGCTGCGTTCTTGCTCCGTATAACTCGGCTTGCGAAATCTGTAATACACAAACGCGCCGGTGGCCACATCGGGCGTGGTTCGCTCTTCCGTCTCCGCAACGCACAGCGCGATGCCGCGCGATCTCAGTGCCTCCCACGTACTATCGACGAACCACGACTCATGGCGAAATTCAAATGCCGCTGGCAAGGTCCGCGGCAGCAGCGCCAGGAAATCCTTCAGCAGCGCCAGGTCTATCTTCAGATTCGGAGGCAACTGGAAAAGCACGGGGCCGAGCTTGCCGGCACTAGCCAGCGGCTCAATCGTCGCCAGAAACCGCGGCACAAAATCTTCCGTTCCCTTCAAACGCTTGATGTGGGTGATTACCTGGTGCGCCTTCACTCCGAAGCGAAAGTGCGCGGGAGTTTCCTGCATCCAGTTCTGGATCGTGGTTTCCTTCACCAGTTGCCGAAAAGTAAAGTTGACTTCAACCGTATTGAGTTGCGTCGCGTAATAGCCAAGAAATTTCTTCTGCGCGAGTTTGGCCGGATAAAAATCAGGCTTCCAACTCGGATAGGCCCATCCAGACGTCCCAACAAACAGTTGAGGCATGGCGAAGTCTCTAGGAACACTCGTAGCGAACGGGATTATACCTTGCGGCGCGGCTTGCGCGACGCCTGCGGCTTGACTGCTTTTCGTGCAGCCGCCCGCCGGGATCGCTCGGGCTTTTCTTCGGCTTGAGCCGCGATCGAAATCGGCTCCACGGTTTTGTCTGCGGCCGAGGCCGCAACGCCCTTGAGATCCGGCAAACGCTGCTTCAATTCGTTCAGAGGAGCAAACAAGTCGCCCATTTTATCCACTCGTGCAACCGTCCGGCCGGCTTCAAACACCAGCAGGTTTGCGTCTTTCTTTTTCAGCGCGCGCTCCACTTCCTCCCAGCTTACGGGTGTCGAAACGGTGGGCCGCTCGCGAGCCCGCAGCGAATAAACGGCAACGGTGGTTTTGTGCTCGTCATTCTGACTCCAGTCGACGAAAACTTTACCGGTTCGAACTTGCTTCTTCATGTCCGACACGACCATCTCCGGATGGTCGTGCTCGAGCAATCGCGCCAGAGCATGCGCAAAGTTCTTGGTGAACTCGTACTTCGTAGGAGCATTCAGCGGAACATATACCTGCAGTCCCTTGGAGCCTGAAGTCTTCGGAAAGCTCTGCAATTCAAAATGTTCGAAGACCTCGCGCAGCCACAATCCCACCTGGCAGCATTGCACAATGTTAGCGGGCGGCCCGGGATCAAGATCGAAGACCATCATTGTAGGACAAGTAATATCTTTCGCCAGCGCCAGTGAGGGATGCAGTTCGATCGCCGCTAAATTCGCCAGCCACACCAGCGTCGGCAGATCGTCGTCCAGAATGTAGTGCACGGTGCGATGATTGCGTTCGCTCCAGATGGGAACGGTCTTCACCCAGTCCGGCCGGTGCTGCGGGGCATTCTTCTCGTAAAAAAATTCTTCATCCACGCCGTTGGGATAGCGCTTGCGCGTGAGCGCACGCCCAGCCAGATGAGGCAAAATCGCCGGCGCAATCCGGACGTAGTAGTCGATGACCTGCTGCTTGGTAAACCCAGCGGCGGGATACAAAACCTTTTCCAGATTCGACAACTTGAGTTGCTTGCCCTGAACCTCAATACTCGAATCCATTGCGCGTGCTCCAGCAGGCATTGTGCCTCAAACCGCGCTCCGCGCCAAATACCGGCTCGACCTGCACTGTCGCTGGACTGAACGTACTCGGCGGTTTGACAACTTCCCTGCCCTCCACGTAATTTCAAACTTCTGCCTCTCATGTTCGTCTAACCATGGCTGTCGACGCATGTCCGGCTCATCCTCTGGAGGTCCAATGAAATATCGCATGCTAAGGCCCCTGGCTTTGGTACTGCTTTTAACGGCGCTTGCGGCCGCTCAGGATGTCGCGTCTTTCGAAAAGCGCATCACCGTAAAGAAGCTGCCAAACGGTCTGACTCTGATGATCTGCGAGCGGCCTGAAGCTCCGGTTTTCTCCTTCTTCACGCTGGTCGATGCCGGCTCCGCACAGGACCCTATGCGTCAGACCGGCTTGGCGCACATGTTCGAGCACATGGCCTTCAAGGGCACCGACAAGATCGGAACCACCGACTACGCCTCCGAAAAGCCCGCACTCGAAAAGGTCGAAGTTGCTTATGCCGCCTACATTGCAGAGCGCGACAAGACCGTTGGCCGAGACGAGGCCAAGTTGAAGGGACTGGAAAAGGCCTGGAAAGATGCCATAGCCGCGGCCGACAAATACGTCGTGCCAAATCAGTTTGGCAAGATCGTCGAGCAGAACGGCGGTCAGGATCTGAACGCCTCCACCGATTACGATGAGACCGAGTACCATTACTCGCTCCCTTCGAATCGTTTGGAACTGTGGGCTTATCTCGAGTCAGAGCGCTTTCTTCACCCCGTGCTGCGCGAGTTCTACAAAGAGCGCAATGTGGTCATCGAGGAGCGCCGCCTGCGCACCGATAGCAATCCCATCGGCCGCCTTCTGGAACAATTCACCGCGGCCGCTTTCGAGGCTCATCCTTATCATCGCCCGACCGTCGGCTGGATGTCGGATCTAAATTCCTTCTCGGCCACCGATGCGAAGCAGTTTTTCGACCAGTATTACGTCCCGGCAAACATGGTGGTCGCAGTCGCCGGAAATGTGAAAGCCGAGCAAGCCATGCCGATTCTGGAGAAATATTTCGGGCGTCTCCCCGTGAGCCGCAAGCCGGATGAAATCACCACTGTTGAGCCTCCGCAGAATTCCGAGCGGAGAGTGGTGCTGCTCGAGAAAACCCAGCCACTCTATCTCGAGGGCTATCACAGGCCCGATTACAGAAACAAAGACGACGCGGTGTTCGATGCCATCACCGACCTCATGTCCGAAGGCCGCACCTCGCGTCTTTACCGCGCCCTGGTTCGCGACAAGAAGATTGCATCGTTCTCCGCCGGATTCAGCGGGCTGCCCGGAATCAAATATCCGCACCTGTTTGCCTTCTATGCTTTCCCTCTGCCCGGGCATACTCCGCAGGAAGTGGCCGACGCGATTCATGTGGAGATTGAGCACCTGAAGAAGGAAGACATCAGCGACGACGAATTGAAAATGATCAAAACTCGTACGAAGGCCAATCTCATTCGGAGCCTAGGAGACAACGAAGGACTGGCGAACCAGTTGGCGACCTACGAGACTCGATATGGCGACTGGCGCGAGTTATTCAGTTCCGTGGACCGCATCGACAAAGTGACCAAGGCCGACATCCGGCGCGTAGCCAACGAAACCTTCAACGATACCAACCGCACCGTGGGCATTATTGGAACAATCCCAGGCGGCGCGCAGACCGCCGGGCAGGAGTCCGGCGAGCAAAGTTCAGCCGATAAGGGCTCAGCGGACCAGGGAGGTGCGCAATGAGAAACAAGCACAGCCTTTGGATAATTCTCTTAACCGCATCGAGTCTACTGACCTCGACTCCGCAGGCCACGTCGCAAGCTGCCGACTGGAAGCAGATTCCGATTCCCACGCTTCCCAGTTTCCATCCGCCACAGCCGAAGCGCATTCAGCTTTCCAACGGCATGGTGATCTTCCTCCAGGAAGACCACGAGCTCCCGCTGATCAACGGCTCGGCGCGCATTCGCGGCGGATCAAGCAACGAACCCGCCGCCAAAGTGGGACTCGTCGATCTCTTCGGCGAAGTCTGGCGCACCGGTGGAACCAAGGCCCAGACCGGCGATCAACTGGACGACTTTCTCGAAGTGCGCGCCGCCAAAGTGGAAACCGGCGGCGGCCCCGATTCCACCAGCATCAGCTTGTCCTGCCTGAAAGGTGACTTCGACGACGTCTTTAAAGTCTTCGCCGAACTGCTGCAGCATCCCGAATTCCGCGCGGACAAACTCGATCTCGCGCAGAAGCAAGCCTATGACAGCATCTCCCGACGCAACGATGAGATTGGAGAAATTGCTGCCCGCGAATCCGCCAAGCTCGCCTACGGAACGAACAATCCTTATGCGCGCGAGCCCGAATACGCGACCATCGCGGCCATCACTCGCCAGGATTTAATTGATTGGCACAAAACTTACGTCCATCCCAATCACATCATCCTCGGGATCGGCGGCGATTTTGATTCTTCCGCCATGGAAGCCAAGCTGCGCGCTGCTTTTGACTCCTGGCCCAAGGGCCCGGAGCTTCCGAAAACTGAAATCAAGTTTCAGCCAGCGCCAGCAGGCTATTACCTGATTCCGAAAGAAGATGTAAATCAAAGCAGCATTCACATGGTGGCGCTTGGCACCACGCGCAACAATCCGGACTACTATGCCATCTCCGTATTCAACGAAGCCTTCGGCGGTGGATTTTCTTCGCGACTCTTTAACGACATTCGCACCAAGCGCGGCCTCGCCTACAACGTAGGCGGCGGCATCGGCGCCAACTTTGGCCATCCAGGCATTCTGCAATTTGTCGCCGGAACTAAGAGCCAAAGCACGATCGAATCGGTCCAAGCCCTCGATGAAGACATTGGCGATCTGAGTAAGAACCCCATCACCGAGGACGAGATCAAGCAGGCCAAGGACGCGATCCTCAACGCTTTTATCTTCCGCCTCGATTCTCCCGACAAAGTTCTGGCCGAGCGTATGACCTATGAATTCTACGGATATCCCGCGGACTGGCTCGACAAGTATCCGGCGGAGATTCAGAAAGTCACAGCCGCCGACGTCAATCGCGTGGCGGCGAAGTATGTGCATCGCGACCAGCTCGCCGTGCTGGTGGTCGGCAATACAAAAGAGTTCGACAAACCTCTATCGTCCCTTGGTCCGGTAAAGGAAATCGATATCACTATTCCTCCTCCGCCTGGAACCAAGGAAGGTGCGAAGGAAGAAGAGAATGCCAAACCCACCGCGTCGAACGAAGAAGGGAAGGACCTGGCGGCGAAAGTCGTCGCCGCGATGGGCGGCGAGGCCAAACTGGCGCCCATCAAGGCCGTTAAGGCAGATGTCACCTTAACCCAGAAAACGCCGCAGGGTGAATTCCCTATGCAGATGGAAACCGTGGTCGTCTTCCCAGATCATTTGCACGCCGAAATGCGCACACCGGATGGCGTTGCGACCATCGTGGTCACTCCAGATGCGGCATTTGTCGACCTTCCCAACGGAGCGGTTCAGAACTGGCCCGAGGCCAGGAAAAACGAAACGCTCGAGCAGATCAAGCGCGATCCGATTTTCATCGCCGCCCACTCCAAGGATCCAAACGTCTTTTTCCGCGCAGACGGAAGCGAAAAAGTCGGAGACATCGATGCACGCGTTGTGGACGTGAATGCGGCCGGCGCCGCCATCCGTTGGTTTGTCGACCCGCAGACCGGCCACATCTTAAAGGAAACCTACAGAACCATTGGCCAGAGCGGTCTTGTGCAGGGCGAAACCGATTTCGACGACTGGAAACCATTAAGCGGCCTGAATCTTCCGCTGCTTCGCCACAACAAACAGAACGGCCAGGATTCAAGTACGGCAGAATATAAGGCGGTGGAATTGAATCCAACGGTCGAACCCAAGCTCTTCGAAAAGCCCGCCGAAAAACCGCCAACCCAGCCCTAGCTCCGACGAAGACGCTGCTGGAGCGCCGGATTTCAAGTAGCAAGGACGCACAATGGCATCGGTGGTCGATGAGCGATACCGCGATGTGTCGCCAGTTAGAACCTGACAGTCGTCTTGTTCGCCTGGATGAAAGCGAAAAGCCGTTCTGCTATCGGCTCCGCGCCTTTGTAATACGAATCGTCGCACCCTTTAAGGTTCGCGAGAAGCTGTTCGTTATCTCCCTCCATAGCAGCATCGATTGCATCGGCTGTCAGGTCTGTTGTGCCCAGTGCCTTTATGGCCCTCCGAGTGATGGTTGCGGTCTTCTTGCAACCGATGCGTTGCAGAGCAGCTACGACTGTTGGGGCGAACTCCCGTGAAGAGTTGGCAAAAAACTGATGGTAGCCGCCATTGTTCACTTCGCGTTCAAGCGCTTCAACTGCTAGCACAAGGCGCTCTTCGTCTGTAAGGCTCTGCATACCGTCACGTTCAGCCCTTTGTCCAATTGCCTGTTCAAATGCCAAGACCAACGAATCGGTCCGGTACTTCCCTTGGAGTGAGAGTAGTTGCTCCACGCTCTGACCCGAATAGCCCTCAAGCCATGCCGGACCCGGCCGAGAGCTTGTGGCGGCCGCAACCCGTTCTGTCATCTGCCGCATCTGTTCCTTCCAAGTGGGCGCTGTCATGGAAAGGTTCTGCACGCGGTATTCCTTCGGCATCCCGTCGCGCTCCTCAAGCGTCGCCAGTAGTGAAACAACCTTCTCCCAGCGTGGATCATCTTCCCCGATGTCAAACTCGACAGATTCGCCCCGTGGTCCCCGCGTCACATCGGTAAACACCACTCCGGCCTCAGAGAAGGATGCCTTTTCTTGTTCGCTGATGAGAAAGACTGTTATGTGGTGGAACAGTCCCATGAGAAGTGCCCTTTCCTTGAATACTTCGCCCTATTCTAGTCTCCAGGTGTTGGTAACAGGCGATAGCGATCACCATCCGCTTTCAACGGCCTCTTGACAGTCTGTCCATCCGAATCTAATATGGGCGAACAAAAGGCGAACTATGCCAGCCTCACTCTTGCCCTTGTTTCCCGCTCCCGAGAAGTCACCCCTCGTCGGCATCGCCCGACTCGCGTCTGAAGGCGAATCGCTTCGCGAGGGACACAATGTTGAGTACTTCACTCTGCCAACTCGATCGCTGCTGAACCGCTGCATCAGCAACCGCCGGCTGCCCTTTACCTGGACGATCAATCCCTACCGCGGCTGCGAGTTCGCCTGCAAATACTGTTATGCGCGCTACACCCACGAATTCATGGAAATGCGCGACGGCACGGAGTTCGAGCAGAAAATCTATGTCAAGCAGCACACGGCGGACCTGCTGCGGCACGACCTGCGGCGAGTCAAGCCCGGAGAAGCCATTGCGCTCGGCACCGCGACCGATCCCTATCAACCAGCCGAGCGCCGTTACGAAATCACGCGCGGAATCCTGGAGGAGTTTGTTCGCCATCAAGGCTTCGAGCTGGGCATAGTCTCTAAGTCAAATCTCATCGTCCGCGATCTCGATCTACTGCGCGCCGTCGCGCTGAATAACGTGTTATCGATTCATATGACCGTGACCACGATGAATGTAGAACTGGCGCGAATTCTGGAGCCCCGCGCCCCGCGCCCCGACTTGCGAATGGACGCAGTCCGCCAGCTCAGCGAAGCTGGAATCGACGTGGGTGTCAGCTCGTCACCCGTCCTGCCCGGAATCACGGATTCGCCCGCAGGTCTGGAGGACGTAGTCCGTGCCGCCGCTGCCGCCGGGGCGCGCCACATCTTCGCCGGCCCGCTGTTTCTGAAACCATGCTCGGCGGCGATCTTTCTTCCCTTCCTCGAAAAGGAGTTCCCGCACCTGGTCGAAAACTATCGCCAGCGTTATCAGGATCGATCTTTCTTGCCGCCTTCCTATGGCAAGAGCATCGCGCAACTCATAACGCGCCTACGCGAGAAATACGGCATCAAGCGCTCCGATCCACGCGGAACAATGTACGCCAACAAATGGCCCGTTCAGGCACTGGACGAGCAGTTAGCGCTCTTCTGAAATTTTCAATTTGTGATTGCAATCGACAACCGGAATGTGGCCGCCGCTCTTCTTCTATAATCGCAGCAACTTATGGCGACCACTTCTCCTCCTGCCCCGGTGCAAAGTCCGCCGTTAGGAGTGCGCCTGCGCCAGTTCTGGCGGCGTGTCACGGAAGGTCTCGAGCTCACTCAACTTTGGTCCCAGTTCGAAACCGAAGCCCGCGCCAGTTACCGTCTTTACTCCCGCGACGTTGCCGCTAAAACGCCGGAAGGCCTCACCCGCCGCGGCCACCACCTGCATGTAGCCAAAGAATTTTTCTGGGCGGTTATCGAGAAGCTCTCTCCCGCGCGCCGCGTTCTGCTGCTGGCTGCGTTGGTCATGCTTGTGTTTCCCAGCAGTGGTTTTGAGTATCGCGGCGCCGATCACGAGATGCACGTCGTCGAACTCGAACTCCATTTCTGGGGCGGCCTGCTGATGTTCATATTGCTCATGCTGGAGATCGCCGACCGCGTCGTGATGAAACGCGACCTGCAAATTGCACGAGAGATCCAGACCTGGCTGCTCCCCGGAGCACCCCCGCAGATTCCCGGTATCTCGGTCGCTTATGTCACCCGCCCGGCTAACACCGTCGCCGGAGACTACTATGACGTCTTCCCGCGTCCCGGAAGAACCAACGAAGAGAATCGCGTAATATTCGCCGTCGCTGACGTCGCCGGAAAGAGCATTCCCGCAGCCATGCTGATGGCAACGTTTCAGGCGAGCCTCAAAACCCTTTCCACCGCTCAAGTCGCTTTGCCGGAACTGGTCGCGAACATGAACAAGTACGCCTGCTCCAACAGTCAGGGTGGATTGCGCTTTACCACGGCATTTCTCTCGGAGTATGACTCGGCACGACGCGTTTTCACTTACATCAACGCCGGCCACAATAATCCAATTTTGCGCCGCGCCAGTGGATTGATCGAGCGCTTGGACGTTGGCGGATTGCCCCTGGGAATTCAGCCCGAAGCCAAGTACGAATCCGCAAGCGTGGCACTCGCGCCCGGCGACTGGCTCGTCATCTTCACCGACGGCGTAGTTGAGGCCGAAAACGCTCGCCAGGACGAATACGGTGAAACCCGCCTTCTTTCCGTAATCGCAGCAGGGGCAGCAAGCACTCCCGCGGAAATGCTCAATCGCCTGATGGCAGAACTCGATCTATTCGTTGGCAACACGCCTCAGCACGATGACGTGACATGCCTGCTGGTCAAAGCGGAATGAAAAGAGATTCCACCGCCGAGAGCGCAGAGGACACCGAGTGAAGCTCCACATCTTGAATCCGTAGCGCGAAGGAGGTCTATCTCTCGGCGCGCTTTGCGTTCTCGGCGGTGAAGTTTCTTTTCGTCCACTCCAGGTACATCCGGTGGAACGCGTGCACGCCCTTCTCCTGTTTCACGCTAAACCGTCCCCGCGAGTAGCTCCGCGAACGCAAATTCTTCTGCACTTTCTCGCAGATGCCGACATCTTCAATCTGAATCTGATCGCTGAACTCGACCGAAGCCTTTGCCGCCGTGCTCCCGTGCTCCGTCTCAGGTAGATACCACTCGAAGATGGCCAATGAACGCTCGGGCGCGAGCGGCAGCACAATATTCAAAGAAATATTGTCGGGATAGCAGTTCAGCATCCAGTTCGGAAAAATCCAGAAGTAGTCGGTGGTCAAGTCCTTGCGCGCTTCCTGATAACGTCGCGGTACCGTATCGCCCGGCTGCGCCCCGCGAATCGGACTGAATTGCCGCACGTGACTCGCATATGGTTCCACCACGTACGCGTTGTAGTCCAATTCCCGATTCAATCCCGGATGCACACTGGGCAAGTGATAGCCTTCCAGATAATTGTCGACGTAGGTCTTCCAGTTGCACTGCATTTCGTAGGTCCGGCGTTCGAACAGCTTCATCCCCGCAAATGGAAACTTCTCCGCTTGCCTCGGCAACTCGCCCAGACTCTCGCGCAATGGCCGCGCATCGTGATCGAGATTCACGAAAATAAAATTGAACCACTCATCTACTCGCACCGGAGGGAGCGCAAAATCTTCGGAACGAAAATCTTCCACGCCATCGATCTCCGTGGCGCTGATCAGTTCACCCTTCAGATCGTAGGTCCAGCCGTGATAGCCGCAGCGAAACAGTCTTCGAGACCCGCATCCTTCTGTCGGCGGTCCTGCGCGATGCCGGCACACGTTGTAGAACGCGCGCAGGCTTCCATCGTCGCCGCGCACGATCAGCAGAGGTTCGCCGACCAGTTCAGTGGTGAAGTAGTCGCCCGCTTTTGCAACCTGGTCGCGATGTCCCACCACCTGCCAGCTTCGCGCGAAGATCTTTTCCTTCTCGATCGCGAAAATGCTGGCGTCGGTGTAAAGACTCGATGGCAGCGTCCATGCTCGCGCCAGGTCTGCATCGACGTGGAGGGACTCAAGAGGGTTAGGCATACAGAGAGCACGCTTATTGTAAGCTGGGAACACCGAACCACAAATTGTGCCTAAGCTTAAAGCCCAAGAACCGCCTTCCCGACCGACTCGTACCGAATTGCTTCCGCTCGCGGGCTTGCTGCTTGCTACGCTCGTCACTTATGCGTCCACTTTCAGCTTCGGATGGGTCTATGACGATCCGCCCCAGATTCCACAAAACCAGAATCTAGCGTGGAGCCGAATCGGTTTCTTATTCACCCATCAATTGTGGGCATCGACGGGCGGAATGGGAGCGCGATTCTACCGGCCGTTCCTCACGCTGTGGTTCCTAGTCAACAAAACGTTGTTCGGTCTTAACCCGCACTGGTTTCATGTCACCAGCGTGCTGGCACACCTGGCGGCATCGGCCCTCGCTTTCTTCGTGGCGCGTGAATTATTGAAGGACGCAAGCGCGGCTCTGTTTGCCTGCGCCATCTTCGCCTTGCATCCTTTGCAGGTCGAGTCGGCATCGTGGATATCCTCCGTCAACGACCCCCTCGCTGCCGGGCTGTGCTTCGCCAGTTTCTTAACCTATCGCAAAGCCCTGGCCAAGCAGCGGGATTCCACGGGCTGGTGGATACTCGCTGGAATTCTCTTCCTTTTTGCGCTGTTCACAAAGGAAGTGAGCGTGGCACTCCCGGGAATTATCCTCATCGACTTATGGTGTAACCGTGCAGGCGACGTGAGATCAGCGTCCTCCGAACGCCGTCTCTTGAATGCGATTTCACCCTACGCGGCGATCACGTTGTTGTGGCTGGCCCTGCGATTCTGGGCTCTTCGCGGCACAGCCACCCCATCCTCGCCAGTGGCCTGGAGCGCCATTCCGCTGACTGCGCCCAAGATTTTCCTTTTCAATCTCTATCGCGTGCTCGTGCCCGTGGGCCTAAGCCCGCAATACGACTTCCGCCTGATCGCCGCTGCCAGCGCACAATTTCTTCTTGCATCGATTACAATGATCGCTCTGGCCTCAGTGGCCATCAAGGCTGCACGGCGCGATCCTCGACTGTGGGTAGCTTTTGCGTGGCTGATTCTGCCCCAGCTTCCCACCTTCAACCTGCGCTGGATGAACCAGGACGATTTCATCCACGACCGTTACATGTACATGAGCATGCTCGGCGTGGCGCTTCTGGCGGGATTCGCTTATTCCTGGATTAGAAAGAAATGGCCGCAGCAACAGCTGGTCCGGCCCCTCGCACTGTGCATCGTTCTGATTCTCGCCTTTGCCAGCGCCATCCAATCCCAGTGCTGGGCGAATGATGTGATTCTGTTTTCGCGCGCTGTCAGTCGAGCGCCAAACAATGAATGGGCCCAGTTGAACTGCGGCTCCGCTCTAAGCACACGCGGCAAATTCGCCGAGGCCGCCCCTCACTTCGTTCGGTCTTATGAATTGAATCCCGGCTCGCGCGCTGCGGATTTTGCCGGCTTCGCTTTTCAGCAATCGGGAGATATTCCTCAGGCTGAGCACTGGTTCTCGACGGCACTGCAACTTAATCCTTCGTTGTCCACAGCCTGGTTTGGGATGGGCCAGATCCGGCTGCTGCAACATCGCCCTGAAGAAGCGATTCCTTATCTCAAGGAAGCACTGGAGCTTCAACCCACTGCGGACGGCTTCCACTATGAGTTGGGAACCGCGCTGGAACAAGTTTCTCAAGCATCCGCTGCGATGGACGAGTACAAAGCAGAGTTGCAATTGCATCCCCATCAGACCGGGGCGCGCAAAGCGCTGGAACGACTCCAATCCTCGGACGCGATCGACAAGTGATCTATGGGCAACACATCGGTGCAAGTTACATGGATCGCCCCGTTCTGAACAGGGGATCACTCTTTTCCCAAAATGACAGGAATTGTCAGACTCCCGACGCATTTTGGCAAAGTACAAGTGTTTGAGAAGCTTTAGAATAGGGACTGAAGTTTGGCTTTGTCTTGAAAATAAGGCTCTTGCCGCAGGACCCGGCCGGAACCAAGGTAACTACCCTGTTTGGCCCGGCAAGTGCGAATATCAAGCCCGACTGAGTCATTCCATGACCAGCATAGTTTATCGAGGAAACGAGAGGAAAAAAGAGATGCGGAAACAGAAGGGTTTCTCACTGATTGAGCTGCTGATCGTGGTGGCAATCATCCTGATCATTGCAGCTATCGCGATTCCAAACCTGATGCGCGCCAAGATGGCAGCCAACGATTCGTCCGCGGCCGCTTCCGAGCGTACTACGGTCACTGCCGAAGTCGGCTATTTCGCCGCCTATCCCACGATCGGC
>Ga0074046_10003731_pt1 | contig 12643 bp, 8 predicted proteins | sample BogForMeECP23OM3_FD_94441 | JGI IMG/M metagenome (GOLD analysis project Ga0074046, IMG submission 94441) | Bog forest soil microbial communities from Calvert Island, British Columbia, Canada - Bog Forest MetaG ECP23OM3 | ecosystem: Environmental > Terrestrial > Soil > Wetlands ...
ACGAAGAGCGCCACGATGGTGATGAAGGTGAGGCGGAGGATATCCCAGCCATCCCAGGCGGGGTCGGGCGGCGGCGCGGGGACGAGGTCGATGGGTTGGGCGTCACTGGCTGCTACGGCGAATGTTGAGTCGCTATGGCCACTGGCATCTGCCGAGTTTCGCTCGGCCTGGACGGGCGAGGGCGCCCGTCCCCACACGGGCACGGTTGGATCCTCAGGCAGATCGTCGGGAGGAAAATTCACACGAGTTCCCCTGTGCCCGTGGGCGCGAGCACAACTTTTAATGAGCCAGTTTTTGACGAGCCGTTAAAGTAGGCGGCCAGTGCTTGGCCGGTGTAGGACTTTTTGACACGCGCGACTTGTTCGGGCGTACCCTGAGCCACGATGCGGCCGCCCTCTTCTCCGCCTTCGGGGCCGAGATCGAGGATCCAATCGGCGTTGCGGATTACGTCGAGGTTGTGTTCGATGATGATGACCGTGTTTCCCAGGTCGGTGAGACGGTGCAGTACATCGAGCAATTTCCGCACGTCGTCGAAGTGTAATCCCGTCGTCGGTTCATCCAGCAGATAAAGAGTTTTCCCGGTCTGGCGCTTGCTGAGTTCGCGGGCTAGCTTGATGCGCTGGGCTTCGCCTCCAGAGAGGGTTACGGCAGACTGACCGAGGTGAATGTAGCCGAGGCCAACATCTACCAGGGTTTGCAACTTTTGCTTGACCTGCGGAATGTTTTCGAGAATCTGGAGCGCATCCGACACAGGCATTTCGAGCAGGTCGGCGATGGAGGAACCGTTGTAGTGGACGGACAAGGTTTCGTAATTGTAGCGGCGGCCGCCGCAGACTTCGCACTGCACGTAAACATCGGGCAGGAAGTTCATCTCGATGCGGCGCTGGCCTTCGCCTTGGCAGGCTTCGCAGCGTCCGCCGGAAACGTTGAAGGAGAAGCGTCCAGGTTTGTATCCGCGCTCGCGCGATTCGGGCAGCATGGCATAGAGGTCGCGAACTGCGGCAAAGATTCCGGTATAAGTTGCCGGATTGGAGCGCGGGGTGCGGCCGATGGGCGACTGGTCGATGCGAATGACCTTGTCGATCAGCTCGGCTCCGGTGATGGCTTTGTGAGCGCCGGGTTCCTCGCGGGAACGATAGAGTTGCTTGGCGAGCGCGCGGTAGAGGATGTCATTGACCAACGTTGATTTGCCGGAGCCGGAAACGCCGGTGACAACTGTCATCACGCCGAGTGGAAAAACTACATCTAGATTCCTGAGGTTGTTCTGGCGCGCGCCCAAGACCGCGATGGCTTTGCCATTCGGGCTGCGGCGCTCGGAAAGCATGGCGATTTGCCGCCGTCCGGCGATGTAGGCTCCGGTAAGGGAGGCGGGCGAGTTCATGATCTCAGCGGGCGTTCCTGCGGCGACCAACTCGCCGCCATGACGGCCGGCGCCAGGGCCGAGATCGATGACGTAGTCGGCGCGGCGGATGGTTTCCTCATCGTGCTCGACTACGAGAACGGTGTTGCCGAGGTCGCGCAAATTTTCCAGCGCGGCTAGAAGGCGGCCGTTGTCGCGGTGGTGCAGGCCGATGGAAGGCTCGTCTAAGACGTAGAGAACGCCGCGCAGCTTCGATCCGATTTGAGTCGCTAGACGGATGCGCTGGCCTTCTCCACCAGAAAGCGTGGCGGCGGAGCGGCCGAGGGACAGGTAACCGAGTCCGACGTTGTGCAGGAATTCCAGACGTTCGGTGATTTCGTGGGCGATGCGTCCGGCGATGGTCAGGTCCCTGCCGGTCAGTTGGATAGTGCGCGCGGCATCGAGCGCGCGCGCAATCGGAAGGCTCGTGAAATCGGCAATCGACATGCCGTTTACTTTTACGGCCAGGCTTTCCGGACGCAAACGCATGCCGTGGCATACGGAACATTCCGTAGCCGACATGAAATCCATCAGATATTCGCGGTAGGTATCGGACGTGGAGGCTTCGAGATTCTGCTTCAGGTGGCCGAGAATCCCGAGAAAACCAGTCTTGCCTCCGCGCTGCGGTTCGCCGTTCAGCAGAAGGTTCTGAATCTTGTCGGGAAACTTCTCGAAGGGCGTGGTCAAGTCGAAACCGTAGGCCAGGACAAGCAACTGCAGGCTGCGCAGCAGGTTCTGCGATGACGAACCGGGGCCCAGGCCGCCATCGAGCAGCGGCTTTGACCAATCGACAATCACCTTACCAGGATCTAAATCGTAGCGGCTTCCCAAGCCGTGGCACTCGGGACAGGCTCCATAAGAACTGTTGAAGGAGAACGAGCGCGGCTCAAGTTGCGGGACGCTGATACCGCAGTCGGGGCAGGCGAGACGCGAGGAGTAGAGCGTCTCGTCTCCGTTGACGACCGCTACCAGAACCAGACCGCCGCCGAGTTTCATGGCGAGGCCGACGGAGAGCTCGAGGCGGTGTTCGATTCCCGGCTTCACCAGCAGGCGATCGACAACCACTTCGATGGTGTGGTTCTTGCGCTTGTCCAGTGCTAGATCATCTTCGAGGTTGACCAGTTCGTCATCGACGCGGGCGCGGGAGAAGCCGTGCTGGATCAGCTTCTCCATTTCTTTTTTGAATTCGCCTTTGCGGCCGCGCACGATGGGAGCCATGATCATGACTCGATCATCGGGCGTGAGTGCCATGACGCGTTGCACGATTTGCTCGGCAGACTGGCGGGTGATGGGCTTGCCGCAATTCGGACAATGCGGAACACCGATGGAAGAGTAGAGCAGGCGGAGGTAATCGTAAATCTCGGTGATGGTGCCGACGGTGGAGCGCGGACTGCGGCTGGTGGTTTTCTGCTCGATGGAAATCGCCGGGCTGAGGCCGTCAATGGAGTCGACGTCGGGGCGCTCCATCTGGTCGAGGAACTGGCGGGCATAGGCGGAAAGCGTTTCTACGTAGCGGCGCTGGCCTTCGGCGTAAATGGTATCGAAAGCGAGCGAGGATTTGCCGGAGCCGCTCAGACCCGTAATGACCGTCAGAGTGTTGCGAGGAATCTCGACGTCAATATTCTTCAGGTTGTGCTGGCGGGCGCCGCGTACGGAAATCGTGGTAATCGCCATTTAGCACAAAGCGTCATGAACTCCCGTAACGTGGACGGGGCCCAAGAAATATTGGAGAGTGGGAATACGCAGTTCGATTCTCGTATCTTATTTGTTAACAGCGGCGGGGGTCAAATGCGGATAGAGTAAAACATTTGCAGCCGCGCGATTTATAAGGGTGGTTGCCAGCAAGGGTTGGTAACGTGAACGCACTTTTTGTAACTTTCCTCATCGGCAGCACCGCAATTTTGAGTGTAATTCTGGGTGTTTTCGGCGCGTATTGCGCAATTCGCGGGGTATTGGCCGTGGTTAACCCCTCTCGACCGTCTAATATCCTGCGATCCCTGGTGCCGCATCAAAGCCACGTCAGCGGCGACTAAGCCGCCCTGGTGCCGTCCCTTGTGAGACTCGATTTGTCCCACTTCCGCCGCTCGCGGCTGCTGGATCGTACATGCAATTTCTTTGCTCGACCCGTGGCTACTGCTGAGGCGGCTGTGGGGAGGGTGGTTGCGGGTTAGCGAAGACCGGGCCTCCGGGCTGCTGCCGGCGGAGCATCTCCAGTATCTGTTCCGGGGTCTTGGGCCCAGCGTTGGGGTCGGGTTGCTGCGCCTGATCCGGGGCATTTCCACCGTTCGCTTCGGGTTGTCCGGGCTGCCCGGGCTGGGCTTGCTCGTCCGCGTTATCTTCGGCGTTATCCTGCTCATCGCTTTGGGCGCTATCGTCGCCTTCGGCATTTGCCGGTTGTACATTCCCAGGTTGCGAGACAACACCTGGCTGGTTAAACGGTTGAGGCTGGGAAAAGCGGTTCGGAGGCATTACCCCGGGATTGTTCTGAGGCAGGTTTGCCGCAGTCTGCGTCTCTCCTGCCGCCGACGGCTTGGGCGTAAGGATCACGCTCAAAATCGCGGTGGGGTCGGAACTCGAACCGAGCAGTACGTAATTGAACGAGGAGCCGTTGAGCAAGCCCGCCAGAACGTCCAGTGGCGCGGCCGGCCCCAGGTGAGTGACGACGCGCTCGCCAGCGCCGGAGCCGGAAGGAATTTCAATCGAAGCACCGGTGACCTTGCGCACGTCGCGCAGGATCTCACCTAAAGTTGAATTTTGAGCCGAGATCGTCAGCAACCCGCCCTGATAGCTGACTTTCGCGGGCGTCGCTGGAATCTGGTCCATGGGCAACTGACTGAGCGGACCGCCCGGCAAGGGCGGGAGCACGAGTGGCGTCGGGGCTTTATGGGACTTGCGGTGCGGAGCGGAGGAGTGCGCGGGCTGGGCAGGAGTTTGCGCAAGCAGAAGCGGAGCTGCCAGCAGGAGTCCTAACGCAATCCATCTGCGCGTGCGCGGCATTCAGATTCCCCCATTTTCGCGAGCGGCCAAGACTTCGGCAGCCACAGCGCCCTGGCTGATTTTACCACTGCTGGTAGAACGCTGGAGGGCTGAATTCTTGCGTTTTGATGCCCCTCAGTGGCTAAAGCCCATGTCTTGCAGGATGCTTTTCGGCACGCCTGAAAAGTTTGCTGAAAAACTCAGTTTCGTATCAGGGCATCGCTTTAGCGATGCCGTAAGCGCTTTGAATCCAGATGCCCCTTTAGGGGCTGGGCGTCGAAAATTGAGTTTTTCAGCAAACTGTGAAGCCGCACCCTTTCAAAGAGTGAGCGGATTTCTGCCAAGACCTTACGGATACCACACCAGGGCGGGACAGCGCGTAGAATGCCAGCGGAGGCTTTTCCCTTGGGTCCGGCTTCGAAAAGCACGCTTCTGAATCGACGGCGCTGCCGGCGTTGCCTGTGGTTTCTACTGCTGGGAGCATCGATCGGCGCTCCGCCGGCGCGCCCCCAAACCTGCCAGACCGCGGCGGACATGGATACCGCGGTACAAACCGCTCTCGAAACCACGGCGAAGCGCTACTTCGATATGTCAGCGCGCGGCGACACGGCAGCTCTGCAGCAGAATTCGATTGCTTCCGTGGCCGGCAGCTTTGCCGGAATCGAAGCCGCCGTCAAAGAGAACCAGGCCGCGTTCAGTGGCGCAAGCGCAACGGTGCGTCCGCCTTTCTTGCTGACAGCCGATGGGCCGGAACCACTCGCACGCGCCGAGTTTCTTTGTGGAGTGTTTGGGAAGACGGGGCAGACCAGGGATAGCGCGGTGTTTATGCTGCCCGATCTGCCCCCCGGGAAGTACGGCGTCACTATTCTCGACGTGAAGGGCGGCGAGAATCCGAAAACGCTGACGCTCGTCCTGAAACAAGTGGGAGCCGAAACTCCGATACCGGGAGTCCTCAGGATCGAATGGAAGCTGGCCGGCTTCTATGCCAAGTCGTCGCAAGCGTCGGGCCACGATGGCGCTTGGTTCACGCAGCGCGCCCGCGACTTCAAGAGCAAAGGGCAGAACCACAACGCGTGGTTATATTACCGCGAGGCGATCGCCCTGGCGGCGCCGGTGGACTTCATGAGCACGCTCGCCACCGACAAACTGTATGACGAGACTCAGGCAACGCAACCCGCCGATGTGCCAGTGAACGGCAACACGGTGGAGATGAGCGCGGGAGACAAGACCCATCATTGGACCTGGACTGAAATCTTTCCGCTGGTTGTGGGTGACGATCTTGACGTGGTGGTGAAGTACCAGAGCGGGGATGTGTCGAATACCGGGCACGCGTTTCAGGAAAATACGATGGTGATCAAGGCACTGGTGGGGAAGTTTCCCGAACTTCGCGAAGCTTTTGCGGGAGTGGTGGCGCGCGCGGTGGAGCCCTCCGGCCGCGACTACGGCACGCTCATGACCATGAAGGAGATCAAGTAGCAAGCGCCCTCAGCGGCTCAAGCCGCGCCCCTTCAAAACAAAGTCAATACTCAAGATTCGATGGGCCGCCCCTGAAGGGGCATCTGCTTTCGAAGACCTTGCGGCATCGCTAAAGCGATGCCCTGATACGAAGCCCCTGATACGAAGCTTGAGTCTTCCGCAACCTGCTACGCGTTTCCAGACGAGGCCAAGGAAAGGACATAGGATCTGGCGGCTAAAGCGACGGGTATCTCGGTGGCGGAGCGGGCGGTAACGATGACGTTGTAATCTGCGCTGGCCCGCAGACGGCTGAACACGGGGGTCGCCTCCTGCGGTTGGACCAGCGCCAGATACCTTAGGAACGCGAAGACGTCTTCGGTGGGCTCCAATCCCGGGGCGACGAAGGAGACTTCGACATCTTCGTGGTGGAAGTGCCATCCCAGGGAGGCGGCCAGACGCACGGCTCGCTCATAGAGCGGGGACGGCAGGACCCCGGGGGCAGGATTGTCGAATACGACGCGCAGCTTGCGTTCATCTTCGCGGCTGAATTCGCGCACTTTGAGGGCGCCGGTGCGGGCCGTGGCTTTCCAGTCCACATGGCGGGCGGAGTCGTCGGGCATGTATTCGCGGATGAGATAAAGATCATTGCCGCGTCCGCGCACAAAGGTTTCGAACTCGCCGGTCACCATGGGAAGAACTTCGAGGAACTGCTCGGTGGGCTCGACGACGGGATAGACGATCACTTCGCGAGCGAGGTTAATGCGCCGGGTTTTCAGGAGGAAGGCAAAGGGAAAGCGCGTGGCCAGTCCAAAATCTTTTTCCGCGTAGCGGCCGCGGGCTGGGAAGGTCATCTCGAGGTCGGCGCGGAGTTCCTGTCCGGCGGCTAGAAAAGGGAAGTAGACAGATTCTTGCAGAATGGGCTTTTCTGCTTCTTCGTGGACGCGGCGCAGGCGGCGGTCGGGCAGGCGGAGCCACTGGTCCTGGGGCGCACGGTTGGGAGGCCAGGCGAAGGTCACAGCTTCCCAGCCCCAGTGGTCTTTGTTCTTGTGTTTGGCAGGAACGACGCGCACGGAAAAAGATGGCAACCACGAACTGGCGTTGAGCAAGAGCAGACGCGCCAGCATCGGGCGCCCGGCAAAAACGTGTTCCGGCAAGTGGACATCGAGTTGGAGACTGCGGAGCACCAGCGCGGAGGCAATGCCGGAGACCAGAATGGCAGAGAGCAGCGCCGCCACGATAATGTACAGCAGATTGTTCCCGGTGTTGATGGCGGCAATTCCGATGACGACACTGATCAGGATGTAGATCAGGCCAGGGCGCGTGACGTCGTAGTCCATGGCTTCGCGGACGCGGGTCACGACCACTCGCCGCGCCAGGTAGGGCACGGTGGTCAGGCCGACGAAGGTGGCCAGCAGGAGCGCCAGCGACGCCATAATCAGAGTTCCCCACAGGCTGCCCGCCTCGCGCTCGACCGTGGAAAACAGCGCTGCCCCGAAAGCCAGCATCAAGCCAACGATCGCCAGCAGGAATCGCACCCAGACTTGCGAAAGTCTCAAATAAGGAAAGCGGGTCGCAGCCGCGGGTGACGCGCTTTTTTGTTTGCGTTCGGGAATCACGGGGCTCTCCGGTGCCGAATGATGCTATGCCAGCATATGACAGCAAAGGGGGGAGTGGAAGTGACGGAAGATATTTTCGACCGAAGACGGGGCAAGCGGTTTCAATCATCTTCCGACGGGGACTGGTGGCGATATCTCCACCATAAGAACAAGCTCACGGCCACGGCGACAATCAGAATGGCGATATCGAAGCGTTGCACGGCGCGCGCCAGGCTGCGCCAATGCTGGCCGAAGAGATATCCGGTGCTGGCGATGACGCTGACCCAGACGGTCGCACCCAGGAAGTTGAAGAGGGCAAACGCTCGCCAGCGCATGCGCAACACTCCGGCAAGTGGTCCGGCGAAGACTCTAATGCCGAAGATGAAGCGGGCAAAGAATATGGCGGCTGCACCGTAGCGGGCGAACATTTCCTCGCCGCGCTTCAGCTTGGTCGACGAAATCCGAAACAAACTTTGATAGCGCTCGAGCAGTGGACGTCCGCCATAGTGGCCGAAGGCGTAGCCCAGATTGTCGCCAAGCGTAGCAGCACAGGTGGCGACCACGATGATCCATCCGAGTTGTAGCTGGTGTTCGGAATAGGCGAGGAAACCTGCCAGCAAAAGCGCAGTCTCGCCGGGTACAGGGATACCGGCGTTCTCGCAAAGGAGCGCCAGCGCTACGCCCCAATAACCGTAGGTGACAACGAATTCGCGGAGCGCGTGAGAGATCGTGTGATGCATGAATTGATGAAGCGAGTTTTCAGTTTTCAGTTCTCAGTGGGCCCAGCTTTTCTGAATCAGTTTCCTTTTTCGCCGGTCAGGAAAGCAAGTAGCGCGCGGTTGAAGTCCTCGGGCGCCTCTTCGTAGGGGAGGTGGCCTACGCCCTCGAATGTCAATAAACGGGCATCGCGAAAATTCTGGCGTAGGGGCTGGACGGATCGGACATTAACGGCGCGGTCTTTCGTTCCCCAGATGAGCAGAGTGGGGTAATCGCGAATCTTGGGGAGCGCCCTTCCCAGTTCCGCGAGGTCTGCCGTCCAACTGCTGACGATGTGTGCAGCATGACGGAATACGTGATTCTTGAGTACGGGCAGGCGGTAGCCCGGGAGTGAATCGGGCGGAATTTTCGATCCGTCGGCAAACAGGCGACGCAGCCACAAGTAATCTAGGAAGCGCCAGCGCTCGATCGTGTTGCGAAAGATCACGGCACCGAAGGCGCTGCCCAAAAAAGGCGCTAGTCGTTTGCCATGCGGTGACCAGGGATTGACGGGGGCGACCAGCACCAGGCGTCGCAGGCGTGCATCTTCGTGCTCCGCACAAATGGCTGCCACCATGATGGCGACACCGCCGCCGTGGGAGGTGCCCAGTAGATCAAAATCTCTAATGCCGACGGCGTCCGCGAATTGCAGGACGCGCTCGGCCGTGGCGCGCATGGTGCAGTCCATGCCCTCTTTCGCTGTCGAGAAACCGGCGCCCAGATTGTCCAGGGCATACACGGTCGCATGGGGCGCCAGCGCGGAGATGGTGAATCTCCAGGAAAAGGAATATCCCATCAGCCCATGAATCAGAATGAGCGCGGGGCCGGAGCCGGCCTTAAGGTAGCGCATGCGGCCGTCGGGGAGGTCGAGCCAGCGCTCCTCGATGGCAGATCCATTGGCAACTCCGGCGAGGAATTTTTCTTCGGGATGTTGTGTTTCGGTGGGCAACGAAATCCTCATAGAGAGAATCTTAGTAAGTGATATCGCCTCTATCGCTTTGGGGGAGCTGAATTTTGGCTCCCCTTCTTTTTGTACAGCGTCGGGGTGTCGTCCCTTGCGGGACTCGGGCTTCCCACGCCCGCCTACTCGGCATTCACGTGCCAGGCTTTCCTATGCCGCCGCTTCGCGGCTGGAGCGTTTCCGCTTCTTGCCCAGCAGCTTCTTCAGCACTCTGATGCCTTTGTCTACATGCTTTTCTTCCAGCAGGAACGGCGGCAGGAAGCGCAGGACGGTGTCCTGGGTGACGTTGAAGAGGACTCCCTCGGCCAAGCCTTGCTCTACCAATGGGCGCGCTGGAATGTCGAGCACCAGGCCTTGAATGAATCCCCGGCCGCGGGCTTCTCGGGTTGCGGCGTACTTGGCGATGAGTTCCTGGAATTGCTGATGCAGGTATCCGCCAACCTTTACGACGTTTTCGAGCAATTTCTCTTCTTCGACGATCGCCAGATATTCGAGGCCTACGCGGCAGGCCAGCGGACCACCGCCAAAGGTGGTGCCGTGCTGTCCGGGCGATATGGCCGAAGCGAAGGGTTCTTTCGACAGGAAGGCTCCGAGCGGCACTCCGGCGGCGATGGGCTTGGCGATGGCGACGATGTCGGGAACTACACCGAAGCTCTGGAAGGCGAAGAACTTGCCGGTGCGGCCTAGACCGCACTGGATCTCGTCGAAGATGAGCGCAGCCTGGTGCTGGTCGGCGAGGGTGCGGCAGGCGCGCAGGAAATCCTCGGAGCACTCCAGAATCCCGCCTTCGCCAAAGATGGGCTCGAGTACGATGGCGCAGGTGTTGGCGTTGACGGCAGTTTGCAGTGCTTCGACGTTGTTCTGCGCTACGAAGATCACGTCTTCTAGCAGCGGTTCAAAACCTTTGCGGAACTTGTCCTGGCCGGTCAGGGACATGGCACCGAAGGTTCGGCCGTGAAACGAGCCTTCGAGCGCCACCAGTTGCGATTTGGCAGCGCCACCTGCCTTGTGTCCGGCTAGACGCGCCAGTTTGATAGCGCCTTCCATGGCTTCGGTGCCACTGTTTGAGAAGAAGACGCGATCCAGACCCGAAAGCTGGCATAGGCGCTCGGCCAGGTGTCCCTGATATTCGTTGTAATAGAGATTCGAGAGATGAATAACCCGGGCCGCCTGCTCGCGGATGGCCTTCACGATGCGGGGATGAGCATGGCCTAGAGCATTCACTCCCAGTCCGGCCACGAAGTCGAGATACTTTCTGCCTTCGAAGTCGAAGAGGGAGACACCCTTTCCGCGCTCAAAGGCAACGGGATAGCGGTTGTAGGTGGGGAGAAGAAAGCGCTTCTCGAGATCGGCGATTTGATCGAGGCGGGACATGGCTTCAATTGTAGAACGAGCAGACGTGGGACTAGGACAGGGCAATCCGCTTTCAGTCTTCGACGGGGCCCTTTGCAGTTCCTCGGGGGTTTTCGGGATCTAATCCGGCTGCGGACATGATGGCGCGTCCCAGTTCTTCGGCGGACACGGAAAATCCTCCGGTTGGTGCCTGGCCATTGACAACTTCTTCTTCCGCAGTGGGCGCTACAAAGCGATAGCCCCTTCCGACTACGGTCTGGAGGTACTGCGGTTCGTCGGCATCGTCGGCGAGGGCGCGGCGGATCTTGCGGATGGCGGTATTGATTCCCTGCTCGACGTCGACGAAAACATCCTTGCTCCATAACTCAGCGGCGATCTGCTCGCGGGTGACGAGTTGACCCCTTTTGTCGACGAGGAACATGAGCAATTGCAGGGGCAGGCCTTCGAGTCGAACCGGGCTGCCCAGGTGGCGGAGCTGAAAACGGCTGTAATCCAGTTCGAAACCGTCGAAGCGGATTTTCTTGTCGGGCTGACCTGGCACCGCACGACTCCTAGCTCATACAGGAGACGCGGCAAGCCACGTCTCTACGGGATAATCGATCGTCAGAAATTCTGGTCTGCCGGGCTTGCCGTGTCAAGCACATCACGATTAATTTCTTCAGATCAGTTCAGATGGCTTCAGATTGGCTCTATGGACGTTTGCAGGAATCAGGCGCAAGATCGCACTCACTTGCAGGGTTTGCTCACCTCTGCTAAGCGAGTCAAAGCTAAGCAAGCCAGGTGGGACCAGTAAGTGGGGGGTTCGGGAAACGGGGAAGGTTCTCGAACCCCTCAACACCAAGCAGGGTTTGGGCACGTCACCTCACTTCAGAAACAAACCAACCAACCACAAAAATCCGCTAGCTCCTTCAAGCTTACCTAGCTCCCAGACCCTCTTCCCACCGTCCAATGGCATCCCAAAAAGCAGAAGCTGGATTCCATAATTCATAGCCATCATTCCAGATTGTCTCTATAATTGTGGAAGTCTCTGTGTGATAGTGACTTACGGGCACTGGGCGAGATTGGAGGGTGGCAGTGAAGTTGCTGATGCCAGAAGGGCGGAGAATCTCTGGCCGCGCCGCCACTGCGACCATCCCAGTCCGTGAGTCGCGAACCATGAACCGCGAATTTGAGGCCCGGTTTACCGCCATCCTGCTGGCTTTGCTTACAGTAGCAGCGGTAGTTTTCGCCGGTTTCAACTACAAGATCGAGCATCAATCCGCCATTCCCGACGACGGGGCGTGGTGGATGGAGCGGAATGGCCATCTGGTGGCGGATCGGCTGGAGCCGAACGGTCCGGCAGAGCGGGCAGGAATCCGCCACGGGGACGAGGTGGTCAGCGTCAACGGCCGCGCAGTGGACACTTCGGCGGCGGTGACGCGGCAGATCTATTACTCCGGCGTCTGGTCGAAGGCGACTTACTCACTGATCCGCGGCTCGGTTCCGCTGGATGTGGAAGTGGTGCTGGTTCCGGCCGAGCGTTCCATGAACGACTGGCTGCGGCTGATCGCGCTCATCTACTTGGGCATTGGGTTGTATGTGCTCCTGCGGCGCTGGACGGCGGTTGGGTCAACGCACTTTTACATTTTCTGCCTGGTGTCGTTCGTTTTCTACTCGCTGCACTACACCGGAAAGTTCAACGCCTTTGACTGGAGCGTCCTTTGGGCCAATGAAGTGGCATGGCTGCTGCAGCCGGCGCTCTTCCTGCACTTTGTATTGACCTTCCCGGAGCGGCGGGAGTTCGTCAGCAAGCATAGCTGGTCGATTCCGGTGCTGTACCTGCCGGGAGCGGTACTGCTCGGAATCCAGATTCTGGCTTTCGAGTACTTGAAGGCCAGCGCTGGGCTGCTCTTCAACCTGAACCGGGTGCATTGGGCTTATCTGACGATCTTCTTCGTCTCGGCGGCGGCGGTCCTGTGGAACAACTACCAGCAGGCCACGACTCCGATTCTGCGGCAACAACTCAAGTGGATTACGCGTGGCACCATCCTTGCCATAACGCCGTTCACGCTCTTTTATGTGCTGCCGTACCTGTTCGGAGTGATGCCTTCGCTCACCATGAAGGTATCGGTGCTGTCGCTGGGCCTGCTTCCCCTGACTTTTGGCTAC
>Ga0074046_10003732_pt1 | contig 12642 bp, 10 predicted proteins | sample BogForMeECP23OM3_FD_94441 | JGI IMG/M metagenome (GOLD analysis project Ga0074046, IMG submission 94441) | Bog forest soil microbial communities from Calvert Island, British Columbia, Canada - Bog Forest MetaG ECP23OM3 | ecosystem: Environmental > Terrestrial > Soil > Wetlands ...
GTGAAGGAAACGAAGCCGTCGGAGCCTCCGGTGTAGAGGGTCGCATAGGCGACTTGGCGAGCATGCAGGCCGTAACGTGAGTGAACGCTGAGCAGGCCTCGAAACGATTAATGCAGGAGCCGAGCAGGCAAGGTCGCGACCTTTCCTAATTCTTGCTTGCTTCTGAACGGGAGCGTGCTTTACTTAATCCCCACCACTTCCAAGCAATGACGGTTTGCTGCAATATTTTGCTCGTACTTTCCAGTGCCTTCCTTTCGTGACGCGCTGGTCAAGAATTTTCAATTCAAGATAATTGGGGGTCAGTCGTTTAAGCAGATGCTTTCAGCGGATAGAGTTGGCGCGAGTGCCAGACAACGAGGCAACGTCATATTCAACTTCCTGCCTGCTTTAAGAGGATGTAAGCATCGATCGTGAGCCAGGACACAGCTACCAACAAAATCAGTGCCTTTAAACCAAACAACAAGCGGCCAGCGACAAATCTGGGATCGCTCTCGTCGTAGTCTCTGACAATGAGCTTCACGTCGAAGTTGGGCTGCTTTAGTCTCTCGCGTTTAATTTCATCGTCTAACGTCGTCTGAAACCGTCGAGTGTACCAATACATGAACGCATATTGCGCAAGGTCACATGCCAGTGCGAGAAGTGCCGCTACTCCGATGAAAAACAAACGGTTGAGCAGCCAGACTGGTATCTTCGGTGCCTTTTCACCGCCCGTCACCGCAGTAACAATGAGGCCACCCGCAAACGCAAGCAGGCCTACGGCAAGAGTTCGGACCTGATTGCTCATCTTGTCACTATATGCATCTATTCGCGCACAGACATCATCGATAGTCGGCATCGCGTTAAGATTTCCTCTTCTTTAAAGGACCGCCCCATGTTCCACGCTCCTCGCGGTCTGGCGTCGGTCGGGGAATTGGAATGGGCGGTGACGGTCTCGGCGACGTTGGAGGTTTCGGCGTTTGTTTGTCGGTCATCTTTGAAGGTTAGTCCTTTCTAAAAAGCGGCCCACCCCACGAGCCTCCTCGCTTCTTCCGGGAGCGTCCCGAAACAGCATGGATGGAGATTCGTTGCCCCGTCTGCTTCGTTTTCCATTTGGCCCACCGCGCCTTCTGGGCAGCGGCAATCTTCCTCCGGGCCCCGTATGACATCTTACGCTGACCCTTCCCTGGTGTTTTCTTCGTGAGGCTTTCTAGGGCCAAAACAGCGCTGTCGAGTTTTTTGAGGTCTTGTTGTAGGCGCTCTCTTTCTGCTTTGAGCGTGGCTAATATTTTCAATAAGCCAGCCATTTCCCCTCCCAGTGAGATTGTTAGGTTCGAGCCAAGAAACGCGAGTGCCGCATCCTCAACCGGCGAATGCCCTCATTCTGCGCGGACCTGCCCATGCCTCGGATCATCCGGCCGGAGCGTTGCGGGGCTTCTTAACAATACTCATGCATTAGGTGAAACGCCAGCGAGCCCCGCCAGCGCCCGCCAGTGCCTCGGATGCGGGCGGCGTCGGCCCGCGCGAATGTCGCGAGCGTAGGGCTCGGATATTCGAAGAGCCAATGAAATCGCGGAAACGGTCACAGAAGCAAGCTTGGGCTGAATCTTCCTTAGATAGGTATTTTCATCCACTGTAGTTTGGCCTCCGGAATCGATCCAAACCCGAATTTCGGCGGCATGTATTTTTTGCGTTTCCGTTCGGGCCTTTTGGGCTTCCTCAGACTGTGCCGTAACTCGCGCGGCTGGCCCAAACGCAATGAGCTTCTCCCGAGACACCTCAGTTGCACAGGTACCGCAATACCTGCCTCTTTTCAGGGACACTCCGCAAACGGCACAGATCTTCGGAGGGCACTGTGCCATTGGCGAATCTCGAATGAACTCGTTTCCTCGGCCCTCGCTTCTCCGTCGCTGGGTCAGCCGCGTCGGTACGGTCTGATCTTTGTTGGCTGGGTTGCTGTGCGGCGTCCTCAGAGTCTGCGCGACCCACTCCGCAAAGGGCGCGACCGCTCGACCCCAGGTCGGGGCAGTCTCGGAGAGCCGAGCGGCGAATGATCCCATCAAGCGGCAGTTGCCGTCGCGCTGCTCGAAGAACCATTCCCGCTTGAGAGGCTCGCGCGTGATCCAGTCGAGAAGGTACGCGTCAACCTGTGGGCGCACCGCTTCCATTAGGTCGCAAGCAAGACTGTCACGATAGGGCATATCGACGTGGAGCACGCCGATGCCGGGGTCTAGGCCGAGGACGGCGGCAGCTAGACGCGATTCCGATTCCAAAAGAGCATAGAGGTAATTCAAAATCGCATTGGGAGGGTTCACTGCTAATCGAGGAGATCCCGTCAGTGGCGAAATCCGAGCTCCGAAAACGCGCCAATGGGCTGGCACTCGGGATTCGTCTTTTCGCGGAAACTTGATCGGCAGCGTGCGCCAACAAGCCCAGTACGCACTAGCCGCCTGCGATTCGATCAGGCGCACGCGCTCAGGCGTTTCGGCTTCAGCCAGCTCAGATCGGTAGCGATGAATAGCGTCCGCGTTCTCGACAGCGAGCAATTTGTGACGAGCGACCTGTTCTTGACCGGCGAGCTTCTTGTCGATGAGTTCACGCGCGATTCGCAAAGCAACACCGGACTGATTCGCAAGAGCCTGGGCACGTCTGAGCCTGGCATCAGAAGGACGAACAGGGCCGGTTGTCGTGAGCACAGAACCGTCGCGATTTAGGAACGATAGAGCCGTGTTCTGATCTGCCAACCAGCGGAGCGCCGAAAGGGAAACCATTCCATCCGAGCCGATAACAACCAGACGTTTGAGCCCATGCCCCACTCTTGGAAATCTAGCCCGCTGGCGATTTGCGCCTATTCCGTCCTCCACGAGCAAATGACCGCGATCCACCTTCACGCTGATCCCGTAACCAGACAGAGTGACTACTCCATGTCGCCCCGGATGGATATCTTCAAACGACACGCTGTTACCGCTCATTGATTCCTCCGATTCTTAATCGTCGATGTAACTGGGGGATAGGGCTCAATTCACAATGATTTCTTCCTCTGCGAAAGCCAGATCCACGGGCGAAGGGTTACTCTTTCGTCGCCAGTATTCTTTCGAAATCGCAGAGGGTAGATACCGCCTCGATATCCCTTTATCGAGCTCAGTCTGTATTGACCTTCGCAGGTAGTACCAGTGCTGCTGAAGGTCAGAGACGCCAGTCGATTTGGTGGAACGTCGACTCCGCAGCCACAGTTCCGCATCCCGAACCAATTCAAGTCTTCGAGTATTCGAGGCGACGATACATCTAATAATTTCGAACACCTGGTAGCTGACGCCTTTTTCACCAGCCGACTTCCAGTTCTTGCACCTTTTTGCGGATTGTCTCCATCCGATAAAGGGCAATCCCGCTAGCGCGTTGGCGATATTTAACGGTCTCAGTCGGTACCGCTTGCTCCGGCAAAAATGAACCAATTCGGCACGCGCAAAGTACGCCTCGCCGTCCTTCACAAGATTCTCCAAAGCATTCTGCTGATCTTTCAGAGCCCAGTATTCGTTTACTGCGCGGACGGCTACGGCGACGCGCTTTCTGATTTCGTCATCGACCACGATCTGCTCGCCTTCCGACAATCGAGTGGTGTCGATCCACATAGCGCGTTCAAGGGATCCGACACGCTTCTCCACTTCTTCTAGAGCACATCGAACTTTTTCATTCAGCTTCCCGAGATCGCGCCGTTGTGCCCTTAGTTGTTTGGAGGTCGCTGGGACAGACGATGACCTCAACAGCGCACTTATCACGTGCTCAGTGCTGCGATCCTTCCAGATCCTCAGCATATTCGGGATCTCATCGGCGGTCTTAATCGTGGGGAGTTCGACCCCGGCTTGGTCCCATGTCGTTTCGATCAGCCAGACGAGGTGCTCCCGCACACCCCAGAGGCGATTCTTCTCAATGCCAAGGCGGCGACCGAGCGGCTTCTTCGGAGAGATTTCCGAATCGAAATCCGAAATATTTTCCGCCACTTAATGAATACCAGATTTGAGTCTATTGCCATATATTTATCACAAAGAACAATCTCATTGCCATGTAATTGTGATCCACTCACAAGTCAAACCAGTAACATACTCATTGTAATAGCTTTACTATCGCATCGAAAGGAAATAGTGAGGGTCGATGCGATGAAAAACGGCAAACAGAAACGTGGAAGACGAGCTACTACCTACAACCGAGCATTACACGTCGTAGCGCGAATGCGAAGAACCGGCCAGACCCTAACTGCCGCTTCTCGTGACGAGCACATCGACCCGCGTACTGTTCGCAAGTATCTCGGTGCCGAACTCCGAGGACCGAAGCTGAAGCGAAAGGTGCGACCGACTAAAGGCGACCGGCGACGCCGCGACATGTTGATTCCAACTGCCCTGGGCACGTCACCGGTAGCAGTTCGCGGATCCAGGCAAGCATCGCAGCTCGGGCGGTACATGGCGGCAGTTGGTAAGTACCTGCGCACTGGGGATTCTGATTCTCTGGATGAATTTCGCGGAAAGTCAATCGGCGGGCATCTTCTGATCACGGACCCGGACACTCTTGGCTCGCTTGCCCAAGCGGGCGCTATGCAGCTCGACGAAATTTATGCCCTGCCGGAGTCGTCGTCGTGATCGACGAAAGCCCCATCAGGACCGCGCGAAGACTGTCCAGGCGGGAGGAGCAGCAACGTTGTCTCCTTTGCGGTCGCACCGGTGTTCTGATCGAGCAGGATCATACCGCTGGTCAGAATCATGATGACTTTCTTAAAGGCCCGCTCTGCCAACCGTGCCATGCCGCGGTGACAGAGTTTCGACGACGAGCGGACGCCGACATGCGGCGTCAACCAGACTCCAGAAAACGAGTTCAGTGTGCGCTCAAGGCTACAGCTGTGTTTCTACACATGCTCGCCGATGCACTCAGGCGTTGGGCCGATTGGCTTTGAACAACAAAGAGGAGGATTATCCGATGAACCACGAAATTTATTTGCGTTGTCACACTCGGATTCTGGACGAGAACCCAAAAGAGAAACGGGGTTCCAGAAAGCCGCCTCCATTGCCCAGGTATGTCCTCGTATTCGATACGGAAACAACCACGGACGCGCGGCAGAACTTGAATTTCGGAGCCTATCAGTTCTGCGAGGCGGACTCGCACGGACAATATGTGTGTCGGGAGGAGGGTCTGCTTTATGCCGACGAATTGGACGCGGCTCAATTGGAAGTGCTTCGTGAGTATGTGCGGAAAGAGAAAACAGGAGACAAGAAGCGTCGCAGGCTCCGACTTTATGATCGCTCAACATTTGTCGAGAAGGTGATGTACACGGCCATTCAAGCAGATGCGGCAATCGTTGCGTTCAACCTGCCATTTGATCTTTCCCGGCTAGCGGTCGAATACCGAGTGGCACGTGGAGCGGGCGGGCGAGGTTGGAGCTTCGTCGTATTTCGCTACAAACACCCGAAGAGTAAGGCGTTGCTTCCGAACACCTATCGCCCGAGGGTGCAGCTCAGACCTAAAGACTCCAAGGCGGCATTTATTCGCTTGGCTGGCGGGGACATGGATCAACCCTACCGGCGCGGGCGATTCTTGGATCTGAAGACGCTGGTCTGGGCGCTTCGGAACAAAAGCCTCAGCCTTGAGAGTGCCTGCCGCGAATTCAAGGTGCCTGGAAAGCTCGACCACACACCAACCGGACGCGTCACCAAGGAGGAAATTGACTACTGCCGCCAGGACGTGCAGGCAACAGTCGGATTGATGAACGCATTGTTCGTGGAATTCAGAGGGTATCCGGTCGGCGACCTTCCTCCTGAGAAAGCCTACTCAGCAGCCTCTATTGCCAAGGCGTTTCTTGGCACGATGGGAGTCATTCCACCGGCGCAGAAGTTCAACCTAGATGACAAAACGCTTGGCATTTGCATGCAGCCTTACTACGGAGGACGGGCTGAGATCCGCATCCGACACACTCCCGTGCCAGTCGTCTATACGGATTTCACCAGCCAGTATCCAACCGTCAACACACTGTTGGGATTATGGCGCATGCTCACTGCAGAAAATCTGCGGGTCCGCGATGCGACTCGGGAGGTCAGAACGCTTATCCAATCATTGACGCCCGATCAACTGCTTGACCAGAACACATGGCCGAAGTTGGCATTCTTTGCATTGATTCAGCCGGACGGCGACACCCTGCCCGTGCGGACAGTCTACGGCGATGAGCACGTGGGTGAGCAAACCAACATCGGACTAAACCGGCTTACCTCCGCGAAACCGATATGGTTCGCCGGGCCCGATGTGGTCGCGTCTCTGCTGTTGAGCCGAAAGATGCCGAAGATTTTGCGCGCCATCCGGTTTGAAGCTGTAGGCGTTCAGAAAGAAATGAGATCGGTGAACTTGGGGGCCGGCTCTATCGATCCCTATAAGGACGACTTCTTTCGCAAGGTGATTGAAGAGCGCAAAGGGAAGGACAAAACGGACCCGCTCTACTATTTCCTCAAAATACTAGCCAACGCCGGATGCTACGGAATCTATGCCGAGGTCAATAAATCACAAACCGGCAAGAACGATCCAAAGACGATAGGAATCTTTTCGGGAGAGGAGGAGAGAACCGAGCGAACCTGCACAGTGGAACCGCCAGGACCGTGGTATTTCCCGCCCGTCTCAGCTCTTATCACTGCGGGCGGACGCTTGCTGCTGGCCATGCTGGAAAGAATAGTTACTGATGCCGGTGGAAGCTACTTGATGTGTGATACCGATTCGATGGCAATCGTCGCTTCCGAACGCGGGGGCCTTATCCCGTGTAAGGGTGGGCCGCATCGCATGCCTGACGGAACTGAAGCGGTTAAGGCGCTCTCGTGGAAACAGACGCGGGAAATCGTTGATAAGTTTGCAACGCTGAATCCCTACGACCCTGCGATTGTGCCTGGTTCAATTCTAAATATCGTCGAAGACATCAACCGCAACACTGCCGGAAGCCAGCGCCAGATCTACGGCTATGGCATCTCTGCCAAACGTTACGCCCTGTACACGTATGACGGTTCAAGAGCAAAAGTCATCAAGGCCAGCGAGCATGGACTGGGGCTGTACTACAGGCCGAAGGAAGGACGCGATCCAGATTGCGAGGTGGCGCTCTGGATAAAAGAAGGGTGGCAGTGGCTCTTAAGCCGTGCCCTTGGGCAGCCATGCAGAAAACCCGACTGGTTTGACATTCCTGTGATGAGGCGCATTGCCATCACCACTCCGAACGTAATGGCTGCGCTGCGGCGACTAAACCGCGATCAAGCGCGACCCTACAATTTCGCAATTTCACCGGTTGTGGCGAATTTATCCGGCTCGCCCGTCACGTTGCTTGGACCGTTCGAGAAAGACCCGACTCGCTGGGGCGAGATGTCTTACATCAATATCCACGACGGAAGCTCGCACAAGCTAAACGATGGCACTTTGCTCGTACTGCCCCAAACGTTCGAAATGGTCTTTGCGCAGTACTCTCGCCATCCTGAGCACAAAAGCCTTGGAGCCGATGGGACCTTCTGCAAGGGTGACAGTAAAGGTCTTCTGAGGCGGTATCCAGTCACCGCCACTGGTCTGCACCCAATTGGAAAGGAAACCGAACCCGGGTGGGTCCACAGTGAAGACATCAGTACTTTGTTGCCGTCACTGAAGCGCTATGAGCGGAACACTGGCGTTGCTGATCAACTCTTCCGAGAGGGATTGCTAAAGGTGTCTTTGGACGACTTGGAGAGCGACACGGGATTGAGCCGACACACAATCGTGCGGGCGCGGCGAGGTGAAAAAGTGCGTCCAGGATCACTCGGGCGTCTTCGGATCGCAGCCTCGCGACTCGGTTAATTCGTATGTGAAAGCCTGACCAGACCCAAAGAGAGGAGTTTGTGACCCAGCCCCGCCATCTCGAATCCACTTAGGGAGGCCCGGCACTCACCGGAATTGGGAGGTATACTGCAGCGTTCGGCGTGAGATATTGGAAACGAGTGGATCTTTGCTCAAATTGCGGCGCGCCTCTTGACATCAGTAGGGACAAGTGCGCCAGTTGCGGCGACTATGTAGGAGCTCCAAACGTCCGAGCAGCGAATACGCCGAACGAACGCCTTGCGCTGAAGGAACGATACCAAGCCGCATTGGAGCGCGCGGAACTTAGGAATGCGAAAGATGCCGTTGCTGATTTCCAATCCGCAATGGAAGCCAGCATGGCAGTGGCAAGCTGCGGTCTTTACCGTCTGCGAGAACTCGTGGCAGATCCCAACGCACTCTACTCGAACTACTATCTATCCGTGCGCGGGGAAGTGAGGCGCGCGGCTGAACCTGAGAACGACAGGCAAAGGAGAACGGTTGACGCTTTGCTGTTCGGAGGGTATGCGGATCAGATCCGGTCCGCTGCGCTCTCCCTCGATGGTGTCGGTCTAAGTTCCTACGGCAAAGAGGGGCTAAGTTATGGGCTGGGATTGCGGGATGTGGCGGTCGCAAAGCGAGCCTCCTTGCTGGAGGAGAACTCCTACGATTTCGTCAAGAGACATAAGCTCGACGCGACGTCCACTGTGCCCACGGGATACCGATCCTGTTGGGACAACCGGCATGAACTGGCCGTCGCTAAACTCGCAGATTTTGTCGGGCCGGAAACCTCCGGGTCCGAATACCCCCGCATCTTACTCAATAGCAAAGGAGATCGATCCACTGACCAATTTGTCGAGGTTCACATTTACGAGGGGTTTAATATCAACGCCGTCTCATCTGTATCCGGAACGTCGACACCAAAACGGCCCGATGATCGTGCCGTCGTCACTGTGGTAAAAGAATTGCTAGAGAAGCAAGGGAAGCAATGGATCGAAACGTCATAGAAACGGCATTTGTTTCCGGCAGGCTAGGGCAAGCTATCTACCGTGTCGAGGAGCAACTTTACGCCGTGACACTCGACGGTGATCCGAGGCCGGCATCTTCCGCAGACTTTCAGGAGATCTTTTCGCCGGGAGCCGAGTACGAGCTGGTACTCGGGCAGACCGCCGACGGAGTCCAGGCCGCGCTTCAGAAGTTCGTGCGCCAATACAACGCGCTCTTCCTAGTACTTAACCTACTTGATTCCGAGGTATCCCTCTCGACTCGCGTTGTGGCCGCTCAGGCGGCCGAAAAATTGCTGACTGCCGTCGAAGAGCGAGAATTCGTCTCGCGCAGACTACTGTCAGTTCCCCTGCCTGTACAGGTTAGGTCCCATCGGCACCAAATGGTCAGCCCGTGGGCAGAGTTTCCTCACGTTAGGTCACTCCTCAGCGAAGTTTTCGAATCTCAGCCCGTCTTGGATGAGCTATGGGCAGGGTGGCGCAGGGCCATAGAGTCGCAAGGGATCGATGAGACTAAGAGGCCATCACTGGAAGCGACGCTAGTTTCTTCTGGGTTTTTTGCCAACGTCACTCGCGCCATCAGTGCTCGTGATCACCAACGCTTTAACTTTGTAGTCGTTGAACATGCGACTGATTCAGAGATGCTTAGTGAGATCAAAACTGCGCAGTCTTTGCTAACGGCTTTCCGTTCTGAGGTTTATTCCAAATTCTTCGTCGACATGCCAAGAGCGGTCCAGAAGCCGCTCAAGCTCAAGAAAGGCGAGCGGCCCTCGCAACCTCCGGAGCCGACTGATGGAACAGACACAATAACCCAGCTCATCTACGGCATGGACACAGTGACCGAAAGACCCCGGCGCAACGTCGGTGCTCTCGAAGCAAAGGCCCGCGTGGACAAACAGATTAGCGCCATACGAGAGCTTCTGTTTGCGGGCAAGATTCCCACAGCTGACAAGTATCTAGAGGACCTACTAGCCTTCCAGTTGGGACAGGGCGATCGCGAGCACGCAGCGATGTCGCTGTGCGCGCTTACCACCATCGCACTGGATGCGAATCAGTTAGATGTGGCGGATCGTTTGTCTCAATATGCGCTAAGGCTAACATCCGACGACAAAGTCGTTTATACGAGTCGCGCGGAAGTTTTCAAACAGAGGGGGCGCTTTGACGCGGCCCTTAAGGCTTACCAAGAAGCGATCGAGCGGTTCGGACAAGACCGGTGGGCTCTCAACGGATACGCCGACGTGCTGAAAGAAAAAGGCCTTTTCGACGAGTCAATCAAGCGATACAAAGAAACTCAGAAAGGTTTTCCCGACGACCCCGTCGCTTTCAATGGCGAAATCAGCGTGCTCAAAGCCAAGGGGGAGCGCCGTAGCGCGCTCAGCTTGGCTGTACGGTACGCAAAGCGCTTCGAATATGATTCGGTAACACGTTCGACGCTAGCAGGATGTTTAGCCTCGGTTGGCAAGTACGAGGACGCTCTCCGTCACTACACGCTGGCCATCAAATTGAATTGGCCTGAGCCAAGAACGCACATCGGCTATATGCGTGCACTAAAGGCGACTGGCGATGTAGAGTCTGCCTTGCGCCACGCCGACGTGTTTATTGCCAAGTTTCCCAAAGCGCTCCCTGTGCTGAACATAAAGGCTATGCTCCTGCGAAGCGCGGACCGTCTTGATGAGGCTGAAGCGATCTACCAGAGCTTGATCGAGCATTACCCGACCTACGTGCCCGCAAGAATCGGGGTAGCTGCCATCCGCGTACTACAAAACAAGGTTGAGGAAGCCCAGAAGACCCTTCCAGAAGCGAACATGGAGTCCCAACTGGATTGGTTCGGCTTTCGCCTGAGGGCTCTGTCCTATGCAAGCGCCGGTGATTACCAGCGAGCGGCACCACGACTCGCTTTTGGTCTAGGGCACTGCCCATGGCTTAAGGAGCGACCGAAACTCGAAACCGCTCTCGGCTTCGTCGAACTCCAGCGAGGTGAGGTCGCTCGGTCTATACAGCTGTTGAACAAGAACCTAAACCAACTGGACGCGCGAAGCCAGCAGATTCGGCTCACTTTTCTGGCTCACGCGCATGCCCAACGAGGAGCCACAGACGTCGCAAGCATCCTCTTGGGCCGCCTCTTTACAAGCAAAGAATCTGATCTGCGATCCGTTCGGGAAGCGATTGTAGGCGAATACAAGCTGCCAGTGGCCATGCCTCGTGGCTGGAACACCGAGTACGGCCACATCAAAACCCAGGAACTCGGGTTGGCGATGGCCGCCTGATGAGTCACTCGCGGTTGTGCAGTTGCCCCATCACGCTACCTTTTGCGCCCGTTCCTGCACGCGGCACTTACTTCAGGCAGGGGGTGCATATTCCGTGTGTGACTCATGCCGTCACAAACAAAAAGAGCCGAGTCTCCGTCGTTTCACTCGGTTTTGTCATCCTTCAGGTTCTTCAACAATCGTTCCAGGGACTTTTGATATGTTGCAGGATGCTCCCACCCAATGAAGTTGCCCACCACTTTGCTGATAACATCGGCCTTTCGTGGGTGCCCCCACTTCTCAAACAGATATCCGTCAATTCGAATGGGAAACAGGATATGACGACTTTCACGGTCTTCGCGCTGCAGCGCGCGCTCGATTTCACGGTTCACGGGTCCGCTCTGGAGCGAGTCCGCTGAGCACACGACTACGAGCTTGTCGTAGGTAAGTATCGATCGGTCGATCTCCCCCCAGACTGACTCGCCCCACTTCGCGTCTTCCGGAAAATACCAGCAGCGCACCCCATTGGCCTGCAAGTCGGCGTATAGTCGTTCGACGAATTCCCCGTCCTTCGCGGAGTGGCTGATAAAGCAAGAATAGAACTCGAATGCTTTTCCGGCCAGAGAGTGCATGAAAACAATGAAATTTTCAGGGATACCCGCACCTCGCACGAAGACTTCTGGGATATTGCCTGCGGAGCGATAGATCGTTTCAATTCCCACGCTCGAAGGGCGAATGTGGTTGACCGTTTCCAACCCCTTGACTCTGCTCAGATCCACGTTGCCGAAGTTGGTATCGCCTACTGCACACCGAGTCAGGTCGGTATCGATAAGCTCAGTTCCGGAGAGGTTCGCGCTAAGTAAATTCGCTTCTTGGAAGTTGGCGGCGCTAAGTTTAGCGCCGCTCAGATTCGCATACACCAGATCTGCCCGAAATAGGCGTACATGTTCTAGATTGGATACCCTTAGGGTAGACAACGTCATCGTTGCCTTTTCGAGGTTGGCGCCAAGCAGATTCGCTATATCGAGTGTTGCTCCGGATAGGTTAGCCTCGCCGAGATCAGCCTCGACAAGGACCGCCCTGCTCAAGTCCGCGTTCTCCAAGTTCACATCACGCAGGTACGCCCCAGACAGATTCGCATCGCTGAGGTTCGCTCTCGCGAGGTTGGCTCCCCAGAGCTTTGTGCTCGTAAGATCTGGGGTAATTCCCGAATGTTCTTCTCTCCATTGGTTCCACGCCACGACTCCCTGCTGCAGGATCTTGAGGTGTTCGTCTTTAGCCAATTTTGTGCCTCTTCTCTGATCGCGAGGCACCATTTTAACTGTCGTTGTGTTCCCAGAGTAGCCGCACGTGGTCCGGGGGTGCATATTCCATCCCGTTGTGTTCTCACCGCTGTTTACTCGTTGGTTAACCTATGTTTACTATCTCGACAAGTGCATATTCCATCCCGTTGTGTTCTCACCCCCTCAAGCTCTTGACGGCCGAAGTCTCCGAGGCGAGACTCGGTTCAGCCCTTCCGCCATGCACGGATCCACCCAACACCGAACAGGGATTCCCATCAGCGAACACGGGGATAACGAACA
>Ga0074046_10003734_pt1 | contig 12640 bp, 11 predicted proteins | sample BogForMeECP23OM3_FD_94441 | JGI IMG/M metagenome (GOLD analysis project Ga0074046, IMG submission 94441) | Bog forest soil microbial communities from Calvert Island, British Columbia, Canada - Bog Forest MetaG ECP23OM3 | ecosystem: Environmental > Terrestrial > Soil > Wetlands ...
CACCAGGCGCGAGATGGCGCTCTTGTTCACCACCACGTCATTCAGGGCAAAGTTTCGCGAGATGCACGCTTCTCGGCGCATCAGCCGGCAATCCAGCACCGAACGAAGCTCGACGGGACACTGTCCCTGGTCCACAGCCTCCAGCGCCACGTACAGCTCGTTCAGCGGAATCTCGGTCAGAAATCCCAGCGACCCAAGGTTCACCGCCAGGATGGGAACTCCCTCGTGCGCCACGGCGCGCGCTGCCGACAACAGCGTCCCGTCTCCACCCAGCACCAGCGCGAAGTCCGGGTGCCTCTTCCCGATCTCCTCCCGCGACACGACCTGCTCGCCATTGGTGTAGCGCGCGGTCTCTTCGTCCATGCAGATCTGGTAACCGCGCTGGCGAAACCAGCCCAGCAGATCCGGCAGGATGGTAGCCAGCTCCTGCTTCGACGGCTTGGAGATGATCGCGGCTGATTTCATGGCTCGGTAGGGGAACCCTGCCAGTGTAGCGCATCCGAACCGGGCGACTCGCAGGCTTCCATGCAAACTCTGATCTATCACATTTGGTGGAAGCGCTGGCCTTTAGAGCGTGCCGTGAGCGAAGTCGAAGGGCCAGCGTCTAAGCCTCCGATGATGAATCGGGCCTTACAGAGCGATGAAGAACTCTCTTTCGAGCAGCTTTGTCTCAGGGCACGACTTCACAGGCTTGCGGGAAAAGTCTTGGTGCGACCGGAATCGGGTAGTTTGGTGCGACTCGAATCGGGTAGTGCGGCGCTTCAGCGCCGCGTCCAAATCCTTTATTTTTTGTCATCACGAGGGGGCTTCAGCCCCCGAGGGATCTGCTTTTCTGACTTTTCCCGCAGCCTCTTCATCCCTGGTTACAAATCTCCGTAAAATGATGGGTTTCGCTAAGAAAACCTCGCGCGCAACAAGAACTCCCGGTTCCCTTCCGCGCCCAGGATCGGCGACTCAATCACCTCCATCTCCGCCCCACCCAACTCGGCCACCGTCTCGCTCACTCGCTGCACGGCCATCTGTTGCGCCTCGGCATCGCGCACAATCCCTCCCTTGCCGACGTGTTCGCGTCCCACTTCAAATTGTGGCTTCACCAGCAGGATCAACTCGAACGCTTTGGATCCCCGGCTCTCCCTCGCACACTGCACCACCGCCGGCAGCACCAACGTGGCCGAGATGAACGACACGTCCATCGCGATCAGGCCGATCGGTCGCATTGCCTCTGGGTCAGGCCAGAGCTGCTCCGTCGTCAGGTAACGCGCATTGGTTTTCTCCAGCAACCGCACCTGCGGATCGCTGCGCAGCTTCGCGTCGATCTGGCCGTAGCCCGTATCAACCGCGATCACGTGCGCCGCTCCGTTCTGCAGCAGGCAGTCTGTAAACCCTCCCGTGGACGCTCCGATGTCCATGCAAATCTTCTCGCGCACATCGATCTTCCAGTGCTCCAGGGCGCGCGCCAGCTTGATTCCCCCGCGGCTGACGTAAGGCATGTCGTCGCCCAGAATTCGCAACGCCGCGTCATCCTCCACGTTTGCGCCAGCCTTCTCGATCTTTTGTTCATTCACCAGCACCCGGCCCGCCAGCACCAAGGCTTGCGCTCGTTCGCGCGAAGGTGCCAGCCCGCGCTGCAGAATCAATTTGTCGAGCCGCACCCTCATCGTGACAACTTTATCAGTCGCTATCCACACTGCAAGCACCCGCGATCTAGAGGTGGTCTCATAAATGCGATTTGAAAGGGCACGGCTTTACAGCTTGCGGAAAAAGTCCTGGTGCGTTGCGATTTGGGTAGTGCGGCGCTTCAGCGCCGCGTCCAAGTCTTTCATTTTTTGTCATCCCGAGCAGGCTTTAGCCAGCGAGGGATCTGCTTTCCCGACTTTTTCCGCAACCTCTTTAGCCGTGCCATTACGGGCACCTTAAGCATCGGGCTTCACGGGCTGCGGAAAAACTCGTTTCCGAGCAGCTTTGTATCAGGGCACGACTTCAGTCGTGCCGATAAGCTCTTCATTTTTGATGTTCCGAGCGGACTTCAGTCCGCGAGAAACCTGCCTTTCGGACCTTTTCCGCAGCCTGTTTAGCCCGCTGAGGTAATTCGAAGTTCCGCTGATTCACTATTCATGAGACCGCTTCTGCACTCGAGCGCACTCGCTTCGGTGCATTGTGTTGAACTCACCGAGTTGCAAGTGACTTAGCCTCGCTCGCCGGACAATATCCACAGAGTTCTCAACATTTATGTTGAAATCCGTGACCAAGTGTTAATCCCGTGTTACCAAGCGCACGAGTTTTCATCCGACGAACGGCTATCGCGGCATTGCTTCGCCATCCGGGCCATTTCTCCCGGTCAAGTCCGAAATCTTCCCTGCGTTACAATGAACGCTTTCGGAGACGTCGCGGCATGGCAGAACCCAAACCGAAGCGCCCCATCCGAACGCGGCAAATCCCAGACTCACAGATCGACTCGATTCCTGCGCCTACTTCCCTAGCCACCGACGCTTCCCCTTCCGATCCTGCAGTGTTGCGCACGCTGTACTCTGTGCTGCTGAAAACTCGCTTACTCGAAGAGCACATGATCGCGCTGTCGCAGGCGGGCAAACTTCCCGGGGTTTCCGTGCCCGTCCTCGGCGGAGAAGCCACCGAAGTCGCCGCCTGCATTGGACTTCAGCCCGACGACAGCTTCTCTTCCTCGCGGCCCAGGCTCGCTACCCACGTGGTCACCGGTACGCCGCTCAAGCGCGTCTTCGCTCAAATCCTTCCCAGCGGAAGCAAATCCGTCCGCCACGATCCAGCGGTCAAATCGCCGCGACTGCGACTGCTTCCACCAACCGCAACCTTATCAGGACAATTTGACATCGCTGCTGGAGTCGCTCTCGCCTACCGTCAGCTCGGGAAACCCAACGTCGTGGTTGCACTTGCCGACGATGGGCTGGCCGCTCTTGGATTCTGGCACGAAGCTGCCAGCCTGGCCTCCCGGCACCGGCTTCCTATCGTCTTCATGGTTGAGAATTCCGCCCAGTCCCACAGCAACGGCGCTAGTGCCGTCAATTCCAACGAAGACCTGCGCGATCGCGCCGAGGCTTACGGCTTCCCGGGCATTACCGTCGACGGCAATGACATCGTCGCCGTGTGGCGTGTCACCCAGGAGTCCATCCATCGCGCCCGCAGCGGCGCCGGGCCTACCCTGATCGAGTGCCGCACCTGGCGCTGGCACGCCGAAGCCGATAATCCATCCCCGAACGGTCGGGCCAAGTCGAAGCTGCTCCACACGCGATGGCAGAACGACCCTCTGCATCACATGGAGCACTACATGAAGAAACGCAACCTCTGGCAGCAGGTGTGGAAGAAAAAACTCGTCGAGGAATACCGCGCGGCACTCAACCAGGCAGTTGCCGAAGTCCAGCGCTAACCGACACGACTATCCCTTCGGCAGCAGCACCAGAATCAGCGTCGCCAACGGCCCCAGAAATATCGAGATCAGAAACCACAGCAGCCCGCTCTTGTTCTTCCCTTGCGCCAAACCGGCGTTGATCAGCGCCAGCGTTCCCCATCCCACGAAGTACGGCGTCGCAAAATACTCGTACGACCCCGCCGGAAATAGCGCCAGCCAGCCAGTCACGATTCCTCCTCAAACAGTGCGAGCGCGGATTCCTCCGCGCCCGAAAAAGACATTATTACAAATGTTATAACTTCTCGTAAAACTCGCACGCCGAGCACGAGATGTAGATCCCGCCCGGAACGTTGCGCTCGCGGTCTTTCACTCGCTTAACGATTCGGGTCGGTTTGCCGCACTTCGGGCAGTCGGTGCTCTTGCTGGTGTCCATGACCTTCTTACGGTCAGCAGTCTTTGCGATCTTCGCCATTGCTGTCTCCTGAAAATGATTCGTCCGGACAGAACTCACCCGCAGCCCGAAAACATCTGGCTTGATTCAGGGGGCAACGCGTGAAGGCCGGAGCGGAAGGGCGCGGCCAGCGCGAGATGCACATGTCTCAAGCTCACGCTCCAACCTCAGAGCGGCTTCGACTGCAGGCGGACACCTTAGAGTGCCACTCTCTTTTCGCCGGATAGCATTTTTATTTTACAGGATTGCAGTTCAGTATGCTGAAATCCGATCCGGCGCTCGCCTATTCGGCTCGGCAACCACCAATAAACCGGTACAGACATCCGCAAATTGCGCCGTGAAATCAATCACTTAGCTGTACAGGACAACTCCAGCCCCATTCCAGACCCAGTCCATTGTGTGGAAACCGCGTTCGCGGCAAAGTGGCTCCTGTCAGCCGGATTCACCGGCCAAACGAAAAGGAGAAACTCAAGTGAAAAGCGCACGCACCCTGATCGCCATCGCCCTGTTGTTCACCGCCGCCAGCCTGATTGCCCAGACGACCGAGAGCCAGCGCCTCATGACGGTCAATATCCCCTTCGCCTTCGCCGCGGGAGATCACTCCCTGCCGGCCGGCGAATACCTCGTCCTCACCGTCACCCCGGAGCGCTCCATACGCATCGTCAGCACCGACGGCAAGCACTCCGCCATCGTCAACACCCTGCCCAATTACGCCAGCTCACCTTCGGAGAACAGCCGGATGGTGTTCCACCGTTACGGTAACGAGTACTTCCTGGCGCAGGTCTGGACCGCCGGGCAAAACGTCGCTCGCGATCCACTGTCCAGCCGCAAGGCAATGGAGTTGGCCAGCAGCGGCAGCACTCCCGACACCTTCACGGTCGTCGCACTCGACAGCGGCCGCTAACAAGTTTGTAGTAATTGAACTCTCGGGCGCGCTCACCGTCGCGCCCGTTTTTCTTGCTCAGAAGGGTTGGTCTCAGTAGTTCTCGACCATCCACACGTTGCTCTCGCCTGATACTTCTTGCAACGCCCAATAGTGCCCGTCGGGCGACGGAAGAACCCACCAAAACTGTGTCGCCCGGCCGCCTTCGAGCATCACTCGATAACTACCGGATGGCTTCACGTCCAACACCACGGGCGATCCGTTGGCTGCCCGCGCTGTCACGAACATGGATTTGCCGTCGGCGGCCCAATCCATCCCTTCAGCAAGCGTCTCCTGGAGCTCCACCTCACGTCTGCGATTGTTGCTTACGGTCACGAAGGTGATTTTGTTCTTCGAGCCGCTATAAACCAGCGCAAGTTGCGAGCCATCCGGCGACAGGCTCCAATTGTCGACTCCAGGCCCTTGGAACGCCGGAAATGGACTTACCTTCCCGTTGTCCGGGTCGAACGCGAGCGCTCGCTCCCTGTTCACGAGTAGGCAGATATTGGCTGGACTCCGCGTGCACTGGATGTCGCCGATGTACGGAGTTTGCAGGACGATCCGGGGCGGGCCGCCCGTTACGGGAGCCGCCATCATACTCATGGGCTTCGAGGGAGCTTCTCGGTCGTATCCAGCTAGATACAGAACTTGGGTACCGTCTGGACTTAAGCGCGGCTGGAAAATGTTGCGTCCTTCTACCAGCACCTCGGGCGCGGCCTGACCAATGGCTTGACGAAAGAGCTTATAGGTGCCTCTGCGACTCGAACTGAACAATATCGCCCTGCTGTCTGCCGTCCAAGCTGTTACCACATTCGGGTACTCATCGAGAGTAAAACGGTTCGGTCTTGCGAAGCGCCCTGTTGCCGGATCAAGCTCCGTCAAGAAGACCTCGGGGGCCAAGTTGTCTCGCAACAAAACCAGCCGTTTCCCGTCAGAGGACGCGCTCAAGCCGCCGAGCCTTCCGGCGCCCCTGGTCACTTGCACCTCCTTCCCCAAAGGCTCTCCCGATTCCTGGCTCACGCGCACCGACCGGATTCCGTAGTCCGAGCGGTCACTGGCCGGATCGTCCCGATACCCATACAGCAAACGGCCATCGGCGGCCCAGCACGCTACCGGCAGAAGTTGCCAGGAGACCTTCACCACCTTGGGTGCGCCGCCACTTACCTCGACCGTTTCCAGCGAGTGTTTGGCTTCGTAAGGACCTGGCCTCGCTGTTTCGAACCTACTAACGTATGACAATCTTCTTCCATCCGGAGACCAGCCAACGCCGGAAAGAAGAGCTCTTGGGGAGGGAGAGTTGGTCTTTTTGTCGCTCGCCGTAACGGGCCCCTCCGGAATTGCGGCCTCGACAATCCTTTTGGGATTGCTGGCGTCGGTCCCCATTACCCAGATCTCCTGCGAGGCCCCGATTTCACCTCGCAAGAATGCAATTCTGGAACCATCGGGAGAAACCGCACCCCCATAGCCATTGTCGATGAGCTTCTGTGGACTGCCTCCCAGCAGTGATGCGTTCCACAGGCTACCAGTCACTCCTTGGCCAAGACTCGTACTCCCGTTAAGCACTTCTGCCGTGCTCAGCAACACGTGCGTACCATCCGGGAACCAACTCGTCGGGACTGCATTGAAGCCCCTGGGCAACTGCAGCGGACGCGTCTCGCCAGTGTCAATATGACGGATGTAAACGCCTGTGGAGTCGGAATATGCGACATACTTGCCGTCGGGAGAAATCACCGCCGCCGTGACCGGTGCCTCCTGCGGATTCGCCGTAATGCGCTGTTCGATCGCCAACGCAGGAGTCCGAGTTTTGCCTCGCCATGCAACGATCGCTCCGTAGAGCAAAAGCGCAACCGTAACCGACGCTGCCAGCATCCAATACCAAGACCGTGCCTTGGGCGCGGTTGCTGCTAGTGATTCGCTGCCCGGTGGCGGCGAAGGCCAACTCGCGGTATCGCGGTTCGTCTTATCCACCAACGCGGCCGCGGCAGCCTCGCCGTTCGAGGAGACCATAGCTGAAACTTCCGCCACGGGCAACACAAACCGATAGCCCCGCTTCGCCAGCGTCTCAATGTAGCGCGGACTATCGGCGTCGTCGTTCAGAGCCTGCCGCAGCTTGCGGATCGCCGTATTCAGGCCCACGTCGAAGTCGACGAACGTGTCCGCCGGCCACAGCTTCTGTTGCAGCTCTTCCCGCGAAACGACCTTGCCCGGGTTTGCCACCAACTCCACGAGCACGCGGAACGGCTGCTCTTGCAGCTTGATCCGCACGCCGTTCTTGCGCAGCTCTCCCTCGCGCTCCGACAGTTCAAACTGTCCGAAGCGAAAAATGCGTTCAGGTAACTGCGAAGCCCTGGTGGTGGCCACGTGCCTTTGCCCTTGTTCGTTGCTGCATGATACCGCGATTCGCCCGTTTCAGGTATGACGAAGCAGGCCCATATCACTGCCTGAACGTGTCCCCAGCGGGTAAAATTTCATCGAATACTTAAGCCCGGAAGTGACATCTATGACGACGCGCCTGGCATCACCCAAGACCCACACTGCATTCCTTTCGGTCTTCCTCGCCGCGACCTTGCTCGTCGCGCAATCGTCCACGCCCGAATTCCCCAACCCTGGCAATCCCGGCATGAGCCGGGAAGACCAGCGCCAGCTCGGCCTGCAGGCCGCCGCCCAGGTGTACAAGCAGATGCCTGTGCTGCCCGACAGCAGTCCCCAGACACAGTACGTCCGCCAACTCGGGCAAAAGCTCGTCGCCACGATTCCGTCCCAGTACTCCTGGCCGTTCGAGTTTCACGTGATCGCACAAAAGGAGATCAACGCTTTCGCGCTTCCCGGCGGCCCGATGTTCATCAACATCGGAACCATCACTGCCGCTTCCAACGAGGCTGAGCTCGCCGGCGTAATGGCCCACGAGATGGCGCACGTGTACATGCAGCACTCGGCCAAGCAGGCCAGCAAGACGGAGAAAACGGCTTTGTTGGCAGGTCTCGCCAGCGCCATCCTAGGCGCAACGACCGGAGGCCTCGTCGGCCAGCTCGCCCAGGCCGGAATTCAGTTTGGCGCGCAAGGCGTTATCCTCAGGTACTCACGCGATGACGAGTCTCAGGCCGACGCGGTTGGCGCAATCATCCTCTACAAAGCCGGCTACAACCCTCAGGCCCTGGCCGATTTCTTCCAGAAGCTAGAGTCGCAGGGCGGCGCGGTGCCGCCCCAGCTTCTTAGCGATCACCCCAACCCCGGCAACCGCGAAGCCGCGATCCAGAAAGAGATACGCAATTGGCCGCCCAAGAATTATCAGACCAACAGCGCTGCTTTCCAGAAGGTGCAGCAACAATCCGCCAGCGTGCGCGCCTACACTGCGGAGGAAATCTCTCAGGGCGCTAAGTCCGGCCAGTGGGAGGCGCTCAATCAGAAGAATGGTGCCGTCTTCAGACCCAGTGGAGCTAGTGCTGTAAACGCTAGTGCGCCAGCCCCGGCCAGTCCGTCATCCTCCGCTTCGGCTGTGTCACTGGAGAGCGTTCTTCCCGGTCAGCGATTGGTCACCGCCGACCTTGGCCGCATGAAGATCTCGCGCCCTGAGAACTGGCAGGTCATCATGCCCAGGCAGAAGGGCGAATCCCTCATGATCGCCCCGCAGGCTGGCGTGATGGGGAAGGCCGTCGGCTACGGTGTAGTCATCAACGCTGTCGCGCCGCACGATGGCCCGCGAATGAGCATTGACCAGATCACCGCCCATCTCATTCAAGACATGCAGGACAGCGGCGGCGTCCAAGCGATCGGCAAGCCGCAATCGATCACCGTGAATGGCGTCCAGGGTCGCTCCGTCGCCATGCAGTCAACGTCGCCCTTCCGCGCCGCCAACGGCGAGCGACAAATCGAGCGCGACTGGATGGTCACCCTCCCGCAACGCGATGGCTCGGTCATCTTCCTTGTTTTCGTAGCGCCGCAATCCGAGTTCGCCCGCTTCCAGCCAACCTACGAGGCAATGCTGAAGAGCGTGCAATTCTAGCGGCGAGACGACATGCGGCGCCCCACACAATTCCTGTCTTGGATTCTGCGGGCCTCCTCACCGCTGGCAACTGGCTACTGGCAACTGGCAACTGATGTACAATCCCCGCCATGCCCAAATACGTGATCGAGCGCAACATTCCCGGCGCGGGCAATCTTAAGCCCGAAGAACTGCAAGCCATCTCGCAAAAATCCTGCGGCGTCCTGCGCAATATGGGCCCGCAGATTCAGTGGGTCCACAGCTACGTGACCGGCGACAAAATCTACTGCATCTACAACGCGCCCGACGAGCAATCCATCCGCCACCATGCCCAGCAAGGCGGTTTCCCGGCGGATCGCATCAGCGAGGTTAAAGCCATCATCGACCCCACCACCGCGGAATAGTTTTCTCCGGTGGCCGAGGATGCGACGCCGGAAACAGCCCTGAGGAGGCGTGGATCTGACATGTTCCAGAAATACAAAGAAATCCTCTTCGGACTCGCATTCGGAATCGGCGCAGTCGTCCTCGACACCGGCATGGACGCCTTGGCAGACGGCAACAGTGTGACGGACGAGGTGGCAGAGCACCCTGGCATGTTGCTCTATCGCGCCGTCTTTATCGCATTCGGGCTAGCCTTAGGATGGCTGCTCTGGAAAAGGAACCGCCGCGAGCGCGAGTACCGGCAAATGGCAGAGATGCTGCGCGAGATACAGCAGCAATGCGGCAAGCAAGCACTACTGTTGCGCGCGACGCTGCAAAATCTATTGATCAGGGATGACGTCCACCTCGGCGATGCAGCTTCGCAACTGGTACAGGAGGCGTACCAGAAAACACAGGAACTCCAGCGAATAGCTGAGCAGAAGTTGCCGCCAGGTTAGCGGCGTTTGACCACCCTCTTTCACCCCTGCTACGTTCATGGGTTCGTCTTTCAACGGGGTGCCCCAGAGCCTGCCCTGAGCTTGTCGAAGGGTTCGCGCCCTTCCTTTGGGCGCTAACCTGGAAACGACTGTTCGGGAATGAAGGGTCGTGCCGCGCTAGTCGCGGTCCCCGGCAAGCGCCGCTCTTGCGCTTGCTGGGGTGTTTCAGCGCGGCGTTAAAACGCGCTGACTAGAAAAATGATCCGGCTTCAGCGGCGGCACCGCCGAATTGGCGCCGATACGCTATTTCCAAATTTGCTCTAGCGGTTCAAGCTATCCGATTTCAACATTGTCTTATTCCTGTTTATAATTCTGTAAACAGGCACGCCCAGCCTAACGTTCTTGGGCGGCGTTTCAATTCGAACTTTAGGGAGCACCTCATGTCTGCAACTCCTCCTCCGACACCGCAACGCACATTAAACATTGACCACAGCGTCTCCTCCGAGGGCATCCCGACTCTTGTCTGCCGCGGCCGCCTCTCCTTCGAGACCTGGGAGCAACTCAAGAAAGAAGTTAAGAGCCTGTCGCCGCAGCATAAACGCGTGCTGGCCGACATGAGCGCCGTGAATTTCGTCGACAGCGCCGGTCTCGGAGGCCTTCTTGGCATCTACGTTTCCGCCAAGTCCGACGGCTGTCAACTGGAACTGATCAACCCGCACCCCCACTTCAGGGACCTGCTGAACATCACCCATCTCGCCTCCGTCTTCGAAGGCAAGAGCTAGCGGCTGCGAAGTGGGCCAACCCATCGCGGGTGCCCCATCCTATCGCCCGTTGTTGGCGATAGGGTGGGATTGAGTTCCCCTTGTTCGAATCCTTCGGTTTGACCCCTTTCTTCCTCCCCTGCTACGTTCATAAGTTCGTCTTTCAACGGGTGCCCCAGAGCCTGCCCTGAGCTTGTCGAAGGGTTCGCGCCCTTCTTTTGGGCTCTAACCTGGGAAACGACTGTTCGGGAATGAGGGGTAGTGCAGCGCTGATCAGAAAATGAGCCGGCTTCAGCCGGCGACACAAGGACCTACACGCATGGCCATCAAATTCAAGGGCGTCGACTTCCTCGAAATCGACTCGCTCCTCTCCGACGACGAGCGCCTCGTCCGCGACAACACCCGCCTCTTCATCGAAGAGAACCTCATCCCCATCATCGAGCAGTGCAACCGCGACGGCCGCTTCCCCAAAGAGCTCATCAAGCCCATGGGCGAGCTCGGCTTCTACGGAGCCTCCCTCCAAGGCTACGGCTGCGCCGGAATGTCCGCCGTCGAATACGGACTCATGACGCAGGAACTTGAGCGCGGCGACAGCGGCGTGCGTTCCTTCGTCAGTGTGCAGTCCGGCCTCTGCATGTATCCCATCCACGCCTTCGGCAGCGAAGAGCAAAAACAAAAATACCTGCCCAAGATGGCGCTCGGCGAAATCCTCGGCTGCTTCGGCCTCACCGAACCCGACGCCGGCTCCAACCCCGGAGCCATGCGCACCCGCGCCAAGAAAGACGGCGACAGCTACGTCCTTAACGGCGAAAAAATGTGGATCACCTCCGGCTCCATCGCCGACATCGCCATCATCTGGGCCAAGGTGGAGAACGAAGGCGACCGCATCCGCGGCTTCATCGTCCCCACCGCCACCCCCGGCTTCAAGGCCGCCGACGTCCACGGCAAGTGGTCGCTGCGCGCCTCCGTCACCTCCAGCCTCTCGCTGCAAGACGTCCGCATCCCCGCCGACTGCCTGCTGCCCGGCTCCAAGGGACTCGGCTCGCCGCTCAGCTGCCTCAACCAGGCGCGCTACGGCATCGCCTGGGGAGCCATCGGCGCCGCCATGGCCTGCTACGACTGCGCCTTGCAATACGCGCAGTTCCGCAAGCAGTTCCACGACATGCCCATCGCCGGACACCAGCTTGTACAAGAGAAACTAGTCTGGATGATTAGTGAGATAACGAAGGCCCAGCTACTCGCACTACAAGTCGGTAGGTTGAAGGACGCGGGCAAGATAAAGCCCTACCATATCTCTATGGCGAAGCGTAATAACGTCTGGATGGCCCTGGAGTGCGCCCGCATGGGCCGCGACATCCTCGGCGGCAACGGCATCGCCGACGAGTACCCCATCTTCCGCCACATGGCCAACCTGGAGTCGGTCAAGACCTACGAAGGCACCCACGACATCCATACCCTGATCATCGGCGAGCACATCACGGGGATAGCGGCGTTCTAGGGAGCACACTGCTCCTACCATTAAATTGAGTAGGGTGCCCCACCCTTGTCACCGTTTTTTGGTGACAGGGTGGGTTACTCATCGGAACGTCCTGGGGTGCCCCGCCCTTGTCCGCGCCCTTTGCGGACAGGGTGGGTTCGGGGGGAATGGTATGTTGTGGGTGCCCCACCCTCGTCCGCGCTTTTTGCGGACAGGGTGGGTACGCGGGAGCACGGACAGCGTGGACACGGAACTGTGATTCCGGTCACGGCAAAACCCCACTGGGGATAAATAACCTTGTGATGTGCCCCGCGGACTCTACCGTTTCCAGCAATCCGGCGACCTTCACTTCATCACCTTCAGTTGTTACCGTCGCGCACCGCTCCTCGGGATTCCAGAAGCACGTCGCACCTTCGAGCAGGCGCTCGAACAAGTCCGCCGCTGGTACGGACTCTTCATCGTCGGTTACGTGGTCATGCCTGAGCATGTTCACTTATTGCTAACCGAACCAGAACGTGGCACTCTCGCCGTCGCCCTGCAAATGCTGAAGGCGGGTGGCCCAGGTAACCTATCCACTCCCACGAAATAACCGTGAGGGTGCCCCATTCAAGGACGCGCAGCGGCCTTGAGTGGGGGTTTTCGATCGTCTACGAAAAAGACCAACCCCAGAGTAAAATTCCAAGCGGAGGTTCTCCATGAACGGCATTCGGTTCATTACCGACGCCAAGGGCCGCAAGACAGCCGCGATCATCGACCTGAAGAAGCACAAGGCTCTCTGGGAAGACATCCAGGACGTGTTGGTTTCCCG
>Ga0074046_10003736_pt1 | contig 12637 bp, 11 predicted proteins | sample BogForMeECP23OM3_FD_94441 | JGI IMG/M metagenome (GOLD analysis project Ga0074046, IMG submission 94441) | Bog forest soil microbial communities from Calvert Island, British Columbia, Canada - Bog Forest MetaG ECP23OM3 | ecosystem: Environmental > Terrestrial > Soil > Wetlands ...
CCTGTGTAGTTTACATAATACTTCTTATGCGAAGCTACGCTACCGTAGAAAGATAGCAGCCGTCAGCGCCTTCGTTGGCGCGATGGTGTTGCTGGGCACCGCGGCCGCGGCGCTCGCACAGGACGCGCCGGGGGCCTCCCCTGCCGGCGGCGGCGCGGTGGCCACGGATCCCGCACGCGACGCCGCGTTGAGGACCTGGCTGCAGAAGCACTTCAGGATTTCCAGTCCCGAGCTGATCAAGCTGGGCCCGGCTTTTAAGACCGCGATTGACGCACTGCTCGCGCGCCAGCTGGTCGTGAGCAACGAACAGGGACAGAGGATCGGCACCACGCTGTTTTTCGACAAGGATGAAAGCAAGGCGGTCATCGGCCAGTTCGTCGACGTCAGCACGGATGCGTGGGGACGAGTTAACATGGGCGCCGTGAGCTTGGACGATCGGCCGACGCTGGGACCGGCAGACGCCCCGGTGACGATCGTTGAGTTTGCCGACTTCGAATGCCCGTTCTGCGCACACGCGTTCAGCGTGATGGAGACCCTGGTCAACACGACTTACAAGGGCAAGGTGAAGTTAATTTACAAAGATTACCCGCTCAACGCGCATCTGTGGGCGCTCAAAGCCGCGGAGGCGGCCGAGTGCGCGCGGCTGCAGAACCCGGCGGCGTTTTGGGACTTCGCACGCTACTTCTACACGAACCAGGGTACGATCAACCCGAAGAATCTGCAGGAGAATGTCGACAAGCTGGTCACGGCTCAGAGGCTCGACCAGCCTTCACTGAAGGCGTGCATGGACAGTCCGCAGACCGAGGTTCACGTGAAGCAGGATCAGAACGACGGCAACTCGATTCGAGTCACGTCGACGCCGAGCTTCTTCGTCAACGGAATACCGGTAGTTGGATTGCCCGACGGCAAGGTCCTGGAGTTCGTGATCAACTCGGAGCTCGGGGAGAAATCGGCGTCGGCCGCCGCGCACTAGTGAGCGGCTAGCGGTTGCGGGCTAGCCGCCGCGGCTGAAGGCGGCGCCATCTCGGCGGATGCGCCGAGCAGCGCGAGCGATTCCATTACGTCCTGGCGCTGCTGCGCGAACGGATGGGCGGCGAGGAAGCCGCGATAGGCGGCGATCGCGCCCTGCTTGTCGCCCGATTTCACGAGCATCCGCGCGACGTCCAGCTCCGCCCTCGCCTGCTCCGGCCCCGGATCGGCTGCGGCCTGTTGATAAGCGCCGGCCGCTTTCTTCCAATCCGCCATTCGCTCGTAAACCACCGCGAGATTCGTCAGCGCGAGACTGCGGAACAGCGGGTCACGCTCTTCGGCGAGAAATACAACGAGCGAATCGCGCGCATCCGCAAGGTCGCCGTCGGCCAGATATGCGCTCGCCATGTAGAAGCGCGCCAGGTGCCCGAGCCGGCGGCCCGGCTCTTCATCGACGAGCTGATTGAACTGGGTTTCGGCGAGTTTGTTCTGACCGGCGGTGAGCGCGGTCATCGCGCTGTAGAACCGCGCCGACGCAATATTGTCGCGATGGCGCTCGTGGTAGTACACGCCAATCGCGATCGCCCCGAGAATGACGACGACCGCAGTTGAGGTCAGCACCTGGATGAGATTGTTGACCAGGAAATCGCGCGCGCTATCGACCAGCGTCGTGAGCTCGTCGGGCGCCCTGAGTTCCTTTTGGCTTATTTTGCGGCGATGGGTAGTCGGCGGCATCGAATGCTCCAGCGGGCGCCGCCCGGCAGAGGACCAAAGAAGTTTAGCGCGCTTGCGGCTACATCTTGTATTTGAAATCCTCGGGCGACATCCGCTCGAGGATCTCGGACCATTTGTCGCGCGACACACCGGCCAGGTTCTGATCCGAAGTCTGCTGTTCGCCCTGGGATTCGTGCAGTTCGCTGGAAGCTTCGAGCACTTTCTTGGCCACGTAGATCGGCGACTTGGTGCGCAGCGCCAGGGCGATCGCGTCGCTCGGTCGCGAATCTATTTCGACGGCCTTGCCCTCGCGCGTCTTGACCTGAATCCGCGCGAAGTAGGTGTTTTCGCGCAACTCGGTGATCTCGGCCAGCTCGACTGTCGCGCCGAACTCGACCAGCAGATTGCGCAGCAGGTCGTGCGTCATCGGGCGTTGCGGCTTGATCCCTTCGAGCTCGGTGGCCATCGCGGTGGCCTCGAGCGGACCGATCCAGATATGCAGGTTGAGCTTGTTGTCGGGATCCTTGAGGACGACGATGGGCATCCTGGTCGAGGGGTCGAGCGTGATCCCGCCTACGATCATCAAAATGAAATCTTCCCTGTGACCAGCCATAGACGCGCTCTTCAACCCTTCTTCTTCGAGCGCGCGCGGCTTCGAGTCGAAATTCCGCACCTCAGCCCGAGCAAATATCTTGGCCCAAAGACGCCTTGTGGTCAACCGAACAAGCTGCGCAGCCGCGAGGATCGAGTCCGTCAGCCTGCGACCAAGCGATCGACCACCCGATAAAGCTGGTTGAGATTGCGGCACTCTTCCACCAGGTCGCAGTGCGGGGCGTAGCGATCCATTTCGCTGTCGCCGAAGCCCCAGGTATTGCGGCTTTCAGGATTAAGCCAGATCACTTTTTTGGCGCGCTGGCGGATTTCACGCAAGCACCATTCGTGCGGGAGATTGTAATTGTTGCGCGCGTCGCCGAGCACGATGACGGTGGTGCGCTTGTTCACGGCGCCCAGATGATCTGTGACGAAGTTGCGGAACGCGTAGCCGAAATTCGAGTGGGCATACACGTTGATGATATCGCCGGTGAGCGCCACGTCGAGCGCTTCCTTGGCGTCATTGTTGCGAAAGCACTCGGTTACTTCTCCGATGTCGGCGACGAAGATGAAGCTGCGCACGCGCGAGTAGAGATCCTGCAGCGAGTAAACGAACTGCAGCATGAATCGCGACGCGTTGCGCACCGAATCCGAAACGTCGCACAGGATTACGACCTGCGGCTTCTCTTTCTTGCGCTTCTCGAAGCGGAGCTTGAACGGAACGCCGCCGTATTCGAGGTTCTGACGAAGGGTGCGCTTGATGTCGAAGCGGCCCTTCTTGGAACGCTTGCGGCGCACGGTGATCACGTTTTTGAGGCGCTGCGCCAGGCGCGTCACCGCCTCGTTCATTTTCTTGAGTTCTTCTTCGGTCAGGTAATAGAAACTCTTCTCGCCGATCTGGTTGAGGCGCTGATCTTCCTTCTGCTTGATGTCGCGTTTCTCGCGCTCCATCCGGACGTAGCGGCGGATGATGTCGTCGAGCGCCTTGAGCCGGCGCTCGAGGTACTCCTCCATCCGGGCTTTGAGCTCGGCGCCGATATCCATCTTCTCGAGCTGCTCGCGCAGTTGCTTGATCTCGGCTTCGATCTTGTCGAGGCCGAGCTGGCGGGCGAGCGCGCGCGCAAAGTAGTTCTCCTCGATCGTGCGCTCGATCCCGTTGAGCTTGACGGCGCGCGAGGCCTCGCGGATTTTCCGCTCCATCTCACCCGAGTTGTTCTGCAGCAGTTGCCTGGCAAGCTCGGAGAGATTCTTGCCCTCTTTCTGAAGCATCTTCTCGACTTGATCGAGGAATTTCTGGAATTCCTGATCCGACATCGAGAGCGCGTTCTGCACGGCCTGGCTCGCCTGCTTGATAATCTCGCCGAGGCCGGAGAAGTAGATATCGAACAGTTCCTCGAACACCGGCAATTCGCCGGCCCGCTTGACCATCGTGGCCCGCAGCGCGGCGCGAAACGCATCGCGCTCGGCGAGGCCGGTGACTTCCGAAGCGCTGAATGCGTCGAGCGTTTCCGCCAGCGAGACGCGCACCCCGTTCTCGCGCAGCAGGTTCGCAAATTCGACGAGCTTCTCTTGCATGGTTTGGCCGCGCCCTACCCTGCTACTCGTTCAAGTCGCCGCGCGGAGAGATCCTTCGCCGGGCTCAGGATGACCGCTCGGACACGCCTCGCGGTCAATTTAGAAGATCCTTGTCGCTGCCGGCCTCGGTGCCGCGACGCGCGCGCACGCGGCGCACGTAGTCCTTGAGCTCTTCCTGCGCCTTGCGCACGTCGCCCTCGTACTTGACGATGGTGTCGAGCGTCTCGGTGACGAGTTCCTGATCGAGACTGTTCACGTTGAGGAGAGTCAGGGCCTTGACCCAATCGAGCGTTTCGCTGATGCCGGGCGTTTTCTTGAGATCGAGTTTGCGCAGCGATTGCACGACGGTGACGACTTCCTCGGCGAGCTTGATCGCGGCCTCGGGGACCTTGAGCTTGACGATCGCAAGTTCCTGCACGCGATCGGGAAAATCGATGTACAGATGCAGGCATCGCCGCTTGAGCGCGTCGGACATTTCGCGCGCGTTGTTCGAAGTCAGCACGACCAGCGGAATGTGCTTGGCCTTGAGCGTGCCGAGCTCGGGCACGGTCACCTGAAAGTCGGAAAGCAACTCGAGCAGGAACGCTTCGAACTCGGCGTCGGCCTTGTCGATCTCGTCGATCAGGAGCACCGACGGCTGCTCGCTGGAAATAGCCTTGAGCAGAGGGCGCGGCAGCACGAAGCGCTCGGAGAAAAAGACTTCGTCCTGCGCGGCGATTCGATCGACCGCCTCGGTCAAGCTCTTGGCGCCGACCAGCACTTCGCTGATTTTGTCTTTGAGAATCTGGGTATAGAGGAGCTGCTTGGCGTACTCCCATTCGTAAAGCGCCTTGCCCTCGTCGAGGCCTTCGTAACACTGAAGACGGATCATCTCGAAGCCGAGCGATGCGGCCAGCACCTTGGCCAGGTCGGTTTTGCCGACGCCGGCGGGGCCTTCGACCAGGATGGGCTTGCGCAGTTCAGTTGCCAGGTAGATGACGGTCGCGATTCGCCGGCTGGCGATATAATTGTTTTTGGCGAATCGCTCGATTACGTCCTCGATCGATGAAAACATCCATCCTCCTCGACGCCGGAAGCTGAAGGGGCAACCCCGCGCGGAGTAAGTTAAATATCATGCCGAGTTAAGGCGAGGAAACCCGCTGGAGTCGGCCGGCAGCAGCGCCCTCGCCTGCCTTGACGCAAACGATTCTATCAAAGTCTCGCCGCGCGCAATGGCAGTCAATTTCTTCAGAAGTGGTCAGAAATGGTGCTGTCGTGCTGGGGTTTCTACGAAAATGTTTCACGTGAAACGTTTTTTAGTTCAGGAGAACGAATCACGAAGCAGGGGCTTGATCGAGGCCTGTGCCTGACTAACGCCGGACGCCGGAGTGTCCGTCGAGATTCTTCGCTACGGCAGCCTTCGCTCAGAATGACACGAGCAGCCGCGCGCTTTTTTTGTATCATCCTGAGCGCAGCGAAGGATCTCGCGCGCCAGCGCGGAATTTGGAATTTGGACCCTCACCCGCGCTAAAAGCGCGGCCTCTCCCTGTCAGGGCGAGGCGAAGAAGATCCGGGGTCGCTGCGCTCCGCAGACTCCGGTCGTGATGACACAAAAGAGAGATGCGCCGCAGAACCCTCGCCGGCCGGCTGCGTTGCAGCCGGCCGCCTCTCCCGTGAAATAACGGGTGAGGTAAGATTCGAGAATGGGTCTTGTGCGGGCACCCGGCGGGCTGCCAATTTTGTATCGATGTGCACGCTGGCGATTTACTTTCAGGCGACCCGCGAATTTCCGGTGGTGATCGCCGCGAATCGCGATGAATTCCTCGATCGTCCCGCGGGCGACCCTACTACCCTGCTCGAAAAGCCGCACGTCGTGGGCGGCAAAGACCTCAAGGCGGGAGGCACGTGGCTCGGAATCAGCGAGTATGGAATTGTCGCGGGGCTGCTGAATCGGCGCGCCGGCAATGGCGGCAATCCGCAGGCGCGATCGCGCGGGTGGCTGTGCCTGGACGCGCTTCGGCGCCGGACCGCGGCGGAAGCGGCGGAGTTCGCCGCCCGCGAGCGCGGCTCCGACTACAATCCATTCAACCTGCTGATGGTCTCGCGGACCGAGGGGTTCGTCGCTTACAACCGCGGCGCCTCGATCGAAGTTGTCGCCCTCAAGCCCGGGCTGCATCTGCTGACCAATCTCGACGTGGATGATTTCGAATGTCCGAAAATAAGCGCGTCGTACGGCAAGTTCGCGGAACTAGGTAATCGTGCCGATTTCCAGCGCGATCCGGTCGGGCAGCGTGCCGCGCTGGGAGCGTTGCTGGCCGACCATAATACGCAGCTCGATTCGCGAATCGGCACCGCCGCGGTCGGCACCGCCGGGGTCGGACGGTCCAACGCGCTGTGTTTGCATCTCGATAATTACGGCACGCGATCGTCGAGCCTGATCTTCATGCGCGGCGACGGGCCTGAAGTCGCGCACTACTTCGCGCCGGGGCCGCCGTGCCGAACGGCGTACCGTCTCGTCGAGATTCTTCACCGCAGCGGGAGGAATACACTTGATTGAATGCGAAACCCACCGTGGGTTTCGCGCATCCTTGGGCAGGGGTGACCCCTGCACCCGATGCTAAGAAAAGATGCGGGCTTCGCCCTGTTAGAACGGGTTAGTGGGAGCGGAAAAAGGGCGAGCGGTGCTCAGGGGCCAAAGTAAGCGGCGATGCCCGCCAGCACGAAGCATCCGATCGCGATCAGCGCAGCGGCGAGAAAAATCGACGCCAGAAACGGCGGCTCGAACAGAAAAAACAGGATGAAGCCCGCGGCGATCGCGACGACGCTCGCGACTATCGCGAAGATTATGCTCACCGTGCGCAATTGCGCCATCGCGAATCTCCCCGCAGGCTGCGGCCGTGAATCAAAAAAATTCCCTTGACGCCGAGGCACATCCGAGTATACGCCGTGGATCCATCGAAGCGGTGGCCGTCGCCGGACGGGGACCGATTGGGAGTTTTGAATTGATGCATACTTGCTGTCCAATCTCGCGGCGAAAACCGATTGCCTTTCTGATTGCCGCGATCGGTATCGCTTTCGTTGCTGCACGCGCGCATCCGATTTACGCGCAACTGGGTCAGTCAGGGCTCTCCTGGCAACAACGCTTCCTCGGCATCATTCCGCTGGTCAAGCCCGATCCGAAAGACCCGGTGGTGGTCACGGTCAACGGCACTCCGATTACGGCGGCGGAAATCGCCGACTACGCGAAGACCGAAGCGCGGATGATCAACGCAACCAGCACCGAGGAGTCCAAGGCGGTGTTTCGCGACGCGGGCGAGAACCTGATCAACCGCGAACTACTGCTGCAGGAGGCGCAGAAACGCAAGATCACTTTTTCCGACGCCGAAGTGGCGCAGCACGCCCGCGAGTTCCAGATCGGAGGGGCGGAAGGCCAGACCGTTGCCCAGACCGGCGCGCCGGACGCGCAGTTGATGAATGCGGTGCGGGGGTCGATGCTGATCGAGAAAATGCTCGACGACGAATTTCGGGCGCATCATGTGCAGCCCACCGACGCACAGATCACGCAATACTACCAAGAGCATCGCGATCTGTTCGTCAAGGATCCCGGCGAAGTGCAGATCGCGCATATCGCCGTGAAGATCCCGCCCAACGCGACCGACGCGCAAAAGAAAATGGCGGCCGAAAAAATACTCAAGCTCTACAAGCAGGCGCTCAAGAGCAAGGACTTCGCCGCGCTCGCAAAGCAAAACTCCGAGGACACGGAATCCGCGGCGAAGGGGGGAGAGCTCGGCTACTTTCGGCCCGGGCAGTTGCCACCGGTGGTGGACAAGATGGTGTTCGCGACGCCGGTCGGACAGCTGACGCAAATCCTCCAGTCGAATCTCGGCTACAGCTTTATCAAAGTGACTTCGCGGCGCGGCGAAACGATTGCACCGCTGGCCGAGGTGAAGGCGAAAATCGCGATGTTCATCCTCGACGAGAATGAGGACGCGGTGCTGAAGGTGCTCATCAAAAAAATCGGCAAGGGCGCGAAGGTCGAGTTCAAGAATCCGCCCGGCCAGAGCGGCGCGGCGCATGCTGAGCCGGCGCAGAACTAGGAATTTTCACCCCCACCCGGGCCGGAGGCGCGGCCTCTCCCCGTCAGGGCGAGGCGAAGATACGGTGCGGCCGCTTGATTTCTAGACGAGGAGGCGGCCGCCGTCGAGCGCCAGGGTCGCGCCGGTGGCGAAGTCGGTGGCCTCGCAAAAGAAGATCACGGCGCGGGCGACGTCTTCCGGCGAGCCCATTTTTTTTGTGAGCGTGCCACTGACCAGCCGCGCTACTTCGGCCTTGCTGTATTCCTCGGGCGGCGCCACCATGCCCAGCGCGATGCAGTTCACTTGCACCTCGGGCGCAAGTTCTTTGGCGAGCGCCCGCGTCAGCCCAATCAGCCCGCTCTTCGACACCGAGTACGGCAGGTAGTCCTTGTACGGGCGGGTCGCGGCCCAATCGCCGAGGTTGACGATTTTCCCCGCGCCCACCCGGCGCATCGCAGCGCCTGCGAACTTCGACAGAAAGAACGGCGCCTTCAGGTTGGTATCGAGGGTGGCGTCCCAGTCGCGCTCGGAGATTTTCTGGAGCGGTTTGCGCGCGAAGACCGAAGCAGAGTTGACGAGGATGTCGATTCGGCCGAACGCGTCGAGCACGTCCGCGATCATCTTCTCGATTTCGGCGACGTTGTCGAGATTGGCGCGGAAGGCCCGGGCCTTGCCGCGCCTCCGCGCGATCTCAGCGACAACTGCGTCCGCCTCGGCGTGCGAGCTGCGATAGTGAACTGCGACCGAAGCGCCGTGGTCGGCAAGGTTTATCGCGATCGCGCGTCCGACGCGGCGGCCCGCGCCAGTTACCAGGGCAACTTTTCCCTTGAGGTTCATGCGGGAGGTTTGCGCGATCAGATCAACCGGCGCGGCTATTCGCGCCCGGCTCAGCTCGTGAGCGACGCGTGAATCGCCTTGACCAACGCGAGGTTGTCGGAATGCCCGGTCTTCGAGGCGGTGACATGGGCATGCAGCGGACGCCCGAGCAGATAGAGATCGCCCATCAGATCGAGGACCTTGTGGCGCGCGAATTCGTCGGGGAAGCGCAGCGTGGTGTTCACGACTTTGTCGTCGTCGACCAGGATCGCGTTGTCGAGACGGGCGCCGCTGGCAAGGCCAAATTCGGCGAGCTTGCGGAACTCGCGCACGAAGCCAAAGGTGCGCGCCGGCGCAATTTCGCGGGTGTATGCGTCGGGCGAAGTCAGTTCGAAATGCAACTGCTGAATGCCGATCGGTTTGGGGTAATCGAGCGTGTAGTCAATGATCAGATGGTCGGCGGGCTCGGCCTTTATAAACTCGAGGCCCTCGCCTTCCTCTCCGATGATGATCTTGTTTTTGATTCTGATCGGTTCGACGGTCGCGTCCTGCTCGGTGAGTCCGGCTTCACCAATCTGTTTGCAGAACTCGAGCGCCGAGCCGTCGAGCGCGGGTACTTCGTCGTCAGTCTTGATGAGGAGGTTGGTGATTCCAAACGCCTGAAGCGCCGACAGCAGATGCTCGACGGTGCGGACCGAGCGGCCGCCGCTGGTCAGCGTGGTGTTGTAGCCGGTGTCGGTGACGTTCTCGAAGCGGACCGCGATAGCAGTCTCGTCGGCGAGCGATGTGAATACGATTCCGAATCCCGGCGGCGCGGGATGCAGTATGACGCCGGTCTTGAGCCCGGTATGAAGCCCCTGCCCGCCCATCACGATCGATCGCGCGACGGTTCGCTGCGGGGTCGCGCCGGCGCGGATTGCTTTGCGGCCGGCGGCGCGGAGCTGCGCGCTCAGGCCGCGCGGGTTGGACGGATCCGGTCCGGCGGAGTCACCTTCCAGCGCCCGCGCGATTGAAGCGAGCAATCCGCTGACCGAGAACGGCTTCTGAATGAAATCGGCGGCGCCGAGTTTGGTCGCCGCGACCGCGCTCTGGATATTGGCGTGGCCTGAAATCATGATCACCGGGACGCGGGGCTGTTCGGATTTGATCCGCCGCAGCAACTCGATGCCGTCCATTTCGGGCATCCACACGTCGAGCAGAACGATCGCAGGACTCTCTCGCGCAATCAGGTCCATCACCGCGGGGGCGTCGCCGGTATCGACAACCCGAAAGCCTTCGTCGCTCAAGATTCCACGCAAGGCAGACCGAATCCGCTCCTCGTCATCGACCACCAACACGGTCTCATTCACGTCGAAATTTCTCCGGGAATCGCGTTTCGTCGCAGCGCGGCAAGGATCGCATCAGCCGGTCGCCTTTGCGAATTGTAGGTCTTTTACAGGAAACTCGAGCACGAATCTACTTCCACGCGGCTGGTTGTCGGTCACGCGGACGAAGCCGTGATGGTCGGTTACGACCGCGGAAACGATCGCGAGGCCCAGACCGGTGCCGCCCTTTTTGCCCGAATAGTAGGGCTCGAAAATGCGCGTGCGCAGGCGTGGTTCGATGCCGGGGCCGTTGTCCGCGACTTCGAGGGTTACGATAGAATTGTCGGGCCGGCGATGGCTGCGCACCTCGATCAACGGACCGGCGCCGTTATGATTGATGGCGGTCACCGCGGCAACCGCGTTGTCGAGCAGGTTGACCAGCGCGCGCTTCATCGCATCGCGATCGATCGGGATGAGCGGAATCGCTGGGTCGAGCGCGAGCGCGAACTCGACGTTGGGATTCGCCGCGCGGAAATTCGCGACGGTCTCGGCGGCGAGCGCGTTGATGTCACCGGGAACCGGGTTCAGATGCGGCATCCGCGCGAACGCCGAGAACTCATTGACCAGCCGTTTCAGATCCTCGACTTCGCCGATGATCGTTCGGGTGCATTCCTCGACCAGGGTGGATTCGATTCCCGGACGCGTGCCGAGCTGGCGCCGAAGCCGTTCGGCTGAAAGCTGGATTGGCGTCAACGGATTTTTGATTTCGTGCGCGATGCGGCGCGCGACTTCGCGCCACGCCTCCATCCGTTCGACCTTCGCTATCTGGCTGACGTCCTCGAAGAACAGCACCGTTCCAGCCGGCTCGCCGGGGGTCTCGCCCAGCGGACTGGCGGTCATCATCAGCTCGGTTTCGCCGCCTGCGGCTTCGAACTTGACGGTCGAGCGGGCCTCGCGGGGACGCGTGGCGAAGGCGAACACGTCGTCGAGCACGCGGACCAGCGCGGGCGGGAACGCTCCCTGGTAGTTGCGGCCTATAACGGCGGCGGCGCTCAGATCGAGCAGCCGCTCGGCGCATGGATTGATCGTGGTGACGACGCCGTCATGGTCCAGCCCGACCACGCCTGCCGACACGTTGCGCAGCAGAGTCTCCGTGTACTGGCGCCGGCGCTCCAGTTCGGCGGCGGAAGCGCGCAGGTCGGCGGTCATCTGGTTGAACGAATCGACCAGATGACCGATTTCGTCGTCGCCTACGGCGGGAATGTGGAAATTGAGATCGCCGCCGGCGACCGCTTGCGTCCCGCGTGCGAGCAGCTTGATCGGGCCGGTGATTCCGCGCGCAAGAAACATTCCGAACCAGCTCCCGAGCGTTACCACCACCAGTCCGATCAGTACCAGCGTCAGCAGGTAGCTGTTCAGGATGGGCTGGCGAAGAATTCGCAGCTGGAAGTAGTCCTCGGAAACGCGCGATATGTTGGTCGCGCGCGTCGCCAGGCTCTGCGGCAGATAGTAGTCGACCAGCACCGCGCCGAGCACGTTGTCGGTTTCGCTCGAGAGGTAAATCGGCGCAGAGCCGCGGATTACGTCGGCGCTGCCGAGCCGGTCGGTGCGAGTGAGCGCCTGTCCCTTCAGTGTTTGCGAGATAATCGGGGAATCGGGCGACGCGCCGATGCCGGTGGGGGTCTTGGGGCTGATGTCGATCAGGAGCAGCTTGCGATCGGCGGAGAACACCTCGATGGTGCCGAGGTTGTATTCCTGCTGGCGCTTGGCGATGAACGTTTTGAGGTCGTCGCGCTTTTTCGGCGCGAGCAGGCCTTGAGCCGAAATCTCCTCGGCCAGCACGCGGGCGAAATGCGACGCGTTGTTGGCCGAGTTCAGATAGTAGGTCTTCGCGATCTCGAGCGAGTCATTGAGAATTTGCTGGTACTCGGGATTGAACCAGCTGTTGATGTCCTCGTGCAAAAACACGCCCGACACGTAAAGCAGAAACGCGCTCGGGATCAGCGCGACGGCGATGAATCCCGCGACCAGCCGGACCTGGAATTTCGAACCAATCAATCCGCGGCGGCGCTCGAAGATGACCTTGGCGAGATTGCGTCCGACCAGGAACAGCATCAATCCGAGCAGCAAAAAACTCAGGTTGAAGAGCGTGATGACCGCCAGATTGGAGACCAGCGAGGTGTGACGCGTGAGCGGCGGCAACTCGGTCTGCGCGAATACGAACGCGAGCAAGGTCGCGCCGGCAACTCCGACGGCGATCAGTTCGCGGCGGCGCCGCTTGCGCTCTGCAAGCCGATGCGGGCTTACGGATTTTTTCGCTGCCAATTCGTCAACGCCTCATCAGCGAAAACAGCAGGGTCGCGGCGATGCTGATAAGAACGCAGGTGGCGAGCGGGAAATAGAAGCTGAAGTTGCCGCGGCGGAGGTAGATGTCGCCGGGCAGCCTGCCTATATATGGCGACGACGACAATCCCCACAGCGCCAGTCCCACGACCATGATCGCGATACCGGCGAAGACCAGGCTTTTTCCTATCGGCGCCATCGCAGAGCTGACTCGGCACCGATTGTACTAGACGGGCGGCCCTTGCAATACCCGGCCGCGCCGCCCTGCCC
>Ga0074046_10003737_pt1 | contig 12636 bp, 9 predicted proteins | sample BogForMeECP23OM3_FD_94441 | JGI IMG/M metagenome (GOLD analysis project Ga0074046, IMG submission 94441) | Bog forest soil microbial communities from Calvert Island, British Columbia, Canada - Bog Forest MetaG ECP23OM3 | ecosystem: Environmental > Terrestrial > Soil > Wetlands ...
CTCGGAGTCAACATGGCCTTCGCGCATGACGGAGACGCGGACAGGCTGGTGATGCTCGACGCCCTCGGCAGGGTAGTGCCTGACTCAATCCTCACAATCCTAGCGCTCAGGGGTGTGAACGCCTCCAGTGGGGGTGTTGTGATCTCCGAGAACACTTCTACAGCTGTGGCCGAGGAAGCCGAGAGGCTGGGCCTTCGGGTCATTAGAAGCAAGGTTGGGAAGACGTTCGCCGCATTAGAGGCTGAGGGAGGGGTCTTCGCAGCCGAACCGAGTAAGGTCGTCGACCCTCGGTGGGGCCTTTGGGAGGACGGAATCAACGCCGTCGCCATGATCTCGGGCCTCCTTGCAAACGATAAGGGGGTATTGAGTCGAGTGATGGAAGAGGTCCAGTGGAGGTACAGACAGGTCAACTTCGAGGTGGCCATCAAGATGAGGATTCTGATGGAGAAGGCGCGTGAGACCTTTAGGAAGTTCAAGATTCAAGAAGAACGGACACTCGATGGCCTTAAGTTGGTCTTCGCCGACGGTTCTTGGGTGATGTTCAGACCGTCAGGGACCGAACCGAAGACGAGGCTTTATTGTGAATCGAAGGACCTACAACTGCTCGACGTCTTGGTCCAGCTGGGAACCCAGTGCATCGAATCTTCTAAATAGCGTGATGGGGTCGAGCGGCTCATGCCTGAATCAAAGGCCATAGCGAGGGTCCTGGCGTCAGGTTACCTTCTGGACGCGAAGGCCTTCGAGATGATCAACCAAATCCAGGCCGAAGTCGACGTGGAGTGGCTGGTCGACAGGCTGCTAGAGCAGAAAGCGGGAGCGGCGGGAGAAGCGAAAGTGATTACCGAATCCGATGTGATCAAAATGATGCCCGAAGTGACCCGCCGGGGCGGTGAGGAACCGGAGTCCGTCTTCAGCGAGTCGGCGGAGCTTGAGGTCGTCTCCGACCCGACGATGGCCATTGCGCCCGCGGAAGCCGCCGATGGTTTCAATAAGCTCTTCCGCGATAGATACCAACGACTCCGCTCGATTTTGAGGAGCCGTCTCGACATGAAAGACACGGTTATGGTTTCTGCCACGAAGGGGCTACCCCCCAACAAGAAGGTCAAGGTTGCCGGCCTCCTCTCGGACCGCTCAAGTAGAAAGGGAAACGTCGAATTGAAGATGGACGACCCGACCGGTACGATGCGGGCCGTCTGCCAGGACCAGTTCGTCGAGAAAGCAGCACTCGAGGCACCCCTTGACAGCATGATTGTGGTGGAAGTCTCGCATGGAAGGACTAGCCAGCTGTATGCGAGTTCGGTTCTGCTGCCTGACGTCCCGGGGCGGAGGCCGCCGTCCTCCTCCCATCGGGTCTACGCCCTCCTCCTCTCTGACCTGCATATCGGGAGCAGGATGTTCTTAACCAACGACTTCAGGCGTTTCTTGGAGTGGATTAACGGCGGGCTGGGTGACAAGGACGTGGTGAGCCGCATCAAGTACCTGGTCGTTGCTGGGGATCTCGTCGACGGAGTCGGCGTCTACCCGGGCCAGGAATTCCAGCTCGCCGAGAAGGACCCTAAGAAGCAGTATGAAATGGCCGCGGAGCTCTTCAAGCAAGTACCGAACCACATACAGATTGTCATCTCCCCGGGGAACCATGACGCTGTCAGACAGGCGTTGCCACAGCCTGCCGTCCCGATTGATCTTGCTGAATCACTCTATGGGATGGACAACGTTAGGTGGGTGGGCGACCCTGCATACATCAAATTGCATGGTGTGTCATTCCTAGTCTACCATGGAAAGAGCCTCGATGATGTCATAGCTACGACGCCCGGTCTGACTTACGACAATCCGACCAGAGCGATGAAACTTCTTCTCCGATCGAGGCACCTTTCGCCTACCTATGGCAAGCGGACCGCCTTGTCTCCAGAGCTACGGGACTTCATGGTAATCGACCAGGTTCCTGATGTACTCCACTCAGGGCACGTCCACACTTTTGGGGAACTCAATTACAGGGGAACTTTGCTCATCAACTCAGGGACATGGCAGGGGCAGACAGACTTTCAATCGAATATGGGGCTCGAGCCGACCCCAAGCATCATACCGGTCATTGATCTTTCTACCATGAGAGTCCTGAGACGCAACTTCAGTGCAGCAGGTTATCAGCCCTATGCGAAGGTCCCCGAACCTGAAAGGCCTATTTCCTAGAAAGGCTAGCCGAATGTGGTATCTTCGGAGAGAGTCTTTTCGAGCGGCTCGTCCTCAATCAGAAGCCGTATGCGTTTGGTCCTCCCGCGCCTTCCCTTGCTGACGACTGATGCTTCAATCAAGCCCATCAGGTCGAGTTCTGCGAGTATCCCGCTGACGCGCCTCTGCGTCAGTGCCTCGAGGCCTGCCTTTCTGCAGAGGTTGTTGTAGGCTAGGTAGAGTTCGCCGGTGTTGGTCCCGCCCGGGAACTTCGAGACCGCGAGCAGGATTGCTTTGTTCTGTACCGGAAGCGAACGTATCGCTTCTTCGACCCTGTCGTGTTCCATCTTATCCGACGCCCTGCGGATGCACGAGTCGTCAATTTCTTTGAGCCCCTCACGTTCGGCGACCTCGCCGGCTATCCTCAGCAAGTCAATTGCGCGTCTTGCGTCACCGTGTTCTGAGCCAGCCATCGCCGCGCAGAGGTTGATTGCCGCTGGTGACGCTGCCGCCGGCCTGAACGCCATCTTCGCTCTTTCCGTCAAAATCCCTCTCAGCTCTTCGACTGTATAAGGTGGAAAGACCAGCTCCTCCTCGCTTAGGCTGCTGAGGACCCTAGGATCAAGGCCTTCCTTGAACTTCAGGTCGTTGGATATTCCGACTAGGGACAGAAATCCCGGCGAGAGTCTCTCGCCTGAACGCGTGAACTCATAGAGGATGCTGTCACCGAAAGTCTTCACCAAGTAGTCTATCTCGTCGAGGACCAAGATCATCTGTTTCTTTTCGAACTTCACCCTCTCGAAAATCCTGTCGATGACTTCACCAATGGACAATCCTGTGAAAGGAATTTGTTTGTCCACTGGTAAGTCGATGAATTTTGCGAACTCTGCTAGCGTCCGATACTCCGTGTTCGAGAGTCGCGTGTTGACATACGCAACCGTTAGATTTGGGGTATTTGCTTCGGTCCTCAGTCTTCCTAAGACATAACGCGCGACTGCCGTCTTTCCTGTGCCCGTCTTTCCATAGAGGAGCAGATTAGATGGTTTAGAACCGTGGAGAACTGGAGCGAGGACTTCAGCGACGGCCCTAGTTTGATTGTCTCGGAACGGTAACTTCTCTGGAACGTATTCCGGGCTCAGTGCATTACGATCTGTGAATAGAACTTTGCCTTCCTTTGCTTTACGGAAGATTTCATCAATAGCGCTTGGCATTAATTATCAGTGGAAACACTGGTTAAATAAGCCCTCCGCCCCATATCTTCGACTGTTTCCAGTGATTGGGCCCGTTTATTGGTTAGAATACTGTTTAATATAATGGCCCGTACTTGATACGGAATTTCGTCGGAATATGCCTTGAGGTCTACAACTAAAGACGTTAACTTCATATTTGATGATTCTAAGGACGAATTGTGAGGGTAAGAGACTCCAGTGGAAGCATAGGGGCCGGGGGTTGAGGGTGAAGTCCAGTGAACGATTATACCATTCGAACAAGAGTAGCACCCCACTGTTTCCATTGCAACTCACACAACCTTCGACAACCAAAAGAGCCGGGTTCTAACCCCTCTATTTCCAATGGAACCAATAACCACCTTTTCTGTTTTCTAAAGAAGTGAACTTCTGTGAAATTGTTCTGCGTTCTCAATGGGTGGTCAAGGAAACTTAGGTTCGAGTTCACAAGTTCACACTACTTAATGATTTAACGTAGCCAGGCGCAGGCGGGCAGACAACTTGCGCAAGCGAATCAAAATCGAAGTCGAAGACGAGGAAGGAACCAGATACACATTGGCGCTAGAAGGCAAGATTTCTCGCGACAAACTGATGAAGGCGGTCGACATGTTGGAGATTATGGATGTTCCAATGGATTATTCTTACAGAGCTCCAGACCAGGGAACCTCCTTCGGCAAGATGATGACGCTGCTTGACACCGAGTTTGCGGCCGGAGACTTCTCATCATCAGACGTAGCACACGGGTTTGAAGAGAAATACAACCAACCCGTCAAGCTCAGCACGATTTCCACATATCTAGCAAGGCTCGCCGACAAACAGTACATCAAGCGAGAGAGATTCGGAAATTCATGGGTGTATAGGCGGGTCTATCTGAGGACTAATCAACTGACAGAAAGGTAGCGACGGCCAGCCTCCGTAAGCTGATAGACAAACGGCTTCTTTGAAGTATCCCGAGTAACAAGACCCGAATCGAACAGAATTTTCATCAAACGTGCGGCGTGTTCTCTAGTCTTACCGATAAGTTCCTTGATTTCAACGGAACTCCTAGGTTTGACACTGAGGAGTTTGATTACGGACAGCTCTGTCTCATCCAATGTGATTCGTGATTTCGGTTGAAAGGTCATGACATGCATATCCATCGTAGAGGGTGGCTTCTCCTCAGCTGAAACTGGAGTAGACGCTGGTCGCGGACTAGGAGCCATAGGTCTCTCTGAAACACGAGACTGAATCACTTCAAACTTGCCCATCATATCCAAGATACGCTCGTCTTGTTTCTTCAGACGTTGCTCAAGAGTTTCCCATAGATCTCGGCCGAGGTCGGTCGAAGCATTAACCTTCTGTGAAACCTGTCTGTACCTAAGAAGCAACCCAAAGGACAGAGCCACGAAGAACGCAGACAGAACGAGCACAACAAACGTCACGAGGTCGTCCAAGGTGCGTACATCACAAGGTCACGTAAGGCTGTGTGATAAACATCACCTTTACATCACAACCTTATCAAGCAGGGTTTGCAGAATTGTTGCGAAACGGTCTCTGTCCTCTTCAGCGACCTCAGTATCTCCCTTTCCGACTAGTTCTAGTAGCCTTCGAACATCTTCTAGCTTGATTAGGCCCATTGCAATAGCGACTAGAACAGTTACTATCGACTCTCTGACTTGATTTCTCCCCTGTTGGACGGTCCGGTAGTAGGACCCAATGGTAACCGGTTTCTCAGCCCTCAATGCGGCTGCCTCTCTGTAAAGCATCTCACCTGACGCGACTTTGACGTAGCTTACAAGAGACTCAAGTTGCTTCTGAGTTAGGTTCGATTGCTCAATCAATATGTCCGGGAGAATCATCTATTCTCTTTAATATTGAAACGTATTAAACATTCTTCCCACCATTATATAGAGGCTTCATTTTATCTGAGCAGTATCCAATATTATTCTATGGTCTAACAAGAAAAGCCGACAATTATGTAAAGGCGTGCCCGCACCTAAGCCCACTATCTTATTTACTTCAGGAACCAGACACGCGGGTGAGGCTACTTGGGTAGGAGACGTAAGAAGACTCTTCGAATCACTAAGCGAACCCTGCCGAAGGTCTTCGCATGTCCACGGTGTGGGATGATCACAATAAGGATAACATCACACGAAGACGAGACATCACAGGACACGGTCTTCCTCGTTGCCTGTGGCAACCTGGCTTGCGGAGTTAGGCGAGAGCTCAGGTACCCAACCAAGAGGGCTGATATCGACGTATACAACACATTCGTAGACGACTTTGCGCGCGTAGGGGCCTGAGTTGAGCGGCCCCGGTGCTGTAGAGAAGTACTTGCTACAGAGAACAAAACGGGCACCAATTTGCGCAGCTTTGATAGACCCAGAAGACTTCAGTCCAAAGCAAGCTGCCCGTACGGCGGAGAAGGCAATCAAAGCAGGGGCTGGCATGATTCTGGTCGGGGGATCGACCCTTTCCGACCAAAGAAAGCTTGACGAAATAGTACGAGCCATCAAGAACATCACTAAAGACATCACAACATCACTAGGCACATCACAAACTCCTCCAGTTGTGCTCTTCCCTGGGAATGTCACAGGCGTCTCTCGATTTGCTGACGCGATTCTCTTCAGTAGCCTCCTCAACTCGACGAATCCATACTTTATCATCGGAGCGCAAGCGCTTGGCGCGATAGAGGTCTATAGGACTGGGATTGAAAGCATCCCAATGGGATACCTGGTCTTCGGCAATCAGAGCGCAACCAGTTTCATTGGGCAGGTCAACTGCTTACCACTTTCGAAGCCGAATCTCGCCCTCATCTACGCCCTCGCCGCGAAATACTTGGGGATGAGGACACTCTACCTTGAAGCTGGCAGCGGTGCAAGCGACCTCATTCCAGCAGGGACTATTCGGTTGGTCAAGAAGTTCTACGACGGCATTGTGATCATAGGGGGAGGCATCACATCAGAAGAAGCCGCTAATCGGGCGGCAAAAGCAGGCGCCGACATCATCGTGGTGGGGAATCTACTTCAGACTCAAGGATGTGAGAAAACCCTGCGACAAATCACAACGGCAATCGAACATAAGGACTCGACGCACCGAACACGCAATTCCCTCAAACAATCCACAAATGTGCAAGTCTGAAGAATTCATGATCAAGCGAAGGTAGTCCTTAAGACCCACTTGCGAATCAAAGATCTGAATGTCCTTCTCCGCCGAAACTGCATGGAATCGAGTTCGTAAGCTCGCACCTTTCCCTGCAAAACTCGATACCTATTACAAGGACATCCTAAAACAATACGAAACGGCACACTTGACCGCATCCAAGGCCAGGTCCATGGGGTTCGACCCCGTTGACGCCGTGGAGAGCAAGACGGTTTTCGACCTCGCCGACAGAGTCGACCAGATGCTCTGCCTGGACCAGTTCGAGGGACTTGTCGACCGCCTCAGAGAGCTCCTTCACTCCACTTCGAAGGAGCGCGCGGCTCTGGCCATCTCTCAGGAGATAGCCCTCGGCAAGTTCGGCGCCCTCGACAAATATGAAGCGCTGAGTTATGGGGTCCGCGCAGGCCTCGCAGTGATGACCGACGGGGTCACCGTCGCCCCGCTCGAGGGAATCTCCAGCGTCACGATAAAACAGAACGACGACAATAGCGATTACGTTTCCATCTCCTACGCGGGTCCAATGAGGTCGGCCGGGGGCACCGAGGCGGCCTTCTCCCTAGTCATCGCAGACACCACCGGGAAGAAGCTGGGGCTGTCAAACTACAGGGCCAGGAAGGACGAAGTCGACAGATTCAAGGAAGAGCTAAGAATCTACGAAAGGGACGTCGGTAACTTCCAGTACAAGGTGACGGATGACGACATCAGGTACACCATATCCAACTTGCCCGTAGAAATAGACGGCATCGAGACCGACCCCATAGAAGTCGTCGTCCACAGGAACCTGAAGCGGGTCGCCACCGACAGGCTGAGGGGAGGGGCGCTCAGGGTCCTCAACGATGGCGTGATTGGGCGAGCTCACAAACTCGCGAAGAAGCTAACGTCACTCAACATCTCGGGCTGGGAGTGGCTCGCCGACGTCAAGGGAGGCACCCAACAGACGACCAACGAGACGGAGCAGGGCGGGACCCACTTCGAGGAGGTCATCTCCGGGCGGGCAGTGCTTTCTAAACCGAGGAGCAGCGGAGGTTTCAGGCTCAGGTACGGCAGATCGATGAACACCGGCCTCTCGACGCTGGCCATCCATCCAGCCGTGGCGGTCCTCCTCGACTACCCAGTCGTGCCGGGGACCCAAGTCAAGGTCGACATGCCAGGCAAGGCTGCGACCATCGCCTTCGTCGACTCGATAGAGGGACCGACGGTCCTCCTCAAGAACGGCAGGGTCAGGCGCATCTGGTCCATCGTGGACGCCGAGCGGGAAAAGGAAAACCTGGAGAAGATCATAGACCTCGGGGACATCCTCATCAGTTACGGGGATTTCCTAGAGAACAACAGGAGCCTTCCGCCTTCACCCTACGTCTCAGAGTGGTGGGTCCAAGACCTCCGGCAGGCCATGGCGACGGTCCCCGAGGCCTTCGAAAAGCTGGCTGCAAAGGGCGTCTCGCGGGAAAGGATGACCGAGCTGAGCCTCGGTGACCCAGACTTGGTCCCTTCTCCGGCCGAGGCCGTTGCTATCTCTCGTCTCTTGGGAACCCCTCTACATCCCGTCTACACTCCGCGGTTTGACCGGGTCAGCGCGTCAGACCTAGCTGACCTTCGCGCCAGTAGCCGAATCGAGGGACGTGATGTGGTCGTTGACATCACATCGAATCACAGGGCGTGGGTCCTCCGGAAGTGCTTGTTGGAGCACCGGCTCGAAGGCAATTCGGCCGTTATATCAGGCGAGGCCGCCATGATTACGGCCACCCTACTCAAACTCGAAGACAAGTCAGAAATCCCTGTTCCCTCCGACCCCATCGAGTTCATCAAGGCCCTCTCAGGGTTGACTCTCGGCAGACAGACGACGACGACCGTAGGTGTCAGGGTCGGGAGGCCTGAGAAGGCCATGGTCAGGAAGCTGAACCCCCCCGTCCACACCCTCTTCCCCGTGGGTCTTGCGGGCGGCACATACAGGGATGTCATCATGGCTTCGAAGGATGGGCCCGTGAGGATAGAGGTCGTGAACAGGTACTGTCCCGAATGCAACCAGAGGCGCCTCTCCTCAAGATGCGACGTCTGCGGCTCGGGGACGGCGCCGTTCAAGGCCTGCCCTCGTTGCAGCTCGACAACTTCCGACGATACCTGCCCCAACTGCAAAGTGAAGACCCTCCCTTACTCGAACCTCGACTACGACCTGCGTACCAAGCTCGACGCCGTGAAGGCGAAAATTCCATTCGACCCCACGAAGCCGGTGAAGGGGGTGCGGGGGCTAATGAGTGTCTCGAAGACGCCGGAGCCTCTAGAGAAGGGCATCATCCGGAGCAAGCACCAAGCCTTCGTCTACAAGGACGGAACTCTTAGGATTGATGTGACCAACGCTACGCTAACCCACTTCAGGCCCCGCGACATCAAGGTCGACCCGGGGGTTCTGGTGAGGCTGGGGTACGAGAACGATCGCGAGGGCAAGCCCCTCGAAAGAGATGACCAGCTCCTCGAGCTGAAGCCACAGGACATCATCGTCCCAATCGACATCGTAAGCGACCTCATCAATATGGCCCAGTTCGTCGACGACGAATTACAAAACCTATACGACCTGTCGCCATACTACAATATCCAAGGGCCCGCTGACCTAATGGGGAAGATTGCCATAGGCCTGGCGCCCCACACCTCCGTGGGTGTGGCAGGCAGAATCATCGGTTTCTCCTCGGCCCAAGTCTGTTTCGCGAACCCGTGCTGGCACGCGGCCAAGAGGCGGGACTGCGACGGCGACGGCGACTCGCTCCTACTCCTGCTGGACGCCCTCCTCAACTTTTCGCTTGAATACGTCCCGCACCAGATAGGCGGCCTGATGGACACGCCCCTCTTGGTCCAACCCATCCTCCTACCGTCGGAGGTCGACGAACAGGCCCACAACTTCGACGTCGCCAGCGTCTACCCGCGAGAGTTCTATGAGAAGACCCGGGAATCGCCATCGGCCGCGTCGGTTGAGGGCCTGATTGAGCGCATCGGCTCGAGGCTGGAGAGCGAGACCCAATTCTACGGCTACGGGTTCACGCACCCCACGAACACCCTTACAATCAGGCGCTCGAGGGCCTCTTACTCCACGATGCGGACCCTCGCAGAGAAGATTGCGAAACAGATCGAGGTAGCCGAGAAGGTGGAAGCGGTTTCGACGAGGGAGGTCGTCGAGTCGATAATCAGGACGCACCTGATCAGGGATATCATGGGGAACGCGAAGAAATACGCGACCCAGGCCTTCAAGTGCAGGAAGTGCGGCATGACCATGCGCAGACCCCCGTTATCGCAAACCTGCCCCAATTGCGGAGGGCTCATCAAGGGGACACTAACCCGTGCATCGGTCGAGAAGTATCTCTCGACCGCCCAGAGGCTGGCCAGGGATTATGATGTCGACCTTTACCTGAGGAACCGTCTAGACATGCTTCAGAGGGAGCTCGACCAGCTCCTGCACGGCGAGAGGAAGGCCGACCAGCTTGTGCTGACCGACTTCCTGAAGCCTAACCTAGTGGAAAAAGTAAGCAGGTGAGTCCTTGAAGGAGTACTTGACCTTCTGGAAGCCCTTCCGAAGCTCCGCTATCCTCTGAGTCACTTCACGCTTCTTCTCCCCCGTCATGGCTTCGTGCGTGAGCTCGGCCACCTCGACCATCTCTCCTTTGCCCATCCCTAACCGAGTCAGCTCGGCGACCCCGAGCCTTATCCCTCCGGGGTTGGTGTAGTGCCTCCCCGCCTGCAAATCGCCCGGGATTAGCTGCCTGTTGACGATGACATTCTGGCTCTCAAGGAGCTTCTCCATCGTCCCCCCGTCGCCGTATTTCGTCACGTCCAACGCGACTTGGTGAGACATGGTGTAGCCCTCCTTCTCGCCTAGGACCTTCTCACCTAGCCCGGCCAATTCCTGTGCAAGGACTTGCGCGTTCCTGACGACGTCCCTGGCGTACTGGTGCCCGAACTGCAGGAACTCGGCAAAGAGGAGTGCCTTCGCCGCGACGCTGTGGAGGTGGTGGTTGCTGGTCGTCCCAGGGAAGACTGCCTTCTTCAGCTGGTCGGCGAACTCGGCACCTGAAACGATGGCCCCTCCCTGCGGGCCGAAGAGCGTCTTGTGCGTGCTGAAGGTCATGACCTGGGCGCCCTCGCGTAGCGGATCCTGGAACATACCGCCTGCGATCAGCCCGATGACATGCGCCGCGTCGTAGCAGACGGTCGCGCCCGCATCCCGGACGGCTTGGGACAGCTCCTTAACCGGGTGGGGGAACAGGAATAGGCTCCCGCCGAACATGGCGAGTCTGAACGACTTCAGGGCCTTGATCCTCTTCTTCGTCTCGTCGACGTCGATGTTCATCCGGTCCTTGTCAAACGCGAAGTACTCGATGTCGAGGGAGTGGACCAGACCGGCCGAGCCAGAGAATTCCTTCTTTCCGTGTGAGATGTGCCCTCCGTTGGGTATCGAAAGTGCCATCATTCTGTCGCCGGGGCCGCTCAGCGCTGAGTAGAGGGCAAGGTTGGCGACCACCCCAGAAATCGGCCTGACGTCGATGAAATCCGCTTTGAACAGCTTCTTCCCGAGCGCGATGGCCTGCAGCTCGATCTGGTCGATGTACCTGCATCCGGCGTAGACCCTCTCGCCCGGCCATCCCTCTGCGTACCTGTGCCCAAGGTCGGACGACATGACCTCCCTGACGGGCCTCGAGGCCACGTTCTCACTCGCAATCATCGGCAGGCTCTGAGAGAACCACTTCTCGTGCGCCCTTACCTTTCTGATGACCGACTTGAACTCAGAATCGTAAGATGGCATGAAACAAGTCAAATCCTGTTCATAATTATACGTTTTGAGCGGAACACACCGGCAAGCTCCTCGGAGTCGTCGGGTTCGGGCCGTTACGCTTAAGAAGCGTGGGGGAGTCGGTGGATTCAATGAGCGACAAGAAGAACAAAGCGCCGATGCCCGCTTCAAGCGCAGGCCTCCTCACGTTCTTCAACGAGGAGACGCAGGGCGTCAAGATTAGGCCGGAAATGATTCTAATTGGTTCGATAGTCCTAATCGCCACATCAATTGTCATCAACGCCTTCTTCCGTTGAACAGGGACCTACGGGACGTTCGGCGACCGAGATTCTGGCCAGCCGCTACAGACACCTCTTTGTCCTTCCGTCCACTCTAACGCTACTGCTCTGTTCAGCTGTAACGTCTTTCCTTCTGGGTTTCGCGTCAAAGGGAACCAACGGGGCCGCTCCGTCCTTCTTGGCGTTCTTCATCTTCATCCTTACAGCCGCTGCCGTTTCAAACGCCCTTCTGCTGGCCGACCGGAGGACCATCGCCGACTTTCGGCGGACCTGTGCTATCCTGTTGGCCGGCGATGTCTTATGGATCACATTCGTGGCCTGCGGAATCGTCTTCGTCCGGTTGACTGGATCGCCCGACGCGCTCAACAACGTCTTTCTCTTCGGGGCCTTCACGTCTGCCGGATTCGAATTTCTGGTAATCGACGGCGTCTTCACCGAGCGTGGTTGGCTGGCCGTAACCCTCGCCGCAATTCATCCTGCCACGAGCTTAGTCATCCTCAGGTTCGCTGAGCTCTCGCTCAGGTTCGACCCTCTCCCCGTGTTCTTCGGGGTCCTCGCTTATGCGGCGATAGCCGCTTTCCCGTTCATCCTGAAGAGGAGGAAAACGAGCGGGGGTCACAGCGCTCTTAGTCTCTTCCGGGCGTTCATGAAGACGTGGGTTAGCGGCGAGGCCGCAGATCTCGAGTGCATAATCGCCGACCATTCGGAGGAGGCGCAGGTCACTACCAGGGTGGCCCGGTTCCAGACCCAGACCGGTGACATTTTCTTAGTCCTGCCCGGAGTCCACCCAGGTCCATTCCACCCAGTCGGCAGCTATGACCTGCCGGGGGTCATCTCCAAGGCCTTCAAGGACCAGGGAATTGTGATGACTTTTCACAGGCCAGGGGGGCACGAAAGGAACTTGGCCACTCGCGAGGAGACAGACAGGTACGCGGAAGAGACGAGCGAATTTGCCCGGACGATTTCCCCGTCGGCCGCGGAAGCCAGTATCAAGGGGCCGATTCAAGCGTGCGTCGGGAAGGCTAACGTCGGCGCCATAGCCTTCTCTGCA
>Ga0074046_10003739_pt1 | contig 12628 bp, 10 predicted proteins | sample BogForMeECP23OM3_FD_94441 | JGI IMG/M metagenome (GOLD analysis project Ga0074046, IMG submission 94441) | Bog forest soil microbial communities from Calvert Island, British Columbia, Canada - Bog Forest MetaG ECP23OM3 | ecosystem: Environmental > Terrestrial > Soil > Wetlands ...
AACCGTACAGCGGACGCGGTGTTTGATTTGATCGCGAAATTACATAGGGATTATCGGCTCACTTCGCTGGTCGTTACTCATAACCATGCGTTCGCGCGGCGCTGCGACAGGGTGCTTCATCTGGAACGTGGCCGCATGGTCGAGGTGTCCCCGCAATCGCTCTCCGCCTGATGCAACAGATGGGAGCAATGCGGGTTTGAAGTCTTTCGGGGCCCTGATATCAGGTCCTCAGCATTCGGTTCCAGTGATTTTTGGGGGCCGGCGGTCACGGGAAAGGCAGGCACAGAAAGCTCGCGGGCTGACAGATCGGGAGCAAAAAAAGTCCGGGGAGCTTTTGGAGAGGTCCCATGTTCGAACGGTACACGGAAAAGGCCCGGCGCGTCATCTTCTTCGCACGGTACGAAGCAAGCCAGTTTGGTTCCCCGTACATCGAGACGGAGCACCTTCTGCTCGGACTGTTGCGCGAAGACAAAGCGCTTACCAATCGGTTTCTGCGATCACACGCTTCGGTTGAGTCCATCCGCAAGCAGATCGAGGCCCATACGACCATACGGGAAAAAGTATCGACCTCCGTGGACCTGCCCCTGAGCAATGAGTGCAAGCGCGTTCTGGCGTACGCGGCTGAGGAAGCTGAGCGCCTATCGCACAAGCACATTGGGACAGAGCACCTGCTGCTGGGCCTGCTGCGAGAAGAAAAGTGCTTCGCGGCGGAAATTCTGCATGAGCGTGGACTGCGGCTCTCGACAATCCGCGAAGAGTTGTCGCGTACCTCGCAGGAGAAAGCACAGCCGTCGCAGCGCAATCGCGAGTCTTCGCTGTTGTCGGAGTTCTCCCGCGACCTGACTCAGTCGGCGATGGACAACCAGCTCGATCCGCTGGTTGGACGCGACGGCGAGCTCGAGCGCGTGGTGCAGATTCTTTGCCGCCGCACCAAGAACAATCCGGTCTTGATCGGCGAGCCCGGCGTGGGTAAGACGGCAATCGTCGAGGGCCTGGCGCAGCGCATCGCCGACGGCGAGGTGCCGTCGTTTCTGGCCGACAAGCGCATCCTGGCGCTTGATCTGTCGCTGATCGTGGCCGGCACAAAGTACCGCGGCCAGTTCGAAGAGCGGCTCAAGACGATCATGAAGGAACTGATGGAGTCACAGAATTCCATCATCTTTATTGACGAGCTGCACACGCTGGTGGGCGCCGGTTCGGCCGAAGGTTCGCTCGATGCGGCCAACATCCTGAAGCCCGCACTCTCGCGCGGCGAGATCCAGTGCATCGGCGCAACCACGCCGTCGGAGTTCCGCAAGTCGATCGAGAAGGACCGTTCGTTGGAGCGGCGCTTCCAGGCCGTGAAAGTGCCGCCTCCGACCGAGGCCGATGCGGTGAAGATTCTCTTCGGCATCAAGGAGCGGTACGAGAAGTTCCACGCCGTCACTTATACGGACGAGTCGATCACCATGTCGGTGTCGCACTCGAACCGCTATCTGCCCGACCGCTTCCTGCCCGACAAGGCCATTGACCTGATTGACGAAGCGGGCGCGCGCGTGAAGTTGCGGCAGACTTCCCTGCCCGAAGACATTACCGAGGTGCAGAAGCGCATCAAGTTCATCGTTCATCGCATGGAAAACGCCATTGCGAATCACGAATTCGAGAAGGCGCGCTTCTACTCGGACGAGGAGCGCAAAGAGCGCGATAATCTGCGCGCCCTGCGCGAGAAATACCACCTCGACGAGTCGTCCACCGGCGTGGTTGGCCGCGAGGACATCGAAGACGTGGTTTCCCGCTGGACTGGCGTGCCGATCGCTTCCATTAAGGAAGAAGAGAGCCAGAAGCTGCTGCGCATCGAAGAAGAGCTGCACAGGCGGGTGATTTCGCAGGACCGCGCCATCTCGGCACTGGCTCGCGCCATCCGCCGCTCGCGCGCAGGACTGAAGAGCCCGAACCGGCCGATTGGTTCGTTCCTCTTCCTCGGCCCTACTGGTGTCGGCAAAACCGAAGTCGCGCGTACCCTGGCGCAATTCATGTTCGGCAGCGAGAAGTCGCTGGTGCGCTTCGACATGTCGGAGTACATGGAGAAGCATTCCGTCTCCAAGCTGATCGGCTCGCCTCCCGGATACGTGGGCTACGAAGAGGGAGGCCAGTTAACCGAGCGCGTCAAGCGCGCACCGTACTCGGTTGTGCTGCTCGACGAGGTCGAGAAGGCGCACCCTGATCTGTTCAACATCCTGCTGCAGGTGTTCGAAGACGGCCAGCTTACCGATGGACTCGGCAACACGGTGGACTTCAAGAACACCATCATCATCATGACCTCGAACATAGGTGCGCGTCACCTGCAGAAGCGCACCGGGTTGGGCTTCCAGTCCGACGCCGAAGACATGGTCTCCAGCAAGGTCGAGGAGATGGTGCGGAGCGAAGTAAAGCGCACCTTCAACCCCGAGTTCCTGAACCGTCTGGACGAAGTCATCATCTTCAACGCCCTGAACGAGGCCGACCTGATCCAGATCGTCGAACTGATGGTGAACCAGTTGAACCAGAACCTGGCACAGCGCGCCATCACGGTTACCGTGACAGAAGACGCTCGCAAGTGGATCCTCAACAAGACGGTCGTCGATCGCAGCTACGGTGCGCGTCCTTTGCGTCGCGCGCTGCAGAAGTACATCGAAGACCCGCTGTCGGAGGCGCTCATTCAGGGCACCTTCGAGCAGCGTCCCGCGTTCATCGAGGTGTACCTCGAGAACGACCAACTCTTCTACCGTCCGGTGGGCGAAGAGAAGGTCGAGGGCGTGCTGCTGTACAGCGCACCGCTGATCTAGACCGATCTAAAACAAGAAACTAAGGGGAGCGGAGACGCTCTCCTTTTTGTTTACGGCTCTCCCCTATGTGCAGGAGTCAAAGCGCTTGCTCACTCACCATTTACAATAAAGAGTTCCCTGCTACGCGAATTCGCATCCTGCAAAGGAGCACGCCTTGATCGCACGTTATACCCGCCCCGAAATGGGGCATATCTGGAGCGACCAGAACAAGTTCCGCACATGGTTGGAAGTGGAACTGGCGGCCACCGAGACGCTGGCCGAAGCCGGACTGGTGCCGAAATCGGCGGCCGTCGCCATCCGGGAAAAGGGCGATTTCAACCTCGACCGTATCAACGAGATTGAAGCCGAAGTGAAGCACGACGTCATCGCCTTCACCACCGCGGTGGCCGAGAAAGTCGGGCCCGAGTCGCGCTGGCTGCATTTCGGGCTCACTTCCAACGACGTGGTTGATACGGCACAGGCTCTGCTCATCAAGCAGGCTTCGGCGATCATTCGCGAGGATCTCAAGAAGCTGCGCGACGTACTCAGGCGCCGCGCCTGGGAATTCAAGGACACGCCCATGATCGGCCGCACCCATGGAGTGCACGCCGAACCGATCACCTTCGGACTGAAGCTGGCGAATTGGTATTCCGAGATACTGCGCAACATCGACCGCTTTGAGTTGGCGGCTGAGCAGATGCGCGTGGGCAAGCTTTCAGGAGCCGTTGGCAATGGCGCGCACCTCGATCCGGAATACGAAGAAAAGATTTGCCAGCGGCTGGGCCTGAATGTCGCTGCGGTTTCCTCGCAAGTCATCCAGCGCGACCGCCACGCGTTCTATGTCGGCACGCTGGCGGTCATCGCTTCGACCCTCGACAACATGGCGACCGAGATTCGCCACCTGCAGCGCACCGAGGTGCGTGAAGCTGAAGAGTATTTCAGCGAAAAGCAAAAAGGCTCATCGGCCATGCCGCACAAGCGCAATCCCATCACCTGCGAGCAGATCAGCGGCCTGGCGCGAGTGGTGCGCGCCAATACGCAGGCGGCGCTGGAAAATGTCGCGCTGTGGCACGAGCGCGACATCTCCCACTCGTCCGTGGAGCGCATCATTCTGCCCGATTCAACCATCCTCGTGGACTACCTGCTCAACCAGACGGCAAACCTCATCGCCACGCTCGTGGTCTATCCGCAGCGCATGATGAAGAACCTGGAAGCGACCGGCGGCCTGGTGTTCAGCGGACAGTTGCTGCTCGATCTCGTCGAAGCCGGGGTGCTGCGCGAAGACGCTTATCGCATCGTCCAAGCCAATGCCATGAAGGCGTGGAATGAAGACCTCAACTTCCATGACCTGATCATGAAGGACAAGGAAATCACCTCCAAGGTGAATCGCGAGACGCTGGAGCACGCGTTTGACCTGAAGCGCCCTCTGCGCAACATCGACAAGATTTTTCGGCGCGTATTCGGCGACACCAGCGGCGACTGGGGCGTCTAGCGAAACTGCAGCTGCTTACGGCAGCCGGTTGATGATGGACGCCACATAGCCAGCCCCGAAGCCGTTGTCGATGTTCACCACCGAGACGTTCGACGCGCAGGAGTTCAGCATTCCCAATAGCGCGCTCAATCCCTGGAATGACGCCCCGTAGCCGACGCTCGTGGGCACGGCGATCACGGGGACGCCAACCAGCCCACCCACGACACTGGGCAGGGCCCCTTCCATTCCCGCGCATACGATCACCACGCGCGCTCCGGTCAGCGCCTCGCGCTGGGCCAGCAGCCGATGGATGCCGGCCACGCCGACATCGTAGACATGCTGCACCTCGTTGCCCATGACCTGCGCCGTGACTACGGCTTCCTCGGCTACCGGAATGTCGCTGGTACCGGCTGAGACCACTACGATCTTTCCCTTGCCGCGAACGGTCTCGTCTTGCGTCAGCGTGATGGCACGGGCCAGCTCGTGATATTCGGCCTTGCGAAACTTGCGCTTCACGGCGCGAAACTGCTCGCGCGTGGTGCGCGTGGCCAGCACGTTGTTACCGTGCTTGGCAAGACGGCCAAAGATTCCCGCCAAATGTGCCGGAGTCTTGCCCGGCCCGAAGATTACTTCCGCCATGCCAACGCGCAGTAACCGATGATGGTCCACGTTGGCAAATCCCAGGTCTTCGAAGGGCAGGTGCTTCAAGTGCTGCATCGCCTCATCGGGCGAGAGCTTGCCCTTTCGCACCTGCTCGAACAGGGTTTTGATGGCTTCTGATTTCATGAGCACGCGCCGCAATGATTACGGCAATGCGAGATTATCACTTGCGACAGATGGCCAGTAAGCGGCCGGGCCGCTGACGACGGGGTGTTACGATAAAAAGCTGCCATGCCTCCCGTCGAGCCATCCGCCTTGCGCACGCTGACGGTCGCCGCCACCGGCGCCAGTGGCTCCATCTTCGTCAAGCATCTACTCGGCGCGCTGGATAATGACGCGCGCGTCGAAACTATCAACCTCATCTTCTCCGACAGCGGGTTGCGGGTGATGGCCGAAGAGCTCGGAGTGAGCGGCCGCAGCGAAATTGTCAGCAAGCTGCTGGGCCGCGGGTCGAAGAAGATCCAGCAGCAGAACAATTCCGACATCGGCGCCAACGTCGCCAGCGGATCGTACCCGACGGACGCGATGATCGTGTTGCCGTGCAGCATGGGCACGCTGGCGCGCATCGCGAATGGGATGGCCATCCAGTTGATCGAGCGCGCCGCAGACGTCTGCCTCAAGGAGCAGCGGCCGCTGATCTTATGTGTGCGTGAGACGCCCTTCAACCGCATTCACCTCCGCAACATGACGCTGGCCGCCGAAGCCGGAGCGACCATCTTCCCGGTGATTCCGGCTTTCTATTTCCGCCCGAGCACGACCGACGAGATCGCTCGCGAATACGTGAACCGCGTATTGGCGCACGTCGGTTTGCCGCAGGCGGATGCATTCCAGTGGAAAGCAAAATAACCAGGATCGTCGAGTGATCGCCGTGTCTACCCGTTCCCATCTCAGCGGTGAGATCAAGCGACTCGCGCACGAGGCCGGATTCGACCTCGCCGGAATAGCGAGCGCCGCGGACACGCCTGAGCATGCCTTCTTCCCGCAGTGGATCGCCAACGGCACAGCCGGAGAGATGAGGTACCTCGAAGCTCGCAACGACGCAGGAAAGCTGAAGCGGTCTTCGTTAAGCTCCGCCGCGCCATGGGCGCGATCCGTTGTGGTGTGCGCTCTGCACTACAACACTGACCAGCCCTACTCGACTCATGCTGGCACCACGACGCAAGGCTGGATTTCGCGTTACGCGTGGACACAGCGTGACTACCACGATGTACTTCTCGCCAAGCTGCGACAACTCGAAGCTGGCGTCGCTGCCCTGTGCGAGCAGAACGGAATGGGCACACCGCGTACGTGGAGCTACGTCGACACCGGCCCGCTGATCGAACGCATCTTCGCCAAATACGCCGGTGTTGGATGGATTGGCAAGAACACCTGCATCCTGAATGAAGACCTGGGATCGTGGTTGTTTCTCGGCGTCATGTTGATGTCGGTCGAGCTGACGCCAGACATGCCGCCACCGGATCGTTGCGGCTCGTGCACGCGATGTCTCGACGCCTGCCCGACCAATGCTTTCCCAGCTCCGTACCAACTCGACGCCACAAAGTGTGTTTCGTATCTCACCATCGAAAAGCGGGGCGCAATCCCGGAGGAACTTCGCACCGGGATCGGCAGGCAAATTTTCGGCTGCGACATCTGCCAGGATGTCTGCCCGTGGAATCGTAAGGCGCCATTTACGAAGACGCCGGGGTTCGAAGCGCGGCCCGGCTTGGTCAATCCGGAACTCGATTGGTTGGCTCAACTCAGCATCGACCAATTTCGCGAGGTGTTTCGCGGCACAGCGGTGAAGCGTGCCAAGCATTCGGGTCTGCTTCGCAATGTGGCAATCGCCATGGGCAACAGCGGCGAAGAGCGGTTCTCGCCAATTCTCGAACAACTCACGCGATCTAACGATCCCACGGTCAAAGAAGCAGCCGAGTGGGCGCTGCGCGCCATTGGAGACAGATTGCGTATGGACTCAGACCAAGTCCCGTAATTCGCAACGTTCTCCAGTCCCGCGATCGCAAATAGTGTGACAACAAATTCATTTCTGGCTATAAAGGACAGGATGACCGAAGCTCTGAAACGGCGGCTGAAACAAACGCGCTTTGCGAGTCCTCAACAGGAGGCATTACTGAGCGTGGCGGTCGCAGCCGGCACGCTCAATGACTTGGTTGACGAGGTCTGCGAGCGCCACGGACTCACCCGCCCGCAGTACAACGTGCTGCGAATCCTCCGTGGAGTCCATCCCGAGGGGCATTCCCGCTGCGAAGTTGCCCAGCGCATGGTCGAGCGCGCACCTGATGTCACTCGCCTGGTTGATCGTTTGCAAGACAGGGGTTTGGTCCGGCGCACCCGTGGCGTTAATGATCAGCGCCAGGCCATCGCGCGAATCACGGCCAAGGGACTGCGACGTTTGGAGACGATCCAGCCTGAACTCGAAGCTCAGACCGATGCGCAGCTTCGTAAACTCAGCGACAAGGACTGCCATGAGTTGAGCCGCCTGTGTGCCCTGATTTTCGAGGACCAAGCCGACTGCGGCGGTAAGCCCCACAATTCTTAGCCGGCCTGAAGATTGAATCCTCGCCTGATACTCTGGTTCTTATATGTTGTAACATATACAATATATGTTACAACACATTATTTGGCGGATAGCGCCCTAGGAGATGCCCGGATGAGGACCCTGCTCATCGTCGGAATCTTCCCCAGACGGTTGAACCCTCCCTTGCGGGAGGGTTCAGTGGTATTGTCGCTAACTTCAAAGTTTTCTCAAGCCCGCTAAAATGGCGCGACGAGCCCGACAACCCTTCGCGTGGCGGAGACGCCTAGACGCGCGCGACGTTAGCGGCCTGGAGCCCCTTGGGACCCTTGGTCACATCGAACTCCACGGTTTCGCCCTCATTCAGGCTCCTATATCCCGACTCCTGGATGGCCGAGAAATGGACGAACACGTCCTCCCCGGTCGAGCGCTGAATGAAACCGTATCCCTTGGCTCCGTTGAACCACTTGACTGTGCCTTTTTCTCTCACGACTAACTCCTTTCGCATTTTTTCCTGAGATACCCCTGCTTCGCGGAAGTTCCGTCGGCGACCCTGAGGGGCACGGACGGATGACGTCTCCACGTTGCCGGGAAACAGGGTTGCCGCTCAGCTCGCAGGTCTAACGCAATGGAAAAAGGCCCACGGATCCGCCCAGACGCACAACTAGCTGTGCGTGCCTGCAGTTACGTGAAGCCCGAGCAATGCGAGAAATTCGACTGCTGACAGAAACATCAACCCAAATCCGCATTTCGGCATAGCCGAACGCTCCCCCTTCCGCCCTTTCGGAGGGGAAGCACGAATAATTACAGGAACGGCTGAATTTGGCAAGTGTTTCTATCGCAATGCTTTGGGTCGTCTTCTCGGTGAGTCGAACGGCTCCCTCCGCGGTGTCGAACAAGCTTCCGATTCGACTCTGGTACGATAGATTTTGGATGAGCAGTCGTATTACACAACCGGCGGACGAGCCACGAACTCCGCCCCAAACGGCCACCTCAAATCCAGCTGACTCGCCCGAAGATCACAATAAGTCTTTAGAAAACAGCGAGTTGCGAAAGACCCCTTTACAGACTGGAACGGCGGCCAGGCGTCTGCAGGCGCAGGACGACTCGCGGCACATGTTCCAATACGGCCAGGCGCACCGCGGTCTGTTGGGGCGATTGCGGCGTTACGGTTGGCCGACCCTGCGGTACCTCACCCAGACTGAGGTACACACTTATGCGTTCTCCGTTGCGGCGAACTCCATCTTGTCGCTCTGTCCGCTGATTGTCTTGCTTCTTACGATCGTGCGACGTGTCTTTCATTCGCAGCAGATGTACAACGTAGTGCTACAACTCCTGCGCGACTATCTTCCCAGCAATCAGGACTTCGTCATCCGAAACTTGCAGTTTCTCGCCAGCGTACGCGGTCGCGGGCAACTCCTGTCTCTGGCCATGCTGTTCGTCACTTCCACCGGCATCTTTCTACCTCTCGAGGTCGCGCTTAATAGCATCTGGGGATTTGCTAAGAACCGCTCTTACCTTAGGAATGCCCTGGTATCCGTTGCACTGGCAATAGCATGCGGATCGCTGGCGCTGCTTTCGATTTATCTCACCGCGCAGAACCTCAGGATCCTGGGTCTTGCGATTGGTGATCAGAACTTCGTGTTTCGCGGCGTCGGATTCATCGTGATGAAAGCGTTCGCCATCGTCACTACGATCGCTATCTACTTTCTTATCTATTGGATACTGCCCAACGGAAAGGTGCCGGTACGCGCGGTACTGCCTGCGGCGATCACCACCGGTCTGCTATCCGAAGCAGCCAAGTACCTCTACATTCTTCTCTTGCCCTGGTTGAACTTTCAGGAGGTGTATGGGCCATTCGCAATTTCGGTCACACTGATCTTCTGGTCGTTCTGGAGCGGAATGCTTCTGTTGGGCGGGGCGTATCTGTCGGCGGCAGAGCACGCGGACCGGGTTGAGGCACAACGGGCCACGGCAGAGTAAGCCCGGCGCCAGGGCGCTGCAAAAGGGGAACTTATAATAAAAGTTATAATGCATTTCTTGCGTGGAAAGGTCTCGTTTCCGGTTCTCGACAAGGCTGATTTGGATGGAAACACGGGGCGCGCTCAGCGCCGCCTGTCGCAGTGCGCGATTTGCTTCTCCCTAATCGCTCCGTCGCCTACTTTGCGGGCTTGGTCCACTCATCCACCCAGCCGTTGACCGTCTGGTACCACAGGCGGCTGTTCTGCGGCTTGAGGACCCAGTGCCCTTCGTCGGGAAAGTAGAGCATCTTCGACGGCACCTTGAGCCGCTGGAGCGTGGTGAACAACTGGAAGCCTTCCGACACGTCGAGCCGATAGTCGAGTTGCCCGTGAACCACCAGCAGCGGCGTCTTGAAGCTTGTCGCTGCCAGGTGCGGCGACCACTTGCGATACAACTCGCGGTTCGTCCAGGGAGTACCCTTGAACTCCCATTCGTTGAACCACAACTCCTCGGTCGTACCGTAGGCCGACTGGGTGTTGAACATACCGTCGTGGGAGACCAGGCACTTGAAGCGGTCGGTGTGGCCTTCGATCCAGTTGATCATGTAGCCGCCGTAGCTGGCGCCCAGCGCGCACTCGCGGTTCTTGTCGATGAACGGATAAGTTTTCTCGGCATAATCGAGGCCGAGCATCAGATCCTCGTAAGGCGCTCCTCCCCAGTTGCCGTTGATGGCGTCGATGAACTTCTGCCCGTATCCGGTTGAGCCGTGGAAATTGACCATCACTGCCACATAACCATTTGCGGCAAAGAGTTCGGGATTCCAGCGATAGGACCAGTCGTCGCCCCATGCGCCCTGCGGGCCACCGTGGATGAGGTACTTCAATGGATACTTCTTATTGGCGTCGAAGCTCGGAGGCCTGATTATGAAGCCCTGAACTCTCTCCTTTCCTGAACCGGCGAACCAGAACGATTCCATCGGCTCCATCGCGACCGTGGAGAGGACTTCGTCGTTGAGGTGTGTCAGCGGTTTCGACTTCGACAGCAAGCAATCGGGAACGGAATAAGACTCTGGCGGCGCCGCTATCCGACACTGCGGAAATAGCAATGGAGCAGTGTAGATTTCGTTCGGCGCCGAGATCGACATCTGGTCGAAGACGAGCATCTTACCGTCAGGTGTCGGCGTCGGACTGTCGTTGTAGCCATCGACCAACTCCTGCGGCCAGGGGTTCTGCTGGTCGATCTTCAGAGCGTAGATCGGCGACTCGCCCTCGTTGCCCGACGTCAGGTAAATGGTCTTCGAGTCGAGAGACCAGGCAATCGCGTCCACCCAGCGGTCGAAATTCGGAGTAAGGTCGGTGATCTTACCGGTAGCGCGCTCATACAGCATCAGGCGGAAGCGGTCGCTCTCGTAGCCTGCGCGCAACTGCGAGCGATAGGCGATGTATTTGCCGTCCGGCGAATAAATGGGCGTGCCATCGCTGCCTGGGTTCGTCGTGATGCGCTTTGCAGGTCCACCTGCTGCAGGCACGACAAACACGTCGCTGTTGGTGCTGATGGCTTGCACTTCGTCGGTATTGCACGTATAAGCGATTTCTTTGCCGTCGGGCGAGAACCCGTACTGGTCCTGGCCTCCCAGACTGAACGGCGGCACATCGTAGTCGCCGGGCGTCAGGTCGCGCGCAACTCCGCCTTCGATGGGGACGATGAAGAGATGGCTGCGTTTGCCGTCGGCGAAAGCGTTCCAGTGGCGAAACATCAGGCGGTCAAAGGTCATGGCCTTCACCTTGGACTTGGCGCGTTCTTCGTCGCGCTGCTTATTGCAGGCATCGTCCTTGCAGTCAGGGAAGACCCTGGAGACGAAGAGGACGCTCTTGCCATCAGGCGACCAAATACCGCCCGAGGCCTCGGTCGAAATCGACGTGACCTTCTTCGGATCGCCGGTGAGGGCGCCGCTGGCGGCATCGAAGTCCTGCACCCATATCTGCGTGGCGCCGCCTTCGCGCGGCGACTCGAAGATCACGCGCTGGCCGTCGGGCGAAAAGCGTACGCGGTCTTCGCCGGCGCCGCTAGCCGGGGTCAGCCGCTTGGCGTCTCCGCCACTCAGGCTGATGATCCACAACTGGGGCGTCTTTGTGTTTTGCTCGAGGTTGACATCAACCGCGCTGAATGCGACCCACTTGCTGTCGGGAGAGACCGCCGGCTCGCCAATCCGCTTGAGTTGCATCATGTCTTCGAAGGTGAATGGGTGTTTGGCCTGGGCTGTAGCAAGGCAGGAAAAACCAAGCAGGAAGAAAACGATGCGACGTAGCATGAGGCCTCCAGTGCAACAGAGACGGACAGATTGTTTGCAAAACCCTCTAGTGTAAATCAGGGTGGGCGGTGGCGTGGGAGGTCGTCTGACTGATTACATGGCATCTAAAGTTTAGAACCAGTCTCATAAATCCCGAGCCCACAGTAAATCGATTTCCCTCAGGGGCTAAAGCCCAACGTTTTCGGCCTTTGTTACGGCACGGCTGAAAGCCGTGCCCCTTCAAAACCGGTTTATGAGACCAGTTCTAGTCCTTTTGTGTTGCGCTTCCGACTGCGCCCCAAAGTGTACACCCGCTGAAGCCGGGTGCTCCGACCTTGTGCCGGCCTGGACGGGATCGGACACCGGGTCAGGATACAATGTAGCCATGCTGACCGACGAGGATAAGCAGTGGATTGCTAATCAAATTGCGGCGAGTGAGGAGCGGCTGTCCGCGCGGATCGAGAAGACCGAAACTGTTTTATTGACAGAGTTCCACAAGTGGGCGTCGCCGGTCGAGATGCGCCAGCGAACTCATGCGGCTGCACTGCGCGCGATTGACGCCGAGATGGAAGCGTGACCGATCGCGTCAAGAAGCTCGAAGCCAGCTAAGCCCTTATCCGCGCGATCCGCGGTTGCTTGCCTTTGCCTTCTCCCCACCCACCGCGACACTTCCCCTTTGATGGGTTTCAATCGAATACAATGAATGCAGGTACTTCGATGAATGTCCCAGGTGTTTCTTCACGCTTCTTTGCCCTCGCATTGCTATCTTTTGCTCTGATTTCCACCGCTCGCGCCCAGCGCGGTGAAGGTGAACTCGATTCCTCGCCGCCGAAGGGCATTACCGAGCAGGAAATCATCCAGCGCTTCGCCGCCAAGGAGAAGGAATTCAAGATCGCGCGCGAAAACTACGCGTACCGCCAATCTCTGACCGTGCAGACCCTCGACGGCGA
>Ga0074046_10003740_pt1 | contig 12627 bp, 12 predicted proteins | sample BogForMeECP23OM3_FD_94441 | JGI IMG/M metagenome (GOLD analysis project Ga0074046, IMG submission 94441) | Bog forest soil microbial communities from Calvert Island, British Columbia, Canada - Bog Forest MetaG ECP23OM3 | ecosystem: Environmental > Terrestrial > Soil > Wetlands ...
GCACGAGGGTGTGAGATCGGCAGAGTTGAGCCAACTCGAAAATCTTCTCGATGACAGCCGGCTGGCGAAGGAAGATGCCTTCTACCGGCCGTCGAGAACAGCGAGTGAGAGGGACTGGCTACGGAAGAATCGCACAGAGGACGCCGTACACTGGAACCTGCTAACCGACATGCGGCCTGAACACCTTCAATATGCCAGCTAAGAAAGAAGCACGGGGGCTCCCATCACCCTGGAAGGACTTTCTTTCTGAACTCGACGGATTGCTGAACGAACCCCTCGAACTGCACTGCATCGGTGGATTCGTCTTCACCTATTTCTACGGCTTGCCACGCACAACGGGCGATATCGACTATTACACTGCAATCCCTGCGAATCTCAATTTGGACGACGTAGCTGGACAAGGCTCACATCTTCACACGGAACACGGAGTGTGGCTTCACCGTGTGGCGGTTGCAAACCTCCCGGAAGATTACGTAAGTAGGCTGACTGACATGGCTCCTGGCGAGTTTAAGTACCTGAGACTACTTGTGCCAGACGCATACGATTGCATCTTGTCGAAGCTGGAGCGCAATACCGCAAAAGACAGGGACGATGCTGACTATCTGTTTCGTTTCCAGAAACTCAACGCGCAGGTACTGTGCGATCGATATAAGAACGAACTACGGCACAACCTCATCGGCAACGTGGAGTGGCACGATAAAACCTTGGAGTTGTGGATCGAGATCTTCGAATCTCAAACGTGATATTACCTGTCTCGCCCCGCAGAACCTTGAAGTTCTACCTACCAAGGTAGCGCTCTGGAAGCCGAGGCGCCGTTGCCTAGACCGTTGTCGCCCAAAAACGCCTCAACTCCAGCTGACTAATTAAGGTACCGTATGGGGGCCTCACGACAACTTTGCCGAAGCAATCTCTCCTGTTCCGAACCAGCATCTCTGTTTGCAGACTATCGGTGTCTCTGGAACGTCGGGGTGGCCCCGGGGCGCAGTTCACAGCGTTCAAAAATAGAACGGGATCGTATTACATATACCACTCAGAACAGCGCCATCTGTCGCCCCCACCCATCCCTTTGCCAGCTTGTCCCCAACGGCTGAAACGTCTCCGCCAAAAACTGCCGAAGCGATTTCAGAAGTGGCGAGATCGGTTCCCCAAAATAGGCCAGCCCCGTGTCCGCGATCAAAATCTCATCACTGAACTTGCGAAATACTACTCGATCACTCGCTGGATGCTGCGCTGCCGGCGTAGTGAGTGCGGCAACGCCATCGTTCGAGACGACTTCGAGGGCCTCCGCCTGATTCGTCGCTTCCTGAAAGATCCGAGGGCGCACGCGTATGACAGCGAAAAGTCGTTGCAGACTTTGGCCAAAACGAGGCTCAATATCTCCTCGTATTTTGACCAGCGGCAGTTCATGCAAATCGGTAATTTCAATGTGCTTTTTCGTGGTGAGTGCATGCTGTCTGGGTAGCGCCAGGATGAGGCGTTCCCGGTGCAAGCCTTCGCACGTAACGCGGTCTTCACTAGGGGGCAGAATCACGAGACCTGCCTGCAGCCGCCCGCGCAGCAGTCCATCCACATGTTCGGCGGTGTGCCCACTGACAAAGCGAAGGTCTGCAGCCGGATGTGCGTCCGACAAATAGCGTCGCACCTTGTGCACAATGCGCATGTCAATCAAAGGGGAATAGCCTAGATTCCATGTGCCGGTATGTTGTCCGTGAGCAGCACGTGCTTCCTCGACAGCTCGATCGGCATGGAGGAGCGCGAGTCGTGCTTGAGCTGCGAATGCTTCGCCCGAAGCGGTCAACACGACTTGCTGCCCACCTCTCGTTCGCTCAAACAACTTGACGTCAATCTCCCGTTCTAAATCGCGAATCTGCGCGCTGAGCGTCGGCTGGGAAACATGCAGTCGCATTGCGGCTTGGGTGAAATTCAATTCCTCAGAGAGTACAGACACGTAGCGATACAGCCGGAGCTCGATTCCCGGATACATGAGACCCTTCCGCGGGGACGGTTCGTTCTTCTGTTGGTGTCTGAGTTCCCGGCGGGTTATCGGGAAGACAGTAATGCAATGATTTATTATCCTTAAATCAAGAGCCGGTGGCAATCTGATTTTCGGCTGTCGATCGAGCTGGCTGCGCTCTGCAGCATCGTGTGAGAGTCTGTCGGTGGGAGCCAAGGGATGCGATCGTCAAAACGCACAGTAGTCTTATCGGAAAAGTGCCTTGTCGCCGATACGAGAGATCAAAGAGAACAACGAAGACCACTCGAAAAGTGGACAGGAGAACTGCGCTCAAAAAAATTTGACAGGTGCGTGCGACTGCACGTTCCTTGTGTGCCATAGTGTCTTTGGTGTCTGTTTAGGTCCGAAAATGGGACTGAACCATTGAAAGAGGAGAATTGATTGAAACAGGGGAAATCGTAGAAATCGTCGATATTGACGCAGTTTCTGCGCAAATTGCTGAGGAGGATGCCAAAATCCCCGCCTATCACCCCTGTACAAATACAGCCAGCTAAAAGGCCCTTTGCCCGGCTTCCTATAAGCCCCACCTATAAGTGCCCGACGACAAAGTATTGGACCCCCTGGAAGGGCCCACCCTAAAGTTGCCACTGCATCGACTCAGCTGCCTTTGCGAGCGCAATGCGTTTTTCATTTAAGGATGTTTGGCTGTGGGTGAATACGGTGGTTCCGAATGCATCATGTCCAGATCAAAGCTTCTGTTGAGCATGATTCGGCTCTTGCGTTAACATGCAATCGCCGCCAGTTTTCAGCGACTCGAAAGAGAGGAAAATGCATGAGTCGCCGGGCTGGGCAGAATCCCTCTGTCAGGACGCGATTTAATCGGACAAAGGGAATCAAAGAGTATTTCTTCCAATACTGGATCGATGTTCCGGGGGAGGAAGAGCGTAGAAGGGAAACAGAAGTAATCGGACCAATTAACACGATGACGAAAAGCGAAGCAGAGCGCAAGAAAGTGGAATTCATATTGAATCTGAAGGTCAATTCAAATGAATACAAAATTCCTTCGTCTCTTACTTTCGCTCATGCAGTCAAACACTACCGGGAAACCTTTGCTCCTAGGATGCTTCGACAATCCACGTTTTCGGTGGCGGATGGACATCTGAGGGTCCATCTCGAAGCGGATTGGAACGAGATTCCGGTGGAGCACATTGACATAGATGCAGTGAACGAGTGGATCTGGAAGAAACGGCAGGCGGAGTTGTCTTGGGTCACGATTAAGAACATCCTGCGAACCATGCAGCGAGTTCTTTCTTGTAGCTCGAAGGACAAGAAACCACCGTTCTCCCAGGAGGGCCTCGCAATTCCCGAACGTGACAAGTTGCAGATGAAGATTGAAAGCCGTGGAGCGGTCTCGTTCTCATGGGCACAGGCGAAGCAGATTGCCGGCGAAGTCTACAAGCTGGACGTAGACGACATGCTAAAAGAACGATACGCCACGTTGTTCATTCTCGCAGCTGCGAGTGGTTTGCGTTGTGCGGAGTTGTTCGCTTTGAGAATGAACGATCTTGATTTCAAAGCCGGAACGATTCGCGTGGATGAATCAGCCGATCAACGGACGTACATCATCGGCCCGTGTAAGAACGTAGCGGCCTATCGGACGATTCTCTTGGCGGATGCCGAAGGTCGAGAAGCGTTGTCGATGCTCAAACGCTTCTTGAAGGGTTCTCAAACTCAAACCTCGCTGGTATTTCGGTCGAAGCGCGGAACTGCACTGCGCGAAACAAGTGTGCTGCATAGATTCTTGCATCCTGTGTTGAGAACCCTTGGGTTTCCTCAAGCTGGGATGCATGCATTTCGTCACGGCTGCAATCGCAGATGGGAGTTGTCCGGGATGAATCCTGCCGTACTCCGCCAACAAATGGGTCACAGCTCTGCTGTGATGACGGCAAGATATACTGGGGAAATTCCACTCGACAAGGTGCAAGAGGCGTTTTCCAAGATGGAATTGGAAAATATGGAAGTTATTGGAAAATGGCCGCGCTGTACTGGCAGCCGCTTAGTTGTGTATAATCAACAAACTAGAGGAATGAGCGGGCGTCGTACAATGGCAGTATAGAAGCTTCCCAAGCTTCGGACGTGGGTTCGATTCCCATCGCCCGCTCCATAAGTCAAGCAAACAAACTACTTACACTGAAGTTGGCAACAATTCAGCAGTTGGCAACAATTGAACGGCTGTGTGACGTTCAATTTTCTGGGCCAGCGTGTCTGCTGCACGTCTCTGCGCATCACCCACAACGTGACCATACTTCTGAAGTGTTGTGCGTGCATCGCGGTGACGCATCTGACGCTGAACCACGGTGAGTGGCACGCCTTCCTCGAGCAGTTCACTTGCTGCTGCGTGACGGAAGGCGTGCAGCCCAGTGTGCTCAATGCCCAGTGCATCCTGCACAGGCCAGAGGCCGTATTCCGTTACCTTGCCCACCGAATAGGAATTGCCATTCCTGTTGGCGAACACGTAGCCGGATGGGTTCTCACGGTGATGATTCTGCAAGAAACCCCTCAGCCTTGCTTCCAGTGCTGGTGGCATGGGCACATCACTTGCGCTGCCAGTGCTCTTTGTTGACTGCTCTTTCTTTGTCCGTGAATCCACAGACCGCCGAACGTGAATGACCTTGCGGCTGAAATCTAGGTCACAAACCTTCAGACCCAGCATTTCGCCTGCACGCAGTCCGGTCATACCCAGCAAGGCAAACATCGTTGCAAAGGGTTCCTTCGCCTTGAGGATAATTTGACCCATCTGCTGAGCATCAAGGAATCGCACTTCCCGCCCTGCTTCCTGACGGGGAAGTACCAAGTCTGACCGCCTCACCGCTGGCACGGCAGAACCGAACAGCCGGGCAGTGCGCAGAATTGAAAACAAAGTCTGAAGCACGTTCTCAATTGTCTTGCGCGTGATGCCTGTGGCTGACAAGGTGGTGACGAACGCCTGCAAGTGTTTCGGGGTCAGTTCTTGGAGATGAAGGGAACCAAGCCGGGGCAGTATGTGCTGCTTCAGATGGCTTTCAGCAGCACGAACCGTTGAAGGCTTGAGATTCACTGCGATTTGTTCACGCCATTCCTGAACCACACCAGAAAAGGTTTTTCCCACCTTCGGTGCTGGTGCAGGCGCAACGTTCACTCTGTCCAAGTAAGGCTGCAGTGTTGCGTAGGCCGCACGCTCAGACAACTTACTGCATGGGCCAAGTACAACCCTCCGTTGTACACGTTTGATTGTTCCGTCTGTGGTCAATCTGTCTTCCCTGAAAATGCCTACCCAAACAGGCTTCTTGCCCCGCTTGAGAAGATGACCGCGTTGAAACCTTCTTCGTGGCACGATTTTTGCTCCGTGCTCACCAGAAGGCGTTACCGCTTCGGATGATATCACTGCAGTAGTTTCTGCACACAGTTCACCGTCACCGCCAGAGGTGCTGTGCAGCGCACCGCTGACGGACATAGCGCCCGTTTCGCTCACTTTGTCTCTCCGTCACGCTGCCTTCGGCAATTCCACTGCTTGCTCGTGCCTTCTCTGCGCTGCTAGCATTCCCGCTGCCTTCTGCATGTTGCGAACCAGGTTTTGATACCTCTGCGGGTCTGTGCGCTGTAACTCTCTGAGAAAAGCTGCGTCTGCTGCTTTTGAAACATTCATATCGTCACCTCGGATCGCGCCGTGGCTAGTTGGGCTTTCGGCTCAGACAAAGTCATGCTGCTACCGTCCTTTCTTCCGTTGGAATTTCGACGCGTGAGTAGCGTTTCGCCCTGCCGTCTTGTTCAGCGACAACCCGGCCAGCACTTTCCATCCGGCCAAGGACTTTCAGTTTTGTGGCGTCTTGCCCAGTCACAGTGTCGATGAGTTCACGTACCGTTAGGTTTTTCCCAAGCAGCGAATCAAGAATTTCGTGCTCAATGCGCGCTTCGGTTTCCCGCGTTCGAGCTTCGCGCCGCGACTCTTCCGCTGCCTCGACGGTCGTGCCCAGTTCGACAGTCTGCCTTTCAATATCGAATGTGAGATAAGTTGCTTCCAGGGCCGTACCCCAACGCTGTTCCGTTCCGATGATGCGCCGCGAGCCGTCCTTAACGAGAAAGATGTTCGTATCAGTTCCGCCGCGAAACTTTGTGTTTCCTATCGCTGCGTCACCAGGATCGTCCGTCACTCGCTTTCGAGCGTGCTGGGTGAATAGGATGTGGATGCCGCTCTCTTTCGCCAACGCCTCCAAATCTTCCACGGCGAGTTCCACAGGCTCGGTGCTCGTCGTGTCTGGGATGCGTAGCAATTTGTTGACGGTATCGACGATGACTAAGCGAAGGTCTGGAATCGTGCGGATCGTCGCCGCGAGTCGCTGCAGACCGAACTGCCCGTTTCGCGGCATACGCTCGTCGATTACTTTGACCTTTCCTCGCTGGCCGGTAAGCCCTAGCTTGCGAAAGTGCTCCCGGACCACGCCGATCTGACCTTCTAGATTCAGCAGTAGAACGCTGCCGCATCGCACGGTCTTTCCCAAGAAGGGAACATCCTCTGCAACTGAATACGCCAACTGACGCACAAACGTGCTCTTGCCACACTTCGGTTTTGCTACCAACATGCTGACGCCAACTTCCAGCAAGAGTCCGTCTACCAAATACGGTCGTGACTCCGGGGCTGTGCTGGCTAGTTCGAGACCGTCGTGGGTCTCGAATGGTACGACGTTGCTGTTACTCATTCGCGTTCACCTATTCGTTTTCTTTTGAAATGCAGGTCTTTGTTTCCGGGATGTGTCCCTAACTCTGTCGTGCCCTCTCTCCCGCTGTTCCGATTGGCTGAAGGAAACTTTCCAAGCGCACAGAAACGAAGAAACGAGAAACGATTCTTCCAAAAGTCCCTAAACTTCTGAAAAGAGAGGGTTCTATAAACTCTCTCCTTTATTCTTCTGAAGGACCGTTTCTTGTTTCTCCGTTTCTGCACACTCCGCTTCCTACAAACGGACAGGCTCACGGAAAAAAGCAAGTAAGAAGGGTAGGGACACGTCCCGGAAACGGTTAAGGGTTGAGAAAAAATTGTATCGAGGGCAGTGCCGCCGTGCTGCCGCACCGTCCCCGCGCATTGGCCTATTGTGAGGCACTCTCACGAAACTCGCTGCTGCGCTAGGGCGGTGCCCGCGAAAGGAGTAACGGTCACCGCCCATTCAGAACTGGGACGCCAGCTCGGCGCAGTCCCGCGCACCGGAGCCATGCTCAGACGGTGACGCGGGTGCTTCTGGCGGAAGCTCATCCGCCAGAATTTCGCTTTAGGCGTGTTGCTCTTTCGCCTGTTCTGCGTCAGCGATGATCTGGATGATCTTTAAAGCCTCATCGCCCGTGACTTTCGTTCCGCGCGGCAGTCCCGCACGATCCGCGATTTCGTCGGCCAGGAGGGATGTGTCGCTGCGTTCCTGTTGCCACGCTTCAGATTCATCCGGCCTGGGAACGAGGCCCGTGCTTCGTGCCCAGAGAACGCGGTCGGCGTATTCCGTGGGGTTTTCTTTCGCAAGCGTCCCTGGATTGTTGGTGAGCGTAGCAGATGCTCCGGTAAAGAAGTCTTTGAGTTCCTGCTCTCTTCCGGAGTACTTTGTTCTGACCCTCAACTCTTCATCGGAGTACCGACGTTCTTTCGGTCCGTACTGCGCCCTGATTTGTTCGTGAGCGGTCTGCCCAAGTTTGCCTTTTGTTCGCGCGATCTGTCGAGCGGCTGTGTATCGCTCCGGGTTCTTCGCCGCCCAATGGCTCAAGTTTCCGATTACTTTATAATCACCGCTGAACAATCGTTCGGAGAGTTCTGTGTCGGTGAGCATTGAAGCTGCAACTAAATCGAAGTGTTTCTTCTCTGGCATTTCCTTCATTCCTTTCGTGCCTGGCAGTCACATGGTGCTAGGCTGTTGAACTTTGTTGAGCACAACGGCGAATGCGGCCGGGGTGCCGATGTGTTGTGTTTGGCCTGGTCTGCTGCGGGCTGTGGCGTTGTTTTCTCCGCATCCAGCCGCGCTGCTTGCCGGAAGCGTTGAAGTTTGATGAGATCCAAAAGGTCACCCATCAGATCTTCTTTGAATTAACGTACGCTTCTAGGTCGGATTGCTTGATCCTGACCATGTTTTTGGACAGTCTGACCGCTGGCAATTCGCGACGCCTAATCATTCGGCGAACGGTAACAGCACCGATGTCGAGCTTCTGGGCGACCGCTTCGACTGAGAGCAGTTGGCCTGGTTGCGTTGCTTCTACTGTCATTTATCGTCCTTTCTAGTCGGCACACCTGAAACGTGACTGTGTCCTTCTACATATAAGCCTGCCAGACAGGGCCCTACTTCAGTACGGACACGAAACCTTATTTTTTGAGGCGTTTAATGTCCGGTGGGCTAGTGATCTGTATATGGCCAGGCAGTCGAGGGTCGCCGATTATCTGTCCGACGGTTCTGGGTAGAACGGCACCTGGGCCTGGTCGAAATTGGCTGCTCGCGCACGATGCGCAGTTCGCTATATTCGTGCAGCTCTGGGTGGGACTCCAAATATCTTGTGACGACCTTGCGGACAGTATCGGGTTTCCACTCCTGCTTGCCATCTCCACTGGCCTCGAACGCCAATTCGAGAACGTATGCCAAGTCTTCCCAATGTGATTGTCCCGTCATTTGCTTGATTGTGATCCACAGGTGAACAAGGTCTGCATCCCAGCGATGTTTTCCACGTGAGGACGAAATCTCCTTGTAGTGCTTCATTAATGGTTCCAGACGTTGCGCGGCACAGAGCAATGAATCGACAGCGGCAGATTCTGAAGTTGTTCGCCAGCTTAACAAAGCCTTTGCTTCAATCCGCTTGGCGGTTTGCTCAATTATAAACCTCGTCTTTTTCAGAAGCGCCGCAAGTCCACGGGCCTCTACTCCGAGGGAACGATGTGATCGACATGCCTGGGGATGTGTATAGAAATACAGACTTGTCAACACCTGATCCCTCGGGACGCCCGAGGTTACAAGGTGGCTAAGGGATTTTGCCTCGAACGGACGGCGCTGTAGGACTTTGTTGAACTCCCTGATCCAGTCACTGCTTACCAACGGAATGTCCAATGCTGCCAAGGGCGCACCTCTTAGATTGGGCATCCACCTGTGGCGGAACCCATCGCCTCAGTGTGTCACTACAACTGCGAGACGGTGGTGACTGGTGTCACAGAACGAGTTCGGTTCGTGGATAACCATTCGAGACAATCTGAAGTTTAAAATCCACCAAAAACTTGTGGGCAAGTGACGCCCCATTTCCACACCGAGTTCTCCCCTACCATCAAAATTAACAATGCCTGCTGATGATTCAGCGCATTGTACTTATTCGGTAACACCAATATTCTAGTTGTCTAGTGGTAATAATTACATATTGACAAAGTACGTTAGCGCATGGTAAACCGCTCCTGCGGTTTACGGGACATGAACTATTTCACTGGGCCGGGTTTTTTTAAGGAGACTGCGATGAGAGTTGGATTATACGGAAGGGTTTCAACATCGGACAAAGGTCAAAACGTTGACATGCAACTACGCGAACTACGTGAGTACTGCGAGCGTCGCGGCTGGCAGATCATTGCGGAGTACGCGGACGTTGGCGTATCTGGTGCCAAGGATTCAAGACCACAGTTGGACAAGATGATGGCTGACGCACACAAACGCAGGTTTGACGTGGTAGCTGTGTGGAAGTTTGACCGTTTCGGTCGCAGTCTCAAGCATCTGGTCAACGCTCTCAGCGAGTTTGAATCGCTTGGCATCGCGTTCGTTAGCTTGCAGGACGCGGTGGACTTGTCTACGCCACAAGGTCGCTTGATGTTTGGGATTATCTCCGCGATGGCCGAGTTTGAACGGTCAATGATTCAGACGCGCGTCCGCTCGGGCATGGCGAATGCACGTAGCAAGGGGAAGCACTGCGGTAGACCAGCGGTGACTGTGGACGTTGCGCAGATCGCCTCTCTACGCGATTCCGGCCACTCTGTACGCGACATCGCACGGACCTTGGGTGTTTCCATCGGCACTGTTCACAGCTACTGTTCAAAAAGGGTGTCTGAATCTGTTCCGGTAACTTGCTGATTCTGCGAATGTGCTGTGCGTGAGTTTGAGCGTTCAACAACGATTTCCTTTTTGAACGCAAGCGTCGGGTCATTCGCCTAACAACTTTTTGGCTTCCTTCAGGTCGATCTTTGCACGGTATCCGTGCTTTCCCAGCAGATACAAAAGTTCGCTGCCGCTCAACAAGGTTAATGGTTTGTCTTTCGCAAACTCGTATGCGTCAGGGCCGTAGTCCGAAGTTGTGACTAGAATACCCTTGATAGCTCCTTCATTGTGGACAGTACCAAATAGGTCTCGAACAGCCGCGACGCCCACCGTGTTGGTGTAACGCTTCGCTTGTATGACGATCTTTCCTCCACGAATCGGTTCGGGGTCGAATGCGATTGCGTCCACCCCGCCATCTCGACTCGCTCTGGTAATCTTGACTACTCCTCCGTTCTGGCTGAACTCCTTCTCAAAAAGCTCTCGAATTAGGTTTTCAAAGTCGAGCCAATCCATTGCGGCCAGATTCGTTTGATCGCTTAGATCATCTGCCACGGAGTAAAAATTTACGAAGCGCGGGTCTTCGCGGTTAAGTGACAACACTGGACGTACGGGCGTGAAGTCGATCAGCTTGCCCCCGGAGATACCTTTGAGCGATCTGAAACACGCCTTCAAATCAACCTGACTCAAATTCAGCGCCATAAACTCGTTTTTGCTAACTTGGACAGTCATCACGCAGGGATGTGTGTTAGCGCCCGTAGCCTTGTCCACGGCATCAACCCAGCCGTTGAAAACAATGCTTTTTATCATGTCCACTTGGTCGGACTGGAAAAGCTCGTAAAGCGTACGAAGGCAAATCTGATACAGAACATCATCATAAAGGCGCTTGGACTCGGCTTCGGAGATGAAAGTCTTTTGAAATTCTTGTCGGCTTGTCGAGTATTTAACATTCTTGACATTAGGCAGCGCCATCAGGCGTGGCAACTCATAATCCACTACTAACACTCCGCCATGCGGGTCGAAACAAATGGAGCGGTCCTTGGGAAAGGGCTTTGGATACTCAGAACGTGCCAGGACTTCAGCACAGTAGCGTTTCAGGGCTTCTGGTGAATGGGCTGCATGTTGCTTCCGAAGCTCATCGACTTCTTCGTTGAGACGTCGCTGGGCTTCATAGAAAAGGCGTTTGTCCAGTATCCATGCCGCCTTGGCCTTTTCAAAATTAGTGAGATCAAGCTGGTTTGCATTCCTACGTGCTTCACATTCCTTCTTCCATTCCTCGTAGAACTGTCGGAACCGTCCTTCGGCCTCATTCCGTCGCTGCTGATTTATTGCCTCTGCGTAACCTAGCTTCTTTTTTCTTCTTCCTGGAACAATCCAATCGACAAATCCAATCTTCGCCACCATCGGTTGAAACTGAAACCGGTCTTCGGTTCGCATCGGTTCAGGCATCAGGGGCCTTGCTGCGGGAGGCGAAGGATGTGGTTTACTGAAATTTCTCTTATCCTTAACAAACTCCCAGTCGAGGATATGATCTTTAGACAGAGAATCAGCTAGCAGATTCTTCACCGCGGCGAGTGCACCTTCGGCGTCCAGTGTATATTGAAGTGCGGCAGCTTTATTCTCTTTGTCCCGATCTGCCTGAGTAGTAGGCTGCCAATATCTCCTCATGTGTTTTCTCGCGGGTTGCGCTAGCCCGTTATTGTCTCAAAGCCGAGTTGCCTGGCGGCGTGCGGGAGGGCTAATCATACTGGGAGTATAGCGTAGTCCGATTGGTATTGAGGCGATGGTTAAGACTCCTCATAGCCATAGACCAAGATGGTCCAAAAACGGTATGCTCGCTTTCAGCCATGGCCCGCCGTACGAGTTCGCCTCCACCTAAGCCACCCGATTGGGAGCCGGACAAGACCTACAACGCATTGAAGAAACAGCTAGCTGATCTCGATAAATTTCGAGGGAGACAATACCGAGAAGTTGAAAATGAAGAGCAGGGTTGGACCAATCTCACCCAGAACATCCTCACACATGGGTTCGGAGAAGACAGCAACAATGTCAGTCAATTTCATAGTGCGAGGTGGGCAGGTCAACACCGCATAGGTATGAGCGCAGGTGAGATTCAAAGGAATTTTGCTCTACGTGTGGAAGCATTTGATGCGATGCTCAGGAGCACCCTTGCAGAACTGGAATTAATGGGTGCCGGAGATGAAGTCCATCCGGCCGCCAGCAAAGGGGTTTCCACGGTGAGTTCTGACACTAGAAACGTCTTCGTGGTTCATGGCCATGACAACGCTGTCACCGAGTCGGTAGCCCGATTTCTGGAAAAACTAGAACTTCACCCCATCATATTGCATGAACAACCAAACATGGGTCGCACCATTATCGAAAAGTTTGAAGCTCACTCCGACGTGGGCTTCGCGGTGGTGCTGTTAACTAGCCCAACTTCCGCAGTTGCGTGAATAAAGTCTTTGGAATCAGTATGGCTACCAGAAAGTTTCCACTACATTTGTGTTCGTTCTAATGCTGTGGGCAGCCTCATACCGAGCCGTTGCAACAGGATCCGCTGGTGCTCGGTTGGCTGACTGATGCAGCGCTTGCGTAGCTCCACACCACCGC
>Ga0074046_10003741_pt1 | contig 12626 bp, 14 predicted proteins | sample BogForMeECP23OM3_FD_94441 | JGI IMG/M metagenome (GOLD analysis project Ga0074046, IMG submission 94441) | Bog forest soil microbial communities from Calvert Island, British Columbia, Canada - Bog Forest MetaG ECP23OM3 | ecosystem: Environmental > Terrestrial > Soil > Wetlands ...
AGCCCGGCCTCGTAGAGATTGAGCAGGCCGTTGAAAGACCGTTCTAAAAGGTTGTAGAGAAGTCCGTGTTTCTCGCTTTGTGGCTTAAGCAGCCGGGAACACATCATGGGTGTGAGCGTCAGCGAAATCAGAAGGGAAAGAATAATGGCGACGCTAACGGCGACGGCAAACTCACGGAAGAGCATCCCGACATAGCCCGTCATCAGGAAGAGCGGGATGAAGACCGCGATGAGCGACAGCGTAATCGACGCGATCGTGAAGCCGATCTCCCCCGAGCCCTTCAGGGCCGCTTGGTAAGGGGTCGCGCCCTCCTCTACATGACGGTAGATATTCTCGATGACCACGACGGCGTCGTCGACAACGAAGCCGACCGCGATGGTCAAAGCCATCAAGGACAGATTATCGAGGGAATAGCCAAGTTCATAAAGAAGGTCCCGATAATCGAGAGCGGCACCGTGATCCCTGGGATGATGGTAGCCCAAAGGTTGCGCAGGAACAACAGGATGACCATGATCACAAGCGCTACGGTGATCAGGAGGGTGAATTGAACGTCCGCGATCGAGGCGCGGATGGTCTGTGTCCTGTCCGATAGAATCTGGACCTTGATTGCTGAAGGGATGGATGCTTCGAGCACGGGCAGCATCGCCTTCACGCGGTCCACGGTCTCAATGACGTTTGCTCCGGGCGAGCGTTGAACAGCCAGGATGATCGCAGCGTGGTCGTTGGCCCAACCCGCGAGTTGGTTGTTTACCGGGCCAGCAATCGCTCTACCGACGTCCCGCACGCGCACCGGGGCACCATCCCTGTAGGCAAGGACCATCGCATTGTAAGGTTCCGGCTTCAGAAGCTGGTCATTCGCATTAAGTGTATAGGTTACGCGCGGGCTGTTCAGTGTGCCTTTGGGAAGATCGACATTTTGCTGGCTGATCACGTTGCGCACATCCTCAAGGCCGATGCCGCGGTTCGCAAGCGCAACGGGATCCATCTGAACGCGGATGGCAGGCTGCTGCTGTCCGCCGATACCAACCAATCCAACGCCCTCAATTTGAGAGATTTTCTGCAGAAAGATGGTTTCCGCGTAGGCGTCCACTGTGGTGATCGGCAAAGTGTCCGAGGTGAGCGCGAGGACAAGAATCGGTGTCTCGGCCGGATTGACCTTCCGGATGGTGGGCGGATAGGTCATGTTCGGCGGTAGCTGCGAGCTCGCCGCATTGATGGCTGAGAGAACGTCTGATTGGGCACTGTCGACCGTACGGCTCAGCTCGAACTGCAAAGATATCTGGGTAAAGCCAAGCGCACTCGACGACGTCATCTGCGTAAGACCGGGGATTTGCCCGAACTGCGTTTCCAGCGGCGTCGTAACCGAAGATGCAACGGTTTGGGGGCTCGCTCCCGGGAGTTGGGCGCTTACTTGCAGGGTCGGGTAATTGACATTCGGAAGCGCCGCCACAGGAAGAAGCCGGTAGCAAACCAAGCCGGCAACCAGCATCAAAAGGATGGTGGCGATAGGGCGCGCTATAAAAGGGGCGGAGAGGTTCATGGTATCTCAAGCTGCTGAGCGCTTTGTGCAGCTGCCTCGGAAGCCGCCCTGCCCTGCAGGATTGTGACGTGATCGCCAGGCTCCAATTTGAATTGGCCGTCGACGACGACCTGGTCGTTCGCAGCGAGCCCGGAATCGACGAGAGCCTGGCCGCCCCTTATCTGGGCGACGGTGACAGGCTTCATTTCGGCAAGCCCTGCCGGCGTTATAACCCACGCGTACGAGCCATTTGGCCCTTGCTGGACCGCGGACGCAGGTACCGTCAGCGCATCCAGCCGCGTTTCGAGAAGAAGCCGTGCATTAACAAGCTGTCCCGGCCAGAGCTGGCGATCCTTGTTCGGAAACTCTGCCTTGATTTGCAGCGTGCCGGTCTGCTGGTTGATCTGGTTATTCACGAGCAGCAGCTGGCCTTGTCCAAGCTGATCTTATTGTCCTGACTGTAAGCAAGAACCGCGAGTGGTCCTTTCGAAAGCCGTTGCTGGATTTCTGGAAGATTTCCTTCCGGCAAGGTAAAAATCAACGAAATTGGTTCTATTTGGGTGACCGTCACGAGGCCAGTTGCGTCGGATGGTTGAATGATGTTGCCAATGTCGATCTGACGAATGCCCGTGATGCCGTCGATCGGCGAAGTCAAACGCGTGTAGGACAACTGAACCTCGGCGGCTTTGATCAGTGCATCATCAGACTGCACTGCTGCCTCCAGCTGTGCAGTCTGAGCCTGTTGTGTCTCGACCAGTTGCTGGGTTGCGAAGCCCTTCTCCTCAAGCGGCGTATAGCGGCCGAGGTTCGCTTTTGCGTTCAAAAGCTGGGCTTCGTCGCGTTTCTTATTGGCGGTGTATTGGTCGATAAGGGCCAGGTATGGGCGCGGGTCGATCTCCGCAAGCAAATCGCCCTTTTTGACCTGCTGTCCCTCTCTGAAGGCGATTTGAACGATCTGTCCTGTGATTTGGCTGCGCACCACCACCGTATTGTAGGCGAAGACGGTACCGATGCCGCTCAAGTAAATAGGGACATCTCCGCTTCTGACCTGCTGCGCAACAACCGGCACGGCTGGCGGATCGGCTGACGCAGAGGCAGGGTCTTTGCTTGTCGCGTTGTTCACATACAAGAAGCCCGCACCTGCGGCTACTGCAACAAGAACGGCGAGGATCAGAATTTTAAGGCGCATCGGAACCCTCTACCGGCTCAAGATCTGTTCTCACTGTCCTTGGGCCGTTGGGGCGGCGATGAAGCCGGCAAGACCGTTGTCTGTGAGTTCGGTAGTCCCCAACCCGATGCCGCTCTTGCCTTGTGTGATGACACCGCGCTGGAAAATGTTGAAGCCGGTTGTCGCGCAGCCATTAGAGCCGGAGGAGTTTGAATTGGAGAGTCTACGGGCAGGGCCCTCGAACAGTCTTGGCGGAAGTGTTCCCGCTGCGGCGGACGCTGCTATTCCGGTGCCCGCCAGCTTGGCACAATTGGCCGTGCTCGCCATGGCAGGGACTTGAGTGAGCCCGGGATTGCTAAGCTCCGTTGATCCGAGGGGAATTCCGCATTGACCCGCGGGGCCGCTTCCTGCTGTAAGCGTACTGCGCAAGGCAAACATTACCGGGCTTTCTCCGCGCATTTGGAGCCCGGTGCTCCCTAGAGGGATGCCTGCTGGACCGGTGCCTCTAGAGACGGGCTGAAACATGCCCCCCGTATTCGCTGGACTGGTCACTGTACCGGCCGGATCAGTTTGAGCGAATGAAAGCCCATAGGCGCAGCACAAAGCTCCCCAAACTATGAACACGAGTCTCATGACACCCTTGAACCGGCAGGATCCTCTAAACCTCCGAGTTGACGAGCGAGCGAAAAAACTCCTGGTCCAAACGCCGCCACGGAAAACAAGTCCCGCACCAATCACGCTGTCATCTCAAGCGCCTGCGCAACCTCCTACCTGACCGGCAGTTCGACGTTCCTATTGATACGGACGTTGACGACGACCGGGCCTTTCTCGGTCGTCGCCAGACCTAGCGCATGGACGAACTTAAGTTTGTGCTTTTCGCAGAGGCCCACGATCATGTTTTGGTTTGCGTCGCCCATAACGGCGAAGACGTGATCCGCTCCTTCGGCCGCGACCGCGGCATTTACAGCTTCAAACACTTTCATCGACGCGCACCGCCTACCTGATTGAAAGCCACCCGTCATCGTGACCGGGCGCCGGGCAAAGGTAAATGGGGTGGAATCTCCCTTCAATGACCGCTTAGAATATTCCCCTGGGGAGGAAGAAATGTCCGGGAGCATTCAAACAGCTTGTGAAGCACACATAACATTTTTGCAACACCTATACAATCATTTCCAACTACGTCACAATCAATCATAGGCTTAGCAGCATTACGCATTAGTTTTATCACGACCAGGTAACGATATATTAATGTTGAGTTACCGATATGATATTCAGAATGAATGTTATTGCTATATCCTGTTACAAATCATCTGAAGCTATACATTCCAGCGAAACTTCTCGAATCCTCAGCTCATGGCAGGAAAGCGGACACCATGTTTGAGAACAAACACGACCCGGTGGCAGGAAACGATCATGACTCGCAGCCTGTTCGCGGCGATTGGGGCGCCTCGATCATGGGACCACGCAATGCCGCGTTGGAAGCGGAGAACCCTGATCTCCTGGCTTCGCCGTATACAGATGCTGGAACCATTCCGAACCTCAAATTCTCTTTTGCCGCTGCCCGCAATCGCCTCGCCAAGGGCGGTTGGGCGCGCGAAGTGACCGTGCGCGAACTGCCGGTTGCAACAACTTTGGCTGCTGTCGACATGCGGCTTACGCCGGGCGGCATCCGGGAAATGCACTGGCACAAGGAAGCAGAATGGGGGTACATGCTCGCCGGAAGCGCCAGGATCACGGCCATCGACGCGCAAGGGCGCAACTTCATCGATGACGTGGGCGCAGGCGACATCTGGAATTTCCCTGCGGGAATACCTCATTCAATACAGGGGCTTCAAGACGGATGCGAATTCCTTCTCGTGTTCGATGATGGAGATTTCTCGGAGAACGAGACTTTCCTTCTTAGCGATTGGTTCGCCCATACGCCGCGGCAGGTGCTCGCCAAAAACTTTGGCGTTCCTGAAGCCGCTTTTGACAACATCCCGCAGGACGTCGAGCACACGCGCTGGATCTTCGCAGGCAATGTTCCTGGCCCGATGGCCTCAGACATGGTCCAGTCTCCGGCAGGCAAAACGCCCCTGTCGTACAGCTACCGCCTGTCTCAGCAGCAGCCGCTGAAGGTGGCGGGCGGCCAGGTCCGGATCGTCGATTCCTCAAATTTTCCGGCAGCGAGCACGATCGCGGCTGCGCTTGTACCCGGCGGAATGCGGGAGATGCACTGGCACCCCAACAACGACGAGTGGCAATACTACATCGGCGGGCGCGGGCGCATGACTGTGTTCGCATCCGGCGGCAAGGCTCGCACATTCGATTACCAGGCTGGCGATGTAGGGTATGCGCCTTTCGCGATGGGTCACTACGTCGAAAACACGGGCAATGAGACGCTCCGCTTCCTGGAAATGTTCCGTAGCCCCTATTTCGCTAACATTTCACTGAACCAGTGGATGGCCCTGACGCCACCTGAACTGGTCCGAGCGCATCTCAACTTGGATCAACCGGTGATGGCCGCCCTTAGCAAGGAGAAGCCGGTCCTCGTTCGCCCGAAGATTTGAACGCCTCCGAGAGCGAAGTATTGCCGCGCCTTCGGTCAAAAGGTGCCCGTGCCTATCCGTCGACCGTAGTGAATCGCAAAAGGAAACAAGGACGTTGCGAAAAATCGTTGGCGCGGATGCCGCTTCACTTTTTGGGCTGGATGATCACAGAACGCCAGCCGGCAACCCCGGCTGCCTACATTGGACCGGAAAGGAGTCATGGATATGAAACGTTTCAAAGCCTCCCACGTGATCGTGGCCGCGCTAGCCGTCATTTCGACGGTAGCCTCTGCGAGGGCCGAAACGATCAAAAACATCGTATTGGTCCACGGCGCCTGGGTGGATGCGTCGGGATGGAAGGCGGTCTACGAGCATCTCATCGGCAAGGGCTTCAATGTCACGATGGTGCAGGAGCCCGAAACCTCGTTTGGTGATGACGTTACTGCAGCAAAGCGAGTTCTTGACCTTCAAGACGGTCCTACACTTCTCGTAGGCCATAGCTATGGCGGTTCGATCATAACCGAGGCAGGTGTTCATCCGAACGTCGCCGGTCTTGTGTATGTTGCCGCGCACGCTCCCGATGTCGGAGAGGACGAGGCCGCGCTTGGCAAGAAGATGCCAAGCGTTCTGGCCAAGACCGAGGGCGCGATCAAGAGAACGCCGGATGAATTCACCTACCTCGCCCGAGCAGACTTCCTCAAGCTGTTTGCTCCCGATCTGCCGCGCGAGCGGGCGGAATTCGGCGCACGTTCACAGGTGCTGGCCGCCGCCAAGGTTTTCAGCACGCCGCTGACGGCAGCGGCGTGGAAGACGAAGCCGAGTTGGGGAATCGTCGCGGAGAGCGACAAGATCATCAATCCCGATCTCGAACGCTGGTACTACGAGCGCGCCAAAAGCCACACGACCGAAATCAGGGGCGCAAGCCACTCTGTGTACGAGTCTCATCCAAGTGAAGTGGCGGCGGTGATCGAGAACGCTGCCCGGGACGCCCAAAGGGAGGGCACTCGGAGCGCCAAGAAATAGAGAAGGCGCCACCTCTGGAAGCTCTGCATTTCCGAGACAGGAGGAGGGCTTCCGATTTCCCGGTGTGGCGGCAAAGGTCAGTTTCAGGTCCACCATGAGCAGACCCCAAAATGCGGAATCCCAGAGCATCCAGCATACGAATGTTGTAACCGGCCTTAGCTACGACGCCTTGGTCAGCGCCTTCGAACGCGAGCTTGGCCATCTCAACCCGGCGGTTCCAAAGCAATTGATCGAACGGAAGGCCGCCTGGAGCGAGGTCGAACGTGAGATTGCGAGAATCGCCGGTACGCACGGTCTGATGATTATCGCAAAAACCGATCTGGGGTCGCTCGCTTCCCTGTCAGGCCGCGAGAAGCGGTGTTCGCTCTATCTCGTGGGCAATCCAGTGATTGCCAATCAAATCATCAGCATCGATCTGCGTGGGAGCTTCTACGTGCCGTTCCGCGTGGCGCTGTATGACGGCGATCAGCACGAAGCGGTGATCTCATACGACCGCCCATCCTCCTTTCTTGCGGCGCTCGGTCATCCCGCGCTGTCGGAGATCGGAGAAGCCCTGGACCGAAAAATCGACGCCGTTGCCGCCGCTTGCGCCGCTTCCCCAACCGCACGCGAAGGAACGTAGGTGATGACGGTTTGGTCTAAAGCCCGCGAGGCGCGCAGAGCCTCGTCGATGCCGGAGCAAAACCGGCAAAGGGCAAAAGCGAACACAACGGAAGGTTAGATTTCAACTCACGCGCGTGAAATAGTCGCTGAAGGTGAGCACGAACATGATGATCAGCCAGAAAACTCCGCCCGCCGCCGCAAGCCGCAAGAGCGTGTTTTCCCGGAGAAGGCCCATAAAAAAAGGAGCCCGATCAGCGCCATGAATGCAGCAATGACGACGTTGATCGCGGTGTTGTAGCCACCCAGCGGAGCGAATGCCGCCCAATAGGAAATGCCGAGCAGGATGAACTCGGCCAGAAGGACCGCTCCGTTACGAAACCAAACCCGCCTGATCAGGAGCGCTGTGTCCTCGTTCATGGCGCGCGCCCCGAGAGATAGAGAAGCGGATAAAGGAAAATCCAGATCGTGTCGACGAAGTGCCAATAAAGTCCGATGGTTATGAGATCGGGGATCTTCAAGGAAGTCAGGCCGCGCATGAGCCACGCAAGGCGCGTGACGATCACGACGCCGATTGTGAGATGGATGCCGTGCAGGCCGGTCATGACCCAGTAGAGCGCCCAAAACATCGAAGCGCCGCATTCAGCAATCGCAAAATGCGCCTTGGGGAAAAGGTGTCGGCTGAGATCTTGGCTCCACTCATAGCCTTTGACGGCAAGGAACGCCGCACCGAGGACAGCCGTCGCGGCGAGGCACCGCCAGACAAGCCCGCGCAGGCCAAGCCGGCCGCCTTGCACCGCCATAACCATTGTGAGGCTGCTCGTCAGCAGGATAACGGTGTTGATTGTCCCCAGCTTCACGTCAGTCGCGCGAGCGCCCGCCAGGAAGCCGTCGGCATGGGTGAAGCGATAGACGGTGTAACAGAGAAACAGGCCGCCAAAGAAAAGCATCTCGGTGGCGAGGAACAGCCACATGCCGAAGCTCGCGGCTTCCTGCTCCTCCTCAATCGTGTCCCATGCCTCAGGAACAGCGGGCTCAGCAACAGGAAGTGCGGTGTCATCAACGGAAACGCTGCTCATGATCCCGCCCCCGCAAGCTGAGGATTGGCGGGGCGATCCGGGTCTCTGTCCTCTTCGTAGTCGTAAGGCTCTTTGTTGACGACCGGCGGCCTCGTGAAATTTTCGGGCGGCGGTGGCGAGGTCGTCTGCCACTCGAGCCCGGTTGCATTCCACGGATTGTTCGGAGCATTCCGGTGAGTGAACAGCGACCAGGTGAGATAAAGGATCGGCAGAAGATAGGCTGCCGCGAGAACGCTCGCACCCGTCGACGAGATGACATGCAGCGCCTGAAACTCGGGCGGGTACACGTGATAGCGCCGTGGCATCCCGAGATAGCCCAGGATGAACTGCGGGAAGAACGTGAAGTTGAAGCCGAAGAACATCATGATGGCCGCAAAACGCGCCCACGATTCCGGATACATTTTCCCTGTGATTTTCGGCCACCAGAAATGCAGCGCGGCGTAGAGCGCCGACAACGATCCGCCCACCATGATGTAGTGGAAATGCGCGATCACGAAGTAGGTGTCGTGGACGTGAACGTCGATCGGGATGGAAGCCAGAAAAAGCCCGGTCAGGCCGACAACCGTGAACAGGCCGAGGAAGCCGAGCGCATAGAGCATCGGGGCTTCGAAGGTGATTTGTCCGCGGAACAGCGTCCCGGTCCAGTTGAAGACCTTGATCGCCGAGGGCACGGCCACAACGAAGGACAAGAGCGAGAAGACGAGCCCGGCATAGGGCGACATGCCGGACACAAACATGTGGTGGCCCCACACGAAGAAGCTGATCGCCGCGATCGCTACCAGCGCATAGACCATGAAGGTGTAGCCGAAGACCTTCCGCCGCGCGAAGCAGGTGATCACCTCGGAAACGACCCCCATGGCGGGCAGGATCATGATGTAGACGGCGGGATGGCTGTAGAACCAGAAAAGATGCTGGAAGAGGAGCGGGTCGCCGCCATTGGCCGGATCGAAGATGGGCAGGCCGAAGTAACGCTCCGCCGAAATCAGAACCAGCGTTATCGCGAGAACGGGTGTGGCCAGAATGAAAACGAGGCTGACCGCATACATGGCCCAGACGAACAAGGGCAGCCGGAACCACGTCATGCCCTTGGTGCGCAGCATGTGAATGGTAGCAATGAAGTTGATGCCAGTCGCGATGGAGGAGAAGCCGGCGAAAAAAACTCCCGCTGCAGCCGCAATCACAGCGCCATTCGCGAACATGGTTGAATACGGGGTATAGAAGGTCCAACCCGTGTCGACGCCGCCCGATATGAGAACGTAGATAACAAAAAGGCCGCCGAGCAGGTTCAGGTACCAGCTGATGAGATTGAGGCGCGGAAAGGCCAAATCCTTTGCGCCGATCATGAGCGGTATCAGGAAATTTCCGAAGATCGTTGGGATGGACGGAATCAGGAAGAACCAGACCATGACCACGCCATGCAGCGTGAACAGCCGGTTATAAGCCTCATCGCTCACGACGTCCGCTTGCGGGGTCATGAGTTCCAGCCGGATCACCGCCATCGCGCCGCTGCCGATCAGAAAGAAGAACGTCACCGTAATCGCGTAAAGAATGGCGATGCGCTTGTGTTCCGTGGTCGCGAGCCACGACCAGAGACTTGGCGTATCCAGATAGGAATGCGCGGGCGCGTCGACCGGCGCCGGTTTTGGGGGATTTTGCCCTACGGTGATGTCCGTCATCCTGCCCTCCCCTTACCTTTTAGCGAGCGGATGTATGCCGTCAACCGCAGGATCTCGTCGTCTCCGACCAGCCCCTCGAAGCTCGGCATGAGGGGTTCATAGCCGGCGACAACATGCTTATCGGGCTCAAGGATCGCATCGCGAATGTAGGCATCGTCCGCGGTGAATATGCGGCCGTCGCGGAGGTGAACCGCGCTGCCATAGACTCCCGCCAGACGCGGCGCTTGAACCCGCGATTTCCCTTCATGGCAGCTCGCGCACCCTAGAGAGGCGTATAGCGCCGCGCCTTCTTTGGAGATGTCCGCCGATTGCGGCTGCTCGTGCAGCCATTTCGAGAACTCATCCTTCGGCATGACCACGATCTCGCCGATCATGCGCGAATGTTCCGTGCCGCAGAACTGCGTGCAAAACAGATGATAAGTCCCGGTCTTGGTCGCGTTGAACCATGTTTCTGTATATCGGCCCGGCAGCACATCGCGCTTGATGCGAAAGTCAGGCACGTAAAAGGAGTGGATGACGTCCTCGGATGTCATAACGAGCCGCACCGGCTCGTTCACAGGAACATGCAAGGCGTTGATTTCGCGCGCGCCATTCGCGTGCTGGGTCTTCCACATCCACTGCTTGCCGACGACGTGGATTTCCATCGCGTCTCGCGGCGGCACAAGCGTCGAAAGGTCGGCGCTGCCCGACCACCAGAAGAGAAACAGGGCAAGAAAACAGGTCCCTGCGGTCCAGCCGATCTCGAATTCGCGGGATATGATGTCGCGAAGCGGCCCGCGGTTTGCCTTGGTGCCTCGCCGGTATCTCAGCGAGAAGGTGATGACCAGGGTGACCACGAGAATGATGATCGCCGCCGACACGATCATGAGGATGAGAAACAGCGTGTCTGTCGCGGGGGCCTGGGTGGACGCTTCCTCGGGAAAGAGCCTGAGACCGCTGTTCATGATGGATGGCCTCCCCGCTTTGCAAAAAAGACGGCTGCACCTGCAATCCCCTTGAGCGTCAGGAAGCCACCGACCGCGAGAGCTGCCCTTACAGTGGCAGTGTAAGCGCCGTGGAGTGGGCTGTGTCCGTAGCAAAGGAGGCGGATGCCTTCCACGATGCTCGAGAAACTGCCTCGCCCGGCGTCGATCAGCGCGGCTTTGAAGGACTGCGGATTAAGGTTCAGCCCAGATATCACCCGCGACACCCGTCCGTCCGGCGTCAGGATCACGGCGCCAACGGGATGCGCATATTCATCCGTTTCGGCATCGTAGACCGGGGTGTAGTTCAGAGCCTTTGTCACGCTTGCGATTGCAGTGGTGTCGCCATTCAGAAAATGCGCCGCTGCCTGAAGGCGGGGATAGGGCGCGAGTTGCGAATCCTTCATGGCCTTGGCATCCGCTGGCTTGTCCTTCGTATCGATGCCTATGACAACGAAAGAAAAATCCTTGCCCGGCTCCAACCCGGTTGATGATAGGCCGTAGGCGGCAATCGCGAGCGTCGTTCCGCAAATGAAGCGGCACGTGTAATCGACCAGAATGAGAGCGGCAGGTTTATCGCCGATGGCTTCGTCGAGACTCAGCGCCGCGCGGGTGCTGTTCGTGAATTTTGCGTCAAGCGGCAGGGCGGCGCCTGCCACCGGATCGAGTATTGCTGCACTGAGTTGCTTCGGCGAAAGCGTTGCTTTGCAGGGGACGGCGGAGAGGACCAGCGCGAAAGCGGCCAGAACGCGTTTCATCGCTGCACCCCATTCGGAGCAGGGCTTTCCTGTGCAGCCTTCGCCGTTTCGTTCTTTCCCTTTGGTGAAGGCGCAGCCTTGTTGAGATCGTCCAAGGAACCAAAAGCCGCAGTTCCTCCTCTTGCGGCGACGATCTGCATGGCGCGCTCAATCGGAATGCGAACGATGCCCTGCTCCTTGTCGACCCAGGCATACCCTTGCAGTTGGGCCTGCTCCTTCTGATGGAGCAGTTCGAGATCGGAGAGGGGCGTACGCTGGAGTTGGGGGGCTGGGAAAGCCTCGACCTTCAATGGTTTCCGAGCGCCGATTACGTCGCTGTAGTAAAGGAAAAGCCCGGCGAGGCAGGCCGCCACAAAGATCAGAAACCCCACAGCGATAGAGATGACCGGCCACGCTCGCACGCCTTCCGGCTCGGTCTGGGTTGCCCGCGTCTCAGACATCGCTGCGCCTCCCTTCGAGAATGAAGCGGCGGCCCCATTGCTGGACGCGGACAAGCGCGCCTGTCATGGCGATGAAGGCAATCGCCGCGGCAAGGATCGATTGCGCCGTTATCGAGGGCGCGAGGAGCCAAAGGTTGTGGAGCGCGATGCCAAGGAGGGCCGAGGCGCCGACAAGGCGGAGGAGCCGTCCATTGTTGCGAACCGAACCATAGAGAAGCGAAACGATCGGAAGTGCAGCGCCAAATAAGACAGCGGCTAAAACAACGAAAAGCCAGCGCCCGCCGCGCTCCAGATACCATTCTGCCTGGTCCGGCAGATTGCCATACCAGTTCACGATGTAGGACATCAGTCCGAAATAGAAGACGCCGAGAGAAGCTGCGAGCAGGAAGCCTCCGGCATCGCCGCGAGCCTGCCTGTCGGCGACACTGGGCGCGAACAGGGCACAAGCTGCCAACCCAGCCATGAGGGATTGGATCGCCATCTCTGCATTGAACGCGCTCGATATGAATGGTGCGCCCACCGATAAGATCCAATCGAAGCCGAAGACGTAGCTGGACAGGCCGAAGAAGGCGAGGCCAAGCGCAGCCGTCAGCCGGGAGACTGTCCCGTTGATCAGAAGCAGGACCGAAAACAGCGCCCACCCTGTGAGTGCAACGACCGAACGAAGCACGAAGGATTCAGGGTTGAGGTAAGCCGCCTGAACATCGAGCGGCACTTGGGCTGCCAATGATACCCAGGGATAGAGCGCGCCGAGATGGATCGCGATCGGTATCCAGAAGAAGGCCAGCAAAGGCACGCCCAAGACCAGCGCCCTAAGAGGTGGACCGAACTGCACGCCCCAGCGAACATGAACGAGGTTATGAATCAGGAGCA
>Ga0074046_10003742_pt1 | contig 12626 bp, 6 predicted proteins | sample BogForMeECP23OM3_FD_94441 | JGI IMG/M metagenome (GOLD analysis project Ga0074046, IMG submission 94441) | Bog forest soil microbial communities from Calvert Island, British Columbia, Canada - Bog Forest MetaG ECP23OM3 | ecosystem: Environmental > Terrestrial > Soil > Wetlands ...
CGCGGTTGGGGTTCGCGGAATTACCACTCTGCTCCAAAGGCAGGGTAAGGAAATGGCCGCCGATTTGGTGTGTTGCTCAGTTTGAACTTTTTACAAAGGAGTCTAAGGAAGTCCTATGAAGAAAACTTTATTCTGGGGACTGCTGATTTTGGGTATCGTCGCGTTGCCGTCTATCAACTATGCGCAAGAGCTAACCGCAACAATCAACGGCACAGTGAGCGATTCATCCAACGCCGTGGTTCCTGGCGCGACGGTGGTGGTCCACAGCAACGATACGAATACCGATATTCGAACGGTGACGACGGGAAGCAACGGCGAGTTCACGGCGACGAATCTGCCGGCGGGAACCTATACTGTCACGGTGCATGGCGCCGGGTTCCAGTCATGGACGTCGAGGAACGTGGTTCTCAACGTTTCCGAGAAGCGCAGCCTGGACGTACAACTGACAATCGGCAAGGTGGCGGAGACAATTGAGGTGTCGTCCTCCGCCGTGCCGATCGAGGTTAGCACCGCGGAACAATCGCAGACGATTACCGGCACTCAGGTACGCGAGCTCGAGCTGAACAACCGCAACTTCGAGCAGTTGTTGACCTTGCAGCCTGGTGTGGCCGCAAGTTGGGGCGACCAAGTCGGTTTCGGGCTTGAGAACAATACCACGGTGTCCGTGAACGGCGGGCGCACCACCGCCAATAATTGGAGCGTGGATGGCGCCGAGATCAACGACAGCGGTTCCAACGCAACCCTTTTGAATGTGCCCAGCATTGATGCGATCCAGGAGGTCACTCTCCAGAGGAGCAACTACGATGCCGGGTCCGGACGAAGCGGGGCCGGTCAGATCCTCGTGGCCACCAAATCTGGCACCGGCGACTTTCACGGCAGTGTCTACGAGTTCTTCCGCAACGACTATCTGAACGCGAACTCCTTCTTCAATAACGCCGCCGGCAATCCGCGGCCCATTCAGCGCTATAACGACTATGGATTCACGGTGGGCGGCCCCATCTGGATCCCGGGGAAGACGAAGAAGAGCAGCGCGAAGACCTTCTTCTTCTGGTCCGAGGAATGGCGCAAGTCCAGCTCTCCGGCATCCGAGAATTTGACGGTTCCCACCGCGGCGCAGTGGGGCGGAACATTTACTGGGCTCGCAGCGGATCCTACGCCTTACTTGTCGAATCCCGCTTGCGGTACCGTGACTCCGGTTGTCAACGGAACCACCAGCACTTATAACCTGCAACTCAATCTTACCACCGCCGGCTGCTACAGCAAGAACGCGCAAGCATACGTCACCGGCATCTTTGGCAAGTATCCGGCAAACCTCGGCGCCAATCAGTTCATTTACTCCTACAGCTCCCTGGACAATTACCACCAGGACATTATCCGCGTGGACCAAATCATCAACGACAAGATCCGCTTCTATGGCCGCTATATCATGGATGACACGCCGCAGAACTCTCCAACCGGTCTTTGGGCCGCCACGGCCAATTATCCGAGCGTGGCGACGACCGCTGTCGACGCCCCGGGCAAAAACGTGGTTGGGAACCTCACCTGGGCGATTTCGCCGCGTATCGTCAACGAAGTGGAATATGCCTATGTCCGTGGTTCCATCAGCGCCATTGCGACTGGCACGGCTGTCAGTTCCGCGTTCACCGGCACGCTCACAAACAACTGGGCCTACACGGACCCCTATGGCCGCGCTCCGGCCGTCACTATCAACGATTATAGCGATGCCGTCACCGGACTGACCTATGGAGCTAGCGCCGGAAACGAGCCGTATCACGAGTTAAACCTGGACAACACCTTTTTCGACAATCTCTCCGTGGTGAGGGGCAAACACTCGCTGCGCTTTGGCTTCAGCCTGCAAGTGATGGAGAAGACGGAGAACGGAACAGGTGGTAATCCGGGCTTCGTCTTCAGCGACATCACGACAACAATTACTAATCCAGTAACTAACAAACAAGAAATCGTCACTGCCATGCCGTCCCTCGCGCAGTTTTTGCTGGGGCAGGGGACCGGGTCGGGAAATAATTTCTATTCGCAGCTCAGCAAAGACACTGTTCCCGACCTGCACTACAGGAACATCGAGGGCTACGTGCAGGATGACTGGAAGGTCACGCACCGCCTGACCTTGAACCTCGGCCTGCGCTACAGTTATTTCCCGACGCCCTCGGATTCGCTGAACACGCTAGTTAACTTCGACGCGGGCCTGTTCCAGGCGTCGAATAAGCCGGCGATAGATCCGGCGACCGGCTACATCGTGGCTGGGCAGACAATCGCTGGGCAAGCCATCAACGCCGGCAACTACGCAAATGGGCTTATTCTCCCGTCTGGCGTCGCGTGCAAGGCTGCGGTAGCCCTCGCGGCGACCGCGAGTTGCTCGCCCTATGGGGCAACGGTCAATCCAAGTACCAGGGGAAACATTGCGCCACGCATCGGATTTGCCTGGGATCCTTTCGGCAAGGGCAAGACCGCCGTTCGCGGCGGCTATGGCATCTTCTATGACCGTTCGCTGAACGGCATTTGGGAACAGAATGCCTTCGCGGATCCACCACTGGTGCAAAGCACCAACATTCCCGTTGCCGCCTCCTTCGACAATGTTCTGGCAGGCGCGGCCGCTGTACCTCTCGGCCCGACCACCATTACGGCTACCGGCGCCCCCGTCTGGAAAACTCCCTACTACACGGACTTCAACCTCTCCGTGCAGCAGGAAATCCTGCCCAACACCAGGCTGGAAGTTGCCTATGTTGGGTCCTTGGGAACCCACCTGATTGGCGAAGTGGATTTGAACCAGCCCACTCTCGCCGCGCGTGCGGCTTCCGATGCCGCAAATGCTGCTACCGGTGATTACGTAAACGTCAACGCTCTTCGCCCCTTTCCGGGGTACGGCGAGATCAAGTCTCGAGACCCTGAATTCACCAGCAACTACCACTCGTTGCAGATAACTTTGAATCGCCACGTAAGCAGGGGCCTTAACATCGGCGTGGCCTATACCTGGTCCAAAGCCCTGACCAACAATAGCAACGACCGGGGCACGCCGGTCTCCGACACCTACAATCTGAAGATGGACTACGGTCCGTCGGCTTACAATATCCCGCAGCTTCTTGTGTTCAACTACGTTTACGATCTGCCCTTCTTCAAGGAACAGCAGGGGATCGTGGGCCATGTCCTGGGTGGCTGGGAGGTCTCTGGGATTACCACTATCGAGTCCGGACAGTCTCTCTCGATTACCCAATCACAAGACCCGTTCAACCTCTCTACAAATCTAGTCCCCGGTGGGGCTCCCGATGGCGGACTGGGGCTGCAAACTATTCGTGCGGACAGGACCTCAACTTCAATCTCCTATCCGAAAACAATCACCTCATGGTTCAACCAGGCTGCATTCACGGGAGCCGTTGGGCACTTTGGCACGGCGAGTAGCGGCGACATCCAGGGTCCTGGACTGCAGAACTGGGACATCGGCTTCATCAAGAATACAAGTATCGCGGAACGTTTCAAGCTGCAGTTCCGGGGTGAAATGTTCAACGCCTTCAACCATGTCAATTTCACGGGTTTGGACACCGGCCTGATCGACTCAACGTTCGGGCATTTAACCGCCACGCACAACCCGCGCAACATTCAACTCGGTTTGAAGCTGTACTTCTAGCCAAACCTTAACCAGGGGCGCATCCGTTCGCGGGTGTGCCCCTTTTTTTTGTGTGCCGAGCATGTTTGATAATCAGGAGGTGAAGTTCCCCTACCGCCGTGACCGAAGAGAGCTTCGCGGCAAGGGCGAGAGGCAGGAAGGCGATTCTCACAAAGGACTCCAGGACGTCCGGCGGGTTTGCACTCATGACGGAGGTCAACGGAGAGAAGGTTTGCGCAAAATGCCTGAGCAGCGAAAGGCCTAGAGGGTCAGAATCTGCTGCGGGCAAGGCGTTGGCGGAGGGTGTTGCGGCAGAGATCGGTGATGCAAAGATCCAAGGCTTGTTTCCAAATGACGGCATTCTCGGACGAATCTCCGGCATTGATGAAGTCGATGGAAAGGGTGCGTTCAAGTTCGTTGTAACCGGAATTCCATTTCTTCAGATATTCAGGATCGGTGCTGCTCCGGGTGTCGAAGTCCGCCCACTCGTCACGAAGTGCGCGGAGGCGCGCGAGCAGGGGCGGCAAGGGAATTTTGGCTTGATCGCCAAACGCAGTGACTCTGGCACCGGCCGCGGCGACGAGAGGACGCGGGTCATTTAACGCCGCAGAAACAAAAGGCTGCAGTTCGGGGCCATTCCGCAGGAGAGCGAGGTCGACAAGCAAACTTGTTTGATGACAGTCGCTGCCGCTCTTGTCGTAGTAAGCCGAAAGCGCCGGTCCGAGTTTCTCGGTGCCGTAGGCGGGATCGAGGCGCAGAAAATAGGTGAGGAGGCCTGCTTCGATGGAGCAGGGCCAGTCTGGTCCGTAGACTTCATATACTTTTTTCACGCGGGGCAAGATGGAGTCGCTGGCGTAAAGGCCGATTATGGGTGCGACGCGAGACATTCGTTCGGTCCAACGGTCTTCGAGAATGCGGATCAGCTCGGCGTCGAGGTCAGCGCTGGGCGGCAGATTCATGGAGCGGATGCGGTTCCAGTCGAGTGGCGTGTCGAAGTCGAGGACATGTTCGCGAAAAAGTGCCTGGGCTTTTTGCGGGTCCAGCTTGGCAATTTCTTTAAGGGCTGTTTCTCGGATGAACGAAGCGTTTTGAACCGGAGGAGCAGCGTAGATTTGTGTCAGGATGGCGAGGACCTGATCGGGGGAAAGAGTCTTGGTCCAGCGAAAGTTCAAGAGGTCATTCGCGAGCTCCTGGGAGGGCAGATCGGGTAAGGCCGCAAGATGCAGATCGCGGATGCGATCCCGATCAGCGGGCGGAACAGGGAGCAACTCGGAGCCGAAATAGAAAGTGCTGAGGTGATCTAGGGAATGAAGCGTGGAAGCACGAATGTCCGCGGGGCGACTGCCGATGGTGGCAGCAACGACCTGCCAATTGACGACGATCTGGCTGGCGAATTGCGAACGCAAGGCGGCGAGAGCCGCGCGATCCGAATCGCGGACGAGAGAAGGGGTGAGCTTTGGATTCCGCTGTAAGAACTGAACTAGAGACAATTCCTGAATCAGATTCTCATCGGCAACGAGAGAAGTGTCGCTGAGCCGCGCGCGGAGCAAAGTGATGGCTTCCGCACGAGTGGGCGCCGCAAGAATCGCGGCCAGCGCAATCTCGTCAGACCAGCCGTAGTTGTTGCGCCGCGTGTAGAGAGATGCAGCAGCTTTGCGGGCTTTGGGCGTGGCGATTTCGAAGAGGCGGAACGCTTCGACGGGTGTGAAGCGCGCGGTCGGCTGCTGGTGCGCGCGAGCCGCGATTTCGTCCACTTCGCGAGACGCGGCGGCGAGGTCCTGCGGCAGGATGCGAATGGTGACGATGTTTTCGGAGGCGATGGGAGGGCCGCCCTGGTCCTTCACGAGCGCGCCAGGCGGGAGAGCGGAACGCGTGATGACGTAGAGGCGGTAGAGGCCAGGCTTGGAGAAGCGCAGGTAGTGAGTGAGTTCGATGGAATCGAATTGCGGCGAGGGGCTGAGCTTCAGAGTTGGCTCGCGCGGAGCAGAAATATTGCCGTCGATGGCTCTGTGAAAGTCCCAGTAATCGTGGAGAGGATCTCGGGCTTCGGCGGGGCGATCGGTGAAAAAGGATTCGAGGACGGAGCGCTGGCCATGATCGAGAAAACGCGCTCCGGCGGCGTACTTGCCAGGAGAATCGGCGGTGAATTCATATTTGAGGCGAATGGTATCGCCGATGTGGAAAGTGGTTTGGGCGGAATCGAGAGAGATTTTGAAGTGAACGTCTGGAGGGTTGGCGGCGAGGGCCTGCTCGCGCTGCGCTTCGAAGGTGTCCCTCCCCAGCGCGGGTGACGCCCAAGCGAGGAAGAGCAGCCCAAGCAGAATTACGAATTGCTGTGGCATGGTGTCTGTCAAGAACAGTGTAAAGCCCGGGGGATGGGGGCGCGCTGGGGCTAGCAGGTTCAGTACTCAATGGGTAACGGAAGGACGAGTTTATGCATAAGTTTCGGACAATCCAGCGCAAGATGAGCACATCGGATCGTTCTAAGTGAGTGAGTAGCTTGTTTCGGAGGGCAATCATGAGGATGAATTCACGGTGTCTCGTGACAGCGGTGTGTCTGCTGGTGCTGCAAGTGATGATGAGTGGAAACGCGGCAGCCCAAACCAAGGATGCTGCCAAGAATGAAGCGGGGTTGGCGCCGGCGCTGACGATCTACAACCAGCAATTCGCGGTGGTGCGGCACGGGTTGGCGCTCGATCTGAAGGCGGGACAAAACCATGTGGAAGTGACGGACATTACCGGGCACGTGGAGCCCGATTCGGTGTTCCTGCGGTCGTTGGAAGAGGGACGGCATTTGCGAATCCTGGAGCAGAACTACCGCAACGATCCTGTATCCGAGCAATTGCTACTGTCGTTATACGAAGGGAAAACCATTGATTTTCTGATGCCCGACAAAACGATTGTGAAAGGGAAGATAATTCGCAGCGGGTTTGTGCCGCACGCGACGCAGATGTACGGCCAAAGGTATTACCAGGCACAGGCAATGTATGTACAGCAGGGAGCCGGGCAGCCCGTGATTGAAGTGAACGGCCAGCTGCAATTCATCCTGCCGGGGCAGCCGATCTTTCCATCCCTGGCCGACGACACGGTGCTAAAGCCGACACTTTCCTGGGAATTGGAAACGGACAAGGCGGGCAAAGCCGCCGCGGAATTGAGCTACGTCACAGGCGGAATGAACTGGGAGGCAAGCTACAACGTGGTTGCACCGGTGAAGGGAACGGAGCTGGAACTGGTGGGCTGGGTCACGCTGGATAACCAGAGCGGGAAAACCTTCCGTGACGCGCGGATCAAGCTGATGGCAGGGGACGTCAACAAGATTCAGCCGAATGAGGGAATGGCATTGGGCGGGAGAAACTTCAGCCAAATGGTCGCAGTATCAGGTGGAGGGCCGCAGGTCACCGAGAAGGCGTTTGATGAATATCACCTGTATACGCTGGAAAGGGCAACGACGCTGCACGACCGGGAGACGAAGCAAGTGGAATTCGTGCGCGCGGCAGGAGTGAAATCGAAGACGGTATACGTTTACGACGGCTGGAAGGTGGATGCAAACTCCTGGAATTGGCCGATGGAGACAATCCGCACGCAGGATGCGTTCGGCACCCAGTCCAATTCCAAGGTCTGGGTGATGCAGGAATTCAAAAACAGCAGCGAGAATCACCTGGGCATGCCGCTACCAAAGGGCAGAGTGCGGTTTTACCGGCGGGATGACGATGGACAACTTGAATTCACCGGCGAGAACGAAATCGATCACACGCCAAAGGACGAGCTGATCCGGATTTACACGGGGAACGCATTTGACCTGGCGGGAGAACGGCACCGGATGGATTACAAGTTGAACACGCAGGCGCGGTGGGTGGACGAGAGCTTTGAAATCAAGGTGAGGAATCACAAGAGCACGCCGGTGGAAGTGCGGATCGTGGAGCACTTGTACCGCTGGAATTCGTGGGACATCAGCAAGAGTTCGGATCCGTTCAAGAAGGTGGATGCGCAGACTGCGGCGTTCACCGTGCAAGTGCCTCCGGATGGCGAGAAGGTCCTGACGTATCAGGTGCATTACTCCTGGTGAGAGGGAGGAGTCGAACGAACGCCGAACAAGCTGACGACCAGCGGCCGCGGCGAGGGTAAACGCCTAATTGATGTCGCCTTGTATCGTCGGGCAAAAGCGTCTCGCACCAGCTCGCCGGAAGACTGGAATCTGCGGTTCGTGTCCGCATTGCAGTAGCTCGCCTAACAGATTCAAGCGCCCGCGCCTTTCTTCACCACTAGGTCGAGTTCCTCACTTCAGGCCTCGTGTCAGGCTGCAACCGGCCAGGAATCGCTGAATTCCCCTTGAGCGGTGTCGGAACGATAACAACGAAAGTACTATCGCGATTGGACCTTCCGCCAAACTTCCCGCCAAACGCATGCTGCGAGATCCTCCTGCACGTCCCTCTGCAAAGCCGTCGGTTGCCGCGCATTTCCTTGCGAAACAATCGCTTAGACGATTTAGTTACCATCTCCTGCCAATCTGAGTTTGTTCTCATACACCTAAACCTTGGTAACTGTCCCGCTAGGAAGCGCGGACGGGTGCATACCCACTGCCCCAAAGCAGTACTTTCGTCCAGTTGTTGGCGCACACATGAATGCGTTACCACTAGCTTAGGTCCCAGTATCGGCGGGGCGGGTGTAGTCGCCGCCGCAGTCCGGCGTGAAGGCTTCTTGGCCCGGCATTTGGCTGGGAAAGGGCGGCGGAAGACACCCGGCAATCCGTCGATACCACCATTTCGGAAGCGAACGTCTTAGCGAAGGGGAGTTGCCCATGAGTTACAAAAATAAAAACAAGCGGGGCTTCACCCTGCTGGAAACCCTCATCGTAATGGGCGTCATGTTCATTCTGGCGGGCATCACCATCTTCAAGAGCTTTGGCAGCATGCAGAGCTATCAAGCGAATGCGGGCATGGACATCGTCAGAAGCCAGTTGCGCGTGGCGCGCCAGTTGGCTATCAGCCAACGCCGTAACGTCCAGGTTTCATTTAACACCGCGCTCACTCCCCCGACGATGACGTACACTGTGCAAGCCGGTAACTACGCCGGAAGCACCGAAGCGAATGGAAAAGCCGTCACCATGCCGCTCCCCAACCAAGTCACATTTACAGGGGAATCCGGTGAGTCGGATACCCCGATGGCCTTTGGCACATGCGGGGGCAGCTTTGCAGTTTGTATCAATGGCAGCAGTACCCCCCCGCTCATAATGGGATTCAATTCCCAGGGCCAGTTTACAGATAGCACCTGGGTCAGCTCCCTGAACGGAACGATCTTTATAGGAATTCCCGGTCAGGCAGCCACAGCTCGCGCGGTGACCATCATGGGCGGCACTGGCCGCGTTCGCTCGTATAGCTATGTCGGTGGGGGAACGTACCAATGGACGGAATAGGGAGTTCTATCATGCAAAGAGGCCGCAGAGTTCGCACACAAAGAGGTTTCACCCTGATTGAGGTCATGATCGCCATGGGTGTCCTTAGCTTCGGCGTTCTGTCCCTCGTTTCTGTTTTCACCCAGGGTCTCAGGGCTTCCTACCAGACCCAGATGCAGTACATCGCTCAACAAAAGGCGCAGGAGGCGTTGGAGACGATCTTTACCGCTCGTGACACTAAAATCCTTACCTGGGCGCAAATTGCCAACGTGAGCAAAGGCGGAGTTTTTATGGATGGTGCGCAAAATCTTTGTGCCTCTGGACCCGACGGCCTGTTTGGCACCCAAGACGACGATTGCACCAATCCCGACGTCATAACGACGGGCCCGGGCCCCGACGGCGCTTTCGGAACCGCCGATGATGTCGTGACCAATCTGAACCCTTGGATGAAGCGCACGATTCTGATTGCTCCTGTGGCCACCACGCCCAACCTGAATCAAATCACCATTACCATCAATTGGACATTCGAGGGACAGTCCTCCTCCTACGTGCTCGTCAGTTACATTTCCAATTTTTCGTGAGGCCTACGATGACACTCCATACAAAGAAAAAAATCGCGGGCTTTACCCTGATCGAATTGCTGATCGCCATGGCCGTTACCATCATCCTTCTTTATGCCACCGTCCAGGTCTTCCAGAATGCCACCTATTCCAATCAGATCGTCGTGCAATCGGCGGACATGACGGACAATCTGCGTGCTGGATTAAACCTCATTCAACAGGATCTCCAGCAAACGGGCGCAGGCATTCCCGTCGGGGGCATCTCCATCCCCTTCACGCCGGATGGTTCCGGCTGTGCAACGACGGCGGTGATCAACCGTCCTGTCTTGGCCGGCAACAGCTCCATTCCCGGCAAAGGCACCTTTCCCAACTGCAATGCCACTATCCCCGCCGTGGAGCCTGGAAATTCCCTGGGGCCCGCGCTGACTGCCCCCGACGCCGCTTCTGGCACCGCTTCGAATCCAAATCCCAGCGGCATAACCGATGAAATCACCATGCTGTATCAGGACAACACTCTGAAGCTTGATGACCTTCCTGTGAATGACGCGACTAAATGCCCGAACGGCAAGGTGGTACTGGCCGGCACTACTCTGACGATAACCTTCGATCCCGCCTGCATCAATTTGACTACGGCCGGCATCGCGGTCCAGGTGGGCGACCTCATATTGTTGCAAAATGGGAATACCACGAACGGGACCTTGGTATGCGTCACGGGTATCTCGCTTGCGAGCAATTCTTTGACGTTTGCCTCGGGTGACGCCTTTGGCTTGAATGGGCGCAACAACATAGACACCGGCGGCACGATCAAGCAGTTGGAGACCTCCCCTGCCTGCGGTGGCGCAAATTCTTGTTTTCCTGAGACGCTGGCCACTCGTGTCTGGATGATTAGCTACTATCTGGACAACATAACCAGTCCTCCATGGGTCCGGCTGATCCGGGCAGTCAACTTTCAGACCCAGGCGCCCGTTGGCGAGACCCTGGAAAATTTGCAGTTCACTTACAACTTCGTGGACGGTGTCACCAACCCTTCGAACCAATCCACGGTTCCTACCGGCAATTCGGAATCGCAGATCCGTTCGGTCAATGTCTATCTGGCGGCCCGCTCAAGTTACAACCTCCAACAGGGCACTCACGCTTCTTACGCACGGAATAACTTGATGACGCAGGTCAGCCTCCGCAGCCTGGCCTACGTCGATCGCTACTTTTAAGAGGAGCTGGCAATGCAAATAAAGCACCATCATAAGACTTTTCGCTCTCGCAAGGACGCGGGTGTTGCGCTCATCACAGCGCTCCTCCTGCTGTTCTTGATGTCCAGCCTTCTGGTTGGCTTCTGCATCCTGCTGATCTCAAATCAGCAGTTGGCGGGTTCCAATAACGACAACATCTCGGCCTTCTACGGCGCGGAAGCGGGCATGGAGCAGTTGACCGCAAACGTGGGGAACTTGTTCACGGACACCTATGCGCCGACCATTGGGCAGGTCAACGCGCTAACAACGACCCCCGGTCCTCCCGTCATCCCGGGAATATCGTATGTGACGGGTAGCGGCGGATCGGGTTACACGATCACTCTGCCTTCCACCACAACTTACGATTCCAATGGAAACCCCATCCCGGCCACCTCTACAGTCAAGATCGGCCCCTATGCAGGATTGCCGGCTTTGGTTACCGAATACACCCTTACGGTCAATGCTCGAACGACCGCGGGCCGCGAAGTAAAACTCCAGCGCACCACGCAGGCGGTGGGCATCGGGGCTTTTTCGTTCGGCATTTTTTGTGGCATTGACTGCAGCTTCTTTGCGGGACCTGATTTCACCTTTGGCGGGCGCACCCACTCCAATGGGAATCTTTACCTCGCGGAGGGGAATGGAAGCACGCTCACTCTCTCCGACAAGGCCGATGCCTACGGGGATGTCATTCGCACCGAACTTTCAAACGGCCTTTCGACGTCAAGTAATTACACGGGAACAGTGAGCGTCACCACGAATCCCGGAAGCGGCAGCTACCGGACCCTCCTCATGACCGAGGGAAGCTACAACCCACTGGCAGGATCGGGGAATTCATCGTGGCCCACGATCTCCACGGGCCCCAGCCCCACTGATTACAATCACAACCTGATTGATGGGAAAGCCAGTCTGGACCCCACGCATTCCACGGGCGCGCAATCGCTAAACCTTGCCGTTGCCCTTTTGGGGAACGGCGCCACGCAAGCTGTCGACCTGAATCGCCGCCCCGTGATCGGTGAGTCCATGACCGTCACGGCAGAGCGCTATTATGATCAAGCCAGCCTGAGGATTCTTCTGTCGGACAACTCAACAGACATCTCGAATCTGCCGTGCGTTGATGGCGGCACGCCCCCCTTTGACCTGAGCCTGATGGCCACCACGGCAACGACTAGCTGGTCTACCTCCGCCAACGCGACCTTGAAAGCGATCGCTGTCAACCTGGCCAAAAACAGCACCGGCGCGGGGCCGCTTCCTTTGGCTGAATCCGGCTCAGCGGCAGCCTCCTACAGTTCGGTGGATGGCTATTGGCTACCCAATGGGTACCCCATCATTAAGGGGTTCATCAAAATTGAAGAGCAAACCAGCTATGGCACCGGCACAGGCTGCGGCACTTGGAAAGACGTCACCGCGGAGATCCTCGGCTACGGATACGTCGGGCGGAACATCAACCCGGTTCCCCAATCCCTGGACGGAACAACGCTCAATCAGCAATGGCCTGGCACGAGCGCAGCACCGTCGCCGGGATCACCACTAGCCGGCGTTTGGGCCATTCCTAACCCGCCGTCCAACACCACTCAGCTTGGCTTTCAGTATCCTACGGCGGCTACGTCATATTGGATGAACGGTGCGGCGATGATGACTGCCGTTTCCACACCCGGCACACCAAAAAGCTGCTTGGACCCTCATCCCAACGCAATCATTCGGTTGGAACGCATTCGCGACAATCCGAGCTCGTTGTGGCCCACTTATGTGCAGACCAGCGCTTTGAAACTCACTACCCCCAACCAAAAGCTGCCATACCAGGCGCCGATCAGTGCGGTTTGCGGCGTGGACCC
>Ga0074046_10003743_pt1 | contig 12624 bp, 10 predicted proteins | sample BogForMeECP23OM3_FD_94441 | JGI IMG/M metagenome (GOLD analysis project Ga0074046, IMG submission 94441) | Bog forest soil microbial communities from Calvert Island, British Columbia, Canada - Bog Forest MetaG ECP23OM3 | ecosystem: Environmental > Terrestrial > Soil > Wetlands ...
CGAGCGCCCGATGAGCCGCTGGATTTCGTGGGTGCGACCGCCGGCCCGGCCCTTGGTGACCTCGCGCGGCGTACGCGTCAGGGTGGAGCGGGGCAGCATGCCGTATTCGCAGGTAACCCATCCTTTGCCGCTGTTGCGCAGGAACTGCGGCACGCTGCTCTCGATGGTGGCGGTGCAGATGACGCGGGTGTTGCCCAGCTCGATGAGGCACGAGCCTTCGGCGGTGGAGATGAAGTCGGGAACGATGTTCACCGGCCGCATCTGTTCGGGAGTGCGGTTATCAGAGCGATAGACCATACGGGGCGATTGTACTAGCCGTCAGCTATCAGCAAGCAGCAGACCGCAGATCCCTCCGCTCGGACTAAAGTCCTCGGTCGGGATGACAATTGAGTGAGAATGTCGCTTTGCTGTGGCTGAAAGCTGACGGCGGACTGCTGAATCAGCCGCCCAGATCCACGTGCTCGACGTTGTCCACTTGCCGGCCGAGGAAGCGCGCCGCCAGGCGCTTGAACTTGTCCACCGAATCGGTGACGTAGAAGCGGAAGGTGCGATGGTCAGGAGGGGGCATTTCTGCACCTATAGGGGTCCTTCGACTCCGCTCGGTCGCCGCCAGCGGCGCCCGAGCTTCGCTCAGGATGACAGCATCAGTTTGGTTGTGAATCATCCCGCGCACCGCGCGCGCGGTTGATTCCGCCGAATCCACAACCTGCATTTCTGCGGGAAGCACGCGCCGCAGCACCGGCACGAGCAGCGGATAGTGCGTACAGGCGAGCACCAGCACATCAGCCTGCTTGGGCGCCTGCGTGATCGCCTCGCCGAGGTAGATGCGCGCGACCTGCTCAGTCACGGGATGCTCGATCCATCCTTCCTCCACCAGCGGGACAAACAGCGGACATGCTTTTTCGTAGGCCTCCAGCCCATGCTGTCGTAGTGCGTCGCGATAGGCGTGGCTGTTGATTGTCGCCTCGGTCGCGATCACGATGGCTGCACGCTGCTTGCTGACCTCGGCGGCCATCGCCGCTCCGGGCTCAACCACGCCGACGACGGGCACATGCGCGGCCTCTTTGATGAGCGGCAGGGCCAGCGCCGTTGCGGTGTTACAGGCGATTACCAGCAGATCGATGCTCTGAGCTTCAAGAAAGTGTGTGGCGCCTATGGCATAGCGCGCGACCGTTTCGGCCGACTTCGTGCCGTAGGGCAGGCGTGCAGTGTCGCCGAAGTAGAGGTAGTGTGCGGGAATCTGCTCGGCCATCGCCTTCAGCACCGTCAGGCCGCCGACGCCCGAGTCGAACACGCCAATGCGCGGAAGTGTCACTGCAAGTCCTTTACCACCTGGCCGATATTGCTGGCCAGATAAAAGCGCTGCAAGTCGGCATGGCCGGCCAGCGTCTCGCGCTCGTGGCCGTTGACCAGGATCTTTACCCGCTGGATCTTGCTGTCGTTCGCATTCAACGTGGCGACAATCGAGGCCACGGTTAGCTCTTCGGCGAGCACACCCGACGGATGCGCATCGGCGAAGGCAGAGTTCGTATCCACGACGGCCGCGTCCTCCCCGAGGAGGTACACGTCGCGCACGTCCGCGTCGGCTCCAATCGGGTGCGGCGACGGCGATTGCAGATATGCGCCGAAGAGCGCGCGCAAGACTGCTCGCGCCTGTTCCGACCGCTCCGCCGGCAGCACAATGCTCATCTGCGACTTGCGCAGCGTCGCGTCGGCGTCGGACGCGACATACAGCGTAACCGAAGTCGGCGGCCCATTGGTGGGAGGCGCCATGGCCAGCTGCTGCTGCGCGGCGAGTTGCTCGTCACGCGCTACTTTGCGCTTCAGGTGCCAGGCATAAACACCGAGCCCCAATGCGATCAGCAACAGTCCAGCGAACACCACAAGGATGCGCCGGGTCATGGGCGCACCTCAGGCAGTTTGCCGCGGATGGCGGCGATTCCGGCGGCAATCGATTGCGCCACCTGCTCCTGGTAGGCGGGGCTGGCGATCGCTTCCACATTCTCCGACGGAGGAGCAATCTCGACAGCTACCGCGGGCGCCGCAATGTTGTTCATGGGCCGCAACGGCGCGAACAGCGTGGCATTGGGCAGCTTGCGCGCTTCCAACTCCGCGGAAACCGATCCTGCGACCGCGCCGCTCAGGTCGAGGAACGCCGCCTGCGCCGTCTCCCACGGGAGGAAGCCCTGGGGTGAGGCGTTGGCCGGCGGCAGCAACTCGGTGAAGACGTGTACTCCTCTGCCCGTATTTGCTGCGTGCAAAACGAGATACAGCGCTGGGCGCGCTGCATTGGCTGACACCGCGCGCTGATCAAGAGCAATGGCAACATCGGAGTTGCGCAGCAATCCGGCTGCGATGCCGCGATTGTTGAGTTCGCGCTGCACCCGCCGCGCCAGCGCCAGGACAACATCTTTCTCCGGTAGCGAAGGCGTGATGGCAGCGCCAATATCGCTGCCTCCGTGCGCCGGATCGATTAGCACCAGAAAACGCAGCGCCGCTGGCTGGCGCGGCTGCGGCGTTGCCGCCGGGGCGTTCGGCGCAGCTTGCGGCGGCGGCGCGGGCGCCTGTGCCGCTACCGGTGGCGGTGGTGGTGCTGGAGCGCCTGTCACGATGATGGTTTTGCCGCCGTCGGCGAAGTTGGCCATCAGCGGAGCGGTGCCCGTGACGGAGAGTTCCGCAATGCCATCGTGCTCGGAAAAGCTGGCGCCAGTAATCAGAGGATCGTTGTAGGTGACGTTGTCTGCGCCTGCCGCAACCACAGGCTCACGGCGAAAGGTGAAGCGCACGCGCCCCGGCTCAGTGGCAATCGTGGGATTCACGGCGGAGGAAAATCCCACCAGCAGGCGCGAAGGATTGCCCGGCCGCAGTTCCAGCGTAAACCGCTCAGGAGCGGTGCCAACGAACAGGCGACGTCCCGAGGGGTGAAACTCGGTCTCGGTGGAAAGAAGCTTTGCCAGCAAATTGGCGGCGGCGTTCAGTGGCACATAGCCCCGACCGTTCTGCAGTACGAAGTTCGCCGGCAGCTTGTAACCTTCCCCGCGAACTTTGGCCTTGTCTTTTCCATCGTTGAACTGTGCCTCCTCCGGACGGCCGCCCGGAGGCGTGAAGCGCAACTTGTATTTCTTGCCATCAGGTCGTGCGTCGAGCGAGCCCAGTGGTTCAAGTAGTTCGACGAGCCCGATGTAGGACTGGCCCTTCACGTCGAGCAGGGGAACGGAATACGAAGTCTGCGGAGAGAAGACGGTGATCTGAATTGGCTCGGGCGCCTGTGCCTGAACGGGCACCCAGCGTAGCAACAAAGCCGCAAACAGCACGGGTGCGAAGAGGGCCAGCGCAATCCAAGGACGCACGCCGCGGTCAAACCGAGGCAACCTGATGCCCTCCCACCGCCGATGGTTGCGCGGCCTCCTGCAGCGAGTAGGCTACCAGCCCGCTCAGCAGCTTGGGATAGAAGTCGGTGGACTTCTGCGGCAGCACTTCGCCGCCAAATGCGATGTCGCGCACCTGTTCCATACGCACCGGATTCATAAGAAAGGCGACATTCGCCCCTTGCCTCACCTGGTCAACCGCTTCACTCGCATCGCGCACGTAGCGCAGGTGTTTCTGTTCGCGGATGTCTTCTTCGGATAGCCCTAGCGTTTCTCCCAGAACCAGCTTGTGCAGTTTTACAACGTCGAGAGCGCGCTGCCGCTCCGACAGATCAATGCCGTTCCAATGAATGTCCGGCCGTGAGCGCAACAGGAAACCGCCGTGGGCCGTGGCTGCGAGCAGCGCTGTCCGCTCTTCGCCGGCCTGGCGCAGATCCTCCAGCGCCGTGTCCATCTCTGTCAGCGGTCCGACGTCCTCAACTTCGAAATTCCCCTGAAGCTTGGCCACCATTCCAAAGATGGAGAAGTCCTCAAGGCCAAAGACCACTCGATGCGTGGGCAGGATGACCAGCCCCGGCGCGTCCATGTTGACGAAGGTCATCATCACGCGGTCGTAAGGCCCGCTCAGGTCGCCCCCTTCCTGCTGTCGCCTTTCGTTGCGATAGTTAAGCGCAGTTTCGTAGCGATGGTGCCCGTCGGCGATGATGAGCTTCTTGTCAGCCATCTGCCTCTGTACCTTGTGGACGACGTCCGGTTCCGAGATCTTCCACATGCGATGCTGCACATCGTATTCGTCGCGCACCTCGACTGTCGGTGGGACGTTTGCCGCGGCCAGCCGCAAAGTGGCGTCGATCTCTGCCGCTGGATCGGTATACAGCATGAAGATCTGGCCAAAGTGCGATTGCGTGGCCCGCAACAGGTTCAGCCGGTCGGCCTTGGGCTTGCTCAGCGTCTGCTCGTGGCGGAAAACCACCTTCTGGTCATAGTCTTCCACCTGGCCGAGCGCGATAAAACCCCGCCGCTCCATGAGCGTGCCAGAGCTGTCGCTGGGTACTCGAAACGTCTGGGTATAAAGGTAAAGGCTGGGTTCGGCATCCGGTGTCAGGACGCCATCTGCGCTCCATTGTTCCAGGTAAGCTGCCGCTCGCGTGTACACGCTCTCGCGCTCGTTGTCGCCAGCCTGCGGCTTGCCCAGGATGATGCGTACCAGGTTATAGGGGTTCGCCGCGTAATAGCGATCTTGCATTTCGGGGGTGATTTTGTCGTAGGGTTGAGTCACGACCTCGGCCACCTTCACTCTATCTGAGTTGTAACGCAGGCCTCGAAAGGGGAAGATTCTTGCCATTAGGATTGCCTCCGATATTAAAGTTGGCGCAACAGGGGTGGTCTTCAGGAGACACCTCGATTGTAGCAGTTAACAAAAGGCAACCATCGCATCAACCTCGTCATCCATAGGGGCGGAAGCGTGGCACAAGCACTCGTTGGGTCAGCGGCTGTGAGATGTTTGCCCACGCTGACCTGTGGTAACATCAGGCCACACTCCAGAGGGACCCAATGGCCCGCGGTTGCAGTCGTGAGATCGGGTCAAAGAACTCGACGACCTGGTATCGAGTGCCTGTTTGGCGGATGCAACATATTTCGTGTCCGCCCGTCCAATTCCTCGTGCGTTTCCGTCAAGGCTTTCTCCTGCTGCTCACCACGCTTTGCGTTGCCGGTCTCCTAGCGGCCTCCAGCTACGCGCAGGATGACGTTCACGTCGTGCCTCGCGAGAGCAAGAAGACCGCAGCGGCGACGCCTCCGCCCAATGTTGACCCCAGCCTGAAGACCTACACCAAGCCGTTGCGCAAGGATGTGGACCTGGTACTGGTTCCGGTGACCATCACCGATCCCTTGAACCGCCTGGTGACGGGGTTGGAGAAAGAGAACTTCGCCCTCACCGACAACGGCAAGCCGCAGGAAATTCGCCACTTCTCCAGCGAGGACGCGCCGATTTCGCTGGGCGTGATCTTCGACATCAGCGGCTCCATGGCCGACAAGATCGACAAGTCACGCCAGGCGGTCGTCGAGTTTTTCCGGACCGCCAATCCACAGGACGAGTTCTTTCTCATTACCTTCTCCGAAAAGCCTGAGGTGCTGGTGGATTACACCTCTTCGGTCGAGGACATCCAGGACAAGCTGGTGTATGCCATTCCCAAAGGCCGGACAGCCCTGCTGGATGCGATCTATCTCGGCATGAACCGCATGCGCAAGGCCCATTATGAGCGCAAGGCGCTGCTCATTATCTCCGACGGCGGCGACAACCACAGCCGTTACACCGAAGGCGAAATCAAGTCCATGGTGCGCGAGGCAGACGTGCAAATCTACGCCATCGGTTTGTTCGACTACTTTTTCAAAACGCCGGAGGAGCGCGAGGGCCCCGCCATGCTCTCTGCCATCACCGAGGTCACGGGCGGCCGTACGTTCACCATCTCCTCGCCGAACGAGTTGGCGGATGTAGCCACGAAGATAGGCATTGAGTTGCGCAATCAGTACGTGCTCGGCTACCGTCCCAGTGACCCGGGAAAGGACGGCAAGTGGCGGAAGATCAAGGTGAGACTGAATCCGCCCAAAGGTCTGCCTCCGCTCCACGTGTACGCCAAGACGGGATACTATGCACCCTCGGAATAGTGGAAGTTCTCCTCTGCTGCTGATCGCATTGGTGGCGGTGCTGGGGTGCTGCCTGGTCGCTCAAAATCCGCCGCAGAACGCGCCAGCGCCGTCGCAACCGGCCGCTGCGCAGAATCAGACTCCTCCCGTTGGTCAGGCGCCCGAAACCAAGGAAGGCGACGTTTATATCTTCAAGAAAGAAGTCGAGGAAGTCGTACTGCACGCCACCGTAGTGGACGAGCACAATCGCCTGGTCACCAATCTCGTGCGCAACGATTTCACCGTCTTTGAAAACAACAAGCCGCAGAAGATCACGCTGTTCCGCAGTGAAGACATCCCGGTAGCCATTGGCATCGTCATCGACAATTCCGGCTCCATGCGGGAGAAGCGCCCCGCAGTGAATGCCGCCGCCATCAACCTGGTGAAGGCCAGTAACCCGCAGGACAAAGTCTTTATTGTCAACTTCAACGAGGAGTATTTTCTCGACCAGGATTACACCTCAAGCATTCCCAAGCTGAAGGACGCTCTGGAGCGCATCGAGGCGCGCGGTGGAACCGCGCTGTATGACGCGACTGTCGCTTCCGCCGACCATCTTAAGAAGAGCGGCGAGCTGGAGAAAAAGGTCCTGCTGGTGGTGACCGATGGCGAAGACAACGCCAGCCGTGAGTCATTGGAGCAGGCCGTGCGTCGGCTGCAGGTCGAGAACGGGCCCACGGTTTATACCATCGGGCTGCTGCAGGAGGAGCATTCCAAGCGCGCCAAACGTGCCCTGCGCGAGATGGCAGAGGAGACCGGCGGCGAGGCCTTTTTCCCCAAGGACCTGACCGAGGTCAACGCAATCACCTCGCAGATCGCGCACGACATACGCAACCAGTACACCATCGGCTATAAACCTGATACTCCGCAGAGCGCCGGCGGCTATCGCACGGTGAAAGTGGACGCTCAGGCGAAAGGCTACAAGAAGCTCCAGGTGCGCACCCGTAGCGGCTACTATGCCGGGCAGCAGCGCGCCTCATCCACGGCGCCTTAACTGCAATCCCGCGGTGAGCAAAACACTCTCTCCTCAAAGGTAAGGAAAAGCGCAAGCTAACCAACTCGTTAGTACTTTTATCCTTTCGGATAGGTTCGAGGCTTTTGGTGAGAGGCCCGTCCGTCTGTTCGTGCGCCTATTTGGCTGTCAATACTAAGGAGCCTGCAACTCAATCTTGTCCGAACGGGGTTGGCAGTTGAGTTGCACTCTCAGCAGTCGTACCTCGGCTATGACTTCGGCAGCACTCAAGACTTTGATACGAGGCGATAGCGCCATGGGCAGCTACGTAAACAATCTGAGCGTCCGCAGCAAGCTGGTGTTGCTGATCTCGGCTGTGGTGTTTGTCCTGCTAACGTCGGTGCTGGCCGTTGTTTGGGTCCAAAGCCGCAGAGAGGTGAGGAGCTTCATCGAGCAGGACATGCGGGCCAGAAACGATGCCTTTGTTGCCATAGAGCGCTATCGCATCAAAGACCGCGCGCTCATTGCGTCCTTGGTCGCATCAAGAATGTCAGTGTCCGTGGATCCCTCTGATGAGAAGCAGACGTGCGCGTTCTTACAGCGAATATTGGACTTCAACGGTACTGACGCAAAGGATAGCGTTCATGCGGATTACGCTGCGTTTCAGACGCAGGACGGGAAGGTCCTCGGCGTTGTCGTGCGTGGCCATCCAGTATGTAGTCCGGAAGTAATGAAGTGGCGCTTGCCGGATGTTAGCTCAGCCTTCGTCGGCCAGGATGCCCTGATGACGAACTGGGAGAGTCATGCCGGAACCATCTACGCCATTTATGTTGCGAAGGTAAAGAGGGGCAACTCACAGCAAATTGTGGGTGCGGTTTCAATTGGCTACATGCAGCAGGACGAGGCCGCAAGACTGGCGAAAGCCCGGACTGGCACGGACGTTGTGTTCTGGCACGAGGGGGAAGCGGGGTCCCAGGAATTCGAACCGCACGTTTTCGGTGTCAGCGATCCTCGGCTCGGCGCAGCCCTGAAGGGGAAGTTGCCGGAGAGCAACAAAGGGATTGAGTTCAAGGCGGACGGCGAACAGTACGTTTTGCAACAGATCACTTTGGATCCTCCGGGCGTCCAGCGCGAAAATCCCGAGCGAGTCCACATTGGACTTGTGGAGTCCGTGACCCAGCGTATGCGGCCATTTGTGACCCTGGAGCATTACCTGGCTGTTCTCGGCGCCTGCTCGCTGCTGATTGGCGTCGGCTTGGGCGTGATTTTCTCCCGCCCTTTAGTGAAACCATTGGTTGGTTTGGCCAATGTTGCCCGCGATGTCGAGAACGGCAAGTACGACGGCATCAAGCGGCTCAAGGTTGAGAACCAGCATGCATTTGCGTCTCACGATGAGATCGGTATCCTTTGCCGCGCCTTCGAGGGAATGGTGGGTGGTTTGAAGGAACTGCGCGCCATGTCGAAGTTCTTGTCGCACTCCGCCTGTGACTCCCTGGGGCATTGTGACACCAGTGTGACCCTCATTACCCAGCGCAAGTGGATGGTTGTTCTGTTCTCGGACATCCGTGACTTCACCGCGTTCTCCGAAGGCAGAGATCCCGAAAGCGTCGTTCAGCGGCTCAATCAGGTGCTGGGCATGCAGGCTGAGGTCGTCACGAAGCAGGGCGGCGACATCGACAAGTTCATCGGGGACGCAATGGTGGCCTGGTTCTCGGGTCCCGATCGTTGCCGGCGCGCGGTCGAGGCGGTGCGGGAGATGTTCGCCGAACTGGCGGCCAAGATTGGTGACGGCGCTGGCGGACAGGTTGGCGTCGGACTGCATGTTGGCGAAGTCATTGTGGGAGCGCTGGGCAGCCGCCAGCGCCAGGATTACACCGCGATTGGCAGCACCGTGAATCTGGCAGCACGGCTTGGTTCCGCGGCCAAGAGCGGCCAACTTCTCATCTCACAGGCGGTGGCAACGGAATTGGGAAGCGCCGTTCCAGTTCGCGCGCTGCCACCGATCAGTCTGAAAGGCTTTGCCGAGCGCGTAGCGGTTTACGAAGTGCTTTTTGAAGACAGTTCCGCCCCGCGCAGCGCCGCGGCTGCGTAACCAACGCAACGCTGTAGCCAACCGGCAAATATAAAGTTCACCCGAAAGGCCGGTGCTAGAATCTTGGCTAATAGGAAAGCCGCGAGCAACCGACCTGTGCGATTCATCCGCTACAAGAAATACGTTCCCGAACCGGCCTCCGAGATGAGCATGGAGGACCTGCTCCACGCGCTCTCCGATTTCCTGCTGCAGAGCGGCTTTCGCCAGCAATACCAGGATTTCTACGACCTGCGCAATATGGAGCAGTCGCTCGACGAGTTGCGCCAGGCCATCGCCGAAGCGCTGCTCAACAGCGACATGCTCGACGAGGCCATGCGCGAGCAGATCGAAAACATGACGCCCGAGCAGATGGAGCAACTCATTCAGCAGCTCATCGAGCGCATGGAGCAGGAAGACTACATCAGCGTGGACCAGCCGCACGATCCGGCGCGGCAATCGAGCGTCGGCGGCCAGGTCGGCGAGCCGCAATCGCAGGCGCGCTTCGAGGTCACCGACAAGAGCCTCGACTTCCTCGGATACCGTGCGCTGCGCGACCTGATGGGCTCGCTGGGCAAGTCAAGTTTCGGCCGTCACGACACTCGCGACCTTGCGACCGGCATCGAAGCCAGCGGCGCTTCGAAGACCTACGAGTTCGGCGACACCTTAAATCTTGACATCACCGCGACGCTGTCCAGCGCCATCCAGCGCGAAGGCCTGCTCCTGCCGCTCAACATCGAGTACAGCGACTTGCAGGTGCATCAGTGCGAGTATCAGTCGTCCTGCGCGACGGTGCTCATGCTCGACTGCTCGCACTCGATGATCCTTTACGGCGAAGACCGCTTCACGCCGGCGAAAAAAGTGGCGATGGCGCTCTCGCATCTCATCCGCACGCAGTATCCGGGCGACTCGCTCTCGCTGGTGCTTTTCCACGACTCGGCCGAGGAGTTGCCGCTGTCGCAACTGGCGCGCGTCAAGGTTGGGCCGTACTACACCAACACCCGCGAGGGACTGCGAATGGCGCAGCGAATTCTTCAGCGGCAGCGAAAAGACATGAAGCAGATCGTCATGATTACCGACGGCAAACCCTCGGCGCTGACGCTGGAAGACGGGCGCATCTATAAGAACGCCTTCGGCCTCGATCCGCTGGTGGTTAGCGAAACGTTGAAGGAAGTTTCCAAGTGCAAGCGCGCCGGAATTCTGATTAACACCTTCATGCTCGCCTCGGAGTACGGCCTGGTGCAGTTCGTCCAGAAAGTCACCGAGATGTGCCGCGGCAAAGCCTACTTCACCACTCCCTATACGCTCGGCCAGTACCTGCTGATGGACTACATGTCGCGCAAGACCAAAACGGTGCATTGAAGCAGTGGTCAGTGGTCAGTGTTCGGGCGTCAGACATCAGCTTGACACAGCTCTAACTCGCGTCCTGTTGGGAGCTAACGTCTTAGAAAAATGGTAACCACACTTTAGTGGCCGATTTTCCACGCCCTTTTCTTAGCTGGAGGAACTATTACGCGAAGTACCCAACCAATGCGATCTACGTTAAACGCGGCGCAGAGGGACCTCGGCAGTTCGCTGCCACTCCGAAATCAAGGACGATCTGGCAAGTGCTACCCTCTAATTGCTCGCCGCGGTTGTAACGCCCGCTTTCGCGGAAACTCCCGTTTCCTTGGAACTTGACACGAATACGCTACACATTTCCTTGCCCGACAGGCGTCCAACCTTCAAAGCGTACTCGCTTTCCAGGGCGCACAGCTCCAAATCGAGTTGGCCCTGTTTGGCGTACTCCGCTGGGACGCCTCGGCGCAGCTTGTAGTACATGATGGCGAGCGAGCTGTTGGCGTGGCTCAGAGCGTACGAGACGGACTTGTCGGCATCGGTTTTCGCGCGAAAGTCGGCCTCGGAGATCTGGTGGTCGATGTCATCGAAGCTGGCTGCGGGAATCACCATTCCCGGTTTGGCGGCAAGCACGCGGAGGCCCTCGATGGCATCGGGAATGCGCACTGCGGCCTTGCGATAGGCGTCGGAAAGCCGCCGCACATCGGGCGATTCTCCACACGGCGTCGCTGGCGCGGCGGGAATGCTGAGCACCGCGACCTGCCCCTGTGACACTACAGATGCGCCAAGCGCCCGGGCCAGGGCGGGCAGGCTTACGTAGGCCGTACCTTTGCGGAACAGCACGTCGTCACCCGTGATTTGTCGGCCCTCGATGGTGATCTGGGTTAGAGGGCTCGGCTTCGGGTGATCGGCGCCCGGCTGCGCCTCTTGGGCGGCCAAGCTGATGGCAAGCAGCGCGGAAGTGATGAGTGGGAGGACAAGCCGCCGCACGGTACACCTCATTCCTCCGGAATCTGTGGAATCCGGGCAGATATCATTGGGCAATCTTAGGGTAAAGTTCTGCGGCAGCCAAGTCAGTGATGCCGGTCACCGGGGAGAGCAATCAGGAAGCCATGGCTGCCGTCCTTCAAGCCTACCCGAGGTAGGCTAACTGCTTCCAGTTGTCAGGCGTTGGGATTGGGCGCGGTCTCGTCGGCTTTTTTCACTGCCGCTTCGGCAGCGTCGAAACCCATCTTGGAATGGGTGCCGTCGCAGAATGGCTTGTTCACCGAACCGCCGCAGCGGCAGAGCGAAAACGCTACTTTGCCGGTCAGGTCGTAGGGGTTGCCGTCGGCGTCCACCAACTCGATGCTGCCCTCGGGCGCTTCCACGCGGTAGGGCCCGTTCTTGCGACAGGTGATTCTTACTTGCGCCATGTAGTTCCTCCGATAAGTGCGGTTCGTCCATTGTAAGCTAGCGCTGCCGATGACGGGGGAGACGCCAGCTCGCGTTCGGTTGTCAGGCCGAGTCACCTGTCAAGATATACGTGTGGGTGCTGTCTGGTTCCTTCAAGAAGTTAGCGCATTGAAAGACGGTGAGTATGGCAATCGGAGCGCCAAAACCTAGGCCGAGGTGTTGTGATTTTCAGTAGGAAAATGTTTTCCTGTTGCGAAAGGCAGCGGTCTAGCCCGTCCTGAGTTCCCATTTCGGAACTAAAATAATGCGTAGCTGTACTACTTTCACATGTTTGCTATGTAGTTCTTACATGTCAATATGGCAAAACACAACAGCCGCATCTAAGCTGTTTATTATCAAATGTATAGGTTTCGCAGATGGCGGCGTACAGAATCCCCTGAATTATGCTATAGTGAAAGTAGAATCGAAGTTGAGGGGAGCCCGGCCAATGGCTGGGTTTTCGTGTTTTTAGCCTTGGAACTTCTGGGTAGCTTCTGTCCGCTCGCGGACAGAGACTTTCGCTGCCGGACAATCCACCCAATCGTTGCCGCGTAACTTACTGAAATCATTGCTTCTGCCGTGGCCTCCACCTTGCACCGTTGCAATCGGATCTCGGATGCAGATGGGGTTGACGGAGGTCAATCCCACGGAAATCAAATATGTCAGGATTCTTCCAAGATCTTCGCTTCGCTCTGAGACAGATCGTAAAGTCGCCGGGTTTTGCCGCCACCGCGATTCTGACGCTTGCCCTGGGCATTGGCGCGAATACGGCCGTATTCAGC
>Ga0074046_10003744_pt1 | contig 12622 bp, 12 predicted proteins | sample BogForMeECP23OM3_FD_94441 | JGI IMG/M metagenome (GOLD analysis project Ga0074046, IMG submission 94441) | Bog forest soil microbial communities from Calvert Island, British Columbia, Canada - Bog Forest MetaG ECP23OM3 | ecosystem: Environmental > Terrestrial > Soil > Wetlands ...
TATATCAAGATTGCCGAAGGCTGCGATCATCCCTGCAGCTTCTGCATCATTCCCCAGCTTCGCGGACAGTTCCGCTCGCGCCGTTTCGAATCTGTCATCGCGGAGGCGGAGCGGCTGGCGCAATCCGGCGTCCGCGAAATCACGCTCATCGGACAGGACACCACCTGCTTCGGCGAGGACCTCGGCCTGAAGGATGGGCTCGCCCTGCTGCTGGAGAAGCTCGCGGGCGTAGAAGGCCTGCAGTGGATTCGCTTCCTTTACGCTTATCCCAACAAAATCACCGGGCGCCTGCTCGAAACAATCGCCGCCCACGACAATATCTGTTCCTACATTGACGTTCCCCTGCAGCACGCCTCGGCGACGGTTCTGAAGCGCATGAAGCGCGGGGGCGGCGGCGATCTGTTCTTGCGCTCCATCGAAAAAATGCGCCGTGTAATTCCCGGTGTCACTCTGCGGACTTCGTTCATTGTCGGCTTCCCGGGCGAAACCGAAAACGAATTCGAGGAGCTTTGCAGCTTCGTGAAAGAGGCCGCGTTCGACTGGATGGGCGTCTTCGGCTACTCCGACCAGGAAGGTGCGGCGGCCTTCGATCATGGCAAAAAGCTTTCCCCGCGCGAGATCGAGAGTCGCCGCAAGTCGCTGATGTCGATCCAGAAGAAGATCAGCCGGACAAAGAAGAAATCGCTCGTCGGACGCGAATTCGATCTGCTGCTGGAAGGCGCTTCAACGGAGTCCGACCTCCTGCTCGAAGGCCGCACCGCGATGCACGCGCCCGAGATTGACGGCAAAGTCTTCGTGAACGATTATCCCGAGGGAGACGAGCCGAAAAAAGGAGAGTTTTACCGCTGCCGTATCACGGCGGCGCACGATTATGATTTGGTGGCGCAAATCGTTTGAGGTCGGGCGTAAAATGCCCGTGGTGAAAACGAGATCCCGTTCTTCAATTCTCAATTCGCCGGACTTTGACAATTCACATCACAATAAGGAACTCCAGAAGGGATTGTTTCGACACCTTCTGACCATAAGAGGTGAGGCCATGAAAACTCGAATCAGCTTCGTCACAATCTTGCTGCTACTGCTTTTCACTACTGCCGCGGTATGTCAGATCAATTATGGATCAAACGCCCTGGTGGGTAAGTATGCCAATGTGAACGACATCAAGGTCTACTACGAGGTCTACGGAGCGGGCGAGCCACTGCTCTTATTGCATGGCAATGGCGGATCGATTCAGAATTTTGTGTACCAGATTCCGGAATTGTCCAAACGCTTCAAAGTGATCGCCGTTGACAGCAGGGCACAAGGCAAATCGACCGACTCCGATCAAGAGATCACGTATGCACTCATGGCTTCAGACATGAGCGCACTGATTGACAGACTGAACCTTGGCAGTGTCGATGTTGTGGGTTGGAGTGATGGTGGAAACATCGGTCTGGAATTAGCTTCTGCCCGTCCTCAACAGGTTAAGAAACTGGTTACTTTCGGCGCAAATTACACGCATGAGAACTACGCGGCTCCGCCTGACAATGTCACCATGGATGCAAACGACCCCAGACTCTTGAAAACCACGCCCGTGATGGAAGAATACAAGAAAGGAATGGATAAACTCTCTCCGGTCGTAAAAGAGAAACTTGCTGATCTGATGGAGAAGTATCCAAATCTTACGGTGGAACAGCTCAAACAGATAAAGGCTCCGGTTCTGGTTGTTGTTGGAGACCGTGACGCAATCAATCTTGACCAGACAGTTTCACTGTTTAAAAGCCTGCCTCATTCACAGTTGTTCATTGTTCCGGGTGCTTCCCACCTGGTGCCTGCCGAACAACCGGGATTGGTCAACAGTGAGGTGATCAAATTCTTGTCCACACCCTACCGTGACCTTGATCGCTACTATTGGATGAAGTTTGTCAAATAGGTGTTGTTCGAAGTTAGAAGCATTCCTGCAATCCCGCTATGCTGCGCAAACGCTCCATCAAGCTCCGCTGCCCCATCTGCAAGAAGCCGGTGAAGATCGCCGACGCCGACTTCCCTTTCTGCAGCGAGCGCTGCCGCCTGATCGATCTCGGCAAGTGGGCCAGCGACGCGTATGTAATTTCGTCGCCGGTTGACGACGCCGAAGAAGCGGTCCGTGAAGACAGCCCCGACGAGGACGGAGACTGATGAATCCTCCGCCCGAAGTCGCCGACGGCCCCGCGGCTCCGCTGAAGCCCGCCCCGCTATGGGCCACCTTGGTCGCGACCTTCATCGGCGCGGGACGCCTCCAGCCCGGTCCCGGCACCTGGGCATCGTTAGCGACCGTCATTCTTTGGGCGTTGGCAAGTTCGCAAATCCCGGTCGCGGACCGCACCTGGGCAACTATCGTCGCCGCCGCAGCCGCAACCCTCATCGGAATTCCCGCTGCCACACGGGTCGCACGTGCATCTGGGCTGAAAGACCCGCAATTCGTCGTCATCGATGAAGTCGCGGGGCAACTGGTTACACTTATCGCCGTCCCTCTAGATTGGAAAACCTTTCTTGCGGGCTTTATACTCTTCCGTGTCTTCGATATTTGGAAGCCGTTTCCAATTCGGCGATTGGAGCGGCTGCCCGAGGGCACCGGCATTGTGGTGGACGACCTCGGAGCGGGACTTTATGCGCTCGCCGTCATGCATCTTCTGTTGCACTTTGGACTTCTAATGAAGTAGCGCCGGCGTCCCGCCGGAAGAAACTCATGAGCATCTCGGACCGCCTGCTGGGAAAGAAGAACGTCAACGGCAAGCCGCACATCGAAGCGGTCGCGCCCAGTTTCGCTTTGCCTGGAGGCGAGGTTCGTATCATCGGAAAGGGCCTGCGTCCGCCCGAGTTGCGCCGTCCCAGCGTTCTCTTCGGCGAGATCGAAGGCTCGGTGTTAATCAGTTCCGACGATTTCCTGGTGGCCCGCGTGCCCGAGGGAGCGGCCTCGGGACCGGTAGTAGTGAGCACGGACGGGGTCGGCGCCGAAGGCCACGTCAGCAATCCCCATTCTATTAAGGTTGCCGTCCCCATTGCCGGCGACCTTCATCCGGTCACCAATCCCGCGCTCGACCGCGAAGGCAACATCTTTGTCACCTTCTCCGGATCGCGCGGGCAAAAAGTTCCCGTGTCAATCTTCAAAATCGACACCAGCTACAACGTAACGCCGTTTCTCAGCGACATGATGAACGCCACCGCGATTGCCTTCGACCGCGCCGGCCAGATGTACGTTTCTTCGCGGCATGACGAAGCCGTGTATAAGGTCTCGCCGAAGGGCGCCATCTCCACCTACGCCGAAGGCATGGGGACCGCCACCGGCATCGCCTTCGACGCCGCCGAGAATCTCTACGTCGGCGACCGCAGCGGAACCATTTTCAAGATCGCCCGCGACCGCCAGATTTTTGTATTCGCGACCCTGGAGCCGAGCGTTTCCGCTTATCACATCGCCTTCGGTCCCCAGGGCGATATGTTCGTCACCGGCCCCAGCACTTCCAGTTTCGACTGCGTCTACAAAGTTGACCCCCACGGAACCGTGTCTGTCTTCTACCGTGGTCTGGGGCGTCCGCAAGGTCTGGCCCTTGATGTCGAGGGCAATATCTACGTCGCCGCCTCTCTCTCCGGAAAACGCGGCATCGTGAGGATCACTCCCCAAGGCTACGCCAGCCTCGAAGTCTCCGGCCACGGCCTGGTCGGACTGGCCTTCGCTCCCGGCAAGTCGGCCATCCTCGCCACTCACAGCGCCGTCCACCGTATTGCCTGGAATATTCAAGGTCTGCCGCTGCCGCCGGAGTGAGCATTTGGCTAGCGAACTGGCTGAATCCGGTGCACAATTCCACCGGCGGGATCAATAAGGGAACGGCTTTAGCCATGCCGTCCTGAGCCAATAATTACGCTGGAATTTATACGCCTGGAGTGAAATTGTGGGTCGGGTTTCAGGGCCAGTCTTGCGCTCCGTGATAGATGCGCAAGATCTCCAGGTTTTGATCTTGGATGCGATAGACGACTATATAAGGCAAGCTGGGGAAGACCAGTTCTCGGGTGCCCTCAATACGTCCCCTGCGACCACGACGAGGGAAGTTTCCAACTTGCCACAACCATCGTAGAGAGTCTGTGCCACCTTGGCGGCAGCATTGGGGTTGTCTTGTTGAATGCGGAGAACAATATTGTAGAGATCTTGAGCGGCGGGGGTGGTCCAGCGCAGGCGCATTATGGACGAAGCATCTGCTGCAGCTTGGCCCCCGACTTCTTCGTGCTCCACAAACTCGCCGCGCTCCGCAGCCGCCAAACCGAGATTCACAGCCTCGATGAAGCGGGTGTCGTCCTCCAGGTAGCGGCTCAGAACCTGCTGCGCCAGCTCGTCGGTTTTCACCCCTCGCTGGGCTGCGATTTGGGCAAGTTGGGCTTCTTTTTCGGGCTGAAGATGTACTTCCATGGTGACAGTCTAGGAAGGTTTGCGAGGGCTGTCAAACAGTCCGTCGCAATCTCTCCGACGGTACAGGCCCCGAGTAGATAACTCCCGCCCAAGCGGAGCTTGAGCCGGGCACCCTTTGGAGTGAGGTAGTGCACACACCCACACATTCGCAAAGACGCAAATATGTGGGGCAGCCGGCTGCCGCTGCCGCCGGAGTGAATGGATTTTGTAAATTGGTAATCGTGTAATTTTGTAATTCAAAATCGCGGCTAACGACGAAACCCAAATAGGTTTTCAGATTACCAAATTACCCGATTAACAAATTACAAAATGAGTTCAGCCGCTGCCCACTTCGGCCGCACGCAGGTGCGAAAAGGGGGACAGCGTTTCTTCGATATCCAGTGTGACTCCGCGAGTGACGACCGGTCCGAAGCGCAAGAAGCGTTGCAGGGTGACGGGATTGCTGGAAACATGGCGCGTTTCCCGCCGGCGGACATGTATGCCCGGGCACCGACTAACGTTCGCAGGCTCTCGACATGCATATCGCGCTCCGTGACCAACTTTCGATGCTCGCCGCCGCTACGAGGGCGAACTTCCGCTCTTTTCCCATCCCGTCCGCAAGCAGGCACGAATCACTCCCAGCAACTCCTCGTTGTCGGCCGGCTTCTGGAAAAACGCGACGGCGCCCGATTCGAGGGTACGTTTTTCAGTGGACTCGGGATCGCGAGCCGTAAGCACGATCACCGGGATGGCCGCCAGCGCAGGATACTCCTGCAAGTTTTTCAGCACTGCAAATCCGTCGCCCGCCGGCAACCCGAGATCGAGAATGATGAGGCGAGGGTGTTCCTTTTGAGCCATAGCGATGGCGGAATAACCGTCGCAAACATTCACAGTATCGAAGTTATTGGCCTGCAGACGCAAACTCAGGGCCTGTCTGAGATCGGGATCGTCATCCACGACCATAATCTTCGCTCGATTTATGGGCAGCCCGTCGCTGTCATTTTCAGTGCGCATTTTCATGGTTCTCCTTTTCGGTGAAGTGAGTATTGCTCCAACCACTCCGCTGAATAATCTCGGTCACATAGTCGGCCACTCCCCACACCTGTTGCTCCACCGTCCTCGGGTCGGCGGCGGGCGGACCGGGAATCGGCTCCGCCGTCACGCGCAACGTGCCGTTCACCTTTTGCTTCAGCAGCGCGCCCACCTGGTCGCGGATTCTGTCCAGCAGGATGTTGACCCGGTCCATGCCGATGGAGGCGACTACATGAAACGTTTCGACAGCGCCGCCGCTTTCCATCGGTGGCAGAACCAGGTCCTTGTCCACGCTGACGCACTGGCGCAGCCGTTCCAGAGCTCTCTGGCAGGCTTCTTTCCAGCTTCCGCGCAGGGCTTTGGACAACGGAGTCAGCTCTACCCGCACCAGCACGATGTCTTCCCGCAAACGTCCCTGGTGCGTGATCGCGGGCGCCAGAAGCTTGGCCAGGGAATAGAGCGGCAGAGTGAACGAGAACGTGCTCCCGTTTCCAGGTTCGCTCGCCACCCACATCCTTCCCCCGTGGCGAGTGACGATTTCCTTGGCGATGTAAAGCCCCAGACCTAGGCCGGTGCGGTTACCGTCCACCGCGTTCGGGTCCTGGTAGAGACGTTCGAAAACCCGCGGCAGCGCCTCTTGCACAATGCCACGGCCGCTGTCGCTGACCGAGAGATAGACGGAGCTTGGATCGGTCTCCACCATCGCGGCTTTCACCACCACAGACCCATCGCATGCGGTGAATTTGATCGCGTTGTCGATCAGGTTCATAAGGACTTCAAGAGTGCGGTCGGCGTCCGCATAGACGAGGGGGATGGTCTGGTCCACCCCAACTTCAAGGCCGACTCCCTTTTCGGCGGCGGTGGCCCGCAACATCGCCACCGCCTGCCGAATCAGTTCGCCGATATCGACGCACCGCGGTTCCACCCGCAGCTTGCCGTTTTCGGCGCGCGTCGCTTCCAGCAGGTCACGGATCATGGCATGCAATTGATTCACACTCTTGAGCACCGCCTTCAGGTGCTCGGTTTGGTTCGGCGCCATGGGGCCTGCCAACCCATCCAATAACAGCGTCACGTATTGGTGAATGCAGGTCAGCGGTGTGCGCAATTCGTGCGAAACATGCGACAGAAACTGGTCCTTGAATTCAAGTTGCCGCTGGCGCGCCGCCTCGATCGCCAGCAGGTGTTCCTTTCGTTCCACCGCTTTGCGTATGGAGCGCTCCAGTTGTTTGGCGGTGATGTCGCTTTTGATCACGTAGTCCTGTACGCCCTGGCGGACGGCTTTGATCGCCATGGGCTCATCGTCCTGACCCGAAAGGATCACCACCGGCACGTTCGGCGCCTTCTGCATGATCCGGCGATAGCTTTCCGCGCCGTGGCTGTGGGGAGGGTTCAAGTCGAGCAGCACCAACAAGGGGGTTTCCACCTCCAGACAAGCCAGAGCGTCGGAGATCCGGGGGACGCAGTTCACCTCGTATCTGCAATCGCTCTCCACCAGACGCAAGCGCACCAAGTCCGCCGCTTCGGGTTTTTCCGCAATCAGCAATACCTTAGCAGCATCGTGTTCCATAACAGGACCGTGTTCCATCATTGCTTGTTTCTCCTCTCCTGGCCGGCTCGCGGAGCCGCGCCGGTACTCTTCCCTCGACGGCCCGCCATCGCTTCCCCGCCGTCATTTCCGGGAAAAACCTGCGCCCATGGCGTCTTCGCCCATTACGCCGGTCACATCCCAATGCGATGACATAAACTTAGCTATCGGCTCCGCCCCCACGCCCTCGACATTCGAAAAGACACGGCCAATCCGGCATGACCCGATGAACGTACTGGGCAGGCTGGGTGGCGCACATCCCGGCAATAATTCGTCGGGAACCTACGGTCGTGTCCCAAAAGTTCGCAGCATAAATCAACCCTGTCATCCTGAGCGAAGCGAAGGACCTATGTATTTGGATTCGCGATGTACAGTTCTCTCGCTTTGTCCAGGATGACAACCCAAACTTATTTCAGTTATTTTTTTTTGGGACAATACACTACGGAGTGATTGATCTGCAGGCGCGCGCCATCTCCATTTCTTAGTTGCTGCCCACCTCGACCGCAAGCAGGTACGGAAAGGGGAACAGCGTTTCTTCGCGCTCGTGTTGTTTCTCTATCCAGTCCTCAATTCCCTGTTGCGCGATCGGAGACAGCGGGTAGAACTCAAATCCAGAGTTAGCGTCCGTGCTGTGGCGAACTGTCGCCAGCGTCTCGACCGCAGCGCCCGCCAAAGACAATGCGATCGCCACTGTTTCCCCCACCCGTGGCGCGCCGCAGACCAGCGCCGACATTCCTCGCGTGCTGATATCGAGTGTGACTCCGCGAGTGACGACCGGTCCGAAGCGCAAGAAGCGTTGCAGCGTGACGGGAATGCTGGAAACATGGCGCGTTTCCCGCCGGCGGACGTTGTATGCCCGGGGACCGACTAACGTTCCCAGGCTTTCGACATGCATATCGCGCTCCGTGACCAACTTCCGATGCCCCGCGCCGTTACGAGGGCGGACCGGCGGCCCATCCTGCTCCCGTCTGCAGGCAAGCGCGAATTACTCCCAGCAACTCCTCGTTGTCGGCCGGCTTTTGAAAAAAGGCGATGGCGCCCGATTCGAGGGTACGTTTTTCATTGGCCTCGGGATCGCGAGCCGTAAGCACGATCACCGGGATGGCCGCGAGCGCAGGATACTCCTGCAAGTTTTTCAGCACCGCAAATCCATCGCCCGCCGGCAGGCCGAGATCGAGGATGATCAGATGGGGACGCTCCTTCAGAGCCATCGCGATGGCGGAATAACCGTCGCACACATTCAAAGCCTCGAAGTGATTGGCCCGCAGGCGGAGACTCAGCGCCTGCCTAAGATCGGGATCGTCATCCACGACCATAATCTTCGCTCGATTGATGGGCTGCCGCTCGCTGCAACTCTTAGTGCGCATGGTTTTGGTTCTCCTTTTCTGCCAAGTTTCTCTGGCTGCGAATACCGTGCTGAATGCTTTCGGTGACAAAGTCGGCGATGTCCCAGGCTTGTTGTTCCAGGGTTCGAGGGTCCGTGGCGGAAGGCACAGGAATCGTCTCGGCCCACACGTGCAAAGTGCCGCTGGCTTTCAACTTCGGCAGTGCGCCGAGCTGGTCGCGGATCCGGTCCATCATGATGTTGACCTTCTGCATGTCAGTGGAGGCAACCACGAAAAATGTTTCGCCGGCGCCGCTGTTTTCCATGGGTGGAAGAAGCAGATCTTTGTCCACGTAGATGCACTGGCGGAGGCGCTCCAGACACCGCTGGCAGACTTCTTTCCAGCTTCCGCGCAGTGCTTTGGACAGCGGGGTCAGTTCCACGCGCACCAGAACCATGTCCTCCCGCAAACGCCCCCGGTGCGTAATCGCCGGAAGCAGGAGCTTGGCCAGGGAATAGAGCGGCAAGGTGAAGGAGAAGGTGCTGCCGCATTCGAGCTGGCTTGCAACCCACATCCTGCCGCCGTGACGAAGGACAATTTCTTTCGCAATGTAGAGCCCCAGGCCGAGTCCACTCTTGTTACCGTCCACGGCTTCGGGGTCTTGGTAGAGACGTTCGAAAATCCGGGTAAGGCCTTCGGGAGGTATGCCACGCCCGCTGTCGCTGACCGATAGATAGACGGCGCTCGGATCGGTCTCCACCAGCGCGGCTTTCACGATCACCGAACCATTGGGCGGGGTGAACTTGATTCCGTTCTCGATCAGGTTGACCAGGACTTCGAGGGCGCGGTCGGGATCCGCGTAGACCAGGGGAATCGTCTGCTCTAACACAGCGTCGAGGCTGACCTGTTTATCGGCAGCGGCGGGCCGCATCATGGCGACCGCCTGCTGCACCAGTTCCCGGATGTCGATGCAGCGTGGCTCGACGCGCAACTTGCCGTTATCGGCGCGGGTGGCCTCGAGCAGGTCGCGAATCATGGCGTGCAACTGATTCGCGCTCTTAAGGACTGACTTCAGGTGGTCAGTCTGGTTAGGCGCCAGGGGGCCATCCAATCCGTCCAAAAGAAGCGTCACGTACTGGTGAATGCAAGTCAACGGCGTCCGTAATTCGTGGGAAACGTGGGACAAAAACTGGTCTTTGAATTCAAGCTGCTGCTGGCGGGCCATATCCAAAGCGCGCAGCAGACCCTGCCGTTCCACCGCATGGCGGAGGGCCCGCTCCAGGTGTTTGCTGGTGATGTCGCCTTTGACCAGGTAGTCCTGCACGCCCATCTGGACGGCTTTCATCGCCAGCGCCTCATCGTCCTGACCCGTAAGGATCACCACCGGCACGTTTGGAGCCTTCTGCATGATCTGGCGAAAGGTTCCCGCGCCGTGGCTGTCGGGAAGGTTCAAGTCGAGCAGTACGAGGGTGGGAGTTTCGACATCCAGGCAGGCAAGAGCGTCGGCGAGGCGGGGAACGCAGTTCACCTGGACCGGGGATTTGCATTCGACGAGGCGCAGGCGTACCAAGTCCGCGTCTCCGGGATTGTCTTCGATCAGCAAGACGCGGGCAGGTTCTCGCTCCATTAGTTCAGTTGTCCTTTCCTGGGCAGGGTCGCCGAGCCGAACCAGAATTGTTCGATCGACTGCACCGCGGCGAAGTAATCTTTCAGACTTCCGGGTTTGCTGATATAGCAGTTGGCGCCCAGCTCGTAACTGCGCGCAATATCCGACGTTAAGCGCGAAGTGCTGAACACCACGATGGGGATAGTGTGCAGATCCGCGTCCCCTTTGACCTCCGCCAATACCGATCGTCCGTCTTTCTTCGGCAGATTCAGGTCCAGGATCACAAGGTCGGGACGGAGTTTTTGCGCGTGGATCCCTCTCTGGTTGAGAAAGGACATCGCTTCTTCGCCATCCTCCACGCTTTCCATCTGGACGCGATGAAAGTTTTCCCGCAGCGCCTCGCGGGCTAAGTCCACATCGGCGGGATTGTCGTCCACCATAAGAATGATGCAAACTTGTTTCATGATCGCGCGCGCCCTTCTTCTTCGGGAGCGGCGGCGGGCAAGGTAAACTTAAAAGTGGAACCCTCTCCCACTTTCGACTCTACCCAAATCGTGCCGCCGTAGTGTTCGACGATCTTCCTGCAAATCGCCAGACCGATGCCGTTGCCCGGGTACTCGCTCCGGGTATTTAGGCGTTGGAAGACGACAAAGATGTTTTCCGCGTATTCGGGCGCGATGCCGATGCCGTTGTCACTCACGCTGAACAACCAATTGCCGCCCGATTTCTCAGCGCGCACGGCGCACTCCGGCGGCGCTCCGTCGTGAAACTTGATGGCGTTCCCGATCAGGTTCTGGAAGACCTGCGCGATCTGAGTTTGATCCGCCCATACGTTCGGAAGCGCGGCATGGGTGACGACCGCACCGCTCTCCGCGATCACGGCAGTCAGACTTTGCAGAGCCTCTTCCAGCGCCACATCGCAATCGACGTTTTTGTGAGGCGCATCGGTCCGCGCCACTCGCGAAAAGGCCATCAGATCGCGAATCAGAGCCTGCATCCGCAAAGCTCCCTCGCGCGCATAGCTCAGGAATTTATCCGCGTCTTTATCGAGTTTGCCGCTATAGCGTTCGGACAGCAGTTGCGTATAGGACGCCACCATGCGCAGAGGCTCTTGCAGGTCGTGCGAAGCCACATAGGCAAACTGTTCCAGTTCACGGTTGGAGCGGGCGAGTTCTTCCATCTTCTTTGCCAGTTCCTGCTCGGCCCGCTTGCGCTCGGCAATTTCGGATTGTAGAACTGCGGTGTGCTGCGCCACCTTCCGCTCCAACCGGGCATTGCTTGCATCGCTGCGCTCGACGATGAAAGCTACCCACATAATGAAGCCCGTGAGCAAGGCGCTGCAAAATAGAGCGAGCAGGCTGACTTCAACCCAAGTGAAGTGCGAGTCTGTAAGAAGCGTTTTCGTTATCGATAAGCCGATTAGAGAGAGGACCAGCAAGGCGGCGGGAATCACTTTGCGAAATAACCTCGCTCCCGCGCCCGGGCTGGCCAAAAAACCACCAACGGCCCAGGTAGGACGCGCACCCACTAGGCCACAGGCCAGAACAAGGCAGGTCACAGCGGCCGGCAACGCCATGGTGATCCCGGACGCTTTGGGTTGCAGAACCAGGGCGAAGAAATCAAAGATGGCGCAGATCGCCGCCACCAGGCCAAGCCACTGGGCGGGCCAGTGATCGCGCCGCGTCTTCCAGTCCAGCAGCAGGAGTGCAAGACCGAGAACGATGAAGCCCACCGCCGCGACGATAGACATCAAGCCCGGCCTCAGCCCCGGAATCCGCTCAGCGGGAGTAACTACGATCAACAACTGATCGATGCCGAAGTCCCGGCCAAGAATGTGTTCCGCCAGACTGAGCAAAGCCACCATGCAGACAGCGCTCGCCGTGATTTTGGCGGCCCGTTTTTTGGCCCGCGCGAAAGACTGGTTGTCGCCGTTTCTCCGCAATAATAGGGCCATACCGAGCAGGACAAGGCAGGCAGCGGCGTTCGGCACGATTCTTACCGGCAGGAGTCCCCAGGTAACGAGAGTCACACTGTGAAGCTTCCACCCCGCCAGGCTTGATATCCCTACCGCCACCGAGAACACGGCCGCGGCCGCGGCGAACACTCTTAGCCGGTTGACGAGACGAAGATCGGAATGGTCAATCATTCGGTGTCGCGTATCTACGAGAAGGACCTGATGCAGTTGTTCCGGTGCTGGCTCCCCCCTCGTCTCGTGACGACAGGCTGGCAAAATGAACATGCAAATCGGCCCGCAGTCGCCGGGCTCAACGCGTAACGCAAATCACATTTCCAGGTGATTCTCCGTATAGACACAGCTATCGGCTACGCCGCCGCCAGCTTTAGACCCTAAAAGACAAGACAGATCGCGCAAGAGAACAGAATAGTGGCTGTTACTTGGCCATGACCGTATGGACATACCGGCAAGAAATTGGACTGATGCTTATGGAAAGGCTTGGGAACTCGCGCTCGGGGCCAGTTGCTCTTCGAGGAGGGCTGCTACTTTTTATACACGGTAGGCTGCGGACCCTTCTCCAGCATCTCGCGATCCCAGATCATGCCTTCGCGGCTGTAGTTCGCGAGTTCGAAATCCTGGGTGAGTTCGAGCGCATCGGTAGGGCAAGCATCTTCGCACAGGCCGCAGAACATGCAGCGGCTCAGGTCGTAGGTAAAGTTGGTGA
>Ga0074046_10003747_pt1 | contig 12614 bp, 8 predicted proteins | sample BogForMeECP23OM3_FD_94441 | JGI IMG/M metagenome (GOLD analysis project Ga0074046, IMG submission 94441) | Bog forest soil microbial communities from Calvert Island, British Columbia, Canada - Bog Forest MetaG ECP23OM3 | ecosystem: Environmental > Terrestrial > Soil > Wetlands ...
CCGCCCGGCTGCGCCACCGCCGACGGAACCCTTGGGCGCGCTCACTCAGCGGCCATGGGTTCTGGCCGTAGTCCTGGCAATTGCCACCCTGGTCGTGTACCTGCCGGTGCATCATCATCCTTTCTTCACCATGGATGATGATCCCTACGTGGTGAGCAATCCCTACATAAAGTATGGCCTCAGCCCGGAGGCGATCGGCTGGGCGTTTACCAGTTACGATTTGGCCAACTGGCATCCTGTGACCTGGCTCTCGCATATCGTGGATTACCAACTGTTTCAACTGGATCCGGCTGGGCACCACGACATCAATCTGCTGCTGCATGTGGCCAATGCACTGCTGCTGTTCTGGGTGCTACTGCGGGCAACGGGCTACTGCGGACGGAGTTTCATGGTGGCCGCTCTGTTTGCGCTGCATCCCATCAACGTCGAAACCGTGGCCTGGATCGCGGAGCGCAAGAACGTGCTCAGCATGTTGTTCTTTGTGCTGGCGCTGGGCGCTTACCAGACTTACGTCCGCCGTCCCGCAGTGGGCCGCTATCTGCTTGTGGCCTTGCTGTTTGCTCTTGGGTTGATGGCGAAACCGCAGGTCATTACCTTTCCGTTCGTTCTACTGCTGTGGGATTACTGGCCGCTGCGGCGAATGTTCGCGGCGCAGGATTCTTCGGCCGGGGTCGCGGGTGCGAACGACCTCCCGCCTCAGTCCCTGTGGCGGTTGGTGCTGGAAAAGCTACCTTTGTTCGCCCTCTCGGCCGGCAGCGCGATCATGACCTTGAAGGCGCAAAGGCTGGCCGGGGCGATGAAGTACTACCCGTTTTCGACGCGATTGGAGAACGCTCTTGTCGCCTACGTGCGCTACGTAGGAAAGGCGTTCTGGCCATGGCGGCTTGCAGTGTTCTATCCACACACCCCACTCCTCATGTGGCAGGTCCTGGCGTCGGCCGTGCTCTTGCTGGCGGTGACAGGGTTTGCCGTATGGTGCAGGCGGCAACGCTACCTGGCGGTCGGGTGGTTCTGGTTTCTGGGCACACTGGTGCCCATGATCGGGGTGGTTCAGGTAGGAGAGCAGGCGATGGCCGATCGCTACGCCTACCTCAGTTTTATCGGATTGTTTCTCATGGTCTGCTGGGGCATTGCAGGTTGGGCGGAAGAACGGCATGTGTCCCGCGTTTGGATGGTTGCGCCGAGCGTGGCTGTTCTGCTCGCGCTCGCGGCCCTAAGTTATCGCCAAGTCAGCTACTGGGACAACAACGTTAAGTTGTGGACGCACGTGCTGGCCATCACCAACGGGAGCTACGAGGTCGAGGAGAACCTGGGCGTGGCGCTGCTGGAGGGTGGACAGCCCGAGCCGGCCATGGAGCATTTTCAGCAGGTGACGGCGCTCGACCCCTCCTCAAATGAGGCGATGGGACGCGAACATGCAGGCTATGCTGCCGTCGCGCATCTATACATCGGCGCATACCAGCAGCATCAGGGCAATTCAGAAGACGCTATTGAGCACTATAAAAAGGTGCTCAGCCTGGCCCAGTCCTTTGCTGCCCAGAATGTTTATGCCAACCTCCCGCCCGTGCTGACCAGGGTGAAAGCCGTGGCCTTGGGAAATATGGGGGAAGCCTATTACAGCCTGCGGAACTATGCCGCCGCCGAAGACAGCTTCGAAGCGGCCTTGGCCCTGGATCCGCGGAATGTCTCCACATGGACTGGCCTAGGCGTGGCGGAACAAAAGTCTGGAGACTTCACTTCTGCGATCCAAGCCTACTCTCGGGCAGTCAAACTTAAGCCTTCCGATGTGGGATATTTGCTGCTGGCGCAGGCCCTGGAAAAAAGCGGCAGGAGCAGCGAAGCGCAAGCTGCCGCCCAGCAAGCGAAGTCGTTGTCAGCAAATCTCAACGCTGCCCAGGGCGCTGTGGACAACATGCTGGCGCGTTAGCGCGAAACAGCTTGCAGCACAAACAAGGAACGCCGGCGCCTCAACTGAAGATGCCGGCGTTTCAACCTTAATTAGGTGTGACCTCGAATACGACACCGCAAGCGCCATCGCAGTTACTGGGATTACCGGTGCCGCCTCCGGACGCGGTGCCGTACATGTTTCCGTTCTTGTCGAATACGACGTTGCTCCGCGGATAGCCTCCGTCCGTGCCATCCGTAAAGTCGTGCAGCGAAGTGTAACTCCAAGCGCCGTTGGCCGGAGTTAGTTTGAAGATGGCGCCTGCGTTATAAAGCCCGGCACCGTGCGTGGTGCCGTAAAGATTGCCGGCGCCGTCAAAAGCCAGATTGGCAAGCGGCCCCGCGGAGAACTGTCCAGGGGCGCCGTTAAAGCTGTAGAGCAGGTTGAACGTCCAACCGGATCCGTTTGGCACCAGCTCGAAGACCGTGCCGCCGTTGGTAGTTCCTCCGGAAGCAGCAGCACCGTAGAGGTTCCCAGCCTGGTCGAAGATGAGGCCGGCATAAGGAGTGGCTCCGTCCGTTCCACCGGTGAAGCTATAGATGACAGTCTCCGTCCAACCGGACCCGGACGGGGTCAGCTTGTAAACGGCGCCGGCACCGTTCGCTCCGCCAGAGACGGTTGTGCCATAGAGATTGCCGGATTGGTCGAAGGTTACACCGCCCCAAGGGTGTTGCGCGTCCCCGGCCTGGGAGAAGTTATAGAGGACATTTTCCGTCCAACTGCCGTTGGACGGAGTGAGCTTGTAAACCACACCACACCCTCCGGTACAGCTTCCCGTGCCACCGTTGTACGTCACTCCATAGATATTCCCGCCCGCGTCGAAGATGATGTCGGCACTGTAAGGATTAGCTCCATCATTGCTGTTGAACAAATGAATCGGCGTCTCCAGCCAAGGGGTCAAAGGCGTAACTGGAGGGTTAGGCTGAGGTTTCAAGTTGAAGACCGCGCCACAGCCACCAGCGCAATTTTGCAGATTGCCGCCGAATCCGGCCGTGCCGTACAGAGTTCCGTTCTTTCCGAAGATGACCCGAGCGTACGGAATAGACCCGCCGCTACCTTCGTACGGAAAGAGATAAAGCGGGCTTAGTACCCAACTGGAACTCTTGTGGGCCAACTTATAAACCGTGCCGGTGAGGGCGTCGCCCTCAAAGGTGGTTCCGTAGAGATTTCCTGCTCCATCAAGGGTAAGGCCGGAAGTGGGTTCCGACCCGTCCAGACCTCCAACGAAGTTGTGGATGACGTTGTAAGTCTGGGCTTGCGCCGTCACGGTCGCGCCGACTGTGAGCGCAAGCACAATCGCCAACGCCAGACCGCACACGGCAGCCTGCTGCCCGGTTTCTAAGAGCCTAGTCCTGTGTTGCTCGTGGCTTGCCATTTTCGTTATTCTCCATCGCAAAGTGAAGTCTGCCTATGCGTCCGGTCCTGTCTTCAACTTTGGGGGGAAGTTTGCCAGGTCGAGTGTGCGGCCGAGTACCTTGATTGTGCACTGGTTTGCCATGCAAGGCAACAGAGTAGTGTGGCGACGCCTTCCCGAAACGGAATCGATGCTATCGCTAAGATGCCGCCGGGACAGGTTGCCGGCGGGCGAATGCGTGTCCCACCCGTTGACCGTAGTGAATCAAGGGGTTCTCGATCAAATGAAAGCTCGCGACCGAGGCCACAGCCGTCAACACTATCGACGCTGCAATTTGCAGCCACATCGCCCATGGCAGGAAGGTGAAACAGTAATAAATCGCGATGAGGTGAAATAGGTATATGCCGTAGGAATACTTGGCGATTGTGGCGGCCACCCAACGAACCACCGGTACCTGGACCTCACGAAAGAACGGAACCGCCAGTCCTAGCGCCAGACATTCCAACCAACCAGTTCCGTGAGTGTCGAATCGCTCGTAGACGGCGAAGGCGGCCAAAATGAAAGGCGGCCACCAGAACCACGGCAGCCTGGGCTTGTATTTCTGGAGCACCACATAAGCGATCACTCCTCCAAGGAAACACGGTCCGAACCGCACAATATTGTGCGGGCCTTTCAGCAGCGGTTGGTAGTAAGCAAGTGGGATCAGGGCGACCCAGATAAGCATCAGGTTCCGAAATGCGTGGCGAGTCCGGGTGACCAGAAACAACAGAGGCAGGACCGCGTACATCTGGACCTCTATCGGCAAACTCCACAGGACGGCCAACACCTCGGGAGAGTGGGTCAAATTCATCGTCAAAGCAAGATTCGAGATGAGATTAAAGGTTCCGACCGGCACAAACTCCCGGGCTGGAGTTAGCGGGATGCGCAAGACGGTGACCAACAATACGACCAGAATGGACAGCGGATAAATGCGGAAGAAGCGACGAATGTAAAAATTCGTCGCACCACTATTTCGTTCCATGGACATCATCAGCACAAGGCTGGTGTGGACGAAAAAGATGAGGACCCCGAATTGCCCAAGTCCGTGGATGTTGACCCGGTAATACCCGTATTCGAAGATGTGGTGGCAAAACACCATTAAGACAGCGATTGCCCGCAGTACGTCGAGATTGGCAGAATTCTTCGACACGCCTGGGTAAGTTTACCGCGCCTCAACCCCGGCCGGTTGCGCATAGCGTCGAGGCCGCCGGTTGGCTTGCAGGATTTTCTTGCGGAGACGCAACGATTTGGGTGTCACCTCAACCAGTTCATCGTCGGCGATGAACTCGATCGCCTGCTCCAGGTTCAGGTTCTTGAAGGGCACCAGCCGAATGGCGTCATCGGCAGTAGACGAGCGCATGTTGGTCAGCTTCTTCTCGCGCACGATGTTCACGTCCAGATCGTTGTCGCGCGAATTCTCGCCCACAACCATTCCCTCGTACACTTCCACGCCGGGACCAACGAACAGTTCGCCGCGCTCCTGCAATCCCCATAGCGCATAGGCCGTCGTATGACCGCCGCGATCCGCGACCAGTGCGCCGGTGACACGGTGCGGGATATCCCCCTGCCACTCGGTATAGCCGTCGAACAACGAGTTCATCACAATGGTGCCGCGCGTGTCGGTCAACAGCTCACTGCGCAGGCCGATCAGGCCGCGGCTGGGGATAACAAACTCGATCCGTACGCGGCCGTAACCGTGGTTGTGCATCTTCTGCATCTGCGCCTTGCGCGCGCCCAGCTTCTCAATCACCACCCCGACGAACGACTCGGGTACGTCAATGGTCAGGCGCTCTACCGGCTCCATCAGTTTGCCGTCCACGCGTTTGGTCACAATCTCTGGCTTGCCCACCGCCAGTTCGAAACCCTCTCGCCGCATCATCTCGATAAGAATCGCCAACTGCAGCTCACCGCGGCCCATCACTGTGAACGAGTCGGTCGTCTCCGTGTCCTCCACGCGCAGAGAAACGTTGGTGAGCAACTCCTTCTCCAGGCGCTCTCGCAGATTACGCGAGGTTACGTACTGGCCCTCGCGCCCCGCAAAGGGCGAGGTGTTCACCATGAACTGGATGGCGATGGTCGGCTCGTCAATGGTCGTGACCGGCAACGGCGCGGGGTTCTCGATGTCGGTAATGGTTTCTCCGATGTTGATGCCTGTCACACCCGCGACGGCGACGATGTCGCCCAATTCAGTAGCGACGATGTCGGTGCGCTTCAGTCCGGAGAAGGAGAACAATTTTGTGATTTTGATTTTCTCGATTGAGCCGTCACGCTTGGCGATGGCGACGTCCTCGCCGGTGCGCAGCGTGCCGTTGAAGACGCGTGCGATGGCCAGCCGGCCGAGGTAATCGCTGTAATCGAGGTTAGCCACCAGCACCTGCAAGGGCCCATCCGCGTCGCCTGTCGGGACGGGGATGGTCTCCACGATGGCGTCGAACAAGGGGCGCAGATTCTCGCCGGGCTTGTCAGCATCAGTCGTAGCGGTTCCCAGCTTCGCGTTGGTATAGAGCACGGGAAAATCGAGCTGGTCTTCCGCCGCATCGAGGTCAATGAACAGGTCATACACCTCGTTGAGCACTTCCTGCGGACGCGCGTCAGGGCGGTCAATCTTGTTGATCACCAGGATCGGCGGCAGCTTGGCCTCCAGCGCCTTGCTGAGCACGTAACGTGTCTGCGGCAGCGGGCCTTCACTGGCATCCACCAGCAGCATAACGCCGTCCACCATCTTTAGCGCGCGCTCAACCTCACCGCCAAAATCGCTGTGGCCGGGCGTGTCCACGATGTTGATTTTGATGTCGTGGTAGAAAATGGCCGTATTCTTGGCCAGGATGGTGATGCCGCGCTCGCGCTCCAGTTCGTTGGAGTCCATCACGCGCTCGACGTGGATCTCGTTGGCGCGGAAGGTGCCGCTCTGGTTCAGCATGGCATCCACCAGCGTGGTCTTTCCGTGGTCCACGTGCGCGATGATGGCGATATTGCGAAGACTCGTGCTCAAAACTGCTTTCCTTTCCTGGTTTGCGGAAGACGCTGGGGAAAACCGCGTTCGATCAGCGAAACGGAGGGAACAACCGGGCAGATACCAGTTTACAATACGCGCGAGATATTAGATGGCCGATGAAGCCCAGCTGCCCGCCCTGGAAACGACGTCTGCGCCCGCAGATACGCGGCGCCGAGTCTATGCAAAGCCACTTTTGACGTCGGTTCTATCGGCCGCGGTGCCGGGTCTTGGACAATTGGTGCAAGGCAGAACAGCCCGAGGAGTGCTCTGGTTGGCGGCCTTCGCTGCAGCGATCTCAGTCGTCGTGATGTTGCGTACGGATTCGACCTACGCGGGCTTTATGGTCTCGATGGTACTTATGGCACTCCTTACAATATCGGCGGCATGCGACGCATTTTTTTCTCCCGTCTCGAAAGCGCGGCTCAAAGCTCCTGCGTTTCTCATAGTTGTGCCGTTCCTGATTGCCATCGTTTTTGCTCTTTTGGACACAGCACTGCTAATCGTTGCAAGCGGCTTTAAGTCATTCAAAGTTGGTAGCTCCTCAATGGAAGCTACCATCGAGAAAGGAGACGACATCATAGTCGATCTGCATGCTTATTCCCGCCACGGGCCGAAGCGAGGAGACGTGGTACCCCCACACTTATACTTCCTCCTGGGCGATGCACGAGACATCTCCCTGGACAGCCGTAGCCCGGAGTTTGGTATGGTCGATCGTAACAACATCAAAGGTCGCGTGCTATATGTTGTTAATTCGGAGCGTGTAGGTAAGCGTGCTGACCTTACGCAACCAACCCCCATTCCTGGTGGCCCAGCATCGTGACCGCGTGCAAATTGCTTGGGACAGGTGCGCGAAAGAGCGCGGTAATGGCTCTCGTAGTTGCAACCGCCGCTTTTTCTGCTGAGGTTTGGGCCCAGAGCGGAAGCACGCCGTCCGCATCCTCTTCGACCGTCACCACCTCTCCTGCCGATTTTTCCGACGACCAGACCTTCGCCCTATATCAGCGCGTGACAAGCGGCATGAAGCCGCCCAAAGCGACCTTCGCTCCCGATCCCAAGTTCCCCGACCTGCCTCCCGACGCGGAACAGCACGGGCTTGTGGTCCTGCTGGTCGGGATAAACACCAAAGGCCACGTTGCAGCCGTCCGCGTGCTCCGCAGTGACGAGAAGGCCTTTGAGCAGAGTGCGGTAGAGACCGTCAAGAAGTGGAAGTTCAAGCCCGCAGAAAAAAGCGGCCAGCCTGTGCCGGTGCAAGTCACGGTAGAAATGAAGTTTCGAAGATAAGTGAGTGCACCGATCGAGAAGAACAGCTCATCCGAATGTTGTCCCGGAGGGCGCTTTACTGATATGTTCTCGTGGTTTCCGGTTTTGCTGGCCGGCAATCTGAAAACGGTTTTCTAACGTATTACTCGATGGAACCAGTCGAAAATAGCTCGCGGGCCCGCGGCGACGCGGTGGAAGAGATGCGCTTGATAGCGCGCCTGCGCGCTGGCGACCAGCAGGCGATGTCTGAACTCTACGACCGCTATGGCAAGGTAGTTTATGCGGTAGCCTTGAGGGTTTTGCAGGATGCAGCGGCTGCGGAAGACGTGCTCCAGGACGTATTCTTGCAGCTATGGCGCAACCCCGATGCCTTCGATGCCAGCCGGGGAAGCCTGGCGGCATGGCTGGCGGTGATCGCGCGGCATCGCTCGATTGACCGTTTGCGCAAGCGGCGGCCGGAGACGGACATTGAGGAATGTGTCATTACCAGCGGCCCTGACCTGCGGGACGAGACCGAGCGGACGTTGGTAATCGAGAAGGTTCGTGGCGCGTTGGCGGAGATGAATCCAGACCAGCGCTCTGCTTTGGAGTTGGCATTTTTCCAGGGCCTCACCCATTCTGAGATTGCGGAGAAAACCGGCGAACCGCTAGGGACAATCAAGACGCGCATTCGCAGCGGGTTGCAGCAGTTGCGCGCCAAGTTTGCATGATGAAGACACACGAACAATTCGCCGACGACCTGGCGCTTTATGCGCTAGGCGAGATGGCAGGCAGCGACCGTCAGGAGTTCGAGGAGCACCTGCACACCTGCGCCGCCTGCCGTCGCGAATTGCAGGCGCTGCGCGGCGATCTCGGCCTGCTGGGCCTGTCAAGCAGCGGGCCACAGCCTCCGGCGCGCAGCAAAGAGCGCTTGCTGCAAGCTATAGCGGCGGAGCCTCGACGTGCTCCGGCGCCTGCGCCGGTCGAGCTGCCGCGGCGGAGTTCGTGGTTGGCCTGGGTGCCCGCGGTCATAGCGATTGCGTTGTTCTTCATCACGCTCGGCATGTGGCGCAGTAATCAGCGCCTGAACGACATCGTCGCCGAGCTTACCAATCGCAACCAGGAAGAGGGGGCTCAGCTTGATCGCCTGACTCAGCAGCTCCATCTGCTCACTACGCCGGATGGGGTGCGTGTGTCGCTCAATCCGATGAAGGCGCCGCGGCAGCCCAGCGGCACGGCCATCTTCAGCCTATCGCAGAAGCGCATGATCTTCATGGCCAGCAATCTGCCTCCGGTGCCGCAAGGCAAAGCCTACGAGCTTTGGATCATTCCTGCAACCGGCGCGCCCTTGCCAGCCGGTGTCTTTAAGCCCGACGAGCACGGCAACGCCACGATGATGGACCACGAGATGCCTTCCGGCGTTGTGGCCAAGGCTTTTGCCGTCACCGTGGAAAACGAAGCAGGCTCCGACAAGCCTACTTCGCCAATCATGCTGATGGGAGCGACTGGATAGGCGGCCAATCCTCAGATCGATTTCGACGTTGATTTGCACAACACTCGCACAGCCTTTCCTCAATAATCAGCCTGACTCGCCACATCGGCTCTGGTGAGAACGCCGCTGTTCCTGCACACTAGTAGAACATGGCGAATCCCGGGGATTTTGCGTACACCCTGAAGCAGCAGGCTGACATCGTCCGCATTGTGGGCGAATACATCACTCTGCGCAAAGCGGGCGCGCAGAACTTCAGTGGGCTGTGTCCCTTTCATCAGGAGAAGACGCCGTCTTTCTCGGTTCATGCTTCGCGGCAATTCTTCCATTGCTTCGGCTGCGGCGCCTCCGGCGATGTCTTCAGCTTCGTGCAGAAGATCGAGAACATCACCTTCCCTGAAGCTGTCCGCCTGATTGCCGACAAGTTGAAAATCCCCATGCCGAAGATGAGCTTTTCCTCACCAGAGGAAGAGCGCACCGCCAAACTGCGCGGCGGTCTCATCGACATTCACGAGCGTGCTTGCACTTTCTTCCAGGAGCAACTGCGCAGACCGGAAGCGGCACACGCGCGCGAATATCTCGCCTCGCGAGGAATCACGCCAGAGGTAATCGCTGAATTTCGTATCGGCTTCGCGCCGGATTCCGGATTCCTGCTGCGCGAGACGCTGCGCAGTCAATATCCGGAAGAACTGTTGCGGGAATCAGGGTTGTTCTCATGGAAAGACAAAGGCGAGCAAGCCGCGGGTGAGAACGCGGTACTGTATTCCAAATTTCGCAACCGCGTGATGTTCCCCATCTGCAATGAGACCGGAAAGGTCATCGCCTTCACTGGCCGCACGCTCTCGACCGACGAAAAGGCCGGGCCGAAATATCTGAACTCACCGGAGACGCCGATCTATTCGAAGTCGCGAGTGCTGTTCAACCTTGACAAAGCCAAAGAGGCCATCCGCAAACTCGACTACGCCATCCTGGTGGAAGGCCAGATGGATTGCATCGCGGTGTACACTGCCGGCTTCCGCAACGTGATCGCCAGCTCGGGTACCGCCTTCACTGAGCTGCAGGCGCGGCTGATGGGACGCTTCTGCAAGAACATCGTGGTCAACTTCGATCCTGATACCGCCGGCGCAGCAGCCGTGGAGCGTTCCCTCGCCTTGCTGGTCAGCGAAGATTTTCAGATCAAAGTCCTGACGCTGGAGGCCGGTTTCGATCCCGATCTCTACATCCGGCGCAAGGGTAAGGCGGCCTACGAAGAAGCGCTGGCTCACTCGCAGAAATACTTCGACTACCTCATCGAGCGGGCAAGGTCGCAATTCCCGGTGCGCACTCCCGAAGGCAAGGTCAAGGCATTGAACTCGCTGCTGCCGCACATTCAGCGAGTGCCCAGCCGCATCGTGCGCGACGAACTGGCCAATGAGATCTCGCATCGCCTGGGCATTGAGTCCACGGTGCTGCGCCAGGAGCTACGGCACGCTGCCGGCTCGCGCTCTTCCTCAAAGGTGAACGCTGCAGGTGGTGCGGGCTTGGCTGATGCGGAACGCGTGCTCATCCGCGCTCTGGCCAGCCGTGAGTTGGCGCATAGTCCCGTGAGTGATCGCGGCGGCCAGGACTTGGATTTTGAGCCCGCGCGGCAAGCCCATTTCGCTCTCACGCGAGAGCGCTTTCATGAAGGCTCCGCGGCGGAAGCACTGATTGACGCTCTGTTGCTCGCACAGGAGCAGGGGCTGGATCCCATGTCGCTGCCTCTGGAGGAGGCTGATCGCAACTTGTTGGCTGGGGTGTTGATGGATGAACGCGAGGAGCTGACTCCCGAGTTGCTGGAGAGCGCGATCCGTTCACTGCGCCGGCGAATTTTGCGCCGCCAGCTCGAAGATTTGCAGCAACAATTGAAAGACGCCGAGCGTCGGCAAGACCCGGCATCGGCAGCAAGGCTGCTTCAGGAGCGCGTGAAGCTCCGGAAGACCATGACAGCCATGGGAGAGAGTGCCTGAATTGGCCCTCTCCACGCGTCGTTTGTTTGTAAGTGATTGACAACGCGAAGCTGAACCCAATCTTCGCAGCGGAACATCTAATTGCTCAGGGAGTTACGAGCGCCGAACCGCCAGGGGATTGGTCCGGTGAGTGCGAGAATTTTCTGTCGCGCGAAAAAAGCTTGGGATGCGGGCCCGGCCTGTGATAAACTCGTAAGGTTTCTGTGTCTGCCGGTTCCCCAGTACCGGTCCCGCCTTTGTGTGCACACAAGAGGTGGCGTCTGTGATACGGCGCCACGTTGAGGATATTCCGTTTTGGCCCTAGACGACAAGTACGACGACATCAAAAAATTGACCGATGCGGGAAAAGAAAAAGGCTACCTCACCTACGATGAGGTCAATGACCTTATTCCGCACGACCTGCATTCGCCCGACGACCTCGAGGAATTGCTGACCACCATCGGCCGGCAGGGAATCGATGTGCTCGAAGGGCCGAAGCTGCCCGGCTCGCTTGACAAGAAGTTCGATACCGAACTGGAAGCGGGCGAAGACCTCGAACTCGACCTCACGCCCGGCGCTCTGGAAAAGACCAACGACCCGGTCCGCATGTACCTGCGCGAAATGGGCACGGTCCCGCTGCTCACGCGTGAAGGCGAAGTTGAGATTGCCAAGCGCATCGAGCGCGGCCAGTTACGAGTGCTGAAGGCGCTGTCGCGATCGCCCATCGTGATCCGCGAGATCGTCGCCATCGGCGAGGACCTCAAGCGCGGGGTGCGCTCCATCAAGGAAGTGGTGCTCTTCGATGAAGAGGAGATCACCGACGAGGTGGTGCTGAACCGGCTGAACGACATCACGGGAAAGATTGACGAACTCGGCCGCCACTACAAGAAATCGAGTCAGCTTCTGGAGAAGCTGGCCGACATCCCGCAGAAGAAAAACCCGCGCGGACATCGCAGGATCCGCTGGGGGCTGGGCCGCGAGCAGGTGGCCATCTCCCGCGTCATCCGCAAGCTGGGCTTCACCAACACTGAGCGCAAGCGCCTCATCGATCGCGTCAACAAGACCGTCGACAGCATGCGCGGGCTTGACAAGCAGGCGGTCAACTTCGACAAGCGCTCCGAGCAGACGCGGTCGGAGGACCAGAAGAAGGAGTATCGCAAGCAGTCGCGGCAGATTCGCGCCGACCTGGAGCGCATGGAGCACGACGCCGGCGCCAGCTTCGCCGAGCTGAAGCGTACCCAGCGCGAAATCGTGCAGGGCGACGTTGACGCCGAGTACGCTAAGCGTGAGCTCATCGAAGCCAACCTGCGGCTGGTGGTCTCCATCGCCAAGAAATACACCAACCGCGGCTTGCAGTTCCTCGACCTCATCCAGGAAGGCAACATCGGCCTGATGAAGGCGGTTGACAAGTTCGAATACCGCCGCGGCTACAAGTTTTCGACCTACGCCACGTGGTGGATCCGGCAAGCCATCACCCGCGCCATCGCCGACCAGGCGCGCACCATCCGCATTCCGGTGCACATGATCGAGACCATCAACAAGCTTATCCGGACCTCGCGGCAGCTGGTGCAGGAACTCGGACGCGA
>Ga0074046_10003750_pt1 | contig 12611 bp, 12 predicted proteins | sample BogForMeECP23OM3_FD_94441 | JGI IMG/M metagenome (GOLD analysis project Ga0074046, IMG submission 94441) | Bog forest soil microbial communities from Calvert Island, British Columbia, Canada - Bog Forest MetaG ECP23OM3 | ecosystem: Environmental > Terrestrial > Soil > Wetlands ...
AGGATCATCCAGAGGGCGGTCCAGGCGACTGCGAAGAAAATGCACTGGAAGGCATGAAAGCGGATGAAGCGTTTTCGGTTGTACGGCTCCAGGATCAGAAACGCGATTGCCGGGATGATGGTTACATAGGCGAGGGCTCCGGCAACGTTGTCGGTGAGTCCGGCACCGGCGGTGGTGGTGGCACTGGGCGCGGCGGCAGAGGCTCCGGCGCACTTCGGACAGGTTGATCCTTCCGCGATCTGGGTACCACAGCCTGGACAGAAAGGCATGGGTTCTCCTTGCGAGAGAAACGCATCAGAAGGGCGTTGGGGAGGCAACGGTTAAGTGGCGCAGCCGCGCTCGGTTGCTGATATTCTCGTCCGTCCAGTCTCATTTTGCTTTCATGATGGAAAGATTCTGATGATCACAATCGTTTCGGGCCTGCCACGGTCGGGCACGTCGCTGATGATGCAGATGCTGGTGGCGGGCGGCATGACGGCTCTCTCCGACGGCGAACGCAAAGCCGACACCGACAATCCCAAGGGGTATCTGGAGTGGGAGCGCATCAAGCACCTTCCCAAAGAGCCGGGGCTGATTACCGAGGCCGAAGGCAAGGTAGTGAAGGTGATTTCGCAGCTGATTTTGTCGCTGCCCGATGGGCCGGATTACAGGATTGTATTCATGCAGCGGCCCATGGCTGAGGTGCTGAAGTCGCAGGAGGAGATGCTGAAGCGGCGCGGGACTCATGATTCGGGAGGAAACGCGGCGGAGATGGAGCAGGTATTTCAGCGGCACTTGATTGAGGTTGACAAGTGGCTGGCGGTGAAGAGGAATGCACAGGTCTTGCGCGTGCAGTACCACCGTGTATTGCATGAGCCGCGGGCGGTGGCCGAAGAAATGGCGGTGTTCCTGGGCGTGGCGCTCGATATCGAGGCAATGGTTGGTCAGGTTGATGCGAGCCTGTACCGGAATCGGATGAAGTAGAGGGGCAGGGCGCGGGCGTCGTTGCACATCGACGCCAGCAGATCGACATAGAGAGAGCCGCAGAAACCACGCCAGGTAATGCCCTGCGAGAGACTTGCTCTTCGACCTAGCTTTGCGTTTTCATCTCGGCCATGGTTCGTTTCAAATCGTTGGCTTCGGTCGAATTGGGTTTGAGATGCTCCAGTTGCTTTTGCGCGAGCGCGGGCTCACCGTTCCTGGCGTAGGCCAGCCCAAGATGGTAGTTGAAGAGGGCGCTCGTCGGATCTTTCTGCAAGGCTTCCTTGAAGAGGTTAATCGCCGACGTGTAAACGTGTTTGTGGTAGAAAGCCCAGCCCAGCGTGTCCGCCGAACTCGGGTTGTCGGGAAGCAGGCGGTGCGCGGTCTGCGCCATCTGGAACGCCACGTCCACATTGCCGCCCTCCTGGAGCATCACATAGGCCATGTTGTTGGAGGCCACTGGGTTTTCCGGCTGCACGGCCAGAACCTTCTGGTACATTTGCCGGGCATTTTCCCAATCGCTTTTGTTCTCGTAGATGGCGCCGGCGAGCAAATAGAAAGCAATGTCTTTCGGGCTCGTCTTCACGGCCTCCAGATAGGTTTGCAGAGCGGCGTCAGGCGCGCCGCGTTCGCTCTGGAGCAAGCCCAGGTTCAGAAAGGCGGCCATATTGTTCGGGTTGAGTTTGATGGCCTGCTGAAACTCGGCTTCCGCACCCGCAAAGTCCTTTTTCAGCTTCCGCAACAGCAAACCCAGCATGACGTGAAAGTCGGAGTTGTTGGGATATTTGACCAAGTGCGCCTTGATCGTTGCGATGGCTTTGTCGGACTGGTTTTGCGCGACATCCACGTTCAGTACGCCGCCCAAGGCATCGGACGAGTTTGGATCCAGATCGAGCGCCTGTTGATACGCTTTCTGCGCATCTGCGAGCCGCTTCTGCGCGATTCTCACGTTTCCCAATTGAACGTAAGCGGCGGGATTGTTAGGCTCCTTTTCCAGCGACGTCTTGATATATTGCTCGGCGGTCGTATATTGCTTGCGTTCGATTTCGGCGATGGCGCGTAGCAGGTAGCCGTCGGGAGCGGCCGAGGCCAGAGCGATGATCTGGTCCGCTTCCTGCGAGAGCGCCGCCAAATCCTTATTGTGAATTGCGGCGGAAGCCAGTGCCCGGTGCGCCTCCACGATATCGGGCCGCAAGCGCGCCGTTTCCCGCCATTCGGTTTCCGCGCGGCTGGAGTTGCCGAGTTCCTCGAAGGCGAGGCCCAGCTGGTAATGCGCTACCGCATTCTGCGGATCGGTCTTAAGCACCGCTTGCAGTGTGTTCAGGGCGTCGCTGGCCTTGCCGCTGCGAATCTCGATCTCGCCCTTGTAGACCTGCGCATCGGTGTTGGTGGGATCAGCCTTGATCAATTCGCCGGTCAGTTTGCGCGCGTCCTCCAAGTGATCGCGCAGAATCAGCAACTGGATGTAATTTCCCTTGACCACCGGATCCTTGGGGTGATCGCGGTAAAGGGAGGCGTACTCGGCTTCGGCTTTGTCATACTGGCTGGTGTGCCAAAAAAAGTCGCCGAGCAGGCGATAGCCACTAGAACTTTTGGGAAAATACTTCTTTGAATCGCGCAGGAAGTTCTCGGCTTCGGTGCGCTTGTTTTCTGACAAATACAAGGCCGCCAGCGCAAGCCTGGGGTTGGGATCTTCGGGCGAGAGCTGAATGGCGCGCTGAAAGGCCTGCTCGGCTTCCGGGAAGCGGCCGCGCAGCTGGTAGAAACTTCCGAGCGCAACCGGGATTGCCGGGGATTGGGGCTCGATTTCAGCGGCTTTCTTAATGTTCGCTTCGGCCTCGTCCCACTGTTGCGTCCCCGTCTGAACGACCCCCATACTCAAGTAGGCGTCGGCACGCTTGGGATCCAGTTGCAGCGCTTTGTGCAGAGCGGCCAGCGCAGCGCCGGGATCCTTGGATCCGCTGTTGTAGTAGTCGGCGAGAGCGAGATAAACCTCGGGATTGTTGGGCTCCTTTTGCGCCAGCAGATCGAGTTCCGCCTTGGCATCGGGGTACTGATGCCCGAGGATCATCAATTTTGCCTGTTCCAGGCGCGCATCGTAATTGTGCGGATCAAGCGCGATGGTAGTCGTGAGCTGCTGGTATGCATCCGGCCATTGCCCGAGCTTGAGTTCGGTCAGAGCCAACTGGTAGTGGGCTTCGGCAAAGCGCGGGTCCAAATGCAGCGCGTTCTGAAACTGGATGGCAGCTTCCCGGTATTGTTCTTTTTCGTAATAGCGCTTGCCGCTTTCCAGATACTTCTGTTTGGCTTTTTGGGGATTCGAACATCCCGTCAGTAGCGCTGCCAGCAGGCAAATCCCTACCACCACATAACAAAACCGCAATTCTCTACTAATCCGCATTTTTCCGGTACCTCGGGTCCCAAGCTCTGTCGTGTCAACTTCTTGCTGCATAAAAGGTTATTCGTTCGGTTCGATCCAGCGAAACATTACCTGCCGATATTATCGCAGACCCAATGCGCACAGTTGGGCACTCTTTCCATGGAGCGTGTACAAGCGCTTTGGTAATCTGCCCTGAATGGGCCGGCTGTGGCACATTTCAAGATGGCTATGTCCCATTTCCCCCAAACCGACGCCAACCGGCGTGCGCCCCGAGTACATCTCAATGGATCCGTTGCGGCTGCGATTCATGCCGAAAGCGGCCAGCGTGCGCGCGCAAAACTCCAATCGCTTTCCGTCACCGGCGGGCTGCTCCGCATCCAGAAGGAGCTTTCCGCCGGCGATTTCATCGAGATCGCCTTCCACACGCGGGCCGGTCCCATCCATGGCATGGCGGAAATGCTGCCTGCCACGCGCAAGTTTGAGAGCGCGTGCCTGCAGCCGTTCCGCTTCATTGCTCTCGGAGACGACGATCACCGCAAGCTGAGGATGGCGCTCGATTCGTTATTCGATCGCCAGTTCCTGGTGTCGAGCACGGAGAATATTGCGGCGTCGAACGGACTCTGACGAGCACGGCCACTGCGCTGCGGCTTCTCGCTATACTGGGCTTTGGTTCTCTCTGCCATGAGCCCGGTGTCGAGCCCGACCATCACGCACTCCGCCGAGGGGACAATCGCCTTCGGCCGCGCGCTCGCCGCCGAACTTCTTCCCCCGCTGGTGGTGCTGCTGCGCGGTGACTTGGGCGCCGGCAAGACCACGCTGGTTAAGGGGATTGCCGAAGGTTTCCAGGCCGCCTCTCGGGATCAGGTTACCAGCCCAACTTTCACCCTGGTTCACGAGTATCGTTCGCCTCGCGCCGTCCTTTACCACATCGACCTTTACCGCATCGAAACCGAGCGCGAACTCGAAACGCTCGGGCTCGATGACCTGCTCGCTCCCAACAGCATCTTACTGATAGAGTGGGGAGAGAAGTTCCCTGGCTTGCGACGCGATCGGGACGTGGAAATTACGCTGGAGCGGGTAGAGGGCGAGCTGGGAGAAACCGAGCGCAGAATCCGGCGGACGACGCGTTGAATCTCAGGATTGAGCGGGGCTGGCATACTACAAGAAATTGCGGAACCTGTTTGCGGAGGATGGACTGCCAGACAGCAGACTGCCAACAACGTCTCGGCGCATCCAAACAACTGAACCTGGAGCCAGAATCAACTTGAAACTAGGTTATTCCGCACTTGTAAGCATACTGACGGTGTCGATTTTATACGCGGCGACTTTTTGCGCAGGTCAAACCGCACCACAGACGCAAACATCGGAGCCTGTTCAAGCCGCACAACCGTCCGCGACCGATCCTCCGAAGCAGGACAAGCCGGGAGACCAACCGTCTGCGCAGACTAACTCTCCAGGTCACAACAGCCCAGTTCAGGAAGATTCAGAGAAGAAGACGAACGACCGGATGTTTTACGTGATGCCGAACTACTTGACGGTAGATGGTCAGTCGCAAGTGGCGCCGGTCTCCTGGAAAGACAAGTTCTCCATGGCGGCGAAGGGCTCCTTCGACCCATATGAATTCACGATAATCGGTATTGTGGCGGGCATCCGCCAGGCGGAAAATTCGGATGATGAGTTCGGACAGGGAATGAAGGGATATGCGAAGCGGTACGGAGCGGCTTTCGCCGATCAGGTGGATGGAAATATTATGGTGGGCGGCGTTTATCCCACGATCCTAAAGATAGATCCTCGCTATTTCCGATTGGGCAGGGGCTCGTTCGGGCACCGCTTTGGCTATGCCATCAGCCGTGTATTCGTCGCCCGAAGAGACTCCGGCAGTTCTATGTTTAACATCCCTGAGTTTGCGGGCAACGCAACGGCGATTGCCATTTCCAATGTCTATTATCCCGCCGCTGATCGGAACCTTTCGGGGAATTTCAACAATTGGGGAACGCAGATGGGCCTCGACGCCTTCGGGAATGAACTGAAGGAATTCTGGCCCGACGTTCACCACTATTTGCAGAGAAGACATGCCCGCCACCTGGAGAAAGCAAATGAGTGACGCTTTCCAATTGGAATTCGCATTTAGTCGTTTCCAGCCGCGGTGGGGGCATCCAAACGCCGGTTCCAGCAATCCAAGCTTGAGAGTGAGCGAAAAACGATAGAAAAGCAAAGCAGATAGAGCTCGCAAGAAGTGCATCTGGGAGGAGATTTTGAGAGCGATTGGATCGGTTTGCATGGCATTAGTGCTAGCGGGAGCCTTGGGAGCAGCGTCGGTTCAAGCCCAGGGGCCAAAGAGCGCACAATACCAGGACGGAATGGCAGAGTCAGGGCGGGACGATGTTTCGCTTTCTGCCGATGAACTTCACCAGGCGAGCTCAGCATCGGATGGAAAATCCTCGCTGCCAGATGCGCCAACACCCGCGATCAACCCGGCGGATGCCAATAACCCCAACGACCGGTTTGGTAAACAACCCAAGAGGATTCTGGGGATCATCCCGAATTTTCGCGCGGTCAGCGCTAACACGGAGTTGCCGCCGTTGAGTTTCAAGAACGAACTTTGGCTGGCGACCCAGGATACATTCGACTACTCCGATGTCATTTTCGTGGGAGGGCTCGCGGGAATCGCACTGGCCGGTAAATCACAGCCCTCCTTTGGGCAAGGCGCCGAGGGCTACGGCAAATACTACTGGCACCTCTTTGTCGACGGCACTATCGAGAACTACATGACGGAGGCGATTGTGCCAGCGGCAACGAGAGAAGACCCGAGATACTACACCCTCGGCAAAGGCGGATTCATCAAGCGGAGCGGCTATGCTGTTAGTCGGCTGTTCATCACCAGGACTAACGCTGGGAACAGAACCTTCAATTTCTCCGAGGTGGTGGGGGCCGGAGCGGCCGCGGGCATCGGTAATACCTATTACCCAGCAGAATCGAATCCCTTTGTGAAAACCTACCAACGCTGGGGAACACAGGTCGGCCTCGACGGCGTGTTCAACGTGCTAAAAGAGTTCTGGCCGGACATCAATCAGGCGGTATTTCACGGAAAATACTAGCCCCTGATTCCTGCAACCCGTATGTAGTCAAGCCCGGCAGCCGCGCGGCGGAGTCGCCTGCTCATCTTCAAGCATCGAACAAAAGTGCCACAAAATCTCGAAGCCACCGTCAGAAAAGTCACCGCCGCCGATCTCGCAATCGGCCTCATCTGCGCCGACCGCGACGGCAATCGTGTTCGCATCGATTCCGTGGACCACGGCGCGGCCAAGCTCTCCTACCACTTTCTCAACGATGAATTGCGCGTGCAGGAAGGTATTCAGGAGCCGTCAATTCAGCAGTTTCTCTCCGAAGGTTGGTACGTCTCCGCGAGCCGCGGCGCTCTATAGACCTTTCCCGGATGCCATGCGCGCCAGCACCAGCGCGGTCACGTCGTTGTGCGTGGGAGCGGTCCGCGTGAAGTTCTGAATCGCCTGCAGCATATCCATGCACAGACCATGAGCGCTCAGCGCGCCCGCGCGCTCGAAGGCTCTCATCGTCCGGTCGAGTCCAAATTCCTCGCCCGCGTATTCCGTTTCCACGACCCCGCGCGACACCGCTAACAGCGCGGCCCCCGGCGCCAACGCGCACGTCGCAGCGCTTTGCGGCGCGTGGGTAAACAGGCCCAGCGGTAATCCCGTCGCCTCCAGTGTTGCAATTGCCCCGTGGTCGCGCACCAGGGCCGATGTGTGGCCGGCGCTGGCATAGCAGACCGTGCCCAGATCTTCGTTGTAGCAACCCATAAATGCAGGGCAATTCCGCACTCCGCCCTCGAGAATGGTCCGGTTCATCTCGCCGCAGAGCGTCATCATGGCGGTTGCTTCGTTGAAGTCCTCTCCGCCAAAAAGCCTGGGCCCCAGAGTCCGAAACGTGCTTTGCGCCGCAAACAGAGTCTGGCGAATTTCGTCGTGCCGCCCGGCCATGTCCAGCAGAGCAAAGAGCACCCGCGATGGCCCAACGCGCAGGAATTCGTAAAAATCTCCGCCCATGCGGCGGTCATAGTACAAGGCCGCGATCTCAGCATCGCGTAGCACAGGCACCGCGCAGCGGAGCGGTTCGTTTGCCACCGCGGCTCCTGTTTCCTGCCGAAAAAGCGAGCGCCAGAAGCCTGTTGCGGGCAGTAGTGGTCCACCCGGTACTGCAACACTTGGAGTCATAAGCCTGCTCTCCGCACACAGATGCCAAACGCATTAGCGGAAAAAGAAAATTCGGTTTGAACGAACCTGAAAAAAGAAGTGTGCACCACTTAGCTGAATCGGCACATCCGCAGAGATGGTTTAGCGGAGTATGGGAAAATTCTAATCTTCGGGAGCCGACCCGACCCGCGCTGATTTCCAGTCCACCGATCCCAGATCCCAAAGCCAACGCGCAAGGCCTTAAAACCCCATGATGTTGTAGCCGCAATCCACGTAGATCGTCTCACCCGTGATCCCCGAACTCGCATTCGACGCAAGAAAAACGCCCGCGCTGCCCACTTCGCTGACTTCCACATTGCGTTGCAGGGGTGCACGCTCGGCGTGCGATTTCAGCATGTCTCCCAGTCCTGAGATGCCGCGCGCCGCCAGCGTCTTGATGGGCCCGGCTGAAATTGCGTTCACGCGAATCTTCTTGCGGCCCAGGTCGTATGACAGGTAGCGCACCGTGCACTCCAGCGCTGCTTTCGCCACGCCCATGACGTTGTAATTGGGCACAACCTTTTCCGCACCGTAGTAGGTCATGGTGATGATGCTGCCGCCGTCTTCCATCAGCGGAGCCGCGGCCCGCGCCACCGCGATCAGCGAGTACACGCTTACGTCATGCGCGATGCGGAAGCCTTCGCGGGTAGTGTTCACGAAATCACCCTTCAATTCATCCGGCGGGGCAAACGCCACGCTATGCACCAGTGTGTGCAGCTTTCCGTAGCGGGACTTAAGCTTTTCAAACAGCTGCGCGATTTCCTCATCCTTGGAAACGTCGCACATGAACCCTTCCGCGCCGGGCAGCGAGAGAATCAGATCCTTCGCTTCCTGCTCCATGCGTTCGTTCTGATAGGTAATGGCCATATTCGAGCCGGCCGCGTGCAATCCCTGCGCGATCGCCCAAGCGATCGAGCGCTTGTTGGCAACTCCAAAAACTGCCGCGGTCTTGCCCTTAAGATCCTCAAACATGTCGAGAAGCTCCTCACCAGAAAACGTAAAGGATACCCGAAGATCGGGTGATCGGGTCATCTGGTCATCGGATGATCTGGTTCAATGACCCGATCACCCGATTCAATCATTCGTTGCTTCTGTGTACTGGGTACTGGGTACCGGATACTGGGTACGATCTCATCGGCCAACACGCGCTCCCAAAAGCAACCGCATACACCGCAGCAATCACTCCGAACCCCGCGGCCAGACTTACGCGCGACGCAATCGCGCCCACGGTCAAGGCGAGCGTGATCTGGAGCAACATTCCAAAGAAGTAGAAAGTGTTCTGCACGCGTCCCATGAATTGCGGTGGCACTTGCTCCATCAGGCTCGTATTCATAGCCACGCCGCTTACGCCGCGCGCCGAACCCATCACACCATACAGCAGCACGGCCGCCGCCAGCCACAGCGAGAAAGGTGCGAGCGCCATCGCCAGCGTCAGCAGCAGCATCGAGATCGCAATCGAGCTGCGCGCCCCGATCCGCGCAATCAGCGCGGGTGCGTAGGCCGCGCTCAGGAACGCCCCCACTCCCCAGCCGCCGTTCAGCCAGCCGTAGCCGGAGGCGCCGGCATGGAAGACGCGGTCGCTGAGGGGAGCCGTCACCACCACGCCCGTCATCATGGCGCCCAGAAACAGGGCCCAACTGGTCCCGAGGAAGACGATGCCACGGCGGGCGCGCAGAAAAACCAGGCCTTCGCGCAGTTCGCGCAGAAACTTCCCAACCGCCGTTTCCGCAGCCTCGATGTCGTGCTTCAATTCCTGTGCGCGCGGCACCACATGCCGTCCCTGCCGCACCGCGAAGTAGCACAGGAAGGAGACCGCGTACGTGCTGATGTCAATCAGCAACACTCCACCCAGACCGATATGCTCGTAAACGAATCCCACAAGCGCGCCCGCGATCATCCATCCGCCTTGCACTCCGGCCAGCAGCAGCGTGTTCGAGTGGACGAACTCGCTTTCCGGCGTGAGTTCCTGAATGAGCGCCGTAATGGTGGGCCAGAACATCCAGAAGCCCGCTGCTACCAGCATGTTCATCAGGTAGAGCTGCCAGACCTGCACGCGGTTAAGAAACGCCAACACCGCGACCACCGCGATCACGGCCGCGCGCGCCATGTCGAGCATCATGACCAGCCGCCGGCGGTCTTCGCGGTCTATGATCACGCCCGTGAAGGGCAGAATCAGCATGGCAGGAATGGTCTGCAGAACGGCAAACGTCCCGAGCGCCATTTCCGAATGCGTTCTCTGCAGAACGGTCCATGCCACCGCGGCGGAATTCATCCCGCTGCCGAGCATGGAGATCACATTCGCGGCAAACACAAAGCGCAGCGATCGAGTCCGCAGAATCAGGCGCATGTGTCAATCTAGCATGATGAGCTGTAGCCCTCGCGTTGAGGGCTTTTGAAGACCGAGCGCCACAAACCCTGGGGACGATCCACTTCTCAAGTTCGCTCCGCTCCCGATCGTTTTGGGCATGATATTTTTATTGAAAGCCGCTCGGCGCTCGCAGTGTGTAACTCTCGCGCCTCGCATGTTCGCATCACTTAGGGGTCACATCATGTGCAGGAATATCAAAACGCTTTTCAACTTCGATCCGCCCGTAACCGAGGACGAGGTTCGGGCGGCCTCGCTGCAGTTCGTAAGAAAGATCAGCGGATTTACCAAGCCGTCGAAGGCGAACGAGGCCGCGTTTCTGGCAGCGGTCGATGAGGTTGCAAGCGTCTCATCGCGCCTTCTCCGCGCACTCGAAACCACTGCGCCGCCAAAGAACCGGGAGGAAGAGGCGGCCAAAGCCAAGGCGCGAGCCGCGGAACGATTCGGCCTCTCAGGGTGAAAACTTGTCGGCTTTCATTGACTTACCCAGTTGCCCCACGTAAGATTTGCCCCTAATGGTGGGGCAGATCATCTCGCATTACCGTTTTTTGAACGGCGACACCGATGGGATGCAGCAGGAAGTGAAGTGGTCCGAAGGAAAGCCCAGCGAATACTTGTTGCTTAACGTCGCAACCAGTGCAGCCGCTGCGCACGGCCAAATCCGGAAGGCTGAGGAGTTGATGCAGCGGTCGGTGCAGGTGAGCAATCGCCTGGGCTTCAAGGAAACGACAGCGGATACGCAGTCGTCTTTTGCGGTGATGCAGGCCGAAGTGGGAAATGCCTCCAAGGCCAAGGAACTGGCGGCATCCAGCTCTGCTTTGGCGCAGGGCCGCAGCAACATGGAGTCCGTGGCGGTGGCACTGGCCATGACTGGGGATGTCAGCCGCTCTCAAGCCATCTCGGACAACTTGGGCCGCCGCTTTCCAGACGACACGCTGCTGCACCAGGTAAATATTCCTTACGTGCGGGCATTGATCGAATTGAATCGTAAGAATGCCGATGCGGCCATCCAATCGCTGCAGGCAGCGACGCCGTACGAGTTGGGTAACGCTGTGGGTCTGTTTCCCATTTACGTTCGCGGTTTGGCCTATCTGCAGGCCAGGCGCGGGGCAGAAGCGGCGGCGGAATTTCAGAAGATCGTGGATCATCGCGGCATAGCACCTACGGCCGCGGAGCATTCGTTGGCCAAACTGGGTCTGGGACGGGCGTATACGATGACCGGCGACACGGCCAAAGCCCGAACTGCGTATCAGGATTTCCTTGCGCTGTGGAAGGATGCGGATCCCGACCTCCCTGTTCTTAAGGAAGCCAAGGCAGAGTACTCGAAGCTGCAGTAGCTGGAAACCCCACTTTGCCGCTTACGGTTTACTTGTAGTAGTTGCACTGAAGCGCTGCGCCACCCGAAAAAACCGAGTCGTTCGGCAGCCTGCACGATGAGGCTAGTTCTCGCTCTCCACCGGCTTGGCTTTGGGCGCGGGCAGAGCTTTTGTCGGCTTGCCCGACGGGGAGGGGACCGCCGGAGGCACGGGCGGTGCGGGCGGCGCGACTGCTACGGTGCCCTTGCGAATCTCAATGTCTCCGTGATCGCAATTGATGGCGACGTGCGAACCGTTGGCTCCAATGGAACCGCTGGCGCTCGCCTCTCGGCCCTTACTTTCGACCTTGATCTCCTCGAAGTCGCTCTGAATATCCCCTTGATGCGTTCGCGCCTCGAGCTGGAGCGCGGTTTTCGGCGGAACCGCAATCTGAACGTCGCCCTTGTGGTTGTCAATCTGAATATTGCCCGGCTTCTGCAGGCTGACGTTGACACTGCCATTTTCGTCCTGAAGCCGCAGATCGCCCGACAAGCCTTCGAGTGCAACATCTTTCGAGCGCGTGGTCAGGCGCATCGGCCCGGTGAGCGAATCGGCGTGCAAGTCGCCGGAATCGAGATCGAGGCGGCCGTCCAGCCGGGAGAACTCCATGTCGGTGCGGGAAGAGTGGAAGGCCACGGTCTTGCTGATGCGCACCAGGCGCACGCTCTCCGTGAACTCGCCTTCGAGATGCGCGGTGCCGTCCACGTCTTCGACATCCACTTCATTCAATCGCCCCTGGATGGTTACGTCACCTTTTACGTGCTGCAGCCGCGCGGCGCTGTGTTCCAGCGTGAGCGCCGCACTACCCACCAGATCGTTAATATTCACTTCGCCGTGCTGATGATTGATTTGAACTCCGTTACCCATGCCGTTGACCGTGACGTCGCCGTGGCGGGAAACGATCGACACTTCCATCTCGCGGGGCACGTAGACATCCATATCGGTGCTGACGCCCTTGTCGCCGGTCGCGTGCGTGTTTGCGCTTAGCGCCACGCCCTTGCCGGCTGCCGCCAGCGTGACCTCGGTTTTCTTGTTATAGCCGTCGGCCTGCTGCTGGTTTTCAGCATGAACTTTCTTCCGCCAGGCAACGCGCACTTTCTTGTCGTCCGATACGTTGACGGTAACGGTTCCGCGGTCGTCGTTGATTTCCAGGCGCGTGGCTCCTGTGGGCAGATCGTTGCTCAGGTCGCCGCTGTAATCGAACGTGGAACCGCCGAAAATGTCGTTAAAATCGTTGTCGTCGATCTGAAGATGGTCGCGGATGCCTCCCCAATCCACGCGGGAAACTCCGGTAGCTATCA
>Ga0074046_10003752_pt1 | contig 12609 bp, 11 predicted proteins | sample BogForMeECP23OM3_FD_94441 | JGI IMG/M metagenome (GOLD analysis project Ga0074046, IMG submission 94441) | Bog forest soil microbial communities from Calvert Island, British Columbia, Canada - Bog Forest MetaG ECP23OM3 | ecosystem: Environmental > Terrestrial > Soil > Wetlands ...
CTCCTGGTGTGTGCGTTGTCTACGAATGCTTGGATATTCACCGGCTTCTCTTGTCGCGAGGGCCAGCAGGCAGGGCCTTACGCATGCTTGAAGACCGGCTCTGGCAAGAAACCGGTCTTTTGCTCACGAGCTCGCCCGCCTTCATGCGCAATTATTTCGGCCCGCGGGGGTTTTCTGCCGCTCACCGGCTTATCGAGAACAAGGTGCTGCAGCGCGATGCGGAGGCGCCGCTTCAGTCCGCGAACCGCCCTGCTATAGGCCGGCCCTGGCGCATTGGGTGGTTCGGGGTGCTGCGCTGCCGGAAAAGCTTTGAGATACTATCGCAGCTCGCCTCTGAGCTACCCGGAAAAGTGGAAGTCGTCTTGCGCGGCCGGCCGGCTCCGTCGATTTTTCCTGACTTCGAAGCCGAAGTGGCTCGAACGCCCGGGATAAAATTCGAGGGTGCGTACCGCAATCCGGACGATTTAGAAGCAATTTACGGCGGCGTTCACTTCGCCTGGGCCATCGACTATTACGAAGCGTCGCAGAATTCGGCTTGGCTCCTGCCCAACAGAATCTACGAAGCCAGTCTTTTTGGCGCCGTTCCGCTCGCGCTTGGCGAGGTTGAAACAGGCCGGTGGCTCGCTGCCAGAAACGCTGGCGTCCTTTTACCCGATCCGCCCGGAGACACACTTCGCGCCTTCTTCGAGCACCTGACCGCAGACAAATACCAAACCCTTGCCGGTGCAGTGGAGGGTATCCCGCGCAGCGATCTGGCGGACGATGCCCGGTCCTGCCGCGCTCTGATCGAATCCCTGCCCTTACGCCGGAAAATCCAAGCCGGAATAGCGGCTGTCCTAGAAACCCCTTTTTCGGGATCGGCCCGATGACCGGAATCTTTCAAACGATGCAACCTGGAATTTCTCCGAAGCCCGCCGTGCTTGCCGTGATCCCCTGCCTCAATGAGGCGGCCCATATCGAAGCCGTTGCCTGCCAGGTTCTTAGGGAGGCAGACCGTATCCCGCTGCGGCTCGTCATAGCCGATGGCGGAAGCACGGACGGAACGCGCGAGATCGTGAAGGTGCTTGCGGCGAAGGATGACCGCGTTTTCTTTCTGCACAATGAAAAGCGGATTCAAAGTGCGGCACTCAATCTTGCCGTGCAGCGGTTTGGCGGCGGGAGCGAATTTCTCATCCGCGTCGACGCGCATTGCCGCTACCCAGAGCGCTATTGCGAAAATCTGCTCGAAGAGCAGGCAGCTACGGGTGCCGATTCAGTCGTCGTCAGCCTAGTAGCCGAGGGCGAGACCTGCTTCCAGCGCGCCGCTGCGGCAGCGCAGAACTCTGTGCTTGGAAATGGCGGCTCCGCGCACCGGCGCACCAGTTCGGGGCGTTTCGTTGACCACGGTCATCACGCGCTTATGCGGATAGCCGCGTATCAATCGGCCGGCGGTTACGACGAGACATTCTCCCACAACGAGGATGCGGAGCTTGATATGCGCCTGTGCGCCGCACGCTTCCGGATCTGGCTCGCGGGAATGACGCCGATCGGCTATTTCCCCAGGCGCTCGCCGCGCGCGCTTTTCCGGCAGTATCTCGGTTACGGCCGGGGACGGGCCCGCACACTTTTCAAGCACCGCAAGCGGCCCAAGTTGCGCCAGTCCCTGCCGCTGGCAGTGGCGCCGGCACTTCTGCTTGCGCTGCTGGCGCCGCTTCATCCGCTTTTTGCGGCGCCTGCAGCAGCTTGGGCTGGTCTAAGCATGGGTTTCGGATTTCTTCTCGGATTGCGTGAGAGGGACGCTTGCGCGGGCATTTCGGGCCTCCCCGCCATGATCATGCATTTTGGCTGGTCGGCTGGCTTTCTGACGGAAGCGGCCAAGCTCGTTGCTGCAAGACGCCCCCGCTTCAGCGTTCCGGCCCGCAGCCCGGCCACAGCTAGCCCCACCGGAGATGGAACGGCACCATGACCAGCGTCAGCGCCGCCTGCGATGCGGCTGGAGCAGGCGAGGTTGACGAATATGCCGGGCCTAACCCGTGCGTTTCGGTCATCATGGCCAATTACAATGGCGCCCGCTATCTTGCGGACGCCATAGACTCCGTTCGGCATCAAACCCTTGCGAACCTGGAACTACTCGTCTGCGACGACGCATCGACAGACGAAAGTGTGACTATTGCCGAGCGGTATGCGGCTGCGGATGGCCGCATCAAGCTGCTTCGAAGCGAAACGAATGCCGGCCCGGCGGCTGCCCGGAACCGCGGGCTGGCTGCCGCATCGGGATCGTGGCTTGCGATCATGGATAGCGACGACATCATGCATCCAGCGCGCCTGAGGACCCTCATCGCAAACGCGGCACGGGACGGCGCAGGCATCGCTGCGGACGATCTCATAGTCTTTTACCAAGATCATGCGCGGCGTAGCCACGGATTGCTCCCACGCGCATATACTCAAGAGCCGTTTTGGGTGGATCTGGCGGGCTTTATACGGTCGAACGTGTTTTACTCCAAGGGGGCAGGGCTCGGATATCTAAAGCCTATTATCTGCGCAGACCTGCTGCGCCAAACGTCATGCCGTTATGACGAGACCCTAAGCATTGGAGAAGATTACGATTTTGTGCTACGGTTGTTAATTGGCGGCCTGAAATACCGGGTCTATCCCCGGCAGCTTTATTTTTACCGCAAACATGGCGCTTCCATTTCACATCGCCTGTCGAGCAAAGCGGCAAACGCCATGCTGGATGCCGACCGGCGTTTTCGCGGCAAGCTCGATGAAGCAAGCACCGAGGTGCGTGCCGCCTTCGAGGCTCGCAGCAAATCGATCGAAACGGTTCTTGCCTTTAATAGCCTCATCGAAGCTTTGAAATCGCACAATTTTGCGGAAGCGGCAGGGCGCATTTTACGCCGCCCGAAGCTGCTGCTTCTTTTGCGGGAGCCGGCCTTGGCCTGGTTCGGCCGGATTCGCGCAAGACGCCGTTCGCCTGTGGTATTGGGCAATCGCCCGCTTGGGAAGGCTGTAAAATGAACAATCGCATGCAGTCATCTTCAGGCTCTTCCATTGCTCTTCTGACCGCTTGCATTCTCGGCGTTGCGGGCGCGGTTCTCTTTCTGCGCCAGGGCGCCAAAGGCGCTGACGCCATCAGGACGATCGAAAGTATCGCCGCCCGCGACGCCCGCAATACATTTGGACCGGCCGGCGAATTTAAGCAGGAAGGCCGTCCGGTGCGCATTTTCATCATCAAAAAGGGCGATGCCGGCGGGGTGATCGAAGGCTTCAACGCCGCGAATAACGACAAACTACGGATCGAAGGCTTCGGTCTGACGAGGCCAGAAGCCGTGAAAGCGCTTATGCATCGGGAGGGCCGCGACACCATTCTCATGCTTCCCGGCGGAACTTCGATCAGACTTGCGGAAGTTTCGATCGACTCCCTTCCCGATGCGAGCCTTCAGCTTGAGCTTGACCGTGCCGGCCTTGTGGAGACCTTCGCAGACGACTTCAACAGCTTTAGCTGGTACGCCGAAGGACTAGCGCCGGAGAAGGACCGTCAGGGCACATGGCGCACGAATTACGGTTGGCAGAAGCCGGATGCCGTAGGCAGCCGCTCCCTTCCCGGCGAATCCGAAATCTATGCCGATGCCGCTTTCAAAGGAACCTCGCCAGACGTTCTCGGCCTCAATCCCTTTCATCTTGTGAACGGGACCTTGGAGATCTGGGGCGAGCCGGCTCCGGAGCGCGTCTTGCCTTTCATCTGGGGACGGCGTTACGTCTCCGGCATTATCACGACGAAGTATAGCTTTTCGCAGCTCTATGGCGTGTTTGAAATGAGAGCCCGGCTTCCAAAGGGCCGCGGATTCTGGCCGGCCTTTTGGCTCTTACCGGCCGATAGCACCTGGCCACCCGAACTCGACGTGTTTGAAGTGTTGGGGCACGAGACCTCAAAGCTTTATACGGCGGCGCACAGCAAGGCCGGGGGCGAACACACGGCCGCCGGGGGAGACATGCCTGTCCCAGACTTGTCGGCAGAGTTCCACCGATATGCGGTTGAGTGGCAGAAGGACGAGGTCCGGTGGTATTTCGACGGGGTGGAGATCGAACGCACAGCCACACCAGCGGATATGCAAAAGCCGATGTATTTGCTTGCAAACCTTGCCATCGGGGCGGCCTGGCCGGGGCAGCCTGACAGCTCAACGCAATTTCCAGGCGTTTATGCGATCGACTGGATTCGCGCCTACCGGCGCTCAACGGAGTAGCGGTAAGGAGATGGATACTCCCGGCTTAGCGGAAACCGGAACCCAACCAGCGCGTAGCGCTGCCGCGTCCTGCCAGGCCGGGGCCGAAGCGCTTGCTTCAACCGGGGCGCCAGCTCCCATCGCCGTCGATATTTGCATCTGCACGTTCCAGCGTCCGCAAATCGAGGATGCAATCCGAAGCGTTGCGGCTCAGGCTTTGCCGCCGAACGTCCGGGTTAGGCTTACGATTGCGGACAACAGCATCGAGGGGAGCGCGCGCGATGCCGCAGCACAAGCTGCGAAAAAATATACCCTCGACCTCGATTTTCTCCATGCTCCAGGCGCTAACATCTCCATCGCTCGCAATGCCTGCCTCGACTATGCCGGCGGGGATTGGATAGCTTTTCTCGACGACGATGAAACCGCTTCTCCCGGCTGGCTTGCCGCGCTCCTCGCCAAAAGCGGCGGTGCGGACATCGTTTTCGGACCGGTTCAGGCGATTTATGGCGCCGAAGCGCCCGCCTGGCTGCGAGCGGGCGATTTCCACAGCGCGCGCGTGGTTTATTGCAACGGGCGCATCGATACGGGTTATAGCGGCAATGTCTTGATGCGCCGCAGCGCGGTCGAAGCGGCAAATATCCACTTCGACCTCGCCTATGGGATCTCTGGCGGGGAGGATACAATGTTCTTCGGGAGGCTCGCAGCCGCTGGCTTGCGTCTTGCCGAGGCGCCGGAAGCGTTAGCCTTTGAGCCCGTGCACGAACGGCGCGCGACGTTTCAGTGGCTTGCCCGCCGCTCCTTGCGCTCCGGGCAATCTCATGCGGCTATGGGCCTTGCGAATTCGGGCTCTTCGATCTCCCTCTCAAGGGCGCTTTTGTCGGCGGCGAAAACGGGCGTGTGTTTGATCGGGGCGGTCATGGCGGCTACGTCAGCGCTTGGCTGGCGGCGATGGCTTCTGCGCGGCTTGCTTCACAGCGGCAAGGCGTTGCGTTTCGCGGGCGTTAAGATCAACCCGTAGGGGTACAAAGGCCTCGCGCCGGAATAAATCCACATCACGCCTAAGAGCACGGTGCCGATATGAAACTGGTAAAGCTGGTTGACCTCGATAAAAGAGGTCGAGCATATAAATATAAAGAGGGCGGCGGCGAAATAAACCGGCGGACTCGGCTTCAGGATAATCGACCGCAATAGCCGGATAGCGAGTGCTAAGAAGGTTAGGAGCAAGCTTGCCACGCCCACGAGGCCAAGCTCCACGGCTGTGTTCAAGTAAAGATTGTGAAAATTGAATCCGGAACCCGATTCTTCGAAGGAAGCCGCCCAGAGTTCCTCGGCTGGGGGATTACCAACCTGCCAGAATGCTTGATACCCCACGCCCAGTATCGGGGATTGCTCGATCAAGTAACGAGCGGTTTGCCAAAGGTAAAGGCGCCCCGTTAAGGTGGAATCCTTTCCCAAAAGGTCGAGGATGACGCCGAAGTCATCGACAAATCCCGCAACTGCAATGATCGTTGCGATAATCGCCAGAAGCGCAGCCGCGATGAGGGTAGCGCGGACTGCGACCGGTAATTTCCCCAACGCCATCATGGCGATCAACACTGCAATCGCCGGAATGCTGAAAACGATCGCACCGGTGGATTGGGCCGCAACTAAGCAAACCGGCGCGAGCAAAAGCGCAAAAAGCGCGATCAAACGCATCAGGACAGGCTGCAGCTTGTCGAAAACGACGGTTAACGCCGCAATGAGTTGCATAACTGCGTAAAAGGCGAGCTGATTTTTGCTCTGGAATACCCCCAACAGGGCTCCCTCGCCCCGAAAGCTTGCGCCGCGGTCGATGACAAGGCTTACGATCATAATCGCCGTCAAGGCGGACAAGAACGCCGAAAGAAACGTTCGGGGATTGGCCAACGAACCCGCTATTATCGCGATCTCGACCGTCAGCAGAAACTGAATGCTCGCGCGCAACGACGCTTCGGGATATTGCGACCAAGCGGTGGAGAGAAGCGCCAAGCCTGGAAGCAGGAAAAGGGGCGCGTTCTCGAGCGTTTTTGCTAGCGCAAGCTGGGGAGCCCGGATGACGAGGATGGTCCAGGGAAGCAGGAACAAAGCCGCTGCTGCCCCTCCCAAGCGTGCAACCAGCCCCAACATGAGCAGCGATACAAAACAGGCAAACCAGGCGACGCTAAAAATGCCGGTCCGCTTTGGTGTAAGAATGCGCTGCCGCACAGGGCCGGGGGGCTGCGGGCTGTTACGGCGGTAGCCGGTTTCCGTATGCATTATGGCTATGGCCCTCGTCACACAAAGGTCGCGTCACCGGATTGCGGCGTGCCCAAAAATGGGCGCCCCCCCGCCCGGATATGCTTGGTGAGGCCGCGTTTTTAACCGCACCTTGAAGTTTTCATACAAAATCGTTCCAGGCTGGTTAAGTCTACCTCCCATACTCTCGATGGGTGTCTTTTGCATCGCCGGAGATACGATGAGCCATGAGAAGCCTGATATTATGAAAGAAAACCAGGAGCCTCAGTCCCCTTCAGGTCAGGCCGCGCCGGGCCCTGTGCGCTGCGTGGACGTCATTGTCGCGGCATGGAACCGCGAAGACACCATCGAGCGCGCGGTTGCGTCTGCCCTCGCCGAGCCGGAGGTCCACTCGGTGCTCGTCGTGGATGACGGCTCGACCGATAAGACCGCCCAGCGTGCTCATGCTGCCGATGACGGCAGCAATCGCCTCGCTATTCTGCGCCTTGCGGAAAATCGAGGCCCCGCGGCCGCGCGGAATGCCGTGTTCCTGGAAAGCGCTGCGCCATGGATTACTATCCTCGACGGCGACGACTATCTTCTGCCGGGACGGTTTTCCCATATGTTAGCGCTTGCGCAGGGGTGGGATTTCATCGCAGACGATATTTTGCAAGTCCGCGAGGATCGTGTCGATATCGATACGCCGCATCCGATGCTCGCTGCAGGCGGTGGGTTCGAACCCTGGAGGTGCGGCCTGCAAACCTTCGTTCTTGGCAATATCACGAGAGCAGGCCGGAACCGCAAGGAACTCGGCTTTTTCAAGCCGCTTATCCGGCGCGCTTTTCTCGATGAGCACGGTCTTCGTTATGACGAGACGCTGCGTCTTGGGGAAGACTACGCGCTCTACGTCAGAGCGCTCGCTGCAGGCGCGCGCTTCCGTGTCGTCCCGGCCTGCGGCTATGTGTCTGTCATGCGGGAGCGGTCGCTGAGTGGCAATCACTCAAAGCAAGACCTCGAGCGGCTGCGGGACTCCGATCTTGCTTTGGAAGCGCTGCCCGGGCTCCTGGCTGAGGAGCGCGCGGCCATAAAAGAGCACTATAGGTCGGTAGATGCCCGCGCCCAATGGCTAGAGGTCATCGAGGCCGTTAAGGCTAGAAATGCAGGCCGCATTTTCGCCGCCTACTGCCGCTCGCCAGCGGTGGCGCGGTTTATTTCGGCTAGGCTTGCCGAACAGCTTTTCCAGCGAACCGCGAGGTATTTCAAAAACCCCTTCAGCAGGAATACTACCCTAGCAAATCCTGCCCCCAGCCCTGAATGAGAGGTGCATTTATGCACGCTAGGGCAGCGCCCCCTTTAATAACCATAAGCTGGGCTAATTCTTTCATATGCTTCCCACTTGGAATATGCAAAGCAAGCCTAGCCGGCGTCCAGCAATAAGCAAGTCTCTCCCCCCGAGCTTATCGAATAGCATGCAAGTGTGGATGTAATGGCTAAGGATAAGGCGCGGCGTTGCGATAAAGCTGTTGTGTTTGGCAGGCCACGGCGCCTGGCGCGGTTAAATTCGTAGAAAGCGGAACGATGTCGCAGCGTAATATGATCTTAGGCACCGCCGCGATGGCCGCCGGAAATGCCGTCCGTTTTCTTCTTCAATTGCTGGCAATTCCTATCGTCGCGCGCCTTCTCGGGCCAAGCTCGTATGGTCTCGTGGCTCTCGCAAGTCCGTTCTTCTACTTTCTATTGCTTTTTGGCGATCTCGGGCTCGGAGCAACGCTCGTGCGCGCTCAAGCCCTTTCAAGGCGCCAGGAATCCAGTGTCTTCTGGGCCATTTTCACGATTGCCTCCGGCCTCGCCGCCCTCCTGGTTGCTTGGGCGTATCCTCTTGGCCGATTGTTGGGGCAGCCGGAAATCTCGCCTTTACTGGTGGGCTTCGCTCCGCTCTTTCTTATTGCTGCTGCCGGTGTTGTCCCGTCCGCACGCCTTCAACGAAGCGGCCGCTTTAAAACAGTTGCGCTGATAGATACAGTGGCCGCCAGCGCCGGTGTTTGCGCGGCAATCCTCGGCGCGCTCAGCGGATGGGGTCCTTGGGCTCTCGTAGCCCAGCAGTGGGCCCTCTGGGCGGTCAAAGTTTTGTCCGTAATCGGCGCGACACGCTTCTATCCCATCCTGGCTTTCGATCGCCAGGCCGTCCGAAGCTCGCTCCACTTCGGCTCGGCCATCGTAGGGTCTAATGTCGTTCACTTTCTGGGGGCAAATCTCGACAACTTCCTAATCGGCACAATCCTAGGCCCCGCGAAACTTGGGCTTTATGCGATCGCCTATCAGGTCGTAAATATACCTGGCATGATCTTGGGCGCGGCCCACTATTCGCTCATGCCGGCCGTATCTGACGCGCATCACAAGGGCATTGTGCTCGAAAAAACATATATTGAGGCGCTTCGCCTGATGCTGCTTGTCGCGGGCCCTGCCTTGACCGGGCTGGCCGTCACCGCCGATTTGGTGATTGCCGTGTTCTTTGGGAACGCGTGGATGGAGACGGCGAGCTTAATATGGCTACTCGCCCCTTTCGGCATTATCCATACGACCTTCATTCTGAACGGAGCCATGATGCTTGGTTCCGGCCGCTCCGGAGTCGAGTTCCGGACGGCAATCTTACGGGCGGCGGCAACGGCAGCCGGAATTATAATCGGCATCTTCTGGGGACCCCAGGGTGTGGCCTTCGGTGTTTCTGCGGCAGCGGCTATATCCGGATTCTTCTATGTGCGCGTGGTTCTGCGGATCTGCGGAATTTCTGCCCGCAGCGTCCTGGAAGCCGCCTGTGTGCCGCTACTGGCGAGCGCCACGATGGGTGCCGCTGTCATCTTTGCGCGCGGGGTGCTACTATACGGGTTGGCTCCTTCTGTTGGGCTGGCCCTTAGCGTTTTGCTTGGTGCCGTGGTGTATTTGCTGGCGCTGTTCTTTCTATCTCGCGAGAGGTTCGTCCAGGATATTGTCACGGTGCGGGTTCTGATTGCCAACAAGCCGTGAAGGCCGGGCATGTTGCAGGCGCGCGCAACTCCGGGAACAGAGGTCCGGGCGACGGTGCGCGGGGACGGCACCGGGACCGGTCAAAAGTTTTGGCCGTTGGTCTAAGACAGCTCCCGCGTTTCCGTCGAGGGGGCATCGGGCTCGATGAGGCTATAGGCGATCATCGTCAAGACGACAGAGGCTGCGAAGAAATAGATGCCCGGCAAAGCCACCGCGTCGGCTAAGTCATTCGACTTCGCATAGAAAACCAGAAGCGCAAGCACCAGCACGTCGAGCATCGACCACTTGCCGAGCCACTCGATGCGTTTGAACCACCGGCTGCGGCGGGCGGGGTGGAAGGTGATGAGCGTGCCGGCCATGGTAATATAGAGCAACTTGAAAGCTGGAAAGACGATCGAAAACACGAAGATCACCCCGGCGAGGAAAATCTCGCCGGTGGCATAAAGCGCAGAGATGATGGAGAGAATCGAGTGGGTATCGGTCCAAAAGTAAAGCCTGGTCAGCCGCATAACCGGCAGCGTCAGCCCCAGGACGAGGCAGACCGTGGCGCCAAGCGTCAACGCGAAAATAATAAAGGCGCGCATACCTCGCTGCGTCATGGCCGGAGGGGATGCACGCCTAGTTTCATCGGACCTTAGGCGACCTTGTGGGTCTTGTTTGTAGGGACGCCTTTTTCGGTCAGCATCGTCTGCAGATCGCCGGATTGGAACATCTCGCTCACAATATCCGCGCCGCCCACGAACTCGCCCTTGATATAAAGCTGCGGGATCGTCGGCCAATTCGCATAGACCTTGATTCCGTCACGTACGCTTTGATCGGCGAGGACGTTGATGTCCCTGTAGTTCACGCCGAGATAGGCGAGGATCTGCGCCACGCGCCCTGAGAAGCCGCACTGCGGAAACTCCTTCGTACCTTTCATGAACAGCACCACGTCGTTCGCGGTCACTTGATCCTTGATCCAGCTCTGTACGTCTTGTTCGCTCATGCTCGCCTTCCTGTTTATGCTCAGTAATAGATGCACCGGCGCATCGAAAAAACAAGCGCCGCGCGCCTATTGAGCGGGCTTACTGTCCGGCACCTTCGTTTGCAGTGCAAGGGCATGCAGAGCGCCGCCCATGTTGCCCTGAAGCGCCGTATAAACCATTTGATGCTGCTGCACACGGGTCTTGCCCCGGAAGGCCTCCGAAATGACGGTTGCTGCGTAATGGTCGCCGTCGCCGGCGACGTCCTGGATGTCGACCTCGGCGTCCGGCAAGCTAGCCTTAATCAAGCGCTCGATCTCTTCGGGCTGCATTGGCATGGGAGTATCTTTCCTATTAGAGAGGTCCTCCGGCAGGGAAAACACGCCGGGATTTTAGAGTTCGCTTGCCATGAAGCCTGGAAGCCAGCCTTCGTGGGCCTGTCTGAGGCGCGAAAGCGGGAGCGGAGCCTCGCCCGGCACCGCGATCGCATCGCCTTCGATTTGTGCCGCAATGCGAGCCGGTAGCCCGAGTGCTCCGGCTTGCTTCAAAATCGCCTCCGAGGCTTTGGCGCTGGCAGCAATAAGGTAGCGTCCCTGGTCCTCGCCGAACGCGCTCGCATGCGCGGCTAGATACGGATGCGGCGCATAAAGGAGGCCGCGGCTGCCGGCCAGGGCCATCTCGGCAAGCGCAACCAGCAAGCCGCCGTCCGAAACATCGTGCACCGTCCTCGTCACGCCGCTTTCGATGAGTCCGCGCACGAAGCCGCCAGCTTTCTGTTCGGCCTCCAGGCCGACCGGCGGCGGGGCACCCTCGAACGCGCCGGCCGCATAGTCCTGATAAAGGGATTGGCCGAGATGCCCGTTCTCGGCGCCGACAAGGATCACAACCTCATCCTCCGGCTTCAGGGCGAGCGTTGCAACATGCTTGCAATCGGCAATTAAGCCGACGCCGCCAATGGCGGGCGTGGGCGGAATGGCGATGCCGTTCGTTTCGTTGTAGAGCGAGACGTTTCCCGAAACGACCGGGAAATCGAGCGTCCGGCAAGCTTCGGCCATGCCTTGGATGCAGTCCGCAAACTCGGCCATGATCTCCGGCCGTTCCGGATTACCGAAATTCATGCAGTCGGTCAGCGCAAGCGGTTTGCCGCCCGATGCGGTAATATTGCGCCAAGCTTCGGCGACCGCCTGCTTGCCGCCCTCGAAAGGATCGGCGGAGCAATAGCGGGGCGTCACATCGCAAGAGAGCGCGAGCGCCTTGTTCGTGCCGTGCACGCGAACCACTGCAGCGTCGGAGCCCGGGCGAACCACGGTATCGCCCATCACCATGTGGTCGTATTGCTCCCAAATCCAGCGCTTCGAAGCGAGATTCGGCGAGCCCATCAGCGCCAGCAGCGCCCCGGTGAGGCTGTCTGGCGCCGGAACGCTGCCCGCGCTAACCGGCGCGGGCTTTAGCCTTGGCGCGACCGGCCGCTCGTAAACCGGCGCTTCATCGGAAAGCAGGGAGGTTGGCAGATCGGCTTCGACCCGGCCCTTATGCCGGATGGTGAGCCGGCCTGTGTCCGTCGTGCGGCCGATGACGGCGAAATCGAGCTCCCATTTGCGGAAGATGCGCCCGGCAAGCGCTTCGGAGCCCGGCCGCAGCACCATCAGCATGCGCTCCTGGCTTTCAGACAGCATCATCTCGTAAGCCGTCAAGCCCTCTTCGCGCTGCGGAACGAGATCGAGATTAAGCTCGATGCCGGAGCCGCCCTTGGCCGCCATTTCGACCGAGGACGAGGTAAGCCCGGCCGCGCCCATGTCCTGGATGGCGAGGATCGCGTCCTCTTCCATAAGCTCGAGGCAGGCTTCAAGCAAAAGCTTCTCGGCGAAGGGGTCGCCCACTTGCACGGTAGGCCGCTTCTCCTCGGTTTGCTCATCGAATTCTTCCGAGGCCATGGTGGCGCCATGGATGCCATCGCGGCCGGTTTTCGAGCCCACATAGACGACTGGGTTGCCGGAGCCCGATGCCGCAGAATAGAAGATGCGGTCCGTGCGGACGAGGCCTGCGCACATGGCGTTGACGAGGATGTTACCGTTGTAGCGCTCGTCGAAATTCGTCTCGCCGCCGACGGTCGGGATACCCATGCAATTACCGTAGTCGCCTATGCCGGCAACCACGCCCGCGACGAGGTGGCGTGTCTTGGGGTGAGC
>Ga0074046_10003755_pt1 | contig 12595 bp, 13 predicted proteins | sample BogForMeECP23OM3_FD_94441 | JGI IMG/M metagenome (GOLD analysis project Ga0074046, IMG submission 94441) | Bog forest soil microbial communities from Calvert Island, British Columbia, Canada - Bog Forest MetaG ECP23OM3 | ecosystem: Environmental > Terrestrial > Soil > Wetlands ...
CGACAACATTGTCTATACCGAACTCCCCGCCAATGCCGACAACGATCACCTTTTACGCCTGGGCAACCTGGCCAAACTTCAGGCCAATGTCACCCGCCGTAACATCGTCACCGGCAGCTTTCTGGTGAACCATCTCCACGATGACTATGACGGACTTTCGCCGCTGAGTCCGCAGTTGTCGAACCCCAGCGACGCTGAATCCGCCTACCTGGCGAGCGTGAAAGACCAGTACTATTTTCCGGGAGGCGAACTACTCGAAGCCGGATTGGCATTCGATCAGTACAACCTGAAATGGACTCCCTACGGAACCTCACCCTACTCCATCAACTCCGATGAAACAGCCGGCGGAAGTTATTATCTTTCCGCAGCAACCCGCGCCCGGCGCTGGCAGGCTCTGGCGAACCTGTTTCTCCCTGCGCAGCATTGGCATGGCCGTCATGATTTCAAATTCGGAGCCGACATTGACCGTCTGATCTACGACGCTCAGTTTGCCCGTCAGCCCATATCGTTTCTGCTCGGCCAAACTCCGCCCACTCCTCCCAATACCTGTCTCACCACTGTGCTTTGTTCGCGCTATTCCACTTTTTCCGGAGGTTCGCCTTCCTCGACGTATAACTTCGAATCCAGTGCCTACGCCGAAGACCGCTGGCTAATCACCAATCGTCTACTCGTCGAGCCCGGCGTCCGTCTCGATTGGGACGAAATCATCCGCGCGCCACTCCTGTCTCCGCGTCTGGCCGGAACGTTCGTCCTCGACAACTCGGGCAATACCAAGCTTTCCGCAGGAATTGGTTTAATCTACGATCCTACCTTCCTGTTCCTCATCGCCCGTTCTTTGGCCGGTCAACGGACCGACTATTTCTTCAACTCGTCCGGCGTGCTTACCAGTACCGTGCCGACTACATTTTCCGTCGACCGAAACGCCCTCCAAGCGCCCCGTTTCATAAACTGGAGCCTGGGCCTTGAGAGAAAGCTTCCCGCAGCCATCTATCTGAAAGCGGAATTCCTCGAAAAACGCGGCTCTCGCGGTTTCGTCTACAACACGCCCAGCGGCTCCGGCGGCAACTTCATCCTCGAAAATACGCGCGACGATCGCTACGATGCCTTGGAAGTGAGCGTTCGCCACAACTTCCGGGAAAGCTACATGTTGATGGGCTCTTACACTCGTTCCCGCACCCGCTCCAACCAGGTTCTAGACTTCAACGTCGATAACCCTCTGCTAAGTTCCCAACAGCCCGGGCCTTATACCTGGGACACCCCCAATCGCTTCCTGTCCTGGGGATACGTGCCGTTCTTCAAACTGCCACTGATTCACCGAACCGAGATCGCCTATTCTCTCGAGACGCGCACGGGATTCCCGTTCAACGTCACCAACGATCAGGAGCAACTGGTTGGCCCGCCCGGGTCGCATCGTTTCCCCGACTATTTTTCGCTGAACCTTCAAGTCGAGAAGCGCTTCCATCTCTTCGGATATTACTGGGCTCTGCGCGGCGGTCTCAACAACATCACCGACCACGCCAACCCCTATGTGGTCAACAGCGACATCAACTCGCCGCAATTCCTCACCTTCAGCGCCTTTGAGGGCCGCGCCTTCACTTCCCGCATTCGCCTGCTCGGAAAGAAGTGATTCTGCCTTATGTCAGTTTGGAGTGCATCACCGCCAGGCTTCGTTGTTCTTACCTTCCAAATGTCTCCGCTTATTCGGTCACGGTAAATTTCTTGGTGCTCGTGACGGGACTTTGAGGATCGCGTGTTCAGTTCCCGTGTTCGTAATTGATCGAGTAATCGACGCAACACGAATTGGATATGCATTGATAATAAATGAGTTGTTGGCTTCGTTTCGCAAATTTGCTGTCTCTTGCACTCGAGACAGCGTCGAGTGGCGAGTTATCCACTAATATTATAGACATACTTGTAATATCACCGACAAATAGATTGAATCTCCTGGATGTTGAACGATCCATCCAGGAACTCAACCGTAGCCATTAACCAAACTCATTCATTGCGTCAGGTGCACATTCACGGAAGGAGGAAACAGTTCTCCTCGACGACGTCGTTGCAGACGTTCGAGCCGGTCATACGAACGACTCATCTGCCTTTCAAACGCGTTCCCATAACGGATGATCTTGTCGACGCCATCGGCGCCGGGAATTAACTGCCGTAGCTGATCGTTTTGTACCTCCATCCTCGAAAGGTTCGACCACTGACAAGAAAGGCGCGCGATAGCCTCCCGTATTGTCTCAACAGCAACGAAACGTTTTCGCTCGGGCAACGACTTGGGGTCGCGCGCCAAGAGCTCCTTGGCTTCGCTGAGAGGCATTTTCCTCTCTTCCGCGATCCTTACTGCTATGTCGTGCCGCTTCTTTTCCGCGGTCTTTTCCGCCATCGCTTCAAACCTTGGCCACATGAGACTGAGCATCACATTCTCGTTGAAGATCTTCTTCATTGACTCCGGCGAAATCTGGCCGCTTGCTTCAGCTTCTTTTTCCGCAGTCCGCAACAGTGATACGAGAGTCTCGCGTGTTGGTGACAGGGCCAATGGCTCATAAAGTCCGTATTCCAAGCATCTAGAGACCAATGCATTACCGGCTCCAATCTCCGCGTTCTCGTATCTCCACAAGCGCTGGAGTCGCAGCCAACAGGTAGCAATGTATTCGACTTCAAATTCCTCGCGAGGCCCCACCGGTTGCAACTCGTCGCGTAGCCCCCTGTAATATTGCTGAAACTCCCGCGGGTCTTCTCCGAATTCCCGGATTTCGTCCATGTCCCGAGTGAATAATCCGTGCTTCCAAGCGTTCCGTCTACTGTATGCCTTTCCTCGCGACGTCTTGGGGCCGGTCGATTTCAACGCGTTCCGGCGGTTGGCTTCAACTTTGTGGGTCGATACAGGTTGTTTCTCAGACTGACTATTGCCGTCCAGATGCGGAGACATTGGCTGTTTTCCTCCTTATCTAAGGAGACAGCGACGTGCTAAAACTTGCTCCGAATTACACCGTTGCAACTGTTCGCTCTCACCCTCACGCTCTGATGGGCGATCGAACCATTTGTGGCCACGGACCATCGAGTTAATTACACTATCATAAACATAAAATACCAAGGTCACGGCGTCGAGAACTTGGTATTTACCACTCAGATTACCGGCTAGGTACTCCTGCTGGGCTGCCGATCGCCGGACCGGAAACGGTACCGCGAACCACGCTGCAGTCGAAGGGTGAGAAATCCCGAATCCACTCATTAGCACGATAAAAGGCGAACAGACAGCGCAAACTTGTGCTAACGCCTGATAACAGCAGTTATCGCGCTCCCATCTTCTGCGTAATGCAAAAAGAAAGCCGCCCGTCACCGAGCGGCAATTCTGAGCAGGCCAGAGCGTTTATTTCTCCACCACCTGCTTCACCGCCTTTGACTTGCTGCCCTCGAATTCCGAGTCTCCACCGTATACCGCCGTGACCGACGTGGTACCCACCTTGAGCGTCAAGGTTACAAACGTGGCCGTGCCTTCACTCAACGTGCCCGTTCCCAAGACTGTTTTACCTTTCATGAACGAGACGGTTTCCCCATCCGGCGGCGCTGGAGTAACCACCGCAGTAAAGGTCACTGCCTCTCCATAGGTGGACGGATTCGGTGCAGACGTGAGCGTAGTCGCGGTCTTGGTCTGGGTGGCCGGCATCAGCTTGAACACTGTCCCGCAGCCAATCAATGTTCCTCCATTCCCTCCTGGTCCTGTCGTGCAAGACAGATCCTCGCCCTCGCCGGTAGCGCCATACAGGTTGCCCTTCGTGTCCCGTAATATCGGTGAATCGGGACCCATACCATCGCCCCCAGTCCCGGTGAAGCTGTAGAGCACGATCTCATTGCCGGTAGTATCCACCTCGAACACTATTCCGCAACCATTTGGCGGGTTGCATGCAAGATCGCCGCCCTGAAGGGTTGGGCAACGCCGGCGTCAGTGATAAAGTATCACGACTGCGTGTGCTGGCGATGCCCTACGTCAATTTCGGTTCGGAGAAATGAAGTAATGGCCGCGAGCGATGATTGTTGGTTAGCGCGCGAAGAACAGAACCGGAGGGCAGGCCAGTTAACGATAAGGATACCCTTCCTGATTAGGGACGCCTAGCGCTGGCCGCTGCTTTGGGGATCCACGCTTCAAAACCTGGCAAGAGCCACTCGGTGGGGTGTTAGGGCGAAGCTACCCACTGTGGAAGGGGAATCCCGGTCGACTCCGCGTTTCCCGCATGAGTCATCAGTCTTTAACTCTAGCCTTCTGTTTGGCGACGAGGCGCTGCATGAACTTGGGACCCGCCTCCTTGTAGGCCTCAACGCCCTCGTTTAGGAGCATCTCGCAGATCTGCGTGATAGTCCTCTGCTCCTCATCGGCGATTCGCTGAATTTCTCGCCTTAACGCCGTGTCCACTCGAAATACCAGAAAACCTGTTCTCGCCACCTTTGAAATATAGCTTCGCAATCGAATTTAGAGCAATGCAAAATCGATATTGCGCAATTATGTATTACATGTTATACATGTAATACAGGAGGGAAAGCGAAAATGCGTCAACCGGGCGTTAAGAACAATGGAGCCGATCATGTAGAAGAAGCTAACCGAACCTTATTGAAGGAGAACGTGCGCTGGGCAAAGGGGGCGCTTGGAAACGCCTTCGAGGCACGTGCCAAAGCCTCGCTGCAGAACTTGACGCGAGAATTTGGTCTTTCGGTTAAGGCCGGGGACCTTCAGATCATCAACAGCAACTGGTATGTCACGCACACAGGCCTCATTGGGCTCGCGCGTCGCAAGAGATGCAGCGGTATCCATGTTGAAGCAGTCGATTCGCTTTGTGATTCCCGAGCGAATCGTTTCGTCCTCAAGGCCACGGTCTTTCCGACCAAGGGCTCCTCCGGCTTTGTCGGCTACGGCGACGCCGATCCATCCAATGTTTCCTCGCTTGTCCGCGGAGCCGAGATGCGCGTGGCCGAAACGCGAGCCGTCAATCGCGCCCTCCGCAAGGCTTACGGCATCGGGATCTGCTCGGTCGAGGAAATCGGAACAATTTCGAACCCGGGCGAAAAGCTTCCTCCGCAAAATGCAAATGGGAACGGGAATGGCGGTGGGCCTAAAGTTCGGGACCGTCTTTGCCAGATCATCCGCCAACACAAGCTCGATCCCGAACTCGTAAAGGCCTATGCCGTCGACTTCTGCGGTACCAAAACGCTCCGAGAGGCCAGCAGGGAACAGGTTGAGAACTTCGTCCAGCAACTGGCTGATTGGGCCGAGAAGGACCGCAATGCCCTGATTTGTCAGCTCAACAGCTATCCGAAACCGGAGGCGGTCGCATGAAACGCCAAGTCCCTGGCCTTGCTGAAACTGCCCGCGATTCTCGCCCAGACATCCCAGACGGCATCTTCCTCGTGCGCGTCGATGGCGCCCAGTTCCGTTGGCACGCCCACAAGCCTTTCTATATCCTCCGACTCTGCATCCTTGAACCCATCAGCTCCGCTGGGAAGTCCATCGTGGGACGTCTTTACTGCACCCAGAAGGCAATGTGGAGGCTGGGCTGGTTCCTGCGGGATTTCCTCTACGACCCGGAACTTCTGGCTCACGAACAGGTCGATGAGAAGGCTTTGCCCGGACTCCGGGGCGTCGTCATGATCAGCCACACCGTGCTCAACGGCATTTCGCTCATCAACCTCGACGGCTTCGCCCCAGCCAGCCAGTGGGAAGAACTGTCCGCGGGTCCGGTATCGCGTGCTTCTCGCTCCAACACGGCGGAGGCGTCCCGATGACCTACTCCTACACCCAGATCAGCCAATATCTCAGCTGCCCGCGACGTTACCGGCATCGCTACCTCGATGGTTGGCAGGAGAAAGACACGCGCGCGCCCATGCTCTTCGGCCGAGCTTTCGAACAGGCCTTGGCCGCCCTTTTTCGCCGCGAAGACCCGGCGGCGGTGCTGTTCGAGCAGTGGGGAGCTTGCAAGGACATGGGCTTGACCTACTCCGGCAACGACACCTGGGATCGCATGCTGCAACAAGGCATCCAGTTGCTTGAGCGCTTCGCCCAGGACGGCCGGGTTCGCATTCGGCGCCCTCGTTCCACCCAGCAGATTCAGTTCAATCGGACACTTGGTTCCGGCAACAATTTCGTAGCTTACATCGACGCCATTGGTCAGCTGGACGGAACACCCTGCGTTCTGGAATGGAAAACCACCTCCGCAAGATATCCGGAAGAGCCGGCCGGCATTTCCGCACTGGATCCACAACTGGTCTGCTATTCGTGGATGACCGGGATCGACGAAGTCGCCCAAGTTGTTTTCGTCCGCAAGCGCCTGGTTGAAGTCCAGTACTTGCGGGCCACCATTTCTGAAGAACAGCGGCAGGAGTTTGCAACCCTGGTCGATGACACGGTCCGACGGATCGAGTCCGGACTCTTCCTGCCGCACAGTGGCATCCGTTTCCCGCAGAACCCGTGTACCACCTGCCCCTTCCTCGGGCTCTGCCTCGACAAGCCCGCCTTGGTCGAAGCAGGCCTTGTGCGCAAACCCGGAGTCGATCTTGGTCTGTTTGACGAACTTGTTTACTAGATATCCGCCGATGCCGCCGAAGCTCAATCGCAAACGCGCACTATTTGTCCTCACCAAGATCGACGAGATCCTGGCTTGGGAAAAGCAGAAAGAGGCTGAGCGAGACACCCGTTTCGTCGAACTCGGCCGGTATCTTTGCGAAGTGCGGGCGGGTCAGTACTGGCGCGTGGAGAAGCTGGCGTCGTTCGACGACTTCCTGGCGAGGCGTTTCCCGGAATCGAGAAGAAAGGCGTACTACGTCATGTCCATTCACGAGCACCTTCCTCCGCAGGCTCGGAAGGATCTGAAGGAAGTGGGATGGACGAAGGGGCTGGAGTTGGCGAAGATCGCGCGCCGGGACGGTCAGCACTTCGATTGTGCAACCTGGTTGCACAAAGCCCGCGAGTTGCCGAAGGAGGACTTCCGGCGGGAGGTGGAGAAGGAGCTGACGGGAAGGGAAGAGGAGCCGTCAGAGTTGATCTACTTCAAAGTCTACAAGAGTCAGATTCCGGTCATTGAGCAAGCCATCGAGACGGCAGCTTTGATGCTGGGCACGGACAAATCGCGGGGTTACTGCCTGGAGATGATCTGCGCTGACTTCTTGGCGGGCGCGCACCTGGACAATGGCAACCCGGAGATCCTGCTCAACTCGATCTCACGTTACTACAAATTCCTGCCCGGCGAACAGAAGCAGGCTTTCCTCGAAAACCTGTGTGAGAGAGCATCCTGACGGACTGCCCGCCAACACCGCCACCCCTGCAACTTGATCAGGCACGAGGGAGCCGCAACTAGTGAGCGGGCGCTTTCGCGGACATGCTATCTTTTAGTTTGGCGGATCGAGAAGTTGCGATATTCACAACGGTTCAGACGGAGGCAGAAATGAAAACGTTCACACGCATCACTGTAGACCCTAACCAAATGGGTGGCCTCCCGTGTATCCGAAGCTTGCGCATACCTGTTGCTACCGTTGTCGGTATGGTAGGCGAAGGCATGGCGGAAGCTGAAATCCTAAATGCTTATCCCGATCTTGAGATCGAGGATGTTCGCGAAGCCCTGCGCTACGCGGCTGAGGCCGTCCGCGAGCGGGAACTTCCCGTCGTTGGTGGTTCTTGAAATTCCTGATTGACAATGCTTTGTCCCCTTTGATCGCGGAGGGTTTGCGATCCGCAGGCCACAATGCGATTCATATCCGCGACTACAACATGCAGAAGGCGACGGATTTTGAAGTTTTCGCACGCGCAGCAGAAGAAGATCGAATCCTAATCTCTGCCGATACGGATTTTGGCACTCTATTGGCCTTGCGCAATGAAGAGAAGCCATCCGTCATTCTGCTTCGACGCGGCCCTAAAAGTCCCCCAGTTCAATTGCGATTGCTGTTAGGGGCCATGTCGGTGATGGAGGAGCCTTTGAGCGAAGGCAGCATTATCGTCGTCGAAGAAAAGCGAATTCGAGTCCGGCGGTTGCCTTTGGGACATTGGGAATAAGACGGGCAACGCTTCGATTGTGCAACCTAGTTGCACAAAGCTCGAAAACCTGTGCAAGAAGGCTTCCTGAGAATGATTCGCCCCAAAGCCGCTCCCTTTCGTCTGGATCCCTCGTCATACGAAAGTCTGCGCCAGCAGATCCTTCGTCGCGATGGCTGGCGGTGTCAGTGCTGTGGGTCCATGTCCAATCTTGAGGTGCACCACAGAGAGTTCCGCAGCCATTCGAGCGCCGACTCAGAAGAGAACTTGATCACGCTGTGCACGGCATGCCACGCAACGGTGCACCGCGGCTAAGATCGCGAACTCGGATTGTCCCATACGATAGGAGACGCTCAACTCTTCTCAAACAAAGTTTCCTCGATCAGCTCGCAGAGGATGTGTCCGGTTAAGATGTGCGCTTCCTGGATGCGCGGGGTTTGATCGGTGGGAATGCAGATGCAGTGATCGACGGCATTGCGCAACTTTCCTCCGGTTTTTCCGGTCAGACCCACTGTGACTAGCCGCTTCTCGTGGGCCAGGTGCACGGCTCGCAGCACGTTGGCGGAGTTTCCGCTGGTCGTGATGGCGAAGGCTACGTCGTCGGGACTGCCCATCCCCTGGACTTGGCGCGCGAACACCTCGTCAAAGGAATAATCGTTGCCGATAGCGGTTAGGACGGAAGAATTGGTGGTCAGCGCCCAGCCCGAGAGGCTTGCACGTTCCTTCAAGAAACGTCCGCTCAGTTCCGCGGCCAGATGTTGGGCGTCGGCGGCGCTGCCGCCGTTTCCGAAGAATAGGATTTTGTTTCCGGAGCGCAGGCACTTGGTCATGGCGTTCGCTACCTTGACGACGGCGCTCAAGTACGCTTTAGATTCCAGCAGACTCTGCATCACTGACGCGCAATCGCGAATTCTGGCGACTGCCAAAGACTGCGCAGCATCCGCATTCATAGAAAATCCCCCCGGGGCTGCCCTCAGCGGCTAAAGCCGCGCCCCTTCAAAGCAAATTAAACAATCGAGTCTTCTTGCGGCCTGCTAATTGGTCGATGCTGACGTTCAAGAGGTCGCACTGGGTTGGGCCTGGTTGTCTTGTAATGTATCCGGCAATGCGTCGCACAATGGTTCACCGGGGCCATATTCGAAATTGATCCTTTCCTGCTCGACCACCAGCGGCCGCCTCTGCACTAAGGTATGGATGGTGCCGATGTACTCGCCAATGATGCCCATGAAGAGCATTTGGACCGACATGAAGAAAAATACGCCGATGACCAGAGGGGCGATGCCAACGGAGAAGCGCTTCCAAAAGATTAGTTTGTAAATCAAGTATGCCAGCGACACAACAATCGAAACCAGCGCGCCCACAAAACCGGAAAAGGTCACCAGCCGCAACGGAACCTTGGAGAGGTTGGTGATGGCGAGCATTGCCAGATCGTAGAGCGAATAGAAATTGTTCTTGGTGATTCCGTGTTTGCGCGCTGGCTGATGGTAGGGAATGTCGAAATGCCGAAACCCAGCCTCCGCGATCATGCCGCGGAAATACGGGTACGGATCATCGAATTTCTTTATAACGTCGACCACTTTGCGGTCATACAGGCCAAAGCCGGTAAAATTCTCGTAGGTTTCAACTCCGGAAAGCCGCTTCACGAGTTTGTAGTATTGTTTCCGGATCCAGAACATCAGACCGTTTTCCCCGCTTGTCATCTTGAGGCAGATAACAACTGGATAACCCTCCTCCCACTTGTGGATCATGTCAACGATCATCTCCGGAGGATCCTGCAGGTCGGCCACAATACCTATGACGGCATCGCCTATGGTTTGGTTGAAGGCGTGCATAGGGGAGCGGACATGCCCGAAGTTACGCGTATTCCGAATCACTTTTACATTCTTGTCTCGCGCTGCAAGGTGCTTCAGCTCCTCCAACGTATTGTCGATTGAGGCGTTGTCGATGAAAATATGTTCGTAACTGTAACTGCCAGCACTGGCAATTGCCGCCCGCACACGTTCGTATATTTCGCGTACGTTATCTTCCTCGTTGTAACAGGGAGTAATGACCGAAATCGTTCGGTTCGCGTCCGCGCGTTTTAGGTCAGTCATGGGAAATCCGTTCTTTGCTCGGGTCGTACAAGAGGATCAATTCATTCGGGAGCCGCAGCCGCTCCCGGATTTCTTCGCTGATCTCTTCCTGAAAAGCGTACGAAGAGATCAGAATAGGCTCTGGATGGCCCGCCAAGCGGTCGGGAGACAGCACGGGAATCCCAACGAGCTGCTGGTCCTGGTATTTCGGATTCGAGTCGATGAACAAGGAGATATCGCTGTGACTTAAAACGTTATTCGCCAGCAAACGCCTAGTGTGCGTTCCAACTCCCCAAACGATGACTGTTCGGCCGGCAACCGCTTGCCGGATTTTGTTTCTCAACTGCTTGTCTATTGCTTCGCATTCACTGACATAAAGAACCAGTCCCGCCTTGCCGGTGGAGTCGTAGGGGAATTCCGTTCGCCATTGCGTCGAATGCTCAAACACACCACATACCGACGGGGTTAAAACACCGCGGTGAAGCTCAAGCTTGACGGAGGCACAGCTGATCGTGCGGAAACCACTCGCCTCCATCAAATATTGCAGAGACCTGGGCGAAAAGAAATTGATGTGTTCGGTGCTAAATTCCTGAAATGGTGCGTCCTGCTGGGCGATGTGGTTGCTTGCATCGGGAACACCGACGAAGACGCGACCGCTATCTAAGGTTATGTCACGGATACATTGCAAGGCGCGCTTCACGTCTCGAATGTGTTCGAGGACTCCCAGGGTAACTACCAAGTCATAGCCGCGGTCTCCCTTGTGAAAGTCAAAAACCGTTCCCGTCTCAACCGGAACGTCATAGAGCAACTTGGCAGCGCGGGCGCAGCCCGGGGACGGGTCAAGACCCGTCACGTCGCCATAGCCGGCATCCTTGAGGAATGAAAGCAAACGGCCGTTTGCACATCCAATTTCCAGGATACGGGAGCTTCGATCGGGGATGATAGGCTGAAGGAGATGGGCCAACGCCTGCAAGCGGTGACTGTCGTCTTCCGATTCCTTGCCACCCCTATGCTCATACTCGTACTTGGACAGTTCCCAGTAATACCGGTCGAATTCAGATTGCGGTGGTATACCATCCGCAAACGCCATGCCGCAAACGGCGCACACAACCACATCGTATCCGTCGACGGGGCCGCCTCTCTCGAGAGCCTGGAAAGACTGTTGGAACACGAGTTCCGCAGACGTGTGTCCACACAGTGGACAGGGGCGGCTCACCTCATGAGTGATGTTGCTACGGGCGCAAGAGACGTTTGTCATTGAACGAAGCTCGGAATAATTCTCGGAACAGCTCTCGATGTACCGGCCTGGGTTGGGGTCACTTGCCTACTCCGATTTTGTTTTTTTCGTCGAACCTTAGCGATTCGATGTCGATGTCTCCGTTCTCATACCAAGCATAAAGGTCCTTGATCGAGTCCTGTAAGTCCCAAAAGTGATACCCGTCCATTTCCGTCAGCATGCGCGAGTTGTCTGCCGAATACTCGTGTCCCATGCCTCCGGTCATGACCGACACATTGGCATTGCGTCCCGAGACCTGGGCCGAGACTTGGGCAATCACCCGGGCTAATTCGGTTAGCGTCACGGGCCGTCCGGTGCAGACGTTGTAGGCCTTGTGGCGGGCGTCGTTCTCGATGAACCACCTCGTGATCTTGACCAGGTCTTTGATGTACAGGTAGTCAAACACGACATCCTGCCGGAGCACAATGGGCAATCCTTTGAGCGCCCGGCAACAGGCGTTGGAAATGAAACGCACGGTGTAGTCCTCGTAGGCGCCGAAAACTCCGAACAAGCGCAGATCGACGATTCGGTCGGAGCGTTCGATATACTTTGCGCAAATGTACTTGGAAAACCCGTACGCATCTTTGGGCACGCGGGTATCGAAATAGCCTTCCCGCACACGCGCCGGCAGTTGAATGCGGTCGTACTCCGCGCCGGAGCCGAAGTGAATCATTTTTCCGCAGCGTTCGTTATTTGGCGCGAGATTGCGCACGAGGTTGAAAAACATGCGGCAGTTGCGGTCTAGCAGGTCGAGAGGGGCAGCCAGGCGCCGATTTGACCGCGTGGTTGCGCTATGCACGATCACGTCGAAACGGTGCGCGCTGAGATATTCGCGCACTTTCTGCTCGTTCAGCAGATCCAGTTCGGCCGAGGAGGGTGCCGACACTTCATACGTGCCGGCAAGTTGCTCCGCCAGATTTCGTCCTATGAACCCCGACCCGCCGGTGATGAGTATGCGCATTATGCAGATGTCCGGAAGGAAAATTTCTTGTGTCCGACAAAGCTGTATACAACCATGAATGCGGTCAGAATGGCGCCGGCAATGTAGGGCGCCTGAGTGAAGAACCGCGTATTCCGCCGAATGAGGGTGACGAGTACGGGCAAGGTGACTACGGTGAAGAGAATGCCGCCGCTGTACACCGCGACGCAACGGATCCATTCATGCAGATAGTTGCCCTTGGTTTTAAACACGAACCATTTGTAGCCGAGGTATGAGACCGAGATGTTCAG
>Ga0074046_10003758_pt1 | contig 12587 bp, 9 predicted proteins | sample BogForMeECP23OM3_FD_94441 | JGI IMG/M metagenome (GOLD analysis project Ga0074046, IMG submission 94441) | Bog forest soil microbial communities from Calvert Island, British Columbia, Canada - Bog Forest MetaG ECP23OM3 | ecosystem: Environmental > Terrestrial > Soil > Wetlands ...
CCAAGGCGATTCCCGTGATGCCCCAGTGGCTGCCGACATAGAAGGCGCAGGGCAGGATCGCCAGCGCCCACAATTGGGTCCACATCACAAACCGGGGGTTGCCCACGGCGGTGAGCACCCGGTCGAGAAGCGCGACAAGGGAGCGAAAGGAAACGTAAACGCAGAGCACTTCCAGCGCCGGGACCATTCCGAGCCACTTCCGGCCCAGCGCGAAAGGCACGAGTTCGCGGGCCACCAGCGCGAGCCCAATGGTGGCCGGGAAAGTCGCCAGGGCCAGGGCTTCGCTGAGACCACGAAGGTAGCGGCGCAACGCCGCTGGGTCGTTCTGGACGGCGGCGAAGTAAGAGGGAATCACGCCGACCACCAGCGAGGTAACCTTCTCCAGCGGGATGTTGGCCAGGTTCCAGGCCATGCCATAGAGTCCGAGGGCTGCCTGGCCCAGGGTACGGCCGGCCGTGACGTTATCCAGTTTCTCATAAGACGCCCAGGCAAAGGTGGCCACCAGAGTGTGCCAGCCGAAAAGGAGTTCCTTTCGTATCGATTCGAGGCGAGGTAGCGCGAAGCCGTGGGGCCGGGCTTTGACCACGAGCGCGGTGCGAACCAGCACGTACAGCAAGTTCCCCAGAACCAGGGCCCAGTAGGCAAAGCCCAAAAGAGCCAGCACCAGGGTGGCGGCAGCCGCCAAAAGTCGACAGCCGGCTTCAACGAGCGAAAGCCAGCGAAAGCGCAGGTCCTTGTTGAGCAACCCTTCGGGAACGGCTCGCAAGCCCAGGGCGACGAGCGCCACGCAAGTAACCACCACCACCGGGACCACGCGTGGCGTCTTGAAGAAGAGTGCCACTGGGTAGGCTAGGGCACAACTAAGACCGAAACACGCCACTCCCAGCGACGCGGCAATGCTGTTCAACTGTGCCAGTTGGTGGTCGGTAAGATGGCGGAGGGTAACGACTGTCTGGGTGATCCCGAACTCGCCCAGATAGCGGAGGTAAACAAAGAGGATTACCGCCATGGACACAACGCCGAAGTCAGCCGGCGAGAGCAATCGAGCTACGATGAGGAACGAAGCCCAACTGAAAACCTGGCTGGACCAATTGCCCACCACACTCCAGGCCAGACTTCCGGCCAAGGAGTGGTCCAGCTTGCTCACCCGCACCGCCTCACCGACTGTCGTCTCTGCCTTGGCCTCCACCCCCGGCGCGATCGGTTGTTGTGAATCCAGGACGATTCCTCTCGACGCCACCAACGAGAATAGTCTTACTAAGTGGAACTCGGCGCCCTTTTGGTAAAGTTGGCGGTGATCGCTCGTTTGAATTTGGTGACGCCTGCAATTCCACGCCGGCACCACTGGCGATCCAGATCGCACTCGGGAAGGCTTGAGACCGGGCCTTACCTGAGCGGATCCCTTACGAACCTCGTAGTGAGGCCGCTTTGCGTACTCATCACTTCCTGCTCCGCCTTTAGGTAACCAGAATGCCATAAACGGACGGCTTTTGGAAGCTCAACTCGGGTACTAGTACGTTGGTCGGTTGACATGAGTTACTCGAATCAGCTACTCTCAGGCTTGAAGGAATCCCCCTCTTACTCGGGTACGGCCATGCTCCAAATGGAATCGCCAGATTCCAGGAATCCCTCTATGCCTGGCGACCCCGGTTCGGCTACAAGCAGAGGGTGGTTGTGGATCTTTCTCCTCGCGCTCGCGGTGCGCTTGCTGTTCGTCTTCGTTGCTGCGAATAATGGCACCGATGCGGTTTCGCGCCTTGATTACGCGTCGCAATGGCTGCAACATCCGGCTCGGCTTCCGGACGCCTCGGCCAAAGACGCTTGGCTTCCGCTTCACTTCTGGTTGCTGGGCGCCTTCCTCTGGTTCTGGAGATCTGAACTGGGTGCACGCCTATTCACGGTTCTTTTCGGCGCGCTGACCATCCTGCCTTATTGGGGGACCGTACGGCGGGCCTTCAACCGCCGCGTAGCGCTGGCTTCGACGTTCCTGTTTGCTCTTTTTGGCTTTCATGTCGCTTACAGCGTCACCACCAGTGTCGAAGCCCCCACGGTATTCTTCCTGGTCTCGGGCGTTTACTGCTGGGTTCGCTTCTATTTGGAGGCTAGATGGAAGTGGTGTATTTTCGCCGCCGTGGCGATCAGCGCCGCCTGCCTTTGCCGCTTCGATCCCTGGGTAACCATCCCGGTCCTCGCTGTTTTGCTCCTTGATTTCTCAAGGGGCGGGGCTTCGGTCTGGTCTGACCGGCGCGTTTGGTGGCGGATGGTGTGCTTCAGCCTCGCGGCATCCGCCGGAGCAGTCGGCTGGATGACTTTCAGCTATGTCCGATGGGGCGACCCGATGGAGCTTCCCCATCGGACGATGCGCCTGATACAGTCATCTCTGCCCGTGCTACGGCACTCCTTGCCTTTCCGGCTGGCCGTGGTTCCGCTTTCGCTGCTCACTTCTTTGAGTCCCCTCATCATTGTGTTAGCAGTCGTGGGGGTCCTCTGGGTTCTTAGGCAAGGCGAACCGGTGACGCGCCGCATCGCGGTTCTGGCCTTGGTCCTGTTCGCCACCAACTACTTCAACGCCGCCAAGAATGAAACCACCCAGGCCCGCTATACACTAGTCTACAGTTGGTCGCTGATCCCCTTCGCTTTCGAGGGGCTGCGCCGGCTCGCTCGGCAATGGCCTTGGTCGGACAGCCGGAACGCCTATGCCGTTACTATCGTCTTCTTTCTGCTCTGGCAGGCAGGGATTATCATCGGCGGCCGCTACGCTCCAGCGACGGTGGCGGACAGGCTGAGCCCCATGTCTCCAACCTTGTTGCCTCATGTGGAGATTCGTCAACTGAGCCGGTGGCTGAGAGATCACGCGAGCAATTCGGGTGCGCTCGTCTTCGACGACTTCAACTTCGAAGCAGGTGGGATTATTCAGTTTGCAGCCATTGACCCGTCGCGAGTTTTTCAGGTCCGCGCCCCTGCCGATTCGGACCGCGGGCTGCTCAGTCAGGAAGTCCAGAGCTTCATGCGCTCGCGCCATCCTCGCTTTGTGATTTGCTCCCCATACGGACCTATCGGGACCATGTGGTCCCTCGATGACCATGAGAATCTCGAGCTTCCCGCGGCAGGGCTATCGATGAGCTTGCAGTGGCGAGGCCCCCATTGGAGGGTGTATCAAATCAATTACCCGCCGGATGGCGGTGCTGAAGAAACCCACCCTGTCCGCGTAGCTCATCGGCCCGTCTCGACCCCCTTTGTCGCCCGAAGAATGGCCTCGATATCCGCCCCCAGGTCCTTGCCGTCTGTGCCAACATTCCGGTAGCGACTTTTGGGCGCAAGGTGATAGTCGCCGTGGGTGAAGTCAACGAACCCCACCGAGTCCCAGGAAGGGAGAAAGAAGGTGGCGCGCGGATAGAGCCCCCGGTTTGCGATCCCGGGCGTGTGCTCCACCAACACGTTGTTCGTTATCACTGCGCCGGGGCCAATTGCCTGTCCGTTTTCGTTCGCTAATCCCCATTGCCCGTAGGGGAAGATATTGTTTCGCACGGCGAGGTTCGTGTGAGCCGGGGAACCGCCCACGGCCAGGAAGTTCTGGCCGTCGCCGATCACCGTGTTGTGATCGATCACGAGACCGTCCGTTCCGTGGAGGATCTGAAAAAACTTGGCGCCATACTGGGGGCCTGATCCCCAGCGCTTGCTGATATCGTCCAGGAGATTGTCCTTGATCACGATGTTTCTGCCGTGGCCTTGGCCGTTGTCGTCCTGGCCGGTGATATTGAACCCCGAAGCGGCGTGGCGGATGATGTTGTGCGTGAAGGTGACATCCTCAATCACGCCCCAGGGCGAAGCCCCGTCGTTGGTCCGTACGGTAAACAGGATTGCAACACCACCTTGAGAATGCGGCCAGTTGTTTTCAAAGAGGTTTCCGTCCACTACAACCCGGCGTGCCATCTTCAACTCAAAGAGATTCTTCACCGACCAGGGCGTTCCCGCATAACTGGGGTCGCCAATCCTCCAGGACAGGGGCTTGTGAAAATAATTGTGCCGGATCTCGATATCGGACGGCACGAGGTTCGTGATGGTGGGAGCAGCGCCGCCGAACATGATGTTCTCCCCCGACGCTTCCAGGTAGTTGTTGATAATGTGAAACGGCCCGGGACCGTTGTAACCGCCGAGCGTCTGGGTGTCCTGGCCTGTGCTCATGATGTCAGAGATATAACAATTCTCAACTGTAACCGCGCCTCCGTTGAGGCCGATGCCGCGTTTGGTGCCGACGGACGGGTCGCCGTGGATATAGTCACGGTCAAACACGAAGTCGTGGGGAAGATCAGCCAGGGACGTCTCCTCGCCCAGGCCGACGGCGATGACTTGCCACATGTAGACACGAGGCGCGGCGTGAAACTCGATGCCGATGAAGCGATAGTGGTGTGCACCATGGGTCGCGGTAATCACGGATTCGACGTCGGGCGATACCAGCTTCGGCATCTGGGGCGCATCGGCAGGGCTGACGCGCGAGCCCTCCGGCGGCAAAGAGTCCAGAGCTGAACTGCGAATCGTGATGTAGTCGTCGCCAACCTTGTTGGGGAGCGTAAAGTGCCCCTTATAGGTTGCGCCGCTCTGTAGGACAATCGTGTCGCCGGGCTTGGCTTCATCGAGGGCAGCTTGGAGATTCTTGTTCGGCGGCACGGAAATGGTCCGGGGGCCGCCCTCGCTCCCTCCGGCCAAGATTACCGCTTGGGTGGAGTTTGTCCGGCAAGCCGGGGACAAAACAAGCAGGAGGCCGCAAGCCGCCGGCAGCAAAAGAGCAGCCCAGCGCGGGTTGCGCATGCTGGCGATAAACGGAATGGTTTGCATAGTCTCCTCGGTCACATGTGACTTCGAGATGACGGATCGGCCTGCGCGGTCAGAGCCTGCCCTGGCGAGCGAAGGGATGCCCGTCCCTCAAGGAACGTGTGAAGTAATTGCGAAGGCGCTTCCAACACAGAGGCACAGAGAAAAATGGGAAGCGTCTGGAAACAAACGACATCTCATGCACTCTTCTCACTCTTTCTCTGTGTCTCTGCGCCTCTGTGTTTAATTTTTCACAGTTTGAAGGCGGGAGGCGGGACGCCCGCGCTACCTCCAACTAGGCCCCGGAAACACTCGAGGCCCGGCCCAGCCGGAAGAGGTCCCTGCTCACCCTTGGGGCCGGCTTCTCGGGAACCGGCTCGGGGCCGGGGCCTTCCGGGGACGAAACCACGCCGCGCAAGATGCTGGTGTACATCATCAAGAAGTACGGGAAAAACAGGTAGGCGACGCTGGAGAAAAAGGATCCCACCATGAAGCCAAGCAGGCTGGCTTTGAGCGCGCTTGCCCACAGATCCTCTTCGCTTCCCTTACCGGCAAGTTGCCTGGTCTCCCGCAAGTTGACAAAGGAACGCCAGAGAATCATTAGAAAAAGAATGAGCGCCGGAATTCCCCCCTCCGCGCTCAACTGGGTATAATTGTTATGAGTCTCCCGCCAGTGGCTAGTGGTGGAAGTGAAATTGTTAGGGCCTATCCCGAAGAGTGGATGTTCCAGGGTGAGCTCGATGCTTTTCCTCAGCATTTCCCGGCGCTCCAGCGCTGACCCGTACGCAGTCCGGGCGCCTGCGGACATCAGATCTTCGCCAAAGGTACCGGCAAAGCGCGCCTTTATGCCACCTCCGCCCGCGATCCCCGCACCCAGCGCCACCACGGCGGCGATAACCACCAGGTAGCGCCGGCCGCCTCGGACGCCAAACTCCCAGATGGATGTTCCCGCCGACACCACCAAGGCCAGCAGTCCGCCCCGCGACTCGGTCAGGAACACCGCATAGGCCATTATCAGGATGCTCGGGATCCAAGGCCACTTGCGCCAAACGGGAGATTTCCTCAGCGCGAAGGCCAGACAGAACGGCAGGGCGATGCTCAGGGCCGTGGCAAGATCATTGGGGTTACTATAACTACCACCCGCTGCACCATGCATCCGCCCAGAAGTATCAGAACTATGTTGCAGGATCGAAAACAGGGCGACCAGCGCGGCGGAGGCGGCCTGCACGAAAATCAACCCCCGCAGCCGCCGCAACGTCGCCGCGGTGATCAGCATCACGGGCAGGATGAGGAGCAGTTTCGAGAAGTCCGCGGCCGACCAAAAGGCCCCGCCTCTCCAAACAGGGGAAAAGGGGACTGTAAACCATAACTGCATGACTAGGAGGACAAAATAGAACATCTCCCGAGGCAGGCTGCGCTTCCCCGAGCCTAGAGCCATCACCAGGCCCACCACGGCGAGAGCGCCCGTAATCTTGGCCAAAGGAAACCCGTACAAGGCGTAGGTCCAATCCTCGGGGCGCGCGCAGTACACGAAGAAAAAAATCACGATCGCTGCATAGGCGCCCGCCGAAACCGCAGCCTGGCGCGCCGCCGGCTTTGCTGCAACTGAAACCCCTGCCGTACCCATACTTTCCTTACGCCCTTTCCCTTAGCTCCGAGCACGCTCCAGACAAAGCCGGCCAATCCTCCGCTCCGACAACAGAATGCCATAAACAGAGGCGTTTGTGAAGCCGTACTCAGGTACTGTTACTCAAGACGACACTCCCAAGGCGCCCGCGGGGCCCCGAAGGAGTGCGGACTGCATCCGCTTGGCCCATTCAAGAAAATCCGTTTTCGTGGACCAGTCGCGAGCTTGTGCCTATACTTGTATTTGACTCATGTGCGCTCTTTCCACCCAGATTGATCTGGATCTGCCTAGCGCCAAGCGTCGATCCCCGCTCCGGCGTTACCGGTCGGCGCTTGCGTTCCTCATCGTATTGGCCGGTGGATCTGCCAGCCTGCTCCGCTGGGGTGGCGACCTCCTGGTGGCTCCGGAATCCATGCCGCCCCACGCCCAGGCGGCGGTGATGCTGAACGGTTCGTTGGCGGGAGTGACGGCTCGCCGGGAAGAGGCGATACGCCTTCTTGACCAAGGCAAGGTCGATCACGTCCTGCTGAGCATGCCACAGGACTACATCTGGGGCTCCTACCTGCCTGAACTCGCCCGCGGCTATCTGGAAAAGCGGTACGGAGCAGGGTTGGCCGAGCGCATCACGTTCTGCTCCTATGGCGGCGGCGTCGTCCACTCGACAGCCACGGAGGCGGAGCTTTTGCGGTCCTGCCTGGAGCAGCGAGGCTGGCGTTCGATCATTGTCGTGACCTCGAACTATCACACCCGGCGGGCGGGCATTATCTGGAGGAAAGCCCTGGCTAAAGCCGATCCCGCGTTTACGCTCACCGTCCATGGCGTGTTTGATGGAGAGTTCCAACCGCGAGGTTGGTGGCGACAACGCATCTACGCCAAGACTTGGCTTCTGGAAGTCACCAAGCTGGCCTGGATTTCCCTCTTCGGTGAGCGCGTTTGGAAATAGCCGTCGGCTACACTCGGCCGGAAAAGGGGGGCCCGGCTACGGAAATCTGATTCGTGGGGGTATGATACTTGCGTCGGATTGAATCATACATGACTGTCAGAAGTCAGTTCGCATGTCATTCTGAGCGCAGCGAAGAATCTCTCTTTGTCTTCGGCCCTCGGAGGAGTTGAAGAGGGATTCTTCGCTGCGCTCAGAATGACATGTTTGAGAGTTTTCGGCACCTACTTATGACGTTCAGTATAAACACCCTTTCTCTCGTCTTCAGCGCCCGTCTCCCGGACTGCCGGCCGGGCCGCAGGAACGGCGTTTGCCCCGGGCTGGCCCGAAGCCTGGGGGAGCGTTCTGAAGGTTGCTAGCCTACCCAATGGCGTATTGGACTTCAGCCATCGTTTCAGACTGAAGAAAACCGGGTAGACTGGGTGCATCAGGCGGACGAGCGGGCCCGGCCTCCGTTCCTCGCCCGATGTGCTCGGCGGATAACCGAATTCCTGGAGGCAGCCGCCGATCAGCGCCTCGAGGTCGGCCACTTGCACGCGAGTTAACGCGGATTTCCACCGATTTACGGGATTGAAGTAGGGCCCCTTGGATTCATCTTTGAACGACGAGTTGGGGTCGGCGACGCGGCCCAGACCCGCGTTTTGGATACGCTCATAGTCGAGATCATGGCCGATAAACTCACTCAGTCGCGCCAGGGTCCGGTGCGGATCGCCAATCAGATCCTCGTAGTGCACTTCCAGATAAGCGGGCTTTATCCTCTCCCCGTCCGCTCTTCCCTTGCGGACCGTCCACTCCCAATAGAGAGCCGTCGCCAGTTCACTTCGCTTCTTATCCCAAGGCAAAGGCCGAAGCCCACCCATCTTGGTCAAGGAAACCGCAATATCCCTGCCATCGCGTATGATGTGAACGAACAAAGCGTCTGGCAGTTCTCTCTTGATCTGAGGCATAAAGAGGACATTGTCAGGGTTATAGGCCGCCCAGCGATCGACGCCCTGGCGGCGAGCGACTTCATCCATCACCAGGCGGATGAAGTCCGAGCCGGTGCGGCACTCGGAAAGCACCCTTTCGCGGATCATCTCGGCTTCCAGCCCGGACCGCGGGAACGCACCGCTCTGCATCCAGAGATCCAGCAACCGCCGGCGATTCTTCAACACTCGAGGGTCTCCGGCGAGCGGGATGAGCGTGTCATGCACAACCCAGGAGGCGCGAAAGATGGCAAAGCCGCCTGACGAGAGGAGGGTGTCGTAGAGGAGATTGGTCCCCGAGCGGTGGCAGCCGACGACGAACACCGGCGATTTCTTTCGTTCCATATGAGGCCTTTTCACGGCGAGCTCTGGAGCACCATAACACATTTATTTTCATCAACATCGTGGGATTACAAGAGTAAGTGCCTTTGTTTTCATTAACATCGTGGGACTTTCCTACATCCCATTTTCCATAGCCTTTATTTTCATCAACATCGTGGGATCTTCCTTCATATTTGAGGATACGTCGTCGCCTTTCTCGCGGCAAGATACCCGATTTTACGGAGGTGTGAAAAAAATGCCCTAGCCCCGAAGGGGCGAGTTGATTTTGGATTTTGGATTGGAGAGCTCGCTGTGGTCGCGCTTCTTTTCAATCCAAAATCGAAATCCAAAATAGACGCCTCACACCACGATTTTCATCGTCCTGTATAACTATATCATAGCTAATGCCTGTGTCAACATAATCTTTTATCGCGGCACCCAATCTTCCCCCAAGGACTTTCCCAAGGGGCGGGAAGGTGTGAAATAATTGCGAAGGAGCTTCCAACACAGAGACACCGAGGCACAGAGAAAAATGACAGACGTCTGGAAATAAATGACATCTCATGTAATCCTCTCACTCTTTCTCTGTGTCTCTGCGCCTCTGTGTTCTTCCACAGCTCCCGGCGCTACGGGGTAGCGCATAGCCCCATTCCCTAGTCCCCAGTCCCTAGCCCCTGAAGGAAGGCGCAGAGCGGCCCGATCAGATGCGGGCCGCCTGCCACCAGTCCGGGTAGAAGGGCTGACCGATGGTTGAAGGTCAGCGGGGAATTCGCCAGGCTTCGCACGCCGCCGCCGGCGGCTGTCACCAAAGCTACGCCGGCGGCGACATCCCACTCGTGCTTGGGAGTCAAGGTCCAGGTGGCATCGGCCTTTCCCGCTGCCACCAGGGCCAGCTTGTACGCCACCGAGCCCATGGGCTGAACCACCAGGGAGCCCCCCTGGAAGCGGTCCCACTCGCCGCGCTTCACTTCACTGCGGCTGGCCAGCACGCGGGCTCCCTCGAGGCTGGTTCTCTGACTAGGACGGGCGGGCTGGCCGTTGCAGGTAACGCCCTGCCCGCGGCCTCCCAGGATGATCTCGCCGGTGGCGGGATTGGAAATGCCGCCCGCCACCGCTTCGCCTTTTTCCACCAGCGCCACGGAGACGCACCACTCGGGGATTCCTGCCACGAACTCGCGCGTCCCGTCCAGCGGATCCACGACCCACACCCTGTCTCTACCAAGCCGGCCCAAGTCGTCCTCGCTCTCCTCAGAGAGCCAACCCTCTCCGTCCCTCAGTAGGACCTCTCGCAACACCCGATTGGCGGCTCGGTCCGCCTCGGTGACCGGATCGTCGCCGGACTTGAAGTCGGCCTTCACCTTGCCGGGAACGAAAGGGGACAGAGCGCTCGCAGCCACCTCGAGCGCTTCTCGAATCCGGTTCACAATCTCAACCACCGACCCGTCACCCACCATCTGATGAATCCTCCCACATAACGACGTAAGCGGCGACGCATCCGAGTTCATTTTGGATTTTGGATTTTGGATTTTGGATTGAAGAACCCGCTGTGGCCGCCCTTCTCTTCAATCCAAAATCGAAAATCCAAAATCCAAAATAGTCACCTCACGCCGCGACTTTGGTCGCCCTGAATAATTTGCCAGCCAGCTCCGTTAAAGGGGCTAATCGTCCTTCCGACCTCGCAAGAATTCCAGGATCGACGGAAAGGAGACGAGCTGTTCCAGTTGTTCCGGCTCGAACTGCAGACCAAACTCCTCTTCGATCACGGTCATCAAAGTGATGGTCGCCACCGAATCCCACTCTTTCACCGAAGTCAGACTGGCAGCCGGAATCTGGCTCCGGGGCAGCTCCGGGAACACCGCGGTGAAACATTTGGCCAAGCGAGCCTGTACATCATCCATGGGCAGAGTCCTCGATCGTCTGGAAAAGTGGCGGACATTTCTCAAAGAATGTCTTCTTTGAGATACACAACCCCGGTTGGGGCGGCCCGCCGACGAATTGCACGAAAAAGTCCTGGAGGGGCCCGTTCCTGGGAGTGGCCACGAAGTCGAAAGCGAGCTCTTCCGCGTCGAACCTTTCAAACAACTGCGCCAGGCAATGGTGTTCGATCCGGCGTGAAAAGGCCCGGCAGCTCATGACCCAGACATCCACCCACAGTACCCGTCCATCCCGGCGACCGCTCAGCACGGCGATCTTCCCCAGTGGACCATACTTGTCCTGGTAGGCGGCCAGAAGCAGGAAAGCATCCGGCTTTGCCAAATGGGCACGCCAAGCCGCCTCGGTATAGCCCTTCCCGTTCAAATTGAACTGGTTGGTCTTGTTGACGAGTTCCAGAGCTCGGGGGTCCGGCGGGTCTTTGGCGAAGGCCAGCGTCAGCTCTCCGTTTGCTTGTTCCAGGAACCGGTCGGAGGAGCGGGCATCCGCGGGAGCACCTTCGGCGACGGCATGAGCGCTGCGGATGCTTTCCAGGCGGATCGCGTCTTCCTGTGAAACTGAGTCTTTTCCGAAAAGATCGCGGAGCCGCTCCAGGAGTTCGTAGGCCGCTTGGTCGTCGTTCTTGGGAAAGAGAAGACACTCCACGTCGGGGTGAGCCGCCTTGACTTCGGCCAGGTCCATGGGGCTGTCATCCACAAAGACCACACTGTCGGCGCCCACATTCCACGCCGAGAGGATTCGAGCCACGGACTCCGACTTGGGGCCCCAGTGGGCCTCTACCGGGAACACGCGCGACAGGGGCAGGATGGGGTTCGCCGTGCGGAAAGCCTCCTCGACCAAGCCGGGATCGTTCTTACTGGCGATGGCGATGAGCACCCCCTCTTCCGCGAGCGCACGCAGCAATTGCTGGTAAAGGCCGTGTTTCTGGCTTCGGTGATCCAGGTCCCAGGAAACTCGGTCGACGCCTACTTCCCCGAGTATGCCGCTCCACAGCGTGTCGTCCAGATCGGTGATCAGGCCTTTCTTGGGCGTGGGATTGCGGATCAAACGGGCCAGCATCCAGGCGACTGCGTCCGCATGAGAGACGGTATAAGGAAAGCCCGCCAGCAACTCCGACTTCACGTCGAACCTGTCGCCCGGCGGCGAAAGAAGCGACAAACGCTGCGAATTGACCATCTTCAAGCCGAGGTGAGGGGCGACCGAGATTTCCAGGCTGGCAATGCTCTCCCGGAGCGCCAAATCGAACGCGCTGGCCCGCCAACCCGGCATGAAAGAGAGAGGAGGCAAGGGCAACGTAGGTGTAGAAAACGCCAGGGGAATACCTTGCGAGATCCTTTCCAGCAAGCCACGGAAGCGGGCGGCCTGCGCCCGCACGTTCTCCACAATGTCGCCAAGGTCGCCGGGGCCCCACCCCCCGAGCCGCCGGATACCCAGTCGGGGATCGAGATCGGACCACTCCATCACCACGGCTCCCGCATCCACAGTCGCCGTCTCCAGGCGCTCCAGATTGCCCGCCAAGTCGCCATAGAGGCCCGTCTGGACATCAACCTGTCGGTCGGGAAACAGCAAGCGCAGGTTGGCCGCCAAAAAAGTCTGGAGATGGAGCGGGCTGAACCCGCACACCAGAGCCACCGCCAAAGGAGTTGCTCCGGGAGCAGGCTCCCGCCGCGCAATCTGAAGGGCATCGATCAGTTTCATCATTCACAAGACCAGGGAATAGGGAACAGGGAACAGCGAAAAACCCGCAATTCTAGTGTCCTGTAACACCCGATTCTTGACGCCCCCGCAATCGGCAATCTCTATTCCCTATTCCCTGTTCCCTATTCCCTATTCCCTGTTCCCTGTTCCCTACATCGTACCACTCCTCAGCCCAAGCCGAGGCGGCCGGCCCCGTCGCCACGGGTGATGTGAATGCGGTTCTCGCCGTTCGGCTGCGCTCGAACCGCCTGGGTCAAAGTCTTCGACGTGGCCAGCAGGAAATTAGAGGGTC
>Ga0074046_10003759_pt1 | contig 12587 bp, 11 predicted proteins | sample BogForMeECP23OM3_FD_94441 | JGI IMG/M metagenome (GOLD analysis project Ga0074046, IMG submission 94441) | Bog forest soil microbial communities from Calvert Island, British Columbia, Canada - Bog Forest MetaG ECP23OM3 | ecosystem: Environmental > Terrestrial > Soil > Wetlands ...
TGACCCGGGAAGGAATCCCCCTTGAAAGGTTTCGTACGGGGTGTAGTCTAAATATCAACCCGATATGAGTTCCGCGCAATTAAAGACTCACATGCAAGAGGTTTGTAGTGAAGCAACCCATGACTAATCGTGGCATTGTGAAGGCTTGTGTCCTAATTAGGGTTCGACCTGGACAACACTACGAAGTAGCCAAGAAGATCTCTGCTTTCAAAGGCGTCAAGGCCGCGATGGCAGTGATGGGCGGCGCAGATGTTGTGGCACGGCTCGAAGTGGAGAATATGAATGCGTTAACCAGGCTGGGGATCCAGATAGGAGACCTCCCCGATGTTGCCACTACCGAGACGTTGGTTGCAGCGGAGGAGTGAAGAATAATGATTCGAGCAGTAATGCTGTTTAGAAGTGGGAGCAGAGTTCCGAAAGCCGTAAGCTTAGCAAACCAACTCAAAACGTTGGAATTTGTTACAGACGCTTACGCCGTTTACGGCAGGTTTGATATTGTTGCTTTTCTAGAAGGCGAGAACGAGAAGCAGCTTCTCAAATCATTCTACGAAGCCACTAAGCTGGAAGGAATTATGAGTTCAGAAACCCTCATTGATCTCGCAGTCAACGACGAATCAAAGGATTACGGGAAAGGTTTCTTTTCAACCTGAGACGACTTCTGAGAGGTACAAACGTTCATCACGGACCTAAATGATAAGTTCTATCGCTTAAGCGACCGCGCCGACGGAACGTCAAAAGTACGCTTCCCGTAGACACTTGTCAAATATTCGTGATATTTCTCGCCGGCACCTGTTACAATGCGTACGTATTCATCACGAAGTCTGATAGTTATTTGACCTTGTTTTCCGTTTCCGACTGGTTTGCGGTCTATACTAAGAATAGGGGCGACTTCAGCTGCCGTACCAGTGAAGAACGCTTCATCACAAGTGTAGAGCTCAGCTCTGCGAATAGAACGTTCCGCGAAGGGCATGCCAAAATCATGAATTAGATTAATGACTGTTTGACGAGTGATCCCGTTCAGGATGTCGGAGGCCGCAGTTGGCGTGGAGATGAGGCCATCTTTGACAATAAAGATGTTTTCTCCTGTACCCTCGGAAACGTTTCCGTTTGCATCAAGAAACAGAGCCTCATCGAAACCTGCTTGAGCCGCCTCGGTCCTAGCGAGTACCGAGTTTATGTAATGACCACATGCCTTTGCCATAGCGGGTACAGCAGGCTCACCAACACGTCGCCAACTTGAGACGCAAACATCGAGTCCCAATTTGCTTTCGTTAAAATACTTCTCATACGGAAAAGCGATTATGCTGACCGAAGTGGGTGTCGCTCTGGCATCCAGGTTTATTCCTCCCACCCCCTTGAAAGCAATAGGCCTAATGTACAAGGATGAGTGGAAGTCATTCTTCCCGATGAGCTGTAGAACCGCCTCACACAGTTCCTCTTCACTGTAGGGCATTTCGAACGTGTATATCTTCGCCGATTCCGCCATGCGTTTAAGATGGTCCTTTAGCCTGAAGACGAGAACTTCGTCTCCAACGCTGTAGGCTCTGATTCCTTCGAAGACTCCGGTACCATAGTGCAGCGCATGGGTGAAGACATGTACCGTCGCCTTCTCCCATGGCACGATTTCTCCATTCAACCAGACATATTTCGCGGGGGCCATGAACATGGATTTCATAACCTCTTCACATCGATAACTTGGAACGGCTGCAGCTTCCCTTCATGTGACCGTATCTTCTCCTCAAGCTGCAACGTTAGGGAGATGTCGTCGAGTCCTTCCAGCAAGCATTTCTTCCTGTACGGGTCGATCTCGAAGTTGATGATCTTTCCGTCAGGTTTCCTGATCGTTTGATTTTCTAAATCCGTGGATACCGCGTAACCTTCCTCTCCTTCAACTTCTTGGAAGAGCTTGTTGACTGTAGTCCCGTCAAGTTTTACCGGGAGGATACCGTTCTTGAAGCAGTTGTTGTAGAAGATGTCCGCGTATGATGGTGCAATCAACACGTTAAACCCGTAATCTAGAAGAGCCCAAGCAGCATGCTCACGTGAGCTTCCGCAACCAAAATTCCCTCGAGTTAGAAGGACAGCGCCTCCCTGATAGCGGGGATGGTTCAGTACGAACTCTGCGTTCGGGCAGCCGTCCGCTTGGAAGCGCCAATCGTAGAATAGGTATTGGCCGAATCCGGTTCGCTCGACAAGTTTGAGGAACTGTTTCGGTACAATCTGGTCGGTGTCAACGTTAACTCGATCCAGAGGCATGACGATTCCTTTGTGATGGTTGAACGGTTTCATGTTTCCCTCAACTCTCCATATCCCAACTGCGAATATCCACGAAATGACCTGTAACGGCAGCCGCGGCAGCCATTATTGGGCTCACGAGATGGGTTCGTCCTCCGCGTCCTTGTCTTCCTTCGAAGTTGCGGTTTGATGTGCTGGCGCATCGTTCACCAGGAGCGAGAATGTCAGGGTTCATTCCTAGGCACATGCTGCATCCGGATTCTCTCCATTCGAATCCGGCTTCTTTGAAGATCCTGTGCAATCCACGTTCCTCAGCCTGATACTTGACCAACTGTGATCCTGGAACCACCATCGCGCGCACTCCAGGTGCGACTTTTCTGCCTTTGACCATTTTTGAGGCGGCAACAAGATCTTCGAGACGGGAGTTCGTGCAGGATCCGATGAAGACTCGGTCTAGTTTGATTGATTGTATGATTGTCCCCGGCTCTAAGGCCATGTACTCCAACGCGCTAGCAACTGCTCCCCTCATTTGCGGATCCTGAAAATCATCCGGGTCCGGTACCTTCCCTGTAACGTCGGTGACCATGGCGGGGGTTGTTCCCCAAGTTACCTGAGGAGTCATCTTGCTTGCGTTCAGCTCAACCTTCCTGTCAAAAGTGGCGTCGGCATCAGTTTTGAGCCCACGCCAATACTCTTCAGCCCCCACCAGCAACTTGCCTTTTGGAGCGTACCTCCTACCTTGTATGTAGCGAAATGTTGTCTCATCCGGCGCTATCATACCTGCTCGAGCTCCGCCCTCGATTGTCATGTTGCAAATTGTCATTCGCTCTTCCATGGAGAGTGAGGTTATTGCGTTGCCTGAGTATTCTATGACTGATCCTGTTCCGCCGGCACTTCCGAGACGGCCGATTATTGTGAGAATTATGTCTTTAGCAGTGACTCCACGAGGAGGAGCCCCGTCTACGTGAACCTCAAGTGATTTCGGTTTTTCAAGCCAGAGACATTGTGTGGCCAGTACATGCTCTACTTCGCTTGTTCCAATTCCCAGCGCGAGGGATCCGAACGCACCATGGGTTGATGTATGGCTATCACCGGCCACTATTGTCATCCCGGGGAGGGTTATGCCAAGTTCGGGGCCGATCACGTGGATTATTCCCTGGTTCGGACTGTTAATGTTGAAACAGGTGATGCCGAAGTCCGTACAGTTCTTGGATAGTGCATCGATCTGTTTCTTCGAAATTGGGTCTTGAATCGGAACGGATCGGTCCGTTGTTGGAATGTTATGGTCAACAGTCGCGAAAGTGAGATCAGGCCTCCTAACTTTTCTCGACGCCATTCGAAGGCCATCGAAGGCTTGAGGGGAAGTAACTTCGTGGATAAGGTGCCGATCGATCCAGAGAAGACTGGGTCGTCCTTCCTCTTCATGCACAACATGGCTCTGCCATATTTTCTCAAAAAGAGTTAGAGGCATGCTGGCTCAACCTGTGTATCGTTAATTGCAGACTGCGCCTTCAGCTGCGGAGTGTACTAGTTTCGAGTACTTGTAGAGGGCGCCTCGCTTGTACTTCAACTCTGGTGCTTTCCATTTTGAGAGTCTGGATGAGAGTTCTTCAGCCGTGAGATCTACCTGGAGCAGTCGACGTTCAACATCGATCGTGACACGGTCTCCCTCCTTTAACACTGAGATTGGTCCGCCAACCTGAGCTTCGGGCGAGACATGTCCAACCATTAAGCCACGGGTTGCTCCGGAAAAGCGCCCGTCGGTGACGAGGGCAACTTTCTCTCCTAAGCCTTGGCCAACTATCGCGGCTGTAACTGATAGCATCTCTCGCATTCCAGGTCCACCTTTTGGACCCTCGTACCGGATGACCACGACATCTCCTTCGCGGATTTGCTTCCGGCTGAGTGCTGCAAAAGTTTCCTCTTCCGAATTGTAGACTCTTGCAATCCCCGAATGCTGAAGCCTGGTTGAGCCGGAGGCTTTGATGACCGCGCCCTCGGGGGCTAGGTTACCTTTGAGAACCGCTAGGCTGCCGTGTGGATGTAGTGGGTTTGCTGTATCCCGAACAACTGATTGCGGCTTATCGTCAAGGTTCATCTCTTCCAAATTCTTTCTAACCGATTGACCGGTTACTGTGAGGGCATCGCCATTCAGTAGGCCGTTTTTGAGTAACTTTTTCATAACGAGTGGGACTCCGCCGGCCGTATCGAGGTCACTCATGACGTAGCTGCCTCCAGGTTTGAGATCCGCGATGACGGGTGTTCTTCGTCCTATTCGCTCAAAATCGTCTAGGGTGAGTTTAACTCCAGCCTCATAGGCTATTGCGGGTAAGTGGAGGAACGCGTTGGTTGATCCTCCCATTGATTGGACTACTGTGATAGCGTTCTCGAAGGCTTCGAAGGTTAGAATATCCCTTGGCTTAATTCCGGATTCAACGAGTCGCATAACAGCTACGCCGCTCATGTAGGATGCTTGATACCTGCGCTGGTCAGTTGCTGGCGGAGATGCGGATCCGGGGAGTGAGAGGCCTATTGCCTCCAAGGCTGAGGCCATAGTGTTTGCTGTAAAGAGGCCGCCACATGATCCCTCGCCTGGGCACGCGGAGCATTCAAGCGTTCTCAACTGTTCCGCATTCATCGTGCCTGATGAGAATGAGCCGACAGCCTCGAAGACATCTTGAATCGTCACATCGCGTCCTTCAAATCTTCCCGGCATGATGCTGCCGCCGTAGAGGAAGATGGATGGTAAATTCAGCCTTGCGAGCGCCATTGCTGAACCTGGCAGGCTCTTGTCGCAGCCGGCTACTGTGACGAGGGCGTCGAATCGTTCTCCGATCGCCATGACCTCAATCGAGTCTGCAATAATCTCTCTACTCACTAGAGAGGCCTTCATGCCCTCGGTACCCATTGCAACAGCATCGCTAACAGCGATTGTTCCAAATTCGAATGGTGTTCCTGCAGCTGCTCTGACTCCGTCCTTAACTTTCTTAGTCAACTTGTTCAGGTGGTAGTTGCATGGTGTCACTTCATTCCAAGTGCTTGCGACGCCTACGAAAGGTTGGGTGAAATCTACGTCAGTGTATCCCATGGCACGAAGCATTGCGCGGTTTGGCGCTCGCTCTGGGCCTTCAGTGATTTCTCGACTGGGTAGTTTATTCATACGAGTGTAACTCCGAATTCTGTGATTGGTTGAATCATTTGAATCATCTGGACCTATCCCTCGGTGAGTTTGGGCGGGTTGGAAACCAGTCTGTGACGAAGGAGAATCTTGTTGATCGCTTCCACCATAGCTTCGACACTTGCTACAACTACGTCTTCTCTTGCAGAACTGGCCGAGACAACAATGCCGTTAGCATCCTCCACTTTGACTAGTGCCTCAGCTAACGCGTCTGATCCACCAGTGATGGCTTCAAGTCGGTATTCTTTGAGCTTTATTTGAACCGAGGGGTCAGTGATCTTCTGGACAGCTTTGATCGCGGCGTCTACTGGACCCACTCCAGTTTCTGATGAGACGTACTCCTTTCCGTCAAGCCGCAGGCGAACTGAGGATGTTGGGATCAAACCTTTGCCGGTGACGGCTGCTAAGTCAACTAGTTCTAGGATCCGTTCTCTTACGGACGCTCTTCCGAGAACAGCTTCAGTTATGGCAATCAGGTCGGCGTCGGTGACTGTCTTTCCTTTATCTCCAATGTTCTTAACTCTGGATACGATTTCTGCCAGTTGACTCTTGTCAGGGAAGTAGCCAGCTTCTGCGAGCTGAACTGCGATCCCGTGTGCTCCTGCATGCTTACCTGCTTGGAACCAGCGTCGTCGACCCACCTCCGCAGGGTCATATGGTTCGTATGTTAGCGGCATCTCGGTTATGCCGTGAGTGTGAATTCCGGATTCATGACCAAACGCGTTGTCGCCCACAACAGCTTTGTTCGGTTGAACTCTGATCCCTGTGAGAGTGGAAACGAGCCGGGATGTTTCGTAGAGAAGGGCTGTTTTGATGCTTGTCTTCCGAGAATAAAGTTGATGGAGAGACATAACGAGCTCCTCTAACGACGTGTTGCCCGCTCTCTCACCCAGTCCGTTCATGGTTACGTGGACTTGTGTTGCTCCTGCTTCAACCGCCGCTAGACTATTAGCGACTGCGAGACCAAAATCGTCGTGACAGTGAATGCTGATTGGAATTTTCACTTTCGAAGCGAGCTCTCGGGTAATGTGAGCTATCGTTTGTGGTGAGGATACGCCGACGGTGTCCGGTATGTTTATGCGGTCTGCCCCTGCACTCTCAGCCGCCTGATACACTTCTGTCAGAAACCCGAGATCAGTGCGGGTTGCATCTTCAGCTGAATATTCAACAATTTTGTCGCGTGATTTTGCGTAGGTGATTGAATCTTTGATTTTCTGAAGAACCTCCTGTCTAGTGAGTTTCAGCTTGTACTTTAAGTGCAAGTCTGATGTCGCGAGAAAAACGTGAATGCAGCCCACTTTCGATTCAGTCGCAGCATCGATGTCTCCTCGGCTAGCGCGTGCTAGGCCTACAATTTCGCATGACAATCCAGCCTCCGCTACCGCTTTAACTGAGTCAAGTTCGCCTTTGGAGGCGATGGGAAAGCCTGCTTCGATAGCGTCTACTCCTAGCTTGTCAAGTTGGCGAGCGATCTTTACTTTCTCGTCAGCCGTAAGAGAGATTCCGGGAGTTTGCTCTCCGTCTCTTAGAGTCGTATCGAATATGCGCACGTTGAACTTGTCCATTAGTCGATCACTTTGGAATGTATCCGGCTATTGCGTTGCCCATTTCGACTGTGCTTAGATTTCCTCCCAAGTCTGGTGTAACTCTACTTGACCTTAGAGAGTGTTCCACAGCCGTGTGAATTTTCCGTGAAGCTTCAGATGCTTGCGCGTCCTTCTTCTCTCGACCAAGCCATTCCAACATCATGGCAGCGGAGAGGATTAGTGAAATGGGGTTCGCAATGTTTCTGCCAGCAATGTCTGGTGCAGAACCGTGAACGGGTTCGAATAGGGCAAAGTGATCGCCGATGTTTCCTGAAGGTACAAGTCCTAATCCGCCCACTATCTGCGCGGCTTCGTCTGAGAGAATATCTCCGAACATGTTTGTTGTTACGATGACGTCGAAAGCTGTCGGGTTTCTGATCAGATTCATGGCGGCCGCGTCTACGAGCATATCAGAATACTGGACGTCCGGGTAGGATTCGGAAACTTCTTTGCACGCTAGAAGAAATAGCCCATCAGTCTTCTTCAACACGTTCGACTTGTGAATTGCAGTGACGGCTCTTCTGCGGGTTCGAGCTAACTCGAACGCGTACATTGCGATGCGTCGACAAGCTTTCCTGGTTATGACTCTGGTCGCAGTAGCCTTCTCCCCGTCTGCAGACTCCAAACCGCAGTATAGGTCCTCAGTATTCTCACGTACGATTACGAGGTCCGTCTCGGGAGGACCAATGCACGTAACCTTCGGGAGCGACTTTGCTGGACGAATGTTCGCATAGAGATCAAGATCTCTGCGTAAGCGGATGATGACGTCGAAGGCGGATTGCCCCACGGGTCCTTTTAGACAGCAATCACTCTTCCGGATTACGTCAAAACTTTCTTTCGATAATACCTCTCCGTGTTCTTTGAGCGCTCGGTCTCCTGCTTCGACAGGGACCAAATTCAGCGACAAACCTTGGGCTTCTTCGAGCTTCGCTAACACGACTTTGGTCGCCGAGGCCTGTTCGGGACCGATTCCGTCCCCTTCAATGAATGCGACCGCATATTCCACTTCGTCTCACCTAATTCACCGGACCAGCGATTGTGAAGTTTCAGCTGAACTCATTTCGCGAGAGAGGGCGACCGCGCCTGTTCTTGCAACTTCTGAGAGTCCGAAGCTTCTAGCAAGTTTGACGAAGGCGTCGATCTTTTCCGGATCTCCGGATACTTCGACCGTTAGCGTGCTCGGTGAAACGTCTATGATGTTTCCGCGGAAGGTTTCAATGTAATGCATTATCTCCGGTCTTGTGGCTGGTTCTCCTGGTGAGAGCTTGACGAGAGCAAGTTCCCTGACAGCTGCGTCTCTCATTTCGAGCGGTTCTACTTTTCGAACGTCTATGAGGCCCTCAATGTTCTTCAGTACTTGATCGAAGCGTTCATACTCTGATAGCATGGTGAACGTTATTCTCGATAGGCCGGGAGTCTCAGTGGGGCCGACTGCGATGCTCTCGATGTTGAATGACTTTCTCCGAAGCAAATTAGCAATGCGGAATAGCACCCCGGGTTTATCCTCGACTATGGCGGATATGATTCGGAGTTGAGCGTCCCTATTCAACCCACGATCATCTCCTTGATTCCTGCTCCAGGTGGCAACATCGGTAGAACATTTTCTTCAGGTGAAATTGGAACGTCAATCACTGTTGTGACTGGAGAATTGAGGGCCCTGGTTACTGCACTTTCGAGTTCTGGAAATGTGCTCACGCGAACGCCGGTAGCTCCGTACGCTTCAGCCAGTTTAACGAAGTCAGGGTTCCTGCCTAGATAAACCGACGAGTATCGACCTTTGTAGAAGAAGCGTTGCCATTGAGCGACCATGCCTAGCATTTTATTGTTTAAAACGATCACGGTCACAGGGATGCCTTCCTCGACACTTGTCGCGAGGGAATTCTCTGTCATCTGAAAACTACCGTCTCCCGCAATATCGACCACTGGAACGTCTGGTTTAGCCATCTTCGCTCCGATAGCCGCGGGGAAGCCGAAGCCCATCGTGCCTAGACCTCCTGAGCTGAAGAAAGTTCGCGGTTTGATCACTTGGAAGTGTTGTTCGCACCACATCTGATGCTGCCCCACCTCCGTGGTGACTATGGTCTTCGGCGGAAGAAGTCGTCGGAGCATTTTAACGGTCTCAACGCCACTAAGGTGTGAACCGGTATCTAGTTCGGATTTGGCTACTGCCATTACATCACGAATCTTCTTCGTCCACGCTTCTCGTTGTCGGCCTAACATGCCGCTCTCTACTTCGCGGATCAGCAGTTCCAGCGCCTTCTTCGCGTCAGCTACCAACGAGAGTACCGCCAGCTTGTAGTTCTTACCGATCTCAGCCTTGTCCACGTCTATGTGAATCACTTTGGTGTTTGGACAGAATTTCTCAATCTTCCCGGTCGTCCGATCGGAAAGCCTCGACCCGATCACTAGAAGGACATCGCAATCGGGGAGTAGCTTGTTTGTCCGTTCAGATCCGTGCATTCCCATGCATCCGAGAGATAATGGATGATTCTCCGGGAACACTCCCTTTCCCATGAATGATGTGACGACTGGGGCGACAAGTAATTCAGCGAACGCCTGCAGCTCGCGGTATGCATTCGCCATTCTAACTCCGCCTCCTGCGAGTATTATCGGCCGTTCCGCGGCGAGTACTGTGCGAGCTATCGTCTTCACAATTGTTGGATCAGGGTCAGGCAGTGGCCGGTAGTTTGGAAAATCGACGTGATCCGGAATCTCCAGGTCAGCTTCTGCTTGAAGAACATCCTTTGGAATATCCACTAGAACGGGTAGTGGCCGACGGGTTTTGGCTAAATAGAATGCTGATTTCAGCATGTACGGGACGTCTTTGACGCGCAGTGGCTGGAACGCGTATTTTGTTACGGACGTTGACATTCCCACAACATCCGCCTCCTGGAAACCGTCCGATCCTATAAGATACGATGGGATTTGGGCGGTGATTGCTACGATGGGCGAGGAGTCCATGTACGCGGTAGCCAGACCCGTTAAGAGATTAGTGGCTCCAGGTCCTGAGGTCGCCAAGCAAACTCCGACTTTTCCGGAGGCCCGTGCATAGCCATCAGCCATATGAGCGGCGGACTGCTCGTGACGAGCGAGAACATGGCGAATTCCTTTGAATTCCCTAGGTGTGAATTCTAGGTTCTGGTAGTCATGGAGAACGTCGTAGATTGGCATGTTGGCACCACCTGGTATACCAAATACCACGTCTACGCCTTCCTTATGCAGAACCTCAACTACTGCTTGCGCACCCGACATTTTGTTCATTTTTTCATGATACACTCCTTTAGAACCATCAGCCCGCTTTCGAGAGATCGAAAACGGGCTACTGAAGAATGACGACGAGCGTGACGACTACAAGAGGCTGCACGGATCCGGAGCCCAGAAATCTCGTCATCGCATCGTAGACCTTGAAATTCACCACGAATGCCCGTCGACCTAATAAATTTATTGTGAAACGTCAACGTTCGATCCTCCTCTTTCTACTGTCAAATAATACGTGACGAGATGATTTTCGAATCAGCCCGAACGCGTAGCCGTCTGCGAGCGCATCAACGCTGGCATGAATAATGTTCGTAGATGACGCGACTGTTGTCCAAGTCTTGTGCTTGTCAGTGAAATCGATATACACTGCAACTCTCGCGGCGGTTGCAGATTCAGAATCGACCTCTCTGACGCGGTAACCGGTGAGCTTAGCAGTGAACGAGTCTGAGAATTGCTCTCTAAGGACCAATCTTAGAGCCTGATCGAGAGCATTAACTGGCCCGTTCCCCTTCGCCTGAGTTTCTAAACTTCTTCTTTTGATGCGGACCTCTAGTTTGCATTGTGCAGATGCGTTTCCACCATCTTGGTAAGCAGTGACTTCCCAATGCGAAATTTGGAACGGCTCACGTTGTCTTCCGAGCGTTCTGCGTATGAGAAGTTCTAATGTTGCTTCAGCGTTTTCGAGGTTGCAGCCAAGGCTTTCGACACGTTTGACTTCCCTGAGGAGAGTTGGTATTCTCTTGTCCTCTCGCGTAAGATTGAATCCTGCTCTACGAGCCGCTAACAGAAGGCTGGATCGCCCCGCCTGAGATGAAACGGTGATAAAGCGCTGATTTCCAAACGCCGGCGGATCATAAAATTCGTAAGCTGCCTCAGCTTTCAATACAGCGTCACCGTGGACCCCACCTTTGTGAGCGAACGCATATTTCCCTACGAAGGGTTTGAACTGGTTCTCACGGATGCCACTCATCTCACATACGAAACGCGAGAGCGACGTTAGCCTGATGGGTTTTAGCCTAGTCTGGACTCCCATCAAATGGAGATTGGCGATCACCTCAACTAAATCCGCGTTTCCCACGCGCTCTCCCAAGCCGTTCATAGTACCCTGCACGTGTGATGCACCGGCCATTACTGCGAACAACGTGTTAGCCGTCGCCATACCGCGATCGTTGTGACAATGTATTCCTACAGGGATCCGGGAAAACTCGAGAACGCGTTTCGTGGCTTGATGCACTTCTAGAGGAAAAGCTCCGCCTCGAGTATCACAGAGCACGATAGTGGAGGCTCCCGCGTCTTGAGCGGCATTCAGGACTGAGATTGCATAATCCGCATCGTTCTTGAGGCCGTCGAAGAAGTGTTCAGCATCGAAGACAACTCTACGTTTGTGCTTTCTGAGAAAACTGATCGAGTCACGAATCATCGTAAGGTTCTCTTCGAGGGTTGTCCCGAGAATCTTCTCCACCTGGAAGGACCAAGACTTGCCGAAGATTGTGACTGTTTGCGTTTCGGCTTTGAGAAGTTGTGCTAGGTTTTGATCGTTCTCAACCATCACGTTTGGTCGACGCGTCATGCCGAAAGCCGCTACGCGGCTGAAAATTCCGTTGTTGAGGGATTTGGTGAGTCTGAAGAACTCTAAATCGGTGACGTTAGTCTCGTTAGGCCATCCTCCTTCAACATAATCGACGCCGGCAGTAATCAGAGCCTGAGCGACTCTCTGCTTCTGAGATGATGTGAAGTTAACGCCTACGGACTGATTTCCGTCGCGGAGGGTTGTATCATATAGTTCAACGGACTGTGGGAGATTAGAGCTTCTGAATTTGGTAATCGCCTTTAGCAGCAGAGTTCAAATTTTCCCTCACCTAAAACGAATTTCCGCATGTGGAGAGGCATCTTGCATAAAAACGTTCTGAAGAAGCTAAGTTCAGAGGCGATTGTCATCCCCCCTGGCTGACGAAGGTATTAGCTATCGAATGCCTTATTACAATTACAGCGGAGCGCTCGTTTGATTCGCTGCGTTCAAGAACCATATTGGGTTTTTTGTTCGACCGCCTGTCATAAAGGAGCACAGGCAAGAGCTCAAGGGTTACGAAACCACTAAGTCAACTGTTCGTTTTCCAATCGACAAGCCGCTCCCCGTCACGCTCATAAGAAAGCTCCTCAAATCACGAATCGCGAAAAACGAGGATACCAAACACAAAAAGGTAAAGTGAGGCGGATCTGGTAGTGTGAGCACCGTAATTTGACTCGTAGTCGTTGACATTTGTGTGTGTAGAACTAGGCGCTTTTCTGATCGCGTGAAGTCTTATTACGCCGATAAACAATCAAAAAAA